>Ga0187875_10001071_pt1 | contig 21596 bp, 17 predicted proteins | sample June2016WEW_17_1_2_FD_132978 | JGI IMG/M metagenome (GOLD analysis project Ga0187875, IMG submission 132978) | Peatland microbial communities from SPRUCE experiment site at the Marcell Experimental Forest, Minnesota, USA - June2016WEW_17_10 | ecosystem: Environmental > Terrestrial > Soil >... | reverse complement strand
GTGTTCGACAACGTCACTGGGGAGCTCTACGTAGCAAACGCAGGGTTTGGCAACAACGGCGTGAACACGCCCGACGATTATGTGGTCAATGTCTCGAGCCTTACGGTCGTGGGTCAGTTTTCCGCAGGCGAGTATCAGGCGGGGCTCACGGAATTCGCTCCGCAGGGTCTTCTATTCGCGGCATCTCTCGACAATGATACTGTCGAGGCAGTAAACGCGGACAACCTGAACATTTCAGGCGTGGCGGCGTTGCCCCCCGGCTCGATGCCGTTGAGCCTCTGCTACGACACCGATGACGGAGTCCTGATCGTAGCTGATTGGGGGAGCGACTCGATTACCTTCCTCAGTTACGAGGAGGTCTACCCGGTTCAGCTCACTGAAACCGGACTTCCACCTGGGACCAACTGGTCACTGGAAATCAATGACACAACTCTGGCCTCGACCTCGCCGCAAATCGTTATGTTTGAGCCGAACGGGAGCTACAACTTCACTATCGGGATTGTCAGCGGTTTCACATCAGACCCCGCGAGCGGTGACGTGCTCGTCGCAGGCTTGGCGGAGAATGTGACCATCGCATTCGAAAGGCAATTTGAGGTCACGTTTGAGGCCGCTGGCCTACCGACCGGAACGCGGTGGGCGGTCACACTCAGCGGGTCTACGACTTCGTCGTCGACCAGCTTATTGGAATTCGCCGAGCCGAATGGGACGTATTCCTATTCGGTTGACGGAGTCGCCGGTTACACCAGCACGGTCCCGAAGGGCAACATCACAGTGAACGGAACGAATGTGACCGTGGCCGTTCAATTTGCCCCGACCCCACCGGAAATGTACTCGGTGAACTTCACAGAATCTGGCCTGCCATCCGGGAGCAATTGGTCTGTGACCCTCAATGGGTCGACGGAAGAGTCCGAGTCGGGCGGCATAGTATTCACCGAGCCCAACGGCTCGTACCCGTTTACCGTGGGTTTGTCGGCCGCGTATACTGCGAGTCCGGGGTCCGGGACGGTGAACGTCAGCGGAAAGTCGGTTAACGAGACAATCACGTTCTCGTCAATCTGCTACGGGCTCAGCTGTCCTGGAAAATACCTCGTGGTGTTTACAGCGTGGGGGCTACCGTCAGGAACCATGTGGTCGATGACAATCAATGGCTCGATTGTATCCGGAACGACGTCTGTGCTGACGACCCGGCTACAAAACGGCACGTACCCCTTCTCCGTCGGCCAGGTTACAGGTTACAGCGTGAATCCACGAACAGGATCGGTAACTGTAAGTGGTAGTGGGCTCAACAAAAACATCACCTTCACCCCAATTATGAGTTCTACTCCCACCCTCTGGGGTCTCTACGATGTTGATTGGTATATTATCGTCGGCGCCTTGGTCGCGGTAGCCCTGGTCGCCATACTCGTGCCAGTAATGCGGCACCGTCGGGGGAAGGTTCCTCCGGACGCCGCGACGCCGATCCGACCCGGTCATTGATCGCAACGCCAGAGACTCGCCGGTAGACGCGCCTTCCGTTCTCGGTCCACTGCCCGCAACCTTGAACGCGCGCGGACGCCAGCGCGCGTGCGTAACGCGCGGGGATTAGTAGTGCCTTGGGGCCCACGTTCCTGAACGCATGCATGGGCGCGGGCGCACGCGCGGGCGGGGTACCTACTACCATACGGGCAGGGCCGTGACCTTGCGACCTATCTTGACAACCGACCGAGCGGCTGTGGACCTACCGCACGTACCGAGTTACAGGGGAATGAGCAAGACGGGCCTCGTCGTCCCTTCCTTTCTAGCGGCGCTGAGTACGCTGTTGAAGACCCACTTCCTAAACCCGAGGTCTCGCGTCTCGCCCGCCAGCCCAAGAATTAGTTTCCGCCTTACGGGGGCGAGCTGTTTAGTCAGAAACTCCCGAGCCGAAGGCGAGAGTGGTGTCCCGATCACAAATATTGGCATGCCCGGAAGCTTCCATAGGCAGTCCCATCGTTCCGCAACTCCGCGCTTAGACCGTGGTCCAGGGACACTTCCTGCAACCACTCGCCCTATCTGTTTGATTTCGTCGCGCCAAGCGGCTTTGAGGTGAATCATCGCCTCCGCGTTGCTGAGACGATTCGATGGGAGATACCTTGGTTGCTGCCCGGGCTGGACCTGTCGTCGGACCACCCCCAGTACCTCTAGGGTTGACCTAACCCTCCTTCGAGCAGTTCGAGTTTCCACCCGGGCCATCCACCCCAGATCGGTTTCCACGAATCCCCCTGGTCGAATGAGATGGCTAGTAGCTCGATGGGCCCTTCTCGTGGTACGGGCGAGTTCAAAGAGGCGCCTTGCGCGCTCCTGGTCGGATACAGAGTGGTCGACAGTCCCATCGAGGAGTCGACGAGACTCGGCCGCCGGAAACAGGACCAGACAGTTTCGGTCGGCTAGTATCTCAATGCAGAGCCATGCGCGCCGTACGTGCCAGTCAATGGCGTGCCACAAGCCCGTCAGGTCGTTGAGCCCGATGAACGGGGTGTCGACTGAGTAGGCCTCTAGTTTATCGAAGGCCCACTTCGCGAATCGTCCGAGTGAGTATTCGTCTTTTGTGTCGGGTATTGATGGGTCCGTCCGCGCAAAGGAATCGACCTCGGGGCTTTCGAGTAAATCGACGATAGGGCCCGCGGCGGGAGACCTCCTGCCCCCACGATAGCGAGCACGCCCCCACTGTATCGCCGCAACTCCCTCTCGGGAATGAAGAATAAGTGGTTGCTTTGCCATGTTCCTGACTCCAGTTATTCTCGATGTCTCTAGTCGGAGATAAGGACGTCCGAAGGAATGAACCGACGAGAGTCGAGCGACCTTCCCCAAGGGCGGGTGAGGGGGCGCCCTCGGCTACTGACCCCGGAAAGGGTCGAGCAGATCGTCCAACTCAGGTCCCAAGGGTTGCCCTGGCGTGAGGTCGCGAAGAAGGCGGGTGCAGCCCCCGAGACGTGCCGTAGGACCTTCTGGGTGGAACGAAAGGCGGGCAGGGCCGTGCGAAATTCGCACGCGCCGAGCGAATGCAACGGGGGCGACCCCTAAATGCCCCCGCTGACGGGCCGCCCCCTGTCCCGCATTGCGCGGGCATTCATCGAGGAGCGTCTCCTACGTGGAGACAGTCAAAAGACGGTTCGAGACACGGTCAACGCCCTGCGCAGGCACCCAGCGACCTACTTCGTGGGGGAGAACTGGACCCGGTGGCAAGGGATCCGGGGAAGGCGCAAGATCACCACCGAAGACGTGTATCGGGTTTACAACGCGCTTCGGAAGAATCGGTCGAAGACCACCGCCTATACCGAGCGCAAGCGACTTCGAGAGACGTGGAAGACCGAAACCGCTGCCGAGCGAGCTCTCGCCCTGGACCTCGGAGTACCAGAGCCCACGCGCGATAAGCAGCTGGCTCACGACGCGGGGATCCTCTACAAGGCAACGAAGGACGAGCGGTATCGGGAGTTCTTTGAGGAGGGGTCCCGACTTTGACGCGTCGCCCCCGCTACCACCTTCGGCGGATGCCACGACTAACGGCCTTTGACACCGAGGCGTGTCACGGGAATCTCCTGCTAATCTGTTCACCCGCCCGACATCAGGAGTACCACGGGAAGCCGCAACGATTGCTAGACTGGCTTTGGGACAATGCACGAGACATGAATCTCCTCTACAATCTAGCCTACGACCGAGATGTGCTGGTCAAACCCCTACTGGGTCGGCTCTCGAAGCGGGACCGGTGCCGCCTCCGGGAAGACCATGAAGTCACAAGGGGAGAGTACCGCATCGCATTGCTCGGCAACAAGTCGTTCTCGATTCGGAAGGGCTCGAACAGCCACGCCAAGCGGTTCTATGATGTGAGCCCGTTCTTCACCGACGGCGAGCACAGTATGCCTTTGGATTCGGTCGCACGGGCGTTCCTGGGGGAGGGGAAGACCGACGAGGAAGAGGGTATCGACCGCGCCGAGTTGGGCAAAGACCCGCAGTACTATCAGTTGCACAGGGAAGCGGTCATTCGATACTGCCGGCAGGACGCCGCCCTCACCCTCCGTCTGGGACGCCTACTTCTCCAAACTTTGGAAGCGACCCTCGGCTATTTTCCCTCGCGATTGAACAGCAAGGCATCGATTTCGAAGGCCTGGATTGAAGTGAATCACCCCGAGCTCATCCAGTATCGCAAGGTAAGGCACTACGACCCCCACCGCGCGGCCTACAAGGGTGGGATATTCCACACCCGGGTGCTGGGCCGCGTCGAGCACGTTAACGAGATTGACATCACCTCCGCGTACGGGGACGCCCTGCGAAAGCTGCCCCGTCTGAATGCACTAACGCGTCGAGTCTCCAAGCAATACCACCCCGATGCGCTTCTCGGCTCCTACCTGATCGGCATCGTATACGACGGTCGTCTCCCCCTGCCCCGAGGTAAGAATCGGCGGGTGGCCTATCCGGTCTCAACCGGAGAACGACGGCCTTACCGGGCTACCAAGAATGAGTTGGACTACTTCATCGCACGCGGGTACGACTTGAGGGTATACTCTGCGGACGAGTACTTCTACGAAGGACCCGGCACGATTCCTCTACAGTTCCCCGAGATTGAAGAGCTCCTAGACAAGTGTGCGGCGCTCAAGGGGCCGGCCAAGACCGACGTCAAAGCCAGAATCGAGCGAATGCTATGGAAAACGATCATCAACGCAATCTACGGCTGTCTGGCCGAGTCGAAGCATGGGGAGACCCCGCTTACCCACTGGCCGCTTGCCGCCGAGATAACGGCTCGCACACGGGTCGCGATATGGAAGGAATGGGATCGCATTGAGGCCGCCGGAGGCCATGTGGTGTCGATCAACACCGATAGCATTCGATACGTTGGGCCCCTGCTGCGTCCCCTCGGACCCGCCCCGGTCGGTGAGTTCGAGGTTAAGTTTTGCAACGCGACGGTGACCCACTACCAGTCCGGCATAGCCCTCATCGAGCACGCGGATGGAACGGTGGAAGTTCGCAGGCGGGGAATGCCTAGGCTAACGGCAGAGCTCCTTCGAGCCGCCCGAGGGAGCAAGCTCGAGGTCCCGAACACTCGTACGACGCATCTGTTCGAAGGCCTGGCCCAAAGGCGGGAAGACGACATCGGGGACATTGACGATGAAAGTGAGAAGACGATCGACCTCCTCTCGAATCTCTTTGCGCTCAACTTCGACCGCCGGCACTTGACTTTCGAGTATCTGAACAAGCACCCGCTCGTTGGGTTCCCACCGGACTTCGACGACCTAACCAGTGGGAAATGGGACCGTCGTGCGAGAGCCCTTCGAAGGCAAACCCCGAGTGGTCCGGCTTCCACCCCCGCACGGCCTAGTCCTGGCACGAGGCGGCGGCGACACCACCGGCGGGCCGACCTTCTGAACGCGCGCGCGCGCCCGCGAGAGGCCGCTTAATTAATTCCCCCGCCGCCCCGGGGAGGCGGCCCCCGGGGGGGGCATCCAGCTTCCCGTGCGGGCCTAGCTTCCCCCCCACTCTTCCCAGCCCCCGCATCGACGTTAAATCGTCGGGGACGGTAAGAAGGGTATGCGCGTCCTCTACCTCGACGGACCAGGGCCACAGAACATTCGTTTGACCAAGGATGGGGTCGAACTGCCCGACGGCTCGGTTCGACCTCCGTTCGATACTGGCTACGACACGATCATCGTAGCCAACACCAAAGGATTCGTCAGCTACTCGGCGCTCAAGGCGCTTGGCAAGTTCGGGGTCACCCTGGCCCTACTGGGGAAGGGAGGGACGCCGCTCGCGACCTTCATCCCTTGGAACCGAAACGATGCCCCGCTCCGAATCGCTCAGATGCGAGCGCACCTCGACCCCAAGTTGAGGCTCACCGTCGCGCGGGCACTGGTGGAGGCGAAGACCGGCGCGCCTCTCGGCCATGCCCGCACAATGGAAGAGGTCCGCCAGCAAGAGTCCATCCTAGCGACCGAGTACTGGGGTCGCATCGGAGTCTCCCGACGAAGCGGATACTACGGCTGGGGCCTCCATCGCAACGCGACAACGCCCGAGAACGCGGCGATCAACTACGCGTTGGGTATCCTTGCGATCAAGGTGCGGGTTGCTATCGCCAAGGTGGGCTTAGACCCCAGTATCCCATTTCTCCACGACCCTACCGAGTCCAAGGACGCGTTTGTCTTCGATTGGCAGGAACCTTTCCGCTCGGTCGTGGACGCAGCGGCCCTGCGGTTCCTGAAGTCGCATGGGAAGGAGTCGTTCATTCGGGACGAGGAGTGGGTGATGCGGCTCACGGGGGCGGCGGCCCGCGACCTGAGCCGCGAGGTCGAGGAGGCGCTTAGCGTCAAGGTCCGGTACGGCGGGATGCGAGTGCCGATCGATGCAATGATGGTCAGGGAACTGCGGAAGTTGGGACAGTGGTTCGAACGACCGACGAAAGTACTCACAATTTCGAGTCTCGTACCTTACTCGCGATGAGCACTCTCAATCCGCTTCCAGGGTCCTAAACAACGCTCATACGTAGCGTCGGGCATGTCGCCTCGATAAGCCTTGACGCCGAGTCAGGACCGTCGACCGATTCCGTCGAGTCTCTCGACATTCGCACGTGGCATTTCGGAAGCCGCTGCTGCTGCGAGAGACTCTGGTCAAATCAAGCAGCTGCAGCGCATGTACGCTCGAGTCCACGTAAACAAGTTCGAGTACAACAAAGGAAACACGTCCTTTCAGTCGGGCTCGGAGTACGTCAGTCGTGCAGAGTGGGACATGGGATTGGTTTACAATTTCGTCAAGGACAAGACCGATTCAGACCCCGAGTTTCGGGCGCTTGCGGCTAGTCTAGGGACAAGATTCAACCAACCCGAAGCAGCCGCGAAGTATCGGTTGGTACAGTTCGCACAAACGGCAGCTAGGCTCGGGCTCGACAATCGAGCGGATCCTGACACTATCACACACGTCGTACACGTGTTCCTTAGCGAACTCGAAGGAAACCCCGCCGAATGGTTCGTTCGAGCGCGCTTGGACGGTGTCTGGATCGAGGGCGAACCCATTGTATTCGGCCCTGACCTCAAGCTGCGGCCCCTCACCGCAGCGGACTTCGAAAGCGAGACGATGGTCGACTTGCTGCCTTTCGGGTCGACGCGCCCACAATTCCGGCCGCAAGGACACGGCACGGCCATCTTGGAGTTCAGCGCGTGGGCGCGGGACCAGGGAGAGCTTAACAAAACTGTCGAGACGGTCGCCCAATGTTTGCGCCTCTTCCAGTTAGGGTCGGTTCAAATTCTGGAGTCAGGATTCGGAGTGGAGTCCTTCCTTCGATGGGGCTTCACAACTAGCGCACAATCGGGGTCGGTGTCAACGTACAGGTACGGTCTGAACGCTGAAGGGGCCAAGTCACTTGACCGGCTCTACCGGGTTCTTTCACCTTTCCTCTCGGGGTTTCTGGACCCACAATCCCACAAGGCACTTGATCCATTGTACATTGCGTTGCGCAGGTACAACGAGGCTCTCCTCCAGTCGGGGCCGACCGAGGGCAAGATGACGTCGGCCATGACTTGCTTGGAAGCGCTATTCCTGAAGTCGAAGGAACGCGATGAACTGTCGCACCGGCTGGGCCAAAGACTCGCTTCCTTGCTGAAGTACGCGGGAATCAAACCCTTCCCAGTTTACCAAGGAATCCAACGCGCCTACGACATGCGAAGCACGTTCATCCACGGCTCTCAGTTGGATGACGAACAAACAAAGGAGCTGCCAACGTTGCTCAAGGACGTCTTAGAGTGGTCCCGAGTCGCTCTGTTGATAGAGTGCCAGTTGAAGTCCGAACTCGACAAAGACCGACTCATTGGCAAACTTGACGCGTCGATGCTTGAGCAGGATGCATCCAGAGAGATTGCGGGACTCATTCAAAAGTCAGTCGAGCTGTATCCTCCGAAATCGTAGTCGAACTCTTTGTCTATCGCTGGCTGGCCCAGCTTCGGTCTGAAGTCGTAGATCACACAAAGAACTTCACCCCGGGTAGCAGTTGCTCGCGAGGGCTCAGGGGAACGCCTCTCGAGAAACAGCCCTGAAACGCCCCGGGAGACAGTTTTCTTCGGGAGAACGCGCCCCACTCTAGACACGCAAAGACTTTTGGACCGACCGCCTCCCGTAGACCTGTGATCGACCTCGACCTCCTCCGCAAGGAACCGCTCCGGGTCGAAGAGAACCTGGCCCGCCGGAAAAATCCGGTCTACACCCTCCTCCTCGCCGAGGTCCGGCAGAAGGACGAGGAATGGCGGACCTGCCTGCGGGCGTCGGACGACCTCCGCCGGCGGCGGAACGAGCTCAGCCGAGCGATCGCCGAGCATCGGTCCAAGGGAACCTCCTCCGCCGACCTCGACGCCGAGGCCAAGCAGCTGCCGGACGCCCTGCGCGCGGCGGAGTCGCTGGAGGCCGAACTGCTCCACGCCCGCGATGCGCTCCTGCGTCGGATCCCGAACCTGATGGACGAATCCGTCCCGTACGGCGCGGGGGATGCGGAGAATGTCGTCGTTTCGACGTGGGGCGACCCCCGAACGGACGCCACCGGCCTCCGGTCGCACGCCGAGGTGCTCGAAGGGCTGGGCATGGCCGAGTTCGACCGCGCCCGACGGGCCAGCGGCGCCGGTTTCTACTACCTGCGCGGGCCGGTCGTGCTCCTCGACCTCGCCCTGCAGCGGTTCGCCCTCGACCTGCTCGCCGAACGGGGGTTCACGCCGGTCGCACCCCCCTACATGCTGCGCCGCGCCCCCTACGAGGGAGTGACCGACCTCGCCGACTTCGAGAACGTGATGTACAAGATCGACGGCGAGGACCTCTACCTCATCGCCACGAGCGAACATCCTCTGGCGGCCCTGTACCAGGGAGAGATCCTGGACGAGGACGATCTTCCGTTCCGACTCGCTGGGGTCAGCCCGTGCTTCCGAAAGGAGATCGGGGGGCACGGCGTCGACCAGAAGGGGATCTTCCGGGTCCACCAGTTCCAGAAGGTGGAACAGTTCGTGTTCTGCCGTCCGGAGGAGTCGCCCACGGTGCTCGAGGAGCTTCGGGGGAACGCCGAGGAGGTGTTCCGCCGGTTGAAGGTGCCCTACCGGGTCGTCAACGTCTGCACGGGAGACCTCGGAACGGTCGCCGCCAAGAAGTACGACATCGAGGCGTGGTTCCCCCGCCAGCAGGCCTACCGAGAGGTCGTGAGCTGCTCGAACTGCACCGACTACCAAGCGCGCCGGCTCGGGATCCGACTCGGCAAAGCCGGTCGGCCCGGAAAGCGCGTGCCCCACACGCTCAACTCTACCGCGGTCGCGACCTCCCGGGGCCTCGCGGTCATCCTCGAGCAGTACCAGCAACCGGACGGCTCCGTGACGGTCCCCGAGGTGCTCCGGCCCTACCTGGGCGGCCGGTCCTCCCTCATCCGGGAGGTCCGCCGCTCCGACCCCGCGGTCCCCACCTAGGGCGGACTGCCTTCCGCAGGGAAGCGACTATCCCTCGGGCGTACTAGCCGTTCGAGGGACCGTGAGCTCGCAGCGGCGTCTCGACGAGTTCGCGACACCGGGGGAGCCTCCGGCTCCGCCGCCCACCCCGCCGGTCCGGGCGCGTCCAGAGCCCCTTCCGGGGGTCTGGCGGATCGTCGACGGCCTCGTCGAGCACCCCATGCTGCGGCCCGGTCTCATCCGGGCCCTCCCGTTCCAGATCGACGCGGCCCGGGTGGGGCTCGAGGAAGACCTGCTCGTGGTCCTCCCGACCGGGCTCGGGAAGACCGTCGTCGCGGCCCTGATCGCCGCCGAGGTGCTGCGACGCCAGGAGGCGAAGGTCCTGGTCCTCGCGCCGACTCGCCCGCTTGTCCAGCAGCACTCGGACTCGTTCCGCCAGTGGCTGGTCCCGCTTCGAACGGCCCGCTTTACCGGGTCCGTGCACCGACCCGTCCGGGAGGGGAGCTGGGCCGACGCGGATGTCGTGTTCGCGACGCCCGAGATCGTCCAGAACGACCTGGTCGCCGGACGGTACGACCTCAAGGAGGTCGCCCTGATCGTCTTCGATGAGGCCCACCACGCCGTCGGGAAGTACGTCTACGTCCCGATCGCGGAGCGGTACCGGGCGGAGCGCCCGCTCGGCGGCCACATCCTGGCGCTCACCGCGTCCCCCGGCGGTCGCGACGAGCACATCGAAGAGGTCGTGGCCGCCCTCGGGGTCACCCGCATCGAGGCGCACAGCCGAGAGGACCCGGGCGTGGCCGAGTACGTCCAGCCGATCGACGTCGACTACGTCTGGGTCGACCTCGCCCCCGTCGCCGAGGCGATCCGGACCGACCTCGAGACCGCGGCCCGCGCGACCGGCCGGAAGCTCCAGAAGATGGGCTACCTCCGCAAGAAGCCGATCGATTCGATCTCGGTGAAGGACCTGATCGCGTTGCGGAGCGAGATCTTCGCGCGGCCGGGGCCGATGGTCCGCAAGTTCGGGCCGCTGTTCCATCAGCTCGTCCTCCTCCACCTCCACCACGCCGAGGAGCGCCTCGAGACCCAGGGGGTCGCCCCGTTCCTCCAGTACCTCGAGCGGGTGGCCGCGAAGGAGAAGCCCTCGCGGGGCGACCTTGCGTTCCTCAAGCTGCCGGAGGTCGCCGCGGCCCGGACCGTCGCGGCCGAGTTCCTCCGCACCTCCAAGGAGGCCTCCCATCCCAAGCTGGACGCCCTCGTCCGGCTGGTCCGGGAGACCCTCGACGCGGCGCGGGACCGCCCCGTGCGGATCCTCATCTTTGCCCAATACCGGGACACGATCCAGTCGATCCAGGAGGTCCTGGAGACGAACGGTTGGGCGGTCGCCCGGTTCGTGGGGCAGGCGACCCGCGACAAGGACGACAAGGGGATGAGCCAGAAGGACCAGGCCCGGGTCCTGGCGGGGTTCCGGGCCGGGCAGTTCCCCCTCCTGGTGGCCAGCAGCGTGGCGGAGGAAGGGCTCGACATCCCCGACGTCGACCTGGTCGTCTTCTTCGAATCGGTCCCGAGCGAGATCCGCGCGATCCAGCGCCGCGGTCGGACGGGGCGTAGCTCGGTCGGGCGGGTGACCGTGCTGCTCACGCGCGAGACGCGGGACGTGCGCTACCAAGCGGCCGAAGTGCGGCGCGAGCGGGCGATGCGGCGAATCGTCCGGCGCCTCTCCTCCGAGACCCGCGAGCGCCGTGCGGCCGAAACGGACGGCCGGGCCCCGGGGGAGACCGCGGCGCCGAAACGGCGGCGCCGGGCGATGAAGAACGGCGGATAAACGTTCGGAATTGGCGTGCTACCATGCGGCTCGGGAATCGCGCCTAAATAGTGGGGTCCGGGTCCAACGCCCCAGGTGTCGATGGGGGCCTTCGGCTGGGTCACTCACAATTTCGGGCTGACCGTCCTGACGCTCGTCTGCCTCGCCCTGACGTTCTACTTGGTCTACGCGATGATCCACCCCGAAGAGTTCTGAGGGGGCGGTCGCCATGGCATTCGAGGTCCAATCCTTCTGGGATGTCGTCCTGCTGCTCGCGCTCGCCGTCGCCGTGGCCCCGTGGTTCGGGGCCTACCTCGGGAAGGTGTACATGGACCGCCCCCTCCCGGGGGACGTGCTCCTGACCCGGCTCGAATCGGGGATCTACCGGCTGCTCGGCACCTCCCCGCGCCGCCAGATGGCCGCGCGGGAGTACATGCTCGCCATCCTGCTCGTGAACGGGGGGATGCTCCTGTTCATGTTCTGGTTCTTCTTCGACCAGGCGAACCTCCCCCTCAACCCGACCGGGGTCCCGAACATGACCTGGGACCTCGCTTTCCACTCGGCGTCCAGTTTCACGACGAACACCGACTTCACGCACTTCACCAACGAATCCCAGATCAGCTTCGGGTCGCTGGACATCGCCTGGCAGCTGGCGCTGTTCCTCTCCGCCGCGACGGGGCTGTGCGTCATGGCGGCGATGATCCGGGGGTTCGTCCGGAAGGACGGTACCCTCGGCAACTACTACGTCGACATGGTCCGGACGATCAGCCGGGTCCTCCTGCCGATCGCGCTCGTCGGAGCCCTCCTCCTGGTCGTGATGGGGGTGCCCGAGACCTGGACCGCCACCGTCATCGCCCACCCACTCACGGGAGGCACTCAGACGATCTACCTCGGTCCGGTCGCGAGCTGGCAGACGATCTCGATCCTCGGCACGAACGGCGGTGGGTGGTACTCCGCCAACATGGCCTCCCCCCTCGCCAACCCGTCCGCGATCTCGAACCTCTTCGCGATCTTCCTCATGCTCCTCATCGCCTTCGCCGCGCCGTTCGCGTTTGCGCAGATGATCCGGCGCCGGGCCGAAGCCTGGCCATTCATGGGGACGGTCTTGATAGTCCTCGTGATCGCGTTCGGGCTGTTCGTGGCGTTCCAGGCGATCAACAACCCCGCGCTGGCGAGCGTCACCGGACTCGGGCCCCAGACCAACGGCTATCCGGTGGGCCAGGAGACCCGGTTCAGCCTGCCCGAAGGCTCGCTGTTCCAGGTCGTGAGCGTCTACGCCAACGTCGGGGCGAACAACATGGACATCGGCTCGATCTCGCCGGTCGCCCAGATGGTGCTGCTGTTCGGGATGTTCACCCAGAGCACTCCCGGCGGAGAGGGGACCGGGTTCGGCACGCTCCTCCTGTTCGCGGTACTCGCGATCTTCGTGGGCGGACTCATGGTCGGGAGGACCCCCGAGTACCTGGGAAAGAAGATCGAGACCTCGCATGTCAAATGGGCGGCGCTCGCCCTGCTGATCCACCCGGCGACGATCCTGATCCCGTTCGTCGTCTCCATCGCGGGTGGCTACGTCCAGGTCGACGGGGCGACGCTGCCCACCACCGCCCACAACTTCACCGCCGTCCTCTACGAGTTCACGTCGGAGTCCGCCAACAACGGGAGCGCGCTCTCCACGGGCGCGTTCACCGATTCGACGCCCTTTTTCAACATCGCAGGGGCGATCGTGATGCTGGTCGGCCGGTTCGTCCCCATCTGGGCGATGCTCAAGGTCGGCGACCTGTTCTCGAAGCAGGAGTCGCTGCCGCCGAGCTCGGGCACCCTCCGTACCGCCAGCGGGACGTTCACGATCTACCTCACGCTGTTCCTGATCATCACGTCGGCGCTGCTGTTCCTACCCGTGCTGGCGATGGGCCCGCTCGCCCAGATCGTGGGAGGGGGCTAAGGTGCCGGAGTCTCCCACCCTCGGCGCCCGCGTCTCCGTGCGTCGGAGCCCCCACACCTCCCCGCGGAGGGTCCTCGTGGACTCGTTCCGGATGTTCAACCCCCGCCACCAGTACCGCCACCCGGTGATGTTCTGCGTCTACGTGCTGTTCCTCCTGCTCGTCGTCCTCACCCTCTTCCCCTCGCTGTTCCCGGACGTCGCGCACTCCTACCATCCTTCCTACTACCTCGCGGTCACGATCATCCTGTTCCTGACGCTCTGGTTCGCGAACCTCTCCCAGTCGATCGCGGAGGCCCAGGGCCGCGCCCAGGCGGACAGCCTGCGGGAGATCCGGAGCGGGATCCGGGCCCGTCAGATCCTGCCCGACGGCTCGGAACACTGGGTCGCGTCGGACGTCCTCCGGATCGGGGACACGATGGAGATCCGGGCGGGCGAGCCGGTCCCGATCGACGGCGACGTGATCCACGGCATCGCCGTGATCGACGAGTCGATGATGACCGGCGAGTCCGAGCCGGTCACCCGCGAGAGCGGGGGGGACAAGACGAGCGTACTGGGCGGCACCCGTGTCATCCAGGGGACGGCCCGCGTTCGGGTCAGCGCGATCCGGGGCGAGTCCTTCCTTGACCGACTGATCCGCCTCGTCGAGGGCCAGGGCCGCGAGCCGACCCCAAACGAGCTGGCGCTCGGCGTGCTCCTCTACGCGTTCACGATCGCCCTCTTCGTCGTCGTCGTGTCGTTCATCTTCCTTGCCAATTTCACCAACATCATCGCGATCGACATCGCGACGATCGTCTCCCTCTTCGTCTGCCTCATGCCGACCACGATCGGCTCCCTCTTGCCGGCGATCGGGATCTCCGGGATCAACCGGGTCGCCAAGGCGAACGTCATCGCCAAATCGGGCAAGGCGGTCGAGGCCGCGGGCGACCTCGACGTCCTCATCCTCGACAAGACCGGGACGATCACCATCGGCAACCGCCTGGCGGTTCAGTTCTTGGCGGCCCCGGAAGTGCCGATGCCGGAGCTGCTCGGCGGCGCCCTCCTCTCCGCCGCGGTGGATGACACGCCCGAAGGACGGTCCATCGTCCACCTCGCGGCCCGGCGCAACGCCCCCGTGCGGCGGCTCGATACCGGGACGTACAAGGTCCTCCCCTTCACCGCCGAACGCCGGATGAGCGGGATCATCCTCGCGGACGGGACCGAGTGCTTCAAGGGCTCCCTGAAGGCGATGGAGGCGTACGCCGGAGCGATCCCGCCGGCGGTGCAGGAGCAGGCGGACGCGGCGTCGCGGCAGGGGATGACGCCACTCGCGATCACGGTCAACAAGCGGGTACTGGGGCTCGTGCTCCTGAAGGACGTGGTGAAGCCCGGTATCAAGGACCGGCTGCGCGAGCTGAAGACGATGGGCATCCGCACCATCATGTGCACAGGCGATAACCGTCTGACTGCCGCCGCGATCGCGCAGGAGAGCGGGGTCGACGAGTTCATGGCCGAGGCGAAACCCGAAACTAAGCTCCTCCTCATCCAGCGCGAGAAGGCCCACGGCCGCCTGGTCGCGATGACGGGCGACGGGACGAACGACGCGCCGGCCCTCGCCCGGGCCGACGTCGGGCTCGCGATGAACAGCGGGACGAGCGCGGCCAAGGAGGCCGGCAACATGGTCGACCTCGACAACGACCCCACCAAGCTGATCGAGATCGTCTCGATCGGCAAGCAGCTCCTCATCACTCGCGGCGCGCTCACCACCTTCTCGATCACCAACGACGTCGCGAAGTACTTCGCCATCATTCCGGCCCTGTTCATCGCGGCCGGCTCCGGCGCGCTGCCCGGCATCCAGTTCCTGAACATCATGGGGCTGTCCAATCCCCAGCTCGCGGTGCTCTCCGCGCTCCTGTTCAACGCGATCATCATCCCCTTCCTGATCCCGCTCGCCCTCGCGGGGGTGCCGTTCCGTCCCCGCAGCGCGATCGATCTCCTCCGCCGGAACCTGCTCTACTACGGGATCGGCGGGCTCGTCAGCGCGTTCGTCGGAATCAAGCTCATCTACCTCCTGCTGGCGTACCTCGGCGGGCTGCCGTTCTTCATGTCGCTCGGGGTGGGCATCGGCCACATCCTTCCGCTCGGGGGCCTATGAGCTCTGAGATCCCGATCCCGGTTCCGGTCCCCGCGGAGGCGACCCCGGTTCCACCGGCGGAGCCCGGGACGACCTCGATCGTTCCGCCGGCGGCCGCCGCGCCTCCCCCGACGTCCGGAAAGTCCGGCGGGGCCCTACGACGGAAGCCGCCATTATCCCACTCCATGGGGACGCACCTCCGGGCGACGGTCGTGTTCCTCGCCCTCTCCGTGCTCCTCTCGGGGTTCGCCTATCCCGCCGTCGTGGTCGCCGTCGCCCAGGTGATCGAGCCGGACACGGCGAACGGTTCGCTCCTCCACTACCCCAACGGCACCGTCGCCGGCTCGTCGCTGATCGCCCAGAACACGAGCGCCCCGTACCTCTTCTGGTCGCGTCCGTCGCTGACCGACTACAACACGACCCTCGGGGCCGATACGCCGCCCGGTCCGACCGACCCGGCGCTCGGCCAGCTCCTCAACGAGACCCTCAACTACACGCGACAGTATGGGAACTTCACGGTGAACGCCTCCATCCCCTTCTGGTGGGTCGCCCCTTCCGCGTCGTCCATCGACCCGGACCTTACGCCGGAGTCCGTCCTGGTCCAGGTCCCGAGGGTGAGCGAGGCGTCAAACCTGACGGTCGCCTTCCTCCTCTCCTTCGTGAACGCCCACATCGTCAACTCACTCATCCCCTACGTCGGCGTCGCCTACATCGACGTGCTCCAGCTCGACCTCGACCTCCTCCCCCTCGAAGGCCGGTGAACCGTGTACAAGCGTATCCTGGTGCCGGTCAAGGAGCCGAACGAGGTCGAGCCGATGATCCGGTTCGCCGCGAGCCTCCTCGAGGCCGACGGGGAGATCCGGATCCTCCACGTGATCCCCACTACGACCCTCCCGCAGGTCGCGCGGGAGTGGCGCTCCAGCGTGAACATCGTCATTCCCGCGCACGAGGCGGGCGCCGCGCTGGACGTGAAGGTCGAGCCGGAAGTGCGCGCGGCCACCGACGTTCCGGCCGAGATCCTCGAGAGCGCCGAGAGCGAGGGGGCGGACGCGATCATCCTGACCCTCCAGGGGAACCGGAGGAGCCACAACCCGTTCGTCGGGCACACGGCGAGCGGGATCCTGCACCACGCCGGCGCGGACGTCTTCATCGTGAACCGACTCGCGTTGGCCGCCGACCACGTTCCGCGCGTGCTCGTCCCGACCCTCCAGGGGGATCCGACCGCGAAGGCGCTGCAGATCGCGGAGACGATCTCCCTCCGTCGCGGCGGGGTCCCCGTGGTGACGCTCGGCCTCGGCGCGCGGGACGGGGCGAACCGCGACGCCGCCCCGACCGAGGAGCAGAGCCCCCGGGGCGTGCCGATCATCCACAAGCGATCCTCCTTCTCCGAGGCCCTGATCGGCCGGCGGCGCCGGCTCCCGGACCTCCTCCTGCAGGCGGCCCAGCGCGAGCGGTATGGGCTCTTGCTCGTCGTGGGCGAGGAGGAGGGCGCCTCCGGTCCGTTCCTCACCCGACGCTTCCTCGAAGAGCTGTTCCGGGCGGCCCCGTGCCCGGTCGTCGCGGTCCGGGTGTAACCGGCGGCCCGATGGGCGAGCTCGCGTTCGTGGGCCTCGGTCTCGCGGACGAACGGGGGCTCTCGGAGCGGCACCTCGAGGCGCTGCGCCGGGCGGACCGGGTCTTCGCGGAGGAGTACACCGCGGTCTCGCCCTCCGGCACGCTGGACCGCCTCGCCGAGGCGATCGGGCGACCGGTCGAGCGCCTCGACCGGGCCCAGCTCGAATCCGAGCGCCCGGTCCTCGACGCGCTGGCCGCGCACCCGCGCGTCGCGCTCCTTGTCGTCGGCGACCCGTTCGCGGCGACCACCCATGTCGCGTTACGGCTCGCCGCCGAGGCCAAGGGGCACACGTGGCGCTACCTGCCGAATGCGAGCATCCTGACCGCGGCGGCCGGATACCTCGGGCTGATGCACTACCGGTTCGGCCGGACCGTCTCGGTCCCGTTCCCGGCCCCCGGCTTCGCCCCCCGCTCCCCCGTCGAGCAGGTCGGGTCCAACCGGTCGGCGGGGCTCCACACGCTCGTCCTTCTCGACCTCCGGCCGGAGGAGGGCCGGTTCCTCACCGCTTCGGACGCCCTCCGGATCCTGTGCGAGCGGGACCCCGAGGGGACGGTGGTCGGCCCCGAGACGCCGGTCGCGGTCGTCGCGCGCGTGGGCCGGGACGACGCGGCCGCCTGGTTCGGCCCGCTGGGACGAATGGGGGCTCTCGATTTCGGACCCCCGCTTCACGCGATCGTGATCCCCGCCGAACTCCATTTCGAGGAGGCGGCGGCGCTGGAGCGCTTCCGGGTCGGAGACCCGGGCCGGTCCGACTAGGGCGACGGTCCACCGGTCCCGGGGGCTCGGAGCGCCTCCGCAAACTGGCGGATCCGGAACGGTCGCAAGAGCACGACATCCGGTCGAAGGGGGGACTCGGCCGCCGGCGGGGGCCGGGAGGCCGGGGCGACGAGGATGGTGCGCAACTGCGGGTTGAGACCGCGGGCCTCCTTGAGCAGGGTGAGCGGGCTCCCCTCCGCAAGGTTCACGTCCACGACGAGGAGGCACGGCTTGTGGCGTTCGACGAGCTCAAGGGCCTGGTGGGCTCCTTCCGCCTCGCCGTCGACACGGAAATGATGGAGCCTCAGTAGGCCCCGCAACAGGACTCGCGTCTCCTCGTCGCCGGCGACAACGACGGCGTTCGAAGGGCCTCCTTCTGGCGCGCTCGTGGAACTCACTCCCGGTAGCGGTCCCGTATCCACCGGACGGCAGGCACCGACTGGTCCAAATAACCGTTGTTCGGCCCCCTAAGCCCCGACCGGTGGGGCGGAAGGTGGTCGGTGCCCTTAGGTCGGGGCGCCCGGGTCGCGGGAACCCCAGTTTGCGACCCCGGCGGCCCGGAGCAGTCGGTCGAGCGCATCGTGATAGCCCGCCGCCGGGGCGTCCAGCAGGGCCCGGACCGGACCGACCAGCGATTGGCCGAACTCCTGCTCGGTGGGGGTGAACTGCCAGCCGTGGGCCGATGCCCGCCCGAAGGCGATCAGGAAGGCGTAGGCGAGGCCCCGCTCTTTGCCCTCCCGGGGGAGGGTCTGCATGATCCCCCGCTCCGCACCCGACTCCCGCTGGATCCGGTACGTTCGGGCGACCCGGTCGACCCACGCCGCTTCCGCGGTGAGACGTTCGTACCGGGGGAGTGCCTCGAGGACCTCGCGCTCCTCCCCGCGTTTCTGGGCGCGCTTCAGGATCTCGGCGATGCGTCCGGGGGCGTCCCGGGCCTCCTGCAGCGCCCGCCGGGCCTCCGCCCGGTCGTCCGTGATCGCCCCCACGATCGCCTCGGCGTGCTGAGGCCAAAGGCGTTCCAGGGCGCGGCTCGCCGCCGGTTCGTCGACCTCGAAGTAGCCGGAGAACTGGTCGAGGGCCGCCTCCAGGGCGCGCCGCTCGACCGGGGTCGGGCGGAGGGCGTCCAGGAACGCCGGCAACCGGCTGCCGTAGCAGACCCCGCCCGCGACGAACGTCGTGCGGCGGGTGGCCTCGATCGCCGGGCGGATCTCGTCCCGGTAGGCGTCCAGCAGCGCCGCGTCGGAGAGCTTGCCGAATTCGTAGCTCTTCCGGAGCCCCTTTGGGAGCGGCGGGACCCGGGCGTGGACGCATTCCGGCCCGCCCTCGCAGCGGACGTTCAACCGGGCGTCCATGGGGAACGCCTCGGTCGGGTCGGGGCTCGCCGCCCCCTCCGACAGATGGGAGAGGAGGTGGCGCTCCTCCTTCGCGCATCGGCGGCAGACCCGGAAGGACCGGCGGGCACCGGGCCAGTCGACCTCGAGGTACATCCGCGGCTCGTTCGCCGCGAGGTGGACGCACACGAGCCGTCGCCCGGAGGGATCCGGGGTCAGCCGGTACGGCAGGTCCGAGATCTTCTCCGCCACGAACTCCGGCGGGGGTTCGGCGGACCGTCCGGTGCACCAGAGCGTGCGGCGCGTCGCGAAGAAATGGAGGCCCTTGCGCGCCCACTCGACGTAGGCGAGCATCACCCGGGCCGGGTCGTCCGACTGCTGGATCGCGACCTCGGCCTCGCGGCTCGCGCGCGAGAGTACGGCGTAGGAAACCTCGCCGCCCGGGAGGGGGAATGAGAGCACTGTCGGCGTACTCGGGTCGAGGTAGTACCGGAGGAGGCCGGCGTAGGCGCGGGGGAGCGAGTCCCCGCGCTTCGAGAGCTTCTCCAGCCGGTCGGAGTCCTCCCGCTCCGCGCGGACCTCCTCGAGGTCGGCCCGCAGCCGGTCGAACCGGTCGCGGGGCGCATCGCCCGAAAGACGGGGCAACAGGGGATCCACCGAGTCGCGGAGCGCACGGGCCCGGGCCACGAGATCGTGCTCCCGAACCCCCGATGCCCGGTGCGGTCGCGTCATCTGCCCTCGCCGGGGGAGCGGGGGGTCCTACATATTCCGAGCGGCCCGGTCAGCGGTGTACCTGCGCCAGGAAGTGGCGGAAGATGTCGCGGCCGCCGTCGGTGTGCTCGACCTCGGGGTGGAACTGGACCCCCCAGACGAGGCGGGTGGGGTGGGCCATCGCCTGGACGGGACAGGAGCGGGAGTGGGCCAGCGTGGACCACCCCGGCGGCGGGTCGACCACGTGGTCGTTGTGGTTGCCCCAGACCCGGAGCGGTCCGGGCAGGCCCTCGAAGAGGGGGTGGTCCGGACGGTCGACCGTGACCTCGACCGCGCCGAACTCGGGGTCCCCGCGGACGACGCGTCCTCCGAAGTGCCGGCCGAGGAACTGGTGGCCGACGCAGATCCCGAGGACGGGGACGTCGATCGCGTCGATCCAGTCGTCGACCGCCCCGAGCGTCGCGGTCCCTTCGAAGCTGAGCGCCCCTCCCGAGAGGACGACCGCGTCCGCGTCCAGCTCCGAGCGGGGGGTCGTGTTGGGCAGGATCGTCGTCTCGACGCCGAGGTCGCGCAGCACGCGCCACTCCCGGTGGGTCCACTGCCCACCGTTGTCGATCACCCGCACCTTCACGGTCGGTCCTCCGGCGCGGTCGGCGCCTCGGCCTCGGGCGGCTGGGCGCGTTCGAGGCGCTGGACCGCGGCGGTGAGGTCGCGGACGTCCGAGCGCATCTGCAGCATCTCCTCCTCGAACGGGGTGAACCCGGTGGGGCTGAGGATCCGGGCGGAGGCGTAGATCCCGATGAACACCGCCCCGACGAGCGCGAGGATCGTCGTGAACACGAGCGCGAACACGAGGGCCGTGGTGTTCTCGATCGCCGTCTGGATGGGGAGAGTGAACAGGTGCGTGATCTCCGCGAGCTCGACGACCAGCAGGGCGGCGATCAGCAGCCCCCATCCGATCAGGACGACACGGGAGGGTCTCATGGACTGCTCCCGGCATCTGCGAGCGCGATCACGCCGTACTCGGGTAGATCGACGACCGGGACCGTGCTCACGCCCGGGGGCAGGCTCGTCCCCGCCGTGACCGTCACCGAGAACATCGAGTACGTCGAGGAACCCGCCAGGTAACCGAAATAGAACGCGAACTCGCCCACGTAGTACGCCTGGCCCCCGGCGTACGTGTAGAGGATCGTGATGTTGACGGCGAGAGGGTTCGCGCTCGAGTTGAACTGGAAGGCGACGAGCGCGGGCTCGTCGGTCACGCGCGACCAGTTGAGCCGCGGGCTCGGGAACCCGCCGGTCCAGTTGAACCCCGCCGCCGACCAGACCTCGATCTGGGCGTACCGGACGCTCAGCTCCGGGGAGTGGATGTAGAAGTTCGTGAGGTTGGACGCGGGGTGGTCGACCGTCAGGTCGGCCTGGGTGAAGATCGTGCCGGGGGCCGGTTGTCCGTTGGGGACGAGCACCGGTGTCAGGATGATGAGGAGGACTAAGAGCAGCGTCGTGGCGACGAACGGGGCCGGGAGGTACCGGCTCAGTCCCGCTCCCCGGTTCACGCCCCCTCCGACTTCCAGCCCCGGTAGAGCTGGTGGGGGACGCCCAGCTGGTCGAGGACCTTCCCCGCGAGATAGGAGGTCAGGTCGTCGACCGAACGGGGGTGCAAATAGTACGGCGGAGCGGCGTCGAGGACGACCACCCCGAGCTCGCTCAGCGTGGTCAGGTGGCGGAGCAAGAGGGTCGGCAGCGGCGTCTCCCGCGGGACCACGATGAGCCGGCGGCGCTCCTTCAGGTGGACGGCGGCACACCGGGTGAGCAGGGTGTCGCCGAGGCCGAGCGCGATCTTGGCGGCCGTGTTTCCCGAGCACGGGACGACCACCATGCCGCGGGTGGGCCGGGACCCGCTCGCGATCGGGG
>Ga0187875_10001063_pt1 | contig 21647 bp, 20 predicted proteins | sample June2016WEW_17_1_2_FD_132978 | JGI IMG/M metagenome (GOLD analysis project Ga0187875, IMG submission 132978) | Peatland microbial communities from SPRUCE experiment site at the Marcell Experimental Forest, Minnesota, USA - June2016WEW_17_10 | ecosystem: Environmental > Terrestrial > Soil >... | reverse complement strand
CGGGCGCAATGGTCCTCACATCGGGGAGCACCAAGATATCGGCGCACCTTCCGGGCGCAATGCCGCCAATGGCGCTGTCCAGGCCAAAATGTTCAGCCACATTCAGGGTAGTCATTTGAATGGCGCTGACCGGATCAAACCCACAGGCAATGGCCTTTTGCACGACAACTTCGAGATAGCCCTTCTCGATCAGTTCTTTGGGTTCGATACTGTCGGTGACTAAAATGAGTCTTCTTAAATCCACGCCGGCCCGCATGATCTTTGAAATTTCTTCGAGATCTTTTCGGATGCTTCCTTCCCGCACCATCACGTAAAAACCGAGCCGTAACCGCTCTAAGGCCTCCTCTGCGTTAATCGGTTCATGGCAGGAGGAGATTCCGGCAGCGGCATAGGCAGCCAATTTCTTCCCCTTTGCCCCTGCCGAGTGTCCTTCGAGGCGCTTGCCTCGATCGAGGGCGCTCTGAAGCAGCGGGACCGTAGCGTCAGGCGATTGCACCACCACCTGCCAGAAAGATTCTCCCAACCCGACAATCTCATCCCTGTCGAGCAGCATTTCCCGGGCGCCCCGGGAAACGCCGTTGAAAGTTTTGCTCGTAGATATCATGCCCGGTGCAGTAGCCAGGATTTTGATCGGCTGATCCTTAGCCGAATCAAGGAACTCGATAACCCCCTCGCAGCCGGCCACCGGTAAGAACTCCATGGTTTCGACAACAATGGTGGTGGTTCCTCCTTTTATGACATAGGGCAGGAATGCTTCCATGGATTGGAACCACATGTGAGTATGGCCCTCTATCAGACCCGGTATAAGGGTCTTTCCGGCTGCATCCAGAACCAGTGTAGATGCACCGGCCGCCGATGCAGCGTCGGGTCCCACTGCGGCGATCCACTTTCCTTTGATGCTGACCGGGCAGTTTTCAACGATTTCGCCGGAGTACACATTGACCACCGAACCGTTGAGGATCACCATATCCGCAGGTTCGACGCCAAGTGCGACCCGCATCAATGCGGCTCTTTCTTCGGCGTTGCATAAGAGCATTCGAGAAGGGGGATTTCCCATTTGCCTTTTCCACTCCCTACAGGCTTGCAGGAGGGCAGTCTCCGTCGCATGAAAAACGGCTGCCCCTATCTCGCCCGGTGTTTCCGGGTGGGCGCGTAGCTACATCGTAGCTTTATGTGAATCCATAGTCAACTGCTTTTGATTGTTGCCGTCACGGACGATCCAACCAACAGGGACGTGTATCTTAAATATTCATTGACTAAGTTTTCGTTCGAAGCTATTAAATAGCTGTTAAATAGCTATACGTTTTACTAAGGGGCGAAACCAATGACAGACATACCACAAGGCGGAAGTTTTCTGCTGCAGCCCACCTCTGCCGAGAGTGTATTTACACCCGAGGATTTCAATGAAGAACACCGGATGATCGCTCGGACTGTCTCGCGTTTCATCGACGAGAAGATATTGCCCGTCATTGACGATCTGGAGTCTCAGCCTGAAGGCATGATCGAGCGCCTTTTGAAGGAAGCGGGAGAGTGGGGGCTCCTGGGAGCGGAAATTCCTGCGGAATATAACGGCACGGAACTGGACAAGATCAGTTCTACGATCATTGCCGAAGAAATGGGCAGGGCAGGCTCGTTTGCCATGTCGCATGGCGCACAGACGGGTATCGGCAGCCTGCCGATAGTCTTCTTCGGGACGGAGGAGCAGAAGAGCAAATATTTGCCCGGGATCGCCAGCGGCGAAAAAATCGCCGCATACGCGCTGACTGAACCGAGTTCGGGCTCCGATGCCATGGCTGCAAAGGCCAGGGCTTCTCTTAGCCCCGACGGCAAGTGCTATGTTCTAAACGGGACCAAACAGTTTATAACCAACGCCGGTGTTGCGGACATTTTCATAGTCTATGCGAAATTGGGGGGGGATAAATTAAGTGCCTTTATCGTCGACGGGCGCTCCGAGGGCCTGTCCACCGGTCTGGAAGAGAAGAAAATGGGAATCAGAGGTTCTTCCACCCGGAGCGTGTTTCTCGACGATGTGAAAGTCCCGTTGGAAAACCTGCTGTTCGAAGCCGGCCGCGGGCATATCGTTGCGTTCAATATTTTGAACATGGGCCGCTATAAACTTGCAGCCAATGCCGTCGGCAACGCCAAGCTCGCCCTGAGGCTCTCCGCAGGCTATGCAAACGAGCGCGTGCAGTTTAATGTTCCTATCGGCCGGTTCGGATTGATCGGGGAAAAACTTGCGGAAATGGCCATCCGAAGCTACGCGGCCGAAAGTATGGTTTACCGGACCGGCGGGTTGATCGAGGAGACCCTGCTCGATATGGATGCTTCCGGGACCGAAAGACGACAAGCGGCTGGCCGGGCCATGGAAAAATATGCCGTGGAGTGTTCCATCAACAAGGTATTTTCCACCGAAGTGCAGGCCTACGTCGTTGACGAAGGCGTGCAGATTCATGGCGGCTACGGATTCATTTCGGAATACCCCGTCGAAAGGCTCTACAGGGATGCGAGGATTTACAGGATTTTCGAAGGCACAAACGAAATCAACCGCGTCCTGATCCCCACGATGCTCATACGCAGGTCCACTGCGGGTGGCCTGCCCCTGCTGGAAGCAGCCGAAGAACTGACAAGACGCCTTGAAGACCCTGCAAGCTTCCCGGTCCTCGAAGACGCGGGAGACCACGTCCGGGCCGCAAAGAAACTCTTCCTGCTCACCCTGGGAATTGGATGGCAAAGGTGCGGAGAGGGCCTTCTCAAGCGGCAGGAAATTCTCGGTCGGCTCGCCGACCTGGCCATTGGGGCTTATGCTATGGAGAGCGCATGGCTCAGGGCGCAAAAAGCGATGGAAAAAGACAAAGAGAGAGGATCCAGGCGAAAGATGAACATGGCTGAGGCCTTCATCTACACTCATTTCCCAAAACTCGTGCTGCTTGCCGGCGAAGCGCTGTCCGAGGCGGCCGAAGGCCGGGAGTTGGAGTTGGTGCAGACCCTCCTGGCTAAATTCACGCAACATCGACCCATCAATGTTATCGGCCTGCGCCGGAAGATTGCCGACGGGATATTGGCAGCAGGTCAGTACGTAGTATGAGGAAGCCGAGACTATGTTGAAGAATGCGTACATACCTTTCAGGGGATATTACTCGACCCCGTTCTCACGGTGGCAGGGCAGTATGGCAACCCAGAACTCCATAATCCTTGCGGCGGATACATCTAAAAGATGGCTGGCCGAGAAGAACTGGGACCCGAAAATGTTCGACTACCTTTTTCTGGGTATCACTATCGGGCAGCCCAAATGGTTCTACGGAAGCCCCTGGGCCGCCGCTCTCATTGGTGCTCCAGGCATTCCCGGAATGATCATCAGCCAGGCGTGCACTACTGCAGCCACTTGCCTCTACCAGGCCGCCATCGGCGTAGAGACCGGACTCTACCGGAATCCCTTCTGCCTGATGACGGACAGATGCTCAAACGGGCCCCACACCGTATGGCCCAATCCACTGGGCCCGGGCGGCGAACTCGAATCGGAGAACTGGATGATGGACAACTTCGGTCACGATCCCTGGGCCAAAAACTCCATGATCGAGACTGCCGAAAATGTGGCAAGGGAGGCCGGGCTTACGCGGGAGCAGGCCGATGAGGCCACCCTGCGGCGCTATGAGCAGTATCTGTGCGCCCTCGACGACGACCGGTATTTTCAAAAAAGGTACATGTTTCCGGTCGAAGTCAAAATTTCCAAAAAAAAGACCGTAGTAGTGGAAAAGGACGAGGGAATAACGCCGATCACCAGGGAAGGCCTGGAGGCACTCAAGCCGGTATTGCCCGGCGGCATTCATACTTTCGGCTCGCAAACCCATCCGGCGGACGGAAATTGCGCCGTAGTGGTAACTTCGAGGGAGAAAGCAGCGGAGCTGAGCGTGGATCCTTCGGTCGAGATCAGGGTGGTCTCATACGGCTTCGCCAGGACAAAAAAGGGCTTCATGGCGATGGCGGTTGTCCCGGCGGTCAAAATGGCCCTTGACAAAGCAGGCATAGGGGCCGCCGATCTAAAGGCCATAAAGACCCATAATCCCTTTGTTGCAAACGACCTCTATATGGCCGGGGAACTGGGCGTCGATGTAATGGGCTTCAATAATTACGGGTGCTCCCTGATTTTCGGGCATCCGCAGGCGGCCACGGCGGGAAGGCTCATCATCGAAGGCATTGAGGAAGTGGCCAAACTGGGGGGCGGATATCTTCTGTGGGGAGGATGCGCGGCGGGGGACACGGCTGCCGCTGTCGTGATAAGAGTAGGTTAATATTATCTATGAGATCAATAACCTTGCGATAGAAATTCAAAAGGCAAAGAGAATTATCCCATCTGACCCATTACTTTCAAAAAGATGAGCGTATCGACAATCTGAATGCCGTGAAAAGCTTTCAGCTTGTTGAGGTGAACATCGTCGGAAACAATAAAATCAGCCTCAGCTTCCAGAGCGCATGCTAAAAACATGTTGTCGGAGGGATCATCTTTAATCCTAGCGACCTCGACGCTCCCGGCGGTCCGGACAGAGCTCTTCATAAGGGTTTTCAAAAAGGATTCGACTTTTTGCAATGAAACCGCTCTTTTTTTGAGAAGGGCTTTAATCTTGGAAGAGCGCAAAACCAGGAAAATTTCTTTAGTGGTGTCTGGAGAAAAAGCCAGCTCTATTTTGTCCTCCCGCTCATAACCGAGAATTCGAGCAGCCAGACCTCTGGGAGAAAGGATAGCGCTAACAAGGATGTTCGTATCCAGCACTACCCGGATCATTGTTTTCTGGCCTGTCTCACGGCTTCGTTAATTGTTTCTTCAATCACCTCCGGTTCTTCGTCGATCATCTTCCTCGAAATTTCATTCAAAATCGCATAAGCCGTTCTTCGTTCTTTTGAGGAACGCCGACGTTCTCCTTCCCCGGTGGGAACCAGTTCCACGGGGCGAATCACAATGCGCTCGTCTTCAACATCCGCTTGCACGTAGTCCCCCACCGCCAATCCCAACTTTTCCCGCAAAGCTTGGGGAATGGTCAGTTGGAAATTGCGCCTCACTTTTATCAGTTCCATCGCGTCTACCTCCTGTGCTGCCTTTTTCACTGGGACTTTATCTTTTCTCATAATTTCGTAAATTATTAATTTCATATATTACCACATTAGCATGGGGAAGATCTCGACAAAATACTCTACGAAAGGGGGAGTATGGTGGATTGGCGTGGCTGGTAAGTAGCTGAGTCCGGCAAAAACGCTTCTGACACGCCAAGCAAGCGGGCGGGCAATCACGCTGCAAGTTCATCTGCATTATGCAGGTTGGGTCAGAGTGGCTGCTCGTTTTTCGTGGGCGCTGGCACCAGGTCCGCCGCCAGTTCGACGGAACTGCAAACCTTCAATAAAGGATAGAGGGGATTACGGCGGTAGACGTTTACGATGTGGCTATGAATTTCTTCCGACCAACTGGCGGAACAGTCTTCCAGCAAGACGGCCTGGAAATCGAAGCAGACGGCGTCCATAACGGTGGTAAGAACACAAAAGTTGGTCGTAATGCCTGCCACCGCGCAAAGTGTAACCTTATCTTTTTTCAGCCTCTGAGCCAGGTCAGTGCCAAAAAATGCGGAGAACCTCGGTTTTGGCAGCCACAGATCCTCCGGCCTCCTGTCAAGGTCTTCGACAACTTCTGCCCCTTCGGTCCCAGCCAGGGAGTGGGGCTTCATTCGACCCGTAAAAATGAAATCCTCTTTTCGAAATGCGTCCGTCGAAAAAACAATGGGCCACTTTTCTTTCCTGAAGACATCGATCAGGTTGTTTATCGGACCAATAATCCTTCGGGCGAAGGGGGTAATGGGAAGGTTTTTCCTTTCGTCGAAATTATCCTTGACCATGTCTATTATCAGCAGTGCCGGCCTGTGCCGCCTATCCATCGTCTATCCTTCAAAGGAATTCAGGGATTTAGAAATTTAGGGATTGAGAAATGGAGGAATTAAATCCCTAACTCCCCTAATTCCTAAAATCCCTGAATGGGAGATTCTTCAATCCTGTTAATCCTGTCGATCCTGTCAAAGTCCTTTTGCTCTCAGCGTCTCGGCGTCTCCGAGTGACGGCGCACGGAAGTTCACTCGTTTTTCCAGACGGGCTTACGTTTTTCTTCAAAACTCCGTATTCCCTCCATTGTGTCTTCTGTCTTCATGAGCGAGTTGAGGAAATAATCGTTTGCTTTTTTGGCAGCTTCCCTGAATTCGCACCCTTTGGTCATCTTTACCGCACGCTTGTTCATGCGGATAATCAGCGGGCTGCTTCCGCAGATCTCCTCGACCAGGCCGGCGAGCTTTTGACTGAAGTTTTCCTCATCAGCAACATTGCTGACGAACCCCAGGCCGAAGGCTTCCCGTGCGGTGTAAATTCTGCCGGTAGTACAGATTTCAATGGTCTTGGCGGTTCCAACCAGTTCCGGAAGCCGCACCACCGCATATGGCGGGAAAAAGCCCAGCTTGATTTCCGGCTGGCCGAACCTGGCGTTTTCCGAAGCAACCACGATGTCACAAGCTATGGCGAGTTCCATGCCCCCGCCCAGGCAGGCGCCATGAACCGCTGCAATGACGGGTGCGTCCAACCGGTGGATCAGCTCAAAAATGCGGTCGAAAACGGCTATCATGCCGGGGGCCATCTCCGGCTTGTGATCGCCTACTTCAACTCCGGCACACCAGCTCTTGCCCTCACCGAGGAGCACAAGGCATTTGAGTTCATCGTCCGAGCCCAGCGCTTCGAGCAGGGAATTGAGTTCGTTCATCATATCGATGTTCATCACGTTATGCTTTGGACGATCCAAAGTAATACGCGCCACACCATTGGTTTTTTCAAACTTGAGATGCTTGAGTTCGGACATGTCGGTTCTCCCGTTCAGATGTATTGCCCTCCATCGATCTTTATTACCTCACCGGTTATGTGGCGTGCCTTGTCCGAAGCAAGAAACGCGACGAGGTTCGCCAGGTCCTCCGGCTGCCCCAGCCGCTTGAGGACGATTTCCGCCATTGCCATTTCGACGACCTTGTCCCGCATGGAGGATTCCCGCAGCATGGCGGTTTCAATCAGACCCGGGGCTACCGCATTTACGTTGACGTTAAACGCCCCCAGTTCCCTGGCCACCGCTTTGGTAAAGCCAATTACGCCCGCCTTGGAGGCCGAATAGTTCGACTGACCGAACTTTCCGCGAAGACCGTTTATAGAGGTAATGTTTATTATCTTCCCATATTTCTGTTCCTTGAACAGCGGGGCTGCATGGCGGATGAAATTGAAGCAGCCCTTCAAGTTGACTTCAATGACCCTATCCCACTGCTCTTCGGTCATTTTCCAGGATACGCCGTCCCAGTTCATCCCGGCGTTGTTGACCAGGATGTCTATACGGCCGAATGCCTCGACGGCCTGCTTTACGACCTGTTCGGCTTCGGCAAATACCGAGATGTCGCATTCGATCGCGATCGCCCCCCGGCCCATCTCCCGGATCTGCCGGGCATAGGACTGTGCCTCCTCTCCGTGCCTGCGGTATGTCAGACACACATTGGCCCCTTCACGGGCAAGTTCGACAGATGTTGCAGCGCCGATACCCTGTGACCCGCCTGTGACAATCGCACTCTTTCCTTCCAGTAACATCGCTTTCCCTGTTCCCGGTTCCGGAGATTTTTACCCTAAGCCCATCTTAGCAGAGATATTTTTTCTTGGATCTAAACGACTTAAGAGCTATAATACAGCTATAATGTATTTAGTCAAGATCAACTTTCATCGCCGGGAAAAAACAGGCCGCACACAACGGCATCAATACCCCGGAGGCCAACAGCAGGGTCGCCGAAGCCGCGCTGTGCCGGAGGCTGCCCTCGATAGGCGGGAGTGAGTGCCACACGCCCGAACTGGTTGGGAGGGCTTATACTGTTTTGCGGGAAACCGTTACGGAGCATGGAGGAACTTATAGGGGAGGTCCGCCTTGGAAACTGTCGTGGTGAAGCCGTTCGATACCGATCCTTCGCAGGGGGACAAGGCCGAAGCCGTCCGCCACAAGGTTAAATTTGAGGTCTTCGGCGAAGAGATGCTCGAAAAACAGGTCAAACCCAGCGGTAACAGCGGCAGGGTTTACCTGCCTCCGGACTGGGTCGGCCGCCGGGTAAAGGTGATAAGAATAGGATGAGGCGAGATGCGGCGGGGGAACGGACAAAAACTTTTCATGCGGAGCTTCCGGCAAAAGCCGGTAAGACGAATGAACAGCTTATTATGGGGCATAGTCCGGTCAAGCAGAGAGCACAGAGATGAGAGGCAATCGACAATGCCTTGACCTTTTCCACTGGCTGATGGTACCCTGAAGTTGTGCAATAAACGAGCTCCGTTGGCGGCAATTTTTGCTCCGACCCATCGGGGGATTTTGCTTATAACGGGAGCTGTCACTGAGGCAGGTAAAAGAGCCGATGGAAAGAAATACAACCGCAGGAGACACCCCGATCGAAACGACGCGCGATCCGGAAAACCTTCCCGAGGCTGCTCACAAGATGGTCAAGTTCGAAGTCTTCGGCGAAGAGATGCTTGAGAAACAGGTCAAGCTCAGCGGAAACAGCGGCAGGATCTACCTGCCTCCCGATTGGGTCGGCCATCGAGTGAAAGTAATACGAATAGATTGAAATCCCACGGGAAAAACATGGGGAAGATATGGATCCAGATGACAGAATCGCAAGCATCAGGCCGATGAGATCGGAAGATTCCGAAGAAATATCCAGGATCTACGGCGAGATTACGAAAAAACTCGTCGAGGCCGATTTTGCCAGACTGATTCAGGCACACGCTCAAAGGAAGGATTCCGCCTGCTTTGTTGCGGAATTGGACGACAGGGTCGTCGGGTTCATGATCAGCTATATTCTGACGCTGGGTTTCGGGATAGAAAAAAGCGCCTGGATCGCGACCATGGGCGTACACCCCAGGTACATGGGCCAGGGCATAGGCGCGCGCTTGGCCACGGAAATCTTTAAATCGTACGAAGCGCATGGGATTACACGCGTTTATACCTCCGTCAGGTGGGATTCCACGGATTTGCTTTCCTTTTTCAGGACCCTGGATTTTGAGAGAAGCGATTTCATCAACCTGACCAAAAAGCTTGGTTAGGCGGCGGGGCCGCAGCCGGCTTGGCCACTGCCTTCAGCGGTGGCCGCAGAGGGGCAGGGGCCGCACGCTTCGCGGAGTAAGACTGACCCGGTGAGGGTTCTCTCTCCGCGTCCTGCAGTTCCCGCGCACCCGATCAGCCCCCGCGTGCGAGCTTCCTCAGCTCGAATCGTTTGAGCTTTCCCGTGGCGGTCTTGGGCAGTTCCTCCATAAATTGGACCCATCGCGGGAACTTGTAATGGGCGAGGTGCTGCTTGACGTATTTTTTAAGCTCCTCTTCCATTTGAGCATCCGGTGAATACCCCGGCTTGAGAACGATGAAAGCTTTGGGTTTTATGAGTCCATCCCGGTCCGGTGCACCGACGACCGCGCATTCGAAGACTGCGGGATGTGCGATAAGACATGCCTCGACCTCTACCGGAGAAACCCAGATACCTCCAACTTTGAGCATGTCGTCTGTGCGTCCCACGTAGTAATAGAACCCTTCTTCATCCCTGTAATACTTATCGTCGGTGTTTATCCACTCGCCGAGAATGGTGGATTTTGTCTTCTCGTGCTTATTCCAGTAGGCTGCGCAGGTGCTGTCTCCCTTGATGAGCAATGTGCCGATCTCCCCATCGGGCACATCTTCGAATTTCTCATCGACGATCCTGGCTTCGTATCCCGGGACCACTTTTCCCGAGCTTCCAGGCTTTATGCAGTCGGCGCAGTTCGAGATGAAAATGTGAGCGATTTCGGTCGAGCCGATCCCGTCGGCAATCTGAACGTGGTGACGTTCCACCCATCGCCTGAGTATGTCCGCGGGAAGCGCTTCTCCGGCGGATACGCAAAGCCTGACTCCATCGAGGCTGCCCTCTGCCTGCAGCATAGCGGCATACAGGGTTGGGACGCCAAAAAAGAGCGTAGGCCTGTAGCGGCGGATGGTATCGTAGACCAGGGCCGGTGTGGGCCGTGCCGGCAGATACACTGACGTCGCCCCCACGCTGAACGGGAAATAGAGGCCATTGCCCAGTCCATAGGCGAAAAACAGCTTGGCGGCCGAAAAACATACATCGTCTTCCCGAATCCCCAATACCTGTTTTCCATAGGTCTCAACCGAATAGACCATGTCGTGCTGCAGATGAACAGCGCCCTTGGGTTCACCCGTCGAACCCGAGCTGTAGAGCCAGAAGCAGGCATCGTCGGGAGTAGTCGGCGCCATATCCATCTGACTCGGATGCCCTTCGATCAGTTTATCAAAAGACATGGCCCATTCGGGCGCCGGCCCGTTTACCACAACCGTGTGCTCGAGGAACCGGAGATCTCCTCTTATCGGTTCGACGGCGCCGAGCAGAGCAGCATCGATAATCAGGACTCTCGTGCGGCCGTCGTTCAGGAAATACAAATAATCCCGGGGTTGCATGAGCGTATTGAGGCAGACCGGCACAGCCCCCATCTTGATGGCCCCGAAAAATGCCTGCGGAAAGATTTCGGTATCGAGAAGCAGCAGCGCTACGCGGTCCTCCATCCTTACACCGAGCCCTTTGAGCCCGTTGCCGATTCGGTTCGTGCCGGCCTGGAGTTGGGCATAGGTAAAAGATCGATCCTCACACAGGACAGCCACTTTCTCGCCGCGGCCCTCTCGAACATTTCGGTCGATAAAATAATCGGCCGCGTTAAATTGCACGGAAAGCCCGAGTTCAAAACCCATATGATCTTCTCCTTTCAGTCAATCGGTCAAAGGATTATTCTCATTTTTCTTTACTCTGACTATAGTTCTTTCTTCTTCAGGGATAGGAGGCGGGACAGGCTCGCCGGAAATCTTCTTCACTGCACCAAAGCGAGGGGGGCAAGCCTCAAAGCAGGTTCCGCATTTTACGCATTTTTCCTGGTCAATTACATGAATCCGGTTCTTGCCTCCTGCAATCGCCTCGACAGGGCATTTCTTAAGGCAAATCATACAGGCCCGGCACTTATCCGGATCAATATGGTACGAGATTACTTCACGAAATAACCGGTCCACCTCGTCACTGGTGAAAAGTTCCTTATATTCTTCTTCAGTAGCAAGATGTGACGCCAGCTTCTCCCTTTTCACCAGCTTAATGTAGGGGATTAATTTATTGACTGCTTCAAGTTTGGACTTTAATTCATTTCCGTCAATTCCCTCGCCTTTGCCAAGAGGTCCTAACTCCTTCACTTTCTTGACAAAATCGTTAACACCTCCGGCAAAAAGGTTTGCTTCACTGCCGGACATAAATCCGATCCTTAACCTTTCCGGGTTCAGGCCTGCATACTCCATTATTTTTTTGAAAATATTCACCATGCATAATGCCTGGTAGTTCCCATGAGTAGTATAATTACATTCATTTAAATGGCAGGCGCCAATAAACACCCCATCCGCTCCCTTTGAGAAAGCCCGGAGTATAAACCCCAGATCGACTCTACCGGAACACATGACGCGAATAAGTCTCATCTCTGTTGTATATTGTAGTCTGGAAACTCCAGCCAGGTCAGCGGCGCCGTATGCTCACCAATGGCATACAAAGCCTAATATTCTGGGTTTGAACTTACGTCCTGTACTCACTCGTACTCACCTCATTACTCAAGTAATCCAGGCTTTATTCATTCGTATAATTCTACACATCTCCAAGCGCTGCATCAATTGCACTCAAGACCTCTTCATCGGTATAGTGCTTGAGTTGTATAGCCATTGTTGCACACGCTGTGTTGCATACTCCATCGCCTTTACAGAGGACAGGATTAACCCTGGCCTTTCTGCCTTGCCGCGTATCATAAAACTCTATGGCGCCATACGTACACGCGCTGACGCACGCCCCACACGCAATACACTTATCCTCGTCCACCTCGCAAACAGAGCCCGAGGCAATGACCGTATCATGTGAAAGAAGCGTTAAGACCCGGCCTGCAGCTCCATAAGCCTGGTTAATCGTTTCCTGCATAAACTTGGGATAGTGAGCTGTCCCACACAGATAAACGCCGTCTGTGCCAAACTCGACAGGTCTCAGCTTGACATGCGCTTCCTTGAAGAAGCCATCGGGGCTCAAGGCTACCTTGAATAATCCCGCTATTTCCCCGGTTGCAGCAGAGGGAATAACGGCGGCGGCTAGAGTGAGCAATTCGGCATCTATGGCAAGCCTCTGACCTAAAATAGGATCGGAGACGGTTACCCTGAGAATAGGCTGACCAGCCTCTTCAACAGCTTCCACGTGGGGTTTATCATCCGGCTCATAGCGGATGAACTTTACATCTTTATTTGACGCTTCCCGGTAATAATCCTCTTTAAACCCATACGTTCTCATATCCCGAAAGAGAATGTGGATATCAATATCGGGGTTTATCTCTTTTAGTTTCAAGGCGTTTTTGATGGACTGGCTACAACATATCCTGGCGCAGTAGTTTCTGTCTTCTTGACGGCAGCCTACACATTGGATCATCACCATACTCTGGGAGTTAATCACCCTTTCATCTCCCCTGGCGATTCGCTCCTCCAACTCCAGTCCGGTCAATACCCTGTCATCTTCCCCGTAAAGGTATTCGGTGGGTTTGTATTCTTCAGCACCAGTAGCGAGGATGGTTGCTCCATGACGTATCTCCTTGATCCTTCCTTCAGTCTTCACCCTGGTTATGAAACTCCCCACATAACCGGAAGCCTCTGTGATGGCGGCATCAGTAGATACATGTACCAATGGGTGCTGATAAACCTTTCTTATAAGATCACGCAAATATTCTTGAACGTCCAGTCCTTCCAGGGTGTAATGAATTCTTCGAGCTATTCCGCCAAGCTCTGTACTCTTTTCCACCAGGTGAACCTCATGTCCCTGGTTGGCTATGGAGAGGGCGCAAGTCATGCCGGCTATACCTCCACCAACCACTAACGCCGCCTTATTCACCGGCAGATCGAATTCCTCCAGGGGCTCCAAATAGCAAGCTCGCGCTACCGACATCCGGATGATATCCTTTGCCTTCCCGGTGGCTTCGTCTTTTTCTTTAGCGTGGACCCAGGAGCAATGTTCTCTAATATTTGCCATTTCGAAGTAATATTGATTAATTCCCGCCTCCCGAAGGGTGTCCCGGAATAACGGTTCAAGAGTCCGGGGGCTGCAGGCGGCCACAACCACTCGATTGAGCCCTTTTTCCTTTGCCAGCTCGGCTATTTGTTTGGCAGAATTAGTAGCACATGAAAATAGCTGTTCCTGAGCGTAGACAACATTGGGTAAGGTTAAGGCATATTCAACCGCGGAAGGAACATTTACTGTCCTTCCGATATTAGCCCCACAATGACACACAAAGACCCCGATCCTCGGCTCCTCTTTGGAGACATCTTTTTCCGGCGGATATATCCTTTCTTTGGCAAGCTTTCCCCGCCTGTAGTCGAGGAGTTCACCGATCTGGGAGCCGGCTCCGCTGGCGCTAAAAACCGACTCAGGGATATCTATAGGACCCTGGAAGGCCCCGCTGATAAAAATTCCAGGGCGAGAGGTCTCCATGGGATTGACAGGATTAGTTTTACAGAATCCGTGAGGATTAAGCTCAATGCCGAACTTACTTGCCAGAACCTTGAAATCCTTGGGAGGGTTCAATCCAATGGACAATACCACCATGTCGAATTCTTCTTCTTTTACTCCCTCCTCCTGAGTAGAGTATCTTATGGTGACATTCTTGCTTTCCGGGATCTCTTTTCCTATGGATACGTAGCTTCTTATGAATCGAACCCCGGGAAGGTCCTCTGCTCTTTGGTAGTATCGCTCAAAATCCTTCCCGTAGGAACGAATATCGTTATGGAATATAGTACACTCTGCCTCTGCGTCATGCTCTTTTGTCAAAATCACCTGTTTCTGGGTATAGGTGCAGCATACCGAGGAACAATAGCTGTTGCCGCCCGCGAGGACCTGCCTGGAACCGACGCATTGAATCCAGGCTGTTTTACGGGGATGCTTTTGGTCGGAAGCACGCAGTATCTCACCCTGGTATGGCCCGGTGGAGCTTAAGAGCCGTTCATAGTCAAGACTGGTTACCACGTTCGCAAACTCTCCGTAACGATATTCCTCCCTTAATTTAGGATCAAACGGTTCAAATCCGGGGGACAGAATTACCGCCCCTACTTTTACTTCCACCTCCTCCGCCGTTTGATCAAGATCTATGGCGTCATTCTTACATACTCCTTCGCAAATACGACATTTTTTCTCCTTAAGGTAAAGGCAGCTTTCATCAATATATGTGACGAGGGGAATTGCTTGAGCGAAGTATATATGGACGGCTTTATTCTCCGATATTTCCTGATTAAATTGATCAGGATATTTGACCGGGCAGTATTCTACGCAGGTAGTACAACCCGTGCATTTGCTCTCATCAATATATCTGGGCTTTCTAATCAACCTTACCTTAAAGTTTCCTGCTTCCCCTGCTATACTGTCAACTTCAGTATAGGTCAGGACTTCTATATTGGGGTGCCGGCCGGCCTCGACCAGTTTGGGAGCGAGTATTCACATGGAGCAGTCATTGGTGGGAAAGGTCTTGTCAAGCCGGGCCATATGGCCCCCAATGCTCGGCGCTTTTTCAACCAGGTAGACCTTAAAATCAGCGGCGGCAAGATCAAGAGCGGCTTGAATACCGCTGATGCCTCCACCAACAATCATTACGTCTCCCAGGTTGCTGTCTGCGAAGATTTTAGAGACCTGTTCCACGATCTGTTCTTTTTCCACTTTCTAACACCTCATCAGGTTTCTTCGGTTCCCTAAATCACTGCCCGGATAATTTCCGTGATGTCCTTAATCTCTATCACATCGCTATCCTCCCGGTTCAACCTGGTATCCTCAAAATTGGTGATGCAATACGGGCAGGAAGTAACAAGCACCTCAGCCCCGACCACGACAGCCTGTTCCAATCTGAGGTCGGAGAATCTTTGACCCTTTGGAGTTTCCATCCAAATCCTGCCTCCTCCCCCTCCGCAACAGAGACTATCCTGCCGCAAATCAGCCATCTCAATCAGTTCCAAACCCGGCACCTTCTTTAAGACCTCTCGGGGTTCGTCATATATGCCATTATGTCGACCCAGGTAACATGGGTCATGATAAGTGACTTTCTTCCCATACTCCCTGGTGAACTCAAGCCTTCCCTCATTAATAAGCTCAATTAAATATTGGGCGATATGAACCACCTCAAAGTTCACCATAAATTCGGGATACTCGTTTTTGAAGGTGTGATAGCAATGAGGGGAAGAAACAAGGATTTTCTTCACCCCATTATCGATAAAAGTTTTGATGTTTTCCCTGGCTAAGCGTTTGAATAGTTCCTCATCGCCCGTCTTGCGAATGCTTTCTCCACAGCAATTCTCCCCGGGGCCCAATATCCCGAAATCTATACCTGCCCGGTTGAGGATATCGGCTGTGGCCCTGGCTGCCTTCTTTAATCTTGGGTCATAGCTGAGGTAGCAGCCGGGAAAATATAAAACTTCCATCCCCTCGGTGAACGTTTTTACAGACAGACCTTCTGCCCAATTTGCCCTATTTTTCCGTTCTTCATTCAAGGGGTTGCCTTCAGCAACCAAGCTTGCGCTTATGCCGCGGATAGGACGGACAGAGGTGGGAAAAATCCCATTTTCGGTGGCGATCCTGCGTAAGGATACCCCGGATTCTATCTGTTTTACTCCCCGAGGGCACCGCTGAGGGCATCTTCCGCAGGTAGTACAAAGCCAAATATTTTCACTTTCTATCTCAGTCAAACCGAATGTGGCCTGTCGGATTAACTTGCGCATACTGAAGGTTGTAACACTGTTCCACGGACAAACAACATCGCATAATCCGCATTGATAGCAGAATTTGAAGGTGTCTTCACCATTAGCTTTTATTAGTTCCGTGATTTCTTTGAACGGGGTTACAGTCTCCACTGCCTTTCTTAATCCTCTTATTTGGGCTTAATGTTTTTGGCCCTTCTTTGACATTGACATTCGGGTATAGGTATCCGCCACCTTTTGCCATCCATGTTTCTTTACCAATGATTCCAATCCTATCTCCACGTCCCCCAGCTTCTCGGTTTCTTCTTCTACTTCCTCTTCCCTTTCTTCGTAAGTCAAGGCATCAGCCAGGCACCACTGAACACACAAGGGCCCTTTTTGTGACGGATCGTCTTCACACATGTCACATTTTAGAGGGAGACCGGAATCGGGTTCCTTGAAAACGTCCCTGGATGGGCAGGAAGCCCTGCAGAAGGCACATTCGTCATATTCCTTTCCATCAATCGTATATTTGCCTCTGCCGGCACATTCGGCCTTAGCATATTCACCTGCGTAAACAGGAAGATATACGTCGTTTAGCGGTTCACGAACCAGCCGAATACGAGCTCTAGCCGGATTATTGCTGCTATATTTTGGCGTAGCATGAGAGGAGGAACAGATTACCTCACATGCCCTGCAACCATTGCATTTACTAACATCGATCTTGATTACCTTGACTTTCTTCTTAACTTTACTCATTATTCAAAATTCCTCGCTGTTTCAAGTCTTCGCTCACGTAGTCCAAAGCCAATTCATGTAAAGACTCTTCAGTAGGAATTCCCTGATTATTCCACCCCTTAAATTTGTAATACTCATCCAGGAGTTTAGCTTCAAGCTCTGGAAATCTCTTCTTCCAATGGTCCTCAGGCGGCTGCTCATCAGCTCTCCTCATGCCTCTTCTTATATTAACGGCCCTAAGCAAAGTCCGGTTCCTTATGGCTACTTGCGTTAGCCCGGCTTCATCCATTTCGATCCCGGTAGCCGATGAGATAAAAGCGGGGTAATTGTGTATATGATACGGAGGCTTCAGGGGAAACGATGACAGACCGGCGCACATCCCGAGGGAGTCATCAATGTGGTGCATCTTCTCTTGCCAGTCAACAATTTCACAGCACATTTCAACAGTAGGGTAATATGGCATTGAGCGTTCCCCGCGTAGTTCCCAGTCCAGAAAATATTGCTTAAACTTTTCATCGGGAACCTGGATCCAATCCTTTACAAACTCTTCTTTCTCTTCTTTCGTAGCAAAAGGCGCCTGGGGGAACTGCCCTTCAATTTGGGTAATGTTTATCTTCTCGCCGGTACAATACATGAGGTAATAAATGGGGTTCAGCATTCCCAGTTTGATAGGCAGTTGCTCATGTTTCTTAATGTTATTATGAGCGTACTTCTCTGCCCCATTGCCAATCTGTTGGGCCGCCCAATAAGTGCCATTGGCCAACACATCTCCTATCCCTTCCCGCCGAACAATTCCGTCAAGTAACCAGTAAAATCTCCCCTCGTTATCGGAGGGCATTCCTGCCATGTCACGGTCAGTCAAAATGCCGTCTTCATAAAGCTCAAGGGCGAAGGCCATAACTTGCGGGGCCGAGTATGCGTCCACTCCATACTCGGTAGCACGTTGAGCGATCTTAAAACCAAAATCCAGGTCTGAATAGGCGGCCATTGTATAAGTAAGTTTCGAGAAGCATTTCATCATGTAGGTCGAAATTCCAGGGACGGAAATTGTTGCCCCGCATTTCATCGGACAGTTATAGCAACTTATTAACCGCGTCCGCACACTCTCTTGAGTCTCTCGCCACTTCTGTTCGATTTCCTTGTTCCAAAAATCTTTTCTCCGAGTGCGGGAATTTCCCCACATGAAATTGGTGGTGTGCCATTCCTCATCGACGATTTTCATCTCTTGCGGTGACCCAAGCCCGGCTAAAATGGGCATTACCCCCGGGATTGGTTTTGTTTCCCGGACTTTTATATATTTCAGCACTTCGTTGCAGAGCTCTATAAATTCGGCCGGTCGGGCAATATTGACGTCCTTTGTTCCACGAACAGCTATCGCCTTCAACCTTTTGTCTCCCATAACAGCGCCTATTCCCAGTCGACTGGCGCTGGACCTGCCATGCTCGATGGAAGCAAAATAGACCCTGTTTTCACCGGCCAGGCCGATAGCAGCCACCTGGGCGCCCGGCTCCTTCAACTCCTGTCGAATAAGTTCTCCGGTTTCAACTGCGCCCTTACCCTGCAAATGAGAGGCATCGCGTATTTCCACTTTGTCATTGTTTATCCACAAATAAACCAAACTGGGGGACTTGCCGCTAATGATCACTTTGTCATAACCGGCATACTTCAATTCCGGCGCCCAGAATCCCCCCATCATTGAATACGCCATTAACAGGGTCTGAGGGGAAAAGGTGGAAACAACGGTGCGATTGGCGCCAATAGCAGGTGTGCCGCATAAAAGACCAGTGCCGAATATGAGTAAATTATCAGGAGAAAATGGTTCGGTCTCAGGGGGAACCCTGTCCCATAATATCCTGGTGTTAGTGCCCAGACCCCCCAGATGAAGCTCGGTTAATCCCATGTCGGTTTCCACCTTATCAATGCTTCCTCTGGATAGATCAATTTCCAAATTAAACCCAGTCTCTGCGCACCTCATCTTTTTCCCCTCCAGATTGGCTGAATCCGTGGCATACTTTTCGATTAATCATGGATTGCAGGCACTTAACTCAAAACAGCCGTCACACGCCGGGTGAAGGTTGAAATTGCTTGAGTTATTTTTCAGCCAAAACCTATGCCACAGATTCAGGGGCGCTCGGATGCTGCCCGATGGTCAGCACTAACTACAATGTAGCTGTAATATAGTTATATACTAGCTATTTCACGTGTCAAGAAGAAAACTTGCCGCTTCTGCTGATAATTGCAAATGAGGGCTGAGTTGTCTAACGACTCTGAACCCGATGAAGAATTCGCGGTGGGCGGGGTGGCAGAAATTGCGGGATGCCGGCAGTCAGTCAGGGTCATGAAAGGCACAGTGGACGGCATCGAGTGCTCACTGGCCTGCAAGGCGGCCCTGCAGCGATATGGCCCCACTGTTTAACGACTTGGCGACTCTGCGGAGACCGCTAGGCTTTCTTAAACGCGTATGTCAGCCGTCCATTGGGGGTTCGGCCGATCGCCGCCTTCATCTTCGTTCCGACCGAGAGTTCGGTTTCGGGAACGGACTTGTCGATACGTCCGAAGACTTTATATTCGCCGTAATCCACCAGTGCGATCGTATAGGGGACTTCTTCGGTAAAGCCGGCAGGGGCATACTGCAAGGTGGAGTAGCTTACCAACTCCCCTTTCCCGGCGATTTCAAACCATTCCATTTCGCCGGCAAGGCATTGATAACAGTGGGCGCGGGGGGGAAAGAAGCTTTTCCGGCACGTCTTGCACCGGGTACCCATCAACTTGCCCTCTTCGAGGTAGCCGACAAAATCGTTTACCTGAGTAACACTGGCGAAGCTGACGGTCCCGAAATCTGCGAATCGCGCATCCAGCTCATTTTTTGCCATCTTGTGCTCCGTGATACGGGTCTTCAATCGACACCGAGGATTGTGACGTTCCCATAAAGACCCACGCCGCCAATGTTGTGAATCAGTCCGAAGGTCGGGTCCTTCACCTGGGTTTCCCCGGCCTCTCCCCGGAGCTGAAGTACGACAGTTCTGATCTGGGAGCCGCCTGTAGCACCAATTGGATGGCCTTTGGAAAGCAGGCCGCCATCGATGTTCACCGGGATACTGCCCTCCCTGTAGGTTTCCCTGGAGCGGATGAGGTTTTTTCCATCGCCTGGCTCGGCAAAACCCAGGTCTTCATATGCCATCAGCTCGGCGATAGTAAAACAGTCATGTACTTCAGCGACGTCCACATCAGCGGGCGTAATGCCGGCCATCTTGTAGGCTTGCCTGGCGGATTCCACGGTCGCCGCAAGACCGGTGAGCCGATCGCGTCCGGCCATGTTGACGGGGGCCGTGGCGGACCCGATCCCCTTGATCCAGACCGGCTTTTTGCAAAAGGCGCGCGCCTTGTCCTCGCAGGCAACAATAACACATGAACTGCCGTCCGCATTGGCGCAGCAGTCGCCGGCCCGGAGCGGGCCGGCCACCGGATTGCCCATGAAACCGCCGGGGTCCTGAAACTGCTCGAGCGTAACCGGTTTTCGATATACGGCATTTGGATTGAGCTGTCCGTATGTGCCCGCCTTGACCCGGACAAGCGCGAGGTCTTCCATGGTCGTGCCGAATTTGGCAATGTGGGCGCGGGCGTGCATCGCGTAATATGCCGGCATCATGGTCCCGAAAGGAGACTCCCACAGTATGTCCGCACCCCGGCCCATGCGCTCCTGCGACTCCGCCGACGTCAGTTGGGACATAATCTGGAACCCGATAACCATCACCACGTCGTGCAAACCGGATGCAACGAGCGAGTATGCGAGCTTGAGGCCGGTGCTGCCCGATGAGCACAGGGTTTCGGCATAGAACGTCGGCTGCGGGTTCAAGCCCAGGTACTCGGCAATCACTCCCGCCGGGGACCGTTGCCTGTCGTATTCGGGTGCGGAGCAGACGATCGTGGCCTCGATATCGCTCCTGCCGATCCGTGCGTCCTTCATGGCTTCCCGGAAGCTTTCAAACACCAACTCGCGAATCGACCCGGGGTATGTGCGTACAAAAGGGCTCTGCCCGATTCCGATAATTCCAACTTTGCCCATTTTTTTCTCCCGTGTTACACCAAGTTTGCGCTCGATCCTCTATTTTTTCACGCGAAGCTTCGGCTAAAGCCGTTAAACGGAATGACCAGATTATGCGAAAGCGCGAAGAAAGAGAAAACAGGCGGAGGTTACGGAAATCCCCCGCCAAACCAGCCCCCGACCCAGGATACAAGGTGCCGGATTGTCAAGAAGCATTCAGGCTTCGCGTCTTCGCGTGCACTAGGCTCCTAATTTATGAAACCCACGTTTTCCGGTGAACCATTACCTTATTTTTTGGGCTCTGCCAGCACTTCGGCAAACATTTCGAAATCCCAGGTCTTGCACTCTGCCAGGTTCCGGCGGAACTTGATGAAGTCGATGACATCGCTGCCGGTGATCTTTTTGGAGTTAAAAGCGCCGAACCCGAGGAACGCCTCCCCACCCATGTTCGCTGCCAGCCAGTGCCGGTTGCCGTTTTTGGCAATGTCCCAGAAGTATTTCTTTTTCATACGAATGCCGTCGATCGACTTGATCAGACAACCCGGGAAAAGATTTGCAAACCGCCATGCGATATCGTCGACCTCTTTGTCCAGCATTTCGAAATCGGCTTCGGCCTGGTGCTTTTTCACAAATTCCCGGGCTTCCTGCAACTCCGTGCCGGATTTGTACTCGCCAAAGACGATTTCTCCGTCTTCCACGTATTTGTCCGTAACGATCGTGGGATTGCGCACCCATTTGCCGTCCACCTTAAGTACGGGCAGGCATTTGGAGATCAGGCCCTTCATCTTCATCTTGTATGCAGACCACATCTCGCAGGAAACGCAGTTCCACATGGCCTCTTCCATGGTGAGAAACCAGGGCAGAAAATCCGTGGAGCCGCCGTCGGGCGCCGATCCGTGCCTGGGGCCGGCCTGACCGAATACGGCGAGGTCCGAGGAGACCGTGATGTCACATGCCATCCCGATTTCCTGGCCGCCCGCCACGCGCATGCCGTTCACCCTGCAGACCGTGGGCTTCTTG
>Ga0187875_10001060_pt1 | contig 21668 bp, 15 predicted proteins | sample June2016WEW_17_1_2_FD_132978 | JGI IMG/M metagenome (GOLD analysis project Ga0187875, IMG submission 132978) | Peatland microbial communities from SPRUCE experiment site at the Marcell Experimental Forest, Minnesota, USA - June2016WEW_17_10 | ecosystem: Environmental > Terrestrial > Soil >... | reverse complement strand
CCGGTTTCGGTCATCGGGGCGGTGGCGAATCCGGGCGTGGTGCAATTGAGCGGACACAAGACGTTGGCGGAGGTTCTGTCGATGGTCGGGGGCCTGAAGCCGGATGCCGGTTACATCGTGAAGGTTACACGCCGCCTCGAAGAGGGCCGCATACCGGTCAATGGGGCACAGGACGATCCCAACGGACAGTTCAGCGTGGCTGAGATCAATCTGCCTTCCATTATCGACGCCCGCAATCCGGAAGATAACATCGCCATTCTCCCTAATGACGTGATTTCGGTGCCGCGCGGGCGGATGATCTACGTGGTAGGGGAAGTGGAGAAATCCGGCGGCTTCGTACTGAACGAACGGGGAAGCATGTCGGTGCTCCAAGCCGTTTCGCTGGCCGGCGGGCTGCACACCACCGCCTCGGCGCAGAACGCCCGCATTTTGCGAGGGCCGGGAGGCGCCGCGGGACGCACTGAGATCGCCGTGGACGTGAAGAAGATCCTGGCCGGGAAAGCTCGCGATCAGGAGTTACAGCCGGACGACATCTTGTTCATCCCCACCAGCAAGGTGCAGAAAGCGGGCATCCGCGCACTGGAGGCGGCTATTCAGTTGGGCACGGCCGCGTTATGGCGTTTTTAGCGGAGCGGACAGACATGGATAAACGGGAGCACCTTCCGGAAGCACCGGGCTGCGAAGTCGAGGGATTCAGGACGCCGGCCGGCCGCGCGACTGTCCACCATCCGGCGGCGGGCGGGTCCGGCTTCATCGCAGCCGGCACGGCGCCCGGAGCGGGATTTGAAAGCCATGGCCAAACCATCTTGCGCCACAAAGGCGCGGTGCTGCTGATGGCCGCGGTCTGCGGCCTGGCCGCCTGGCTGGTTAGCTTGTGGCAGCGGCCTGTCTACCAGGCGCGCACCTCTCTCGAGATCCAGGCTTTCAATGAGAATTATCTGAACATTCGGGAAATCGATCCTACTACCGATAACGGGGTTTACTCGCCAGAGACTCTACAGACCCAAATTAGGATCTTGCAGGAAGGCGCACTGATCGAGCGAGTAGTCGATAAGCTGGGCCTGGCGTCCAATCCGGAGTTTTCCGGCAAGCCCGGGGGATTCACAAAACTCGAAAGGCTGCTGGGTGCGCCTCCGGCCAGGGCGCTGCCGGCGCGCGAGCAGGCCGCGGCAGCGGCCGCCCGCAACCTGAAGGTTCGTGCCTCAGGACAGACCCGCCTCGTCGAAATCCTGTACGATTCCGGCGATCCGCAACTGGCGGCGGCCTTCGCCAACACGCTCGCCGACGAGTTTATCGAGCAGAACCTGGAGTTGCGCTGGCAATCCACGCAGAAGACCGGTGAATGGCTCACACACCAGCTCGGAGATCTGAAGCAGAAACTGGAACAGTCCCAGGAGCAACTTCTGTCGTACGCGCGCGAGGCCGGCCTGGTATTCACTTCCGATAAGGGATCGCTGGCGGAAGGCGGCCTGCGGCAAATACAGGAGGAACTTGCCCGGGCCATCTCCCAGCGCATGGCCGGGCAAGCCGCCTATGAAGCCGCGCTGGCGGCCTCGCCGGAGTCGCTGCCGCAGGTGCTCGACAGCGCGACGCTGAGCGCCGCCCAGGTGCAGCTCAACGACCTGCAACGGCAGCGTGCGGAATTGAGCGCGCAATTTACACCGGCCTTCTACAAGGTCAAGAATGTCGAGGCGCAGATTAAAGCCCTCGAAGCTATCCAAAAGCGCGAGCAGGCCAAGATCATCGAGCGGCTGCGCGACGAATACGCTGCCGCATTGCGGCGGGAAAAGATGGTGGCCTCCGCTTATGGCGAACAGGTCAAGCTGGTGTCGAGCCAGGCGCAGCAGGCCGTGCATTACGACATGCTGAAGCGCGAGGTGGATACCAATCGGAACCTATACGATTCCATGCTGCAAAAGCTCAAGGAGGCGAGTTTCGCTTCGGCCATGCGGGCCAGCAACATCCGCATCGTGAGTCCGGCCAAGCCGCCCGCCAGTCCCTACAAGCCGAATCCCGCGTTGAACCTGGCCTTGGGGCTGGCGAGCGGCGGTGTGCTCGGCGTGATCTTCGTGCTGCATCGCGAACGCGCCGGGCGCAACATTCGGGCTCCCGGGGAAGCCGGGCTGTACCTGGATCTGCCCGAACTGGGCGTGATTCCCTTAGCAAGCCGCGATCCGGAAGGCCGCGTATTCGGAGGCGTCCTGGCGGGCATGCTGGCCATGGTGTCCAGAGGCACGGCGCCCAAGCGGAGCCTGGAACTGGTGACCTGGGAACAAAAAACCTCCCTGATGGCCGAGTCGTTCCGCGCCACGCTGGCCTCGCTTCTGTTTTCCGGACGAGACGGCAACCGCCCGCGGGTGCTGGTGCTCACCAGCCCCGAAGGCGGCGCCGGCAAGACCACGGTGGCCAGTAACCTGGGTATCGCTCTGGCCGAGATTAATCGCCGCGTGCTGCTGATCGACGGCGATTTCCGGAAGCCCCGGCTGCACCGGGTATTTCAACTGCCCGGACAGCCAGGCCTGGGGCAATTGTTGCGCGAAGAGCGGCCCATTGAGGACTACTCTTCCGACCGTTTAGTCTGCGCCACGGAGATCCCGGGGTTGTATGTGCTCCCGAGCGGTCCGGAGAACGACAACCTCGCGAGCCTGCTGTACTCCACACGCATGGCCGAATTGTTGTGGCGCTTCCGGCTGGAGTTTCACACTGTGCTGATCGATGCGGCACCCATGCTGCTGCCGGACGCGCGGATTCTGGGGCGCCTCGCCGACGGCGTGATTCTGGTCCTGCGCGCCGGACGCACGACGCGCGAGCAGGCTTTCGCCATCCATCAGCGGCTGACACAAGACGGCACCCTGGTGGTCGGCACGATTCTCAACCGCTGGGAACCGCGGGATAGCTACTACGGCTATGAGTCTTATGGGCGGGCGCAGTCATGAGGCGCGTCATCGTTCTGTGCTATCACGATGTGGTTGGCGCACCGGCGAGCGGCGCCGCCAGCGGCTTTTCAGGACCGGACACGGCCAGTTACAAACTGGATCGGGCGGAATTCCGGAGGCATTTGGAAGCCATTGCCGCGGGGCCCCCGGGATCTCCGGAGGTGCGGCTCACTTTCGATGACGGCGGCGTGTCCACCTATACCGAGATCGCCCCCTTACTCGAAGAATTCAACCGGTGGGGCTATTTCTTCATACCCACCAGCTTTATCGGGACGCCGGGTTTCCTGGCGAAGTGGCAGATTCGGGACTTGAGCCTGCGGGGACATGTGATCGGATCGCACTCCCGTTCGCATCGCGGCCGGATGCCCGGCTTCGCCTGGGAGCGGCTGGCGGCGGAATGGATCGACAGCGTAGCGGCGCTCGCGGACATTACCGGGCAAGCCATCACTAGCGCGGCGGCGCCCTCCGGATTCTACGCTCCTCGCGTGGCGGAAGCCGCCGCATGCGCCGGCATCCGGGAGCTGTTTACACTGGAGCCAACGCTCCGCACGCACGCGGTGGCGGGCTGCGTGGTGCGCGGGCGCTACCTCATCAAGCGGCACACTTCGGCGAGCACGGTGGCGCGTCTGGCGGCCGGCGCGCCCGTGGAGCGCGGCCGCCAATTCGTGTTCTGGAACGTCAAGAAGGCCGCCAGGACGGTGCTGGGCAGCGCCTACCCCCGGCTGCGGAAGAGCTACTTCGCGTGGCAAGGCGGGCCCGACGCATGAGGGCCAACGCCATTCAGGCGGCGCGGGATCATTGGGTGGAGAAACCAGCGCGTCTGCGGTTCACCCTGGCCGGCGGGGTCGTATTTTCGGCCGAATTCCCGGCTCTCTGTTGGGCACTCCGCCTGGACTTGGATTGCTTTCGGAGAACCTTGCCGCAACGGGTGTCCGCCGAGCCGCCGGTTTGGACCGGCATTCCCGCCCAGGTGCGCGCAACACGCCTGCATGTGCCATGCGCGAGACCGTACCCTCGGGTCACTATTTTGCACGACACGATTCGCTACGCGCCCTCCCACTACCGGCGCTTCTATATCGAAATCCAGGGCGGATTTGAGGATTACTTGCGAAAGTTCTCCGGTAGAACCCGAAGCACCTGGCGGCGAAAGGTTCGCCGGTTCGCCTCCGCTTCCGGCGGCGCCATCGATTTCCAGGAATATGGCCGGGCCGCCACTATGAGCGAGTTCCTGGTCCTGGCACGCCGGGTCTCCGAGAAAACGTATCAGGAAAGGCTGTTGGACGCAGGCATTCCCGCGACCGGCTGGTACCGCGAACAGATTTTGCAGGCAGCCGCGCGTGATGAAATTCGCGGGTATCTCCTCTTTCACCAAGGCCAGCCCGTTGCTTACGCGTTGTGTGCGGCGGATGAGGACACTCTGGTAGTCGAGCGGATCGGCTTCGATCCGGATTTTGCGTATCTAAACCCCGGAACAGTTCTGCTGTATCTCCTGCTGGAAAAACTGTTTGCCGGGAAGCGCTTTCGTATTCTCGACTTAGGCAGGGGGGAATTCCCTTACAAGGAGCATTATGCAACGGGAAACATTCCCTGCGCGGAGATCTATTACTTTCGCCGCAGCGCCAGTAACTTGCTGCTGGTCTGCGCGCACGCGGCGGCGGAAATGCTGTCCGGCGCCCTGAAGAGCGGGCTCGAGGTGCTGGGTCTGAAGGACAAGGTCAGGCGGTGGCTGCACCGGCTGGCGGGCGGGGCGCGTGTCGGCTGAACATCGATCTGCGCTGGTACAGATTTGCTCGACCTGGCAATACCGGCTCCTGCAGCTCGCTTTCGAAATGGCCGCGCTGGTGGCGAGCTGGTACTTGACCGTCGAGTTGCGCTTGCTGCTGAATCCGGTCATGGCCTTGCAGCTCAGCCCGGCGGATGCCTGGCGTGTGGCGCCGCCGCCGGCTGGAATCCTGCTGCTGTGGATGGCAGTGATTCCCTGGCTGGATAATTATCGTAACCGGGACACCTCGGTGGGCCGCAGCCTGCGGTACATCGCGCAAGCTTCGCTGGTGTGCAGCGCTCTGCTGATAGTGGCGGCGTTCTTTGGGCGGAGCTTGGGCGTGGGGATCTCGCGGGGGACGGTGCTATTGTTCGCTCCGGTCAGCTTCGCGCTGCTGCTCGGAGCGCGCTATGCGGCGCTGCTGGGGGCGGCCCGCCTGGGACAGGCATGGCCGGCCCACGAACGGGTGGCCGTGATTGGTGCCGGCCAGGAGGTCCACAGCCTGGTGGATATGCTCCGCTCGGTATGGAACGGCGCGGTCACCTTATCCGGCGTGATCTTACCGCAAGGCGCATCCGGCGAAGGTCAGGGCAATCCTGTGCCGGTGCTGGGCACGACGCGCGAACTCGCCGCCGTGATCAATCGGGCGCGGCTGAACCGGGTCATCCTGCTGAACGAGCACGTGGCGCGGGACGAAGCCGAGGAGTGCTCGCGGATCTTGCGGAGCATGGACGTGATCGTGAGCCGCGCTCTCGCTCCGGCCGCCAGTGGCGCGCGCCTGCATCTGACCGAGTTGTACGGCATGCGCCTGCTCGACGAACTGCCTTACACGGTGGGCCCCCTGCTCACGCGCCAGCAGGAGCTTCTGAAACGGGCTTTCGACGTGGCCGGCGCGGCGGCCACCTTGGTGCTGCTCTCGCCCGTGTTGCTTTTTCTGGCGATCATTATCCGGATCACATCTCCGGGGCCCGCCTTCTACCGTTCCATGCGCGTAGGCAAGGGTGGACGCCACTTCACATTCCTCAAGTTCCGATCCATGTGCGACCGCGCCGATCAGCGCCGGAACACGCTATCAAACGAGCAGGGCGGTCACCTTTTCAAGCTGCGCGACGATCCGCGCGTGACCCCGCTGGGCCGTTATATGCGGCGCTATAGCCTGGACGAACTGCCGCAGTTGATCAACGTACTGCGCGGCGAAATGAGCCTGGTAGGCCCGCGGCCTCTGCCGGCCGAGGACTTCGATCCAAGCGGGCAGAGCAGCGCGTTCGCGGCATGGTCTGAACAGCGCTCGCGCGTGCTGCCAGGCATCACCGGGCTGTGGCAGACCGGCGGCCGCAGCAACTTGCCGTTCGAGGGCATGATGCATATGGACTTGGAGTACATTCGCAACTGGTCACTAGGCTTGGACTTCAGGATCCTGCTGAAAACCCCGGTGACCGTGATCACCGGCAACGGGGCTCATTAGGCCATGGCTACCGCCCCACCCACACTTTGCCGCGGCGGGCTGTTGCGCGCCCTTTTTGTGTCGCTAGACCGGCATTTCATCTCTTACTGCGTTCTGCATTCCTGGGAGGCTCTGCCGGACGAATTGCCGAGCGACCTGGATCTGGCCGTGGATTCCGGCGATGCCCGCCGGTTTCCTCTCGTCACTGCCGATCTGAAGGCTGATGGCTATCTGCCCATACAGTGCTTCCAGTATGCCGTGCGCGGGTCATATTTTGTATTTGCGTGGTGGGAAGACGGCAACCTTCACACGGCCGCCATCGACATTACGCTCGAGCACCGCCGTGCCGGACTGGTGCTGTCTTCTAGCGCCGAGCTTCTCCGGGAGCGGCGGCGGCAGGGTCTCTTCTGGATTGCGGCTCCGGTTGTGGAATTCGCTTATTTATTGGACAAGAAGGTTCTCAAGGGCCAGTTGTCCGCGGGGCACTCGCGCCGGCTCGCCGAACTGGCGGGCGAGCTCGGACCGGAGCGCGCCGCCGAAGTGGCTGCCCGGCTGTTCGGCGAGTCCTGGAAACACCGGGTGGTGAAGGCCTGCGCCGCGGGTAATTTGGGCGCTTTGTTGCGATCTCTGCGGGCGCGGCGATGGCGCGCGGTGCTGGCCCGCGACCCGCTCAACCCACTGCGCTATTGGGCCGGCAACCTGCCGCGCCTGATCCGGCGCTGGCTGCGGCCCACTGGCTTGTTCCTGGTGTTGCTCGGGCCTGATGGGGCGGGCAAGAGCAGCTTGGTAAACAGCCTTCTGCCTGCGATTGATCCGGTTTTCCGAAGGCACAAGCACCTGCACAGCGGTCCGCTGATCTGGCCCTCGAAGGAGAAGCCGGTCAGCGATCCGCATGGCCAGCCAAGCTATTCAACGTGGTCTTCGGTGATGCGTCTGATGGCCCATGTGGCCGACCATCAGTTGGGCTATTGGGTCAAGATCCGGCCCGTGCTGGCGCGCTCCGGACTGGTGCTGTTCGACCGGTGTTTTCTGGACCGGCTGGTGGACGCCCGCCGTTACCGCTATGGAGGACCGCAGTGGCTCACGCGCGCGTTGTGCCGGTTCCTTCCGAAGCCGGAACTGATGCTGGTGCTGGATGCGCCGGAGGACGTGCTCCTGTCGCGCAAGAGAGAGGTTTCAGCGGAGGACTTGCGGCGCCAGCGTCCCCTATACCGAAGCCTGCTGCGGCACGCGCACGCCGGCTGCCTGATCGACGCAGCCCAGCCTCCGGCGGATGTGCTCCGGCAGGCGATCCAGGCGACGACCGAATATCTGGCGGCGCGTTTCGCGCGGCGCTACGGGCACGGAGACGTCGTATGAGTAATGTCTTGCAGGAGGCCATCGCGCGTTTCGCGAGCGGCTGTTCCGCGCCCGAAAACGCTCCGCGGCAGCGCTTTGCCGTGCTTCCTTCGCGGCAGGCGCCGCGCTGTCTGCTGCCGCTAGGGGACCGGCGCTCGACGCTCGCCGGCTTTCGTGTGTATACGCCGTATGCCTTACGCGCGCGGGTGCTCAAGGGCTTGTTGTCGCAGGTCGTCAAGACCGGCTGGAGCGGCTGGGCCGTAAACTCCCTGTATGTCCGGGAGCCGCTGGGATTGAAGGCCTTGGTCGCCAGCGTCACGGGCGAGCGCAGCCCGGTGTTCTCCCTGCTGCTCGGCACGCCAGGCAAGTACCGCAAGCTCACCATTCAGGTCATGCGCCCGGACGGCGAGACTCTGGGATTCGTGAAACTGGCGCTGACCGACGCTTCCATGCGCCGGGTGCGCCGCGAGGCTCGCGTCCTGGAGCGCCTGGCCGGCGGGCGCATGCGAGTACCGCGGGTTTTGTATAGCGGCGAATGGCAGGACAGCTATCTGCTATTCCAGTCGCCGTTGGATGGCCGCCCGGGCCCTACCAAGCTGTCCGGCATACATGTGGAGTTTCTCGAAGAACTGGCGGCCGTGCATCGCGTGGACAAACCGGGCGTCCGGGTGGTCGATGAAGTGGGAGCGCGCTGGAACGAGGTGGCTTGCCGGTGCGACTCGGCCTGGCAGCGATTGTGCACGGCGGCCTTAGCCGAGGCACGCCGAGCGCTCGACGGGGTGATGGTGCCCTGCGGCCCCTCGCACGGCGACTTCGCCCCATGGAACACGCGCGTGCAGAACGGCCGGCTCGCCGCTCTGGACTGGGAATCGTGCGAATGGGAGGCCCCGCTCGGCTGGGATGCGTTCCACTTCAGCGTCCAGGTAGCCAGCTTGTTGAAGAAGCGTTGGCGCACCAAATTCGGCCAGTCCGCCAGCGCCGGCCCGCGCGGACTTTTCTTGTTGTACCTGCTGGCGAGCTTGGGCGAGCAGCTCGACGAAGAGGCGGATTCCAGCGACGGCATCGAATATCGCCGCTGTGCGCTGGAGCACGAACTCGGTCTCCACCAGGAGGCGCATGCGCGGCGCTAACCGTAGCACCGGCGATCGGGGCGCTTGGCGGGCTTGGGCGACCCAGGGATCTCTAGCCATTACGGATGAGGCGCTCATCTCAGGCTCCAATTTCGCGCTCGGCATCGTACTGGCCCGCTGGCTGAACGCGGAGCAATACGGCGCTTATGCGCTGGCGTTTTCCCTTTTTCTGCTGCTGGGCGTTTTTCACCAGGCGATCCTGCTGGAGCCGATGAGCGTATTCGGCCCGGCGTTCTTTGTGCGGAATCGCAGGCAATATCTGGCCGCGTTATTGTCTCTGCACGCCGGAATGAGCGCGCTGATTCTGCTGGCGCTGGGCGGATCGAGCCTGCTGGCCGCGCGCCTGCCGTGGGGCGCCGGTGTGAGCGAAGCGCTGGCGGGGCTCGCCATAGGTGCGCCATTTATCTTGTTGTTCTGGACCGCGCGGGCCGCCTGCTATCTGGAGTTGGCGCCGGGGCGGGCGGCTGCCGGCGCGCTCATTTACAGCGCCCTGTTGCTGGGCGGGCTGTGTGGCGTGTGCCGTTGGGGTAAGGTAGCGCCGTTCACGGTTTTTCTGTTGATGGGCAGCGCCGCACTGGTCGTCAGCGTGGTCATGCTGGTACGTCTGCGGCCATCCTGGAAGGGCTTGGCGCCGGTGTTGCGCGATGCATGGCGGTGGCACTGGGACTATGGCCGCTGGGCGCTCGGCACGGCGCTGGCGACATGGGTGCCGGGCAATATCTTCTATCTCGGCGCGGGCGCCTTGCTGGGAGTCGGCAACGCCGGCGCCCTGCGCGCGCTCAACAATTTCATCCTGCCGGTACATCACTGTGGGTCGGCGCTGGGCCGCCTCTTCCAGCCGCATGTCTCGCGCGCATATGGGCGGAAAGGCGCGTACGGCGTGCAAGGGCCGGTCCGCAATTTGACGTTGCTGTTCGCCGCCGGCGGCGCGGCATACGCGATTTTGTTCAGCCTCTTTCACGCGCCCCTCTTCCGGCTGCTGTACGGCGGCAAGTACGCGGAGTATTCGTGGCTGGTGTCGTGGGCCACCGCCGGCGCTGTCTTTCAAGTGGCGGCGTACGGACCGAGCATCGGCCTGCGCGCCATGCAGGCGCCTTCATCGCTGTTCGCCGGATTTTGCGCGGCGGCGGCGGTAGCCATTTTGGGCGGCATTCCGGCGATCCGTCTGTGGGGGCTGCCCGGAGCCGTGGGTGCGTCGGCAGCCGCTACGTTAACCGCATTCGCGATCACCCAGGCGGTGTTTCGCAGAAAGGCGGAAGCGCTGGCCGGCCAGAATCCGGGGCCCGCGAGCCGAATGTCCGCGCCACAACTGTTCCGGGAGAGCGAATCCTAATGCGCGTGCTGCTGTCCGCTTATGCCTGCGAGCCGAGCCGAGGGTCCGAACCCGGCGTAGGATGGAATCGGGTCAGGCAGATCTCACTTTTCCATGAGGTCTGGGTGCTTACGCGGTCCAACAACCGCGAGCCTATCGAGCAGGCGCTGGCGGCCGAACCGCTGCCCCGCGCGCACTTCGTCTACTGTGACCTGCCGCGTTGGGCGCGCTTCTGGAAGAAGGGAAGCCGCGGGCTGCGTCTCTATTATTATCTGTGGCAGTGCGCGGCCTATTGCAAGGCGCGCGGGCTGCACCGCGAGATCGGGTTCGATCTGGCGCATCACGTGACCTTCGTGAACTGCTGGCAGCCCAGCATGGTTGCGTTGCTGCCGGTCCCGTTTGTGTGGGGTCCTGTGGGCGGCGCCGAGTCCATGCCGCGTGCGTTCCGGAACTGCTTGAGTTTTTCCGCCAGGATACACGAGCTTGCGCGCGACCTGGCACGCTTTCGGGGGCGCATGGACCCATTTCTGCGTGCGACGGCACGCCGCGCGTCAATGACCCTGACTACTACCCGGCAGACGCAACGGTTCGTCGAACGGCTGGGCTGCCGGCGCACGGAAATCCTTTTGGAAGCGGGCATTTCGGCCGAAGAAAGAAACTGGCTACGCGGTTTCGCGGGCGAGCGGCGCGGCCCGTTCCGCCTGCTGAGTTTGGGCACCCTGATCCACTGGAAAGGCTTCGACCTGGGATTGCGGGCGTTCGCCGAGTTCCACCGCGATCACCCGGAGAGCGAATACTGGATTGTAGGCGACGGCGCGCAGCGCAAGCACCTGGAGCGGCTGGCGCGCCAACTGGCGGTTGCCGATAGCGTCGTCTTCTGGGGAGAACGGCCGCGCGCGGAGGCTGTCGGACGCCTGGCGGAGTGTGACGTGCTGGTGCATCCCAGCCTGCACGATTCCGGCGGCTGGGTATGCCTGGAAGCCATGGCCGCGGGCCGTCCCGTGGTGTGCCTGGACCTGGGCGGCCCGGGCGAGGAGGTCACCGGGGAAACCGGCATCAAAATAGCCGCGCATTCGCCAGCGCAGGCCGTCCATGACATGGCGGGGGCCTTCCGCAAGTTGGCCGCGGACCCCGCGCTGCGGGCGCGGCTGGGCGCGGGCGGCCAGCGCCGCGTCGAGGAGCATTTTGCCTGGGAGAAAAAGACCGGACACATGCTGGAGATCTACCGCGCCGTGACGAGCCCGCCGGGCTTGGTTGCGGGGGCGCGAAGGGTCGCGGGAACAACATGATTATCGATGCGCGAGAGATAGCGCCTGGCTCGACCGTGGTGTGCGAGATCTGCATCGTGGGTTCCGGCGCGGCCGGCATTACGGTTGCGCATGAATTGCTGGGGCAAGGCAAGGACGTGGCGCTGCTTGAAGGCGGCAGCCTGCGGCGCGAGGCCGCGGCCCAGGAGTTGTACCAGGGCGAAGTGGTGGATGCGGAGCGGCACGGCGCGCTCGACCAGTACCGGCAGCGGCGGTTCGGCGGCACGACCACGGTGTGGGGCGGGCGCTGCGCGCCCTTCGATGAAATCGATTTCGAAGCGCGCCCGCACGTGCCCTACAGCGGGTGGCCGATTTCCAAGCGCGATCTCGACTCTTATTACAGCCGGGCGCACGAGTATTGCGAACTCGGCGCGTATGTCTACACCGCGCGAGAGGCGTTGCCGGATGGGCCGCCGTCGCTGATTCCGGGATTCCGCGCCAACGGCGTCCTGGACGACAGCTTGTGGCGTTTCAGCCCACCTACCGACTTCGGCAAGAGGTATCGGGAAGCGCTGCGGCGCAGCGCGTCCGCGCGGCTCTACTTGCATGCCAATTGCCTCAAGCTGCCGATGGGGCCGGGCGGCGCGATCGAGCGCATCGAAGCGGCCTCCGCGCCTGGCCATACGTTTACGGTGAAGGCGCGCCAATTTGTGCTGGCCGCCGGCGGTTTGGAAGTGCCGCGGCTGCTGCTGGCATCGCGCGCCGGCAACGATTTGACCGGACGCTTCTATATCTCGCACATCACCGGGGATGCGGGTGAAGTGGTGTGCACCCCGCGCGGCGGGGACGTGGTGTGGGGCTACGAGAGGACGCCGGACGGGGTCTACTGCCGGCGGTCCATGGCCATCTCGGCGGAGCAGCAGCGCCGCGAAGGACTGCTGAATTTTCGAGCCATCCTCAGTCATCCGCCGCCGGCGGACCCAAGCCATGGAAACGGCATTCTCTCGTCGATGTACCTCATGAAAGCATTGCTGGCCCACCGCATCCCTCCGGAGTATAGCGGCGAGTTGAGCGGCATGCGGACGATGCGGCACATCGGCGCGCATTGCGGCAACATCGCGGGCGATGTGCCGGCACTGATTGCCTTCTCGCGCACCTGGCTGCGCAAGCGCGTCTTCAGCGGCCGAAAGCTGCCTTCCGTATCGTTTCGGGGCAGGAACAACGTTTACACGATGCATTTCGATGCCGAGCAGTCTCCGAATCCGGACAGCCGCGTGACGCTGAGCGACCAGACTGACAGGTTTGGCATCCCGAGGCTGCGCGTGGACTGGCGGCCGAGCGGCCGGGATGTGGAGAGCGTCGTGCGATGCTGCCGGATTCTGGGCAAGGCGCTGGACGCATCCGGCGTGGGACGGCTGCTGTTCGATCCGGAACAGGTGGCGGAGACGATTCGCCGCACTAGCGGCGTGGGCAGCCATCACATCGGGGCCACACGTATGGCGGCGGATGCGTCGAGAGGCGTGGTGGACGCGGACTGCCGGGTCTACGGCACACAGAACCTCTTTATCGCCGGGCCGTCGGTATTTCCGACGTCAAGCTTCGCCAACCCGACGCTGACCGCGGTCGCGCTTGCCATACGGCTGGCAGAGCATCTGGCAGGGCGGCCGGCACGAGGCGGGCAATGAACGCGGCGCGCCTGTCGATCCTGGCTGCCTTGGTGCTGCTGCAAGCTTTCGCCATCGGCGCGGCGCTGGAGCATTTCAGCGCGCTCCTGGGATTGGGAGTGCTGGTGCTGGCCGCGGTGCTGATTCTGGCGGTGCCAGGCGCGTTGCGCCAGGCGGCCGCCGGTTTCGGAGCGCTTCGGAGGCAGCTCCGCTGGTGGCACCTGCTATGGCTGCTCCTGTTTCTAAGCGACATGACGTTTCGCATACGCGATGCGAACGAGATCCAGGACAGCCCCGTGGATTTTTGGGCCGGCTACCGCATGGCCTTGGTGGGCGCCGCCGGCCTCGTGCTGGCGATACGCTTTGCGATTGGGCAGACGGAGTGGCTGCGGTCGCTGTTCCAGGGGCTGGCCAGGGTACTGGCCATTTATGGCGCGGTGTGCCTGGTTTCCACGGTCTGGTCTATCTACCCGCAGTGGACGCTTTACAAGTCCGTCGAATTCCTAATCGATGCCAGCGTGCTCGCAACCATTCTGGCGGCCGCCGATACCGTCGAAGGCTACAAGAGCCTGTTCGACTGGACCTGGGTGCTGACTTGCGGATTAATGGGAACGGTCTGGATAGGCGCTGTCATCTGGCCGGAGGACGCCCTCGCGCATGGGGTGGGCACCCTGGGCTGGCAGCTCTCCGGCGTGGTTCCGGCGGTCTCCGCCAACGGCGTTGGAGAGATCTCCGCCCTATTGGCTATCGTGGCCCTGGCTCGCCTGGTGGTGCGCGATCAAGCGACGGCCCGGCGCGCTTTGTATGGCCTGTTGTTCCAAGGCAGCCTGCTCACCCTGATCCTATCGCAGACCCGCAGCGCGCTGACCGCATTCGCTTTCGGCGTCGCCGTGCTGCTGTTTTTCTCCAAGCGCGTAGGTCTGATCGCGTTCACCGCCGTGGGGGTGGTTCTGGCGGCATTCCAGACCACGCTTGGCGGCACGCTCTTGAGCTACTTCCTGCGGGGCCAGGATCGCCAGATGTTCGGCAGCTTGAGCGGCCGCACAGACTGGTGGGTGTATGCCTGGTCGAAGTTTCTGGAGCGGCCCTGGACGGGGTGGGGGGCCTATGCCGGGGGCCGCTTCGTGGCTATGGCGGACCTGGGCGACAGCTCGACTTCGAGCATCCACAGCACCTATATCGAGGTGCTCCTGGGCACGAGCGTCTGGGGGCTGCTGCCAGTGCTCGCCCTTCTGGCCGGGGCGTGGTGGCTGTTGATCCGGGGCCTGAACCGCTCGGAGCCGGGAATTGAGAGGCAATTGGCCCTGGAAGCTTTGGCGGTGCTGGGAGTGATTACGGTTCGGTCGCTGTTCACCACGCACCTGATTTGGCACGCCTCGGCGCTGCCGTTCTTGCTGGTGCTGGGATACGCAGAATTCATGAGGCGCAGGCCCATATGGGCGCTGCTTCGGCGTCACCCAGTCGTGGATGCACAACAGGAGGGGACTCTATGCTGAAACAACTATTGATTTGCTCGCTTTTGCAGTCCGCTGCACTGGCGCAGACTGAACGGCGAAACGTCCTGGACTTCGGAGCTGTTCCCAACGACGGCAAGGACGACACCGCGGCCTTCCAGGCGGCCTTCGATTCGCTCGATCCGCACGCGGGTGGAACAGTCTACTGTCCGCCGGGTCAGTACGATATCTTCGGCCAGATCACCGTCAACGGCGATGCCGTGCGGTTGATGGGGGATGGCGGACCATCCTATAACGAGGACGACCATCCCAGCGGGTGTTCGTTGTGGGGTCACACGGACGGTATGACGCTGCTGAGATTCGATGGCGTCACGTTACAGCACCGCGGACCGATTGTGGAGTACGTCAACTTCCGGGACGTAACCCCCACGGGCCACACCGCAACACTTCTGGAGATCCGGCTGTTCAACCGGTGGACGGTACGCAATGTCAGCGTAAACTATGCCAAAGTGGGGTTGCGCGTGGACGCCGTCAACGACGACGCGAGCTGGGGTTACGTGGCACAAATGGTGTGCAAGGCTTCCAACATCTGCATCGAACAGGCCGCCACCGAAGGCGGCTTTCTGTTGCTGGGCGGCAACCTGGAGCCGCTCCAAGTAGGTGTTCGGGCGCGCGGCCCGCAGGTGCGCATTATGGGAGTCAAGTTCGACTGTCCGGGCGGCAGTACCGGAGTGTACACTACCGGCGACTCCGATGTCGTGATGGGTTCGCTGTTCGAGCAGTGCGGCATGGGCGTGAAGATCCAGGACGATGGCCATTACCCGGTAAGCGGTAAGTTCAACCACGTGATCGGGAACCATTTCCGCGGCTGGGATGGCGGTCCCAACAAAGGGGTGGAAGTCTGTGCTACCTGCGATAACACGCAATTGATGGGCAACACCTACGAAGCGGTGACCTTGCATGTGGACGACCGGTCTCAAACGACATACAGGTACGAGCAGGACATGGGCGTCAGCGCCGCGCTGAATTGCCCCGCGGGTCAGGCGATCAGGTCCATTACGGTGAAGCAGGGAATCGTAACGGCAGTCAATTGCGGAGCTCCGTAGGGGCCGTAGCCCAGCCCTATTATCGATGTTCGCAAAATATAGCAACGAGCGCACAGATATGTGGGGCAGAATGGCGTCCTGCGGCGGGTTGGTAATCCGCCTTCCGCCGCTTCGAAACCGGCCCAACGGACGCCGGTTGCCAACCGGCGCGCAGGATACCATCCTGCCCCACGCCTATGTCGAGTGTCGCTGTATCTTGCGAACATCAATAGTTAAGTCATAGTACGGCTTGCCGTACGCGATCCGGTAAGTTGGATAAGACGCGTCTTAAGTTTGACCGTAGAGTGTTACTTTATGAAAGTTCTTCTGTTGCACAATAGGTACCGCGAGTTAGGTGGGGAGGACATGGTGGCGGCCGCGGAGGTAGACCTGTTGCGGGCACGCGGGGTCGAGGTAGTGACCGCGAAGTTCGACAATGAGGAGCGCGGTGCAGCCACGGTGGTGCGATTAGGCATGAATGCGGCCTGGTCGCGCGATTCCTATCGGAAGGTGGTGGAGTTGTGCCGGCGGCATAGGCCGGATTTGGCGCACGTGCACAATTTCTGGATGGCTCTCTCGCCTTCCGTGCATGCAGCTTGTCATGCCGCGGGAGTGCCGACCGTGCAGACCATCCACAATTTCCGGCTGCTGTGCGCGAATGCACTTCTGCTGCGGGACGGGAAGCACTGTGAGGATTGTGTGGGCAAGCCGCCTTGGCGCGGCGTGGTGCGGCGCTGCTACCGGGAATCGTTCGTGGCTTCGGCGGCGGTGGCGCACATGATCGCCAGCAATCGTGCGCGCGGTACCTGGCAAACCGGCGTGGATGCATTTATCGCCCTGAGTGAGTATTCGCGATCCAAACTGATTGCGGGAGGCTTGCCGGCGGAGCGAATTTTCGTAAAGCCGAACTTCGCGGCGGACCCGGGCGAAGCGCTGGGGAGCCCGTCGGCGGCACGAACGGTGGTGTTCGCCGGGCGGCTTTCGCCGGAAAAGGGCGTGGCTCATCTGCTGCGCGCCTGGGCGGCGGCCAAGCTGAGCGATGCCGGGCGCCTCCTGATTGTGGGCGATGGCCCGGAGCGGAGCGCGCTGGAGGCGATGTGCGTGCCGGGAGTGGTGTTTTGTGGGCGCTGCCCGCCATCCGAAGCCATGGCCATGATGGCCTGCGCAAGGGCGGTGGTGCTGCCTTCCCTGAGCTGTGAGAATTTCCCGCGGTCGGTAGTCGAGGCCTTCTCCTGGGGACGGGCGGCGATCGCCTCGTCCTCGGGCGCCTTGGCCGAGATCGTGGATGCCGGACGCACCGGACTCACTTATCCGGCCGGAGACGACGAACAACTGGGCGCGGCGCTTCAGATCGTTCTGGCCAGCGGTGGCTTGGCGGATCGCTTGGGACGCAACGCGCGGCAAGAGTATCTGGCGAGGTACACGCCCGAGCGGAATTATGAAGGGTTGATGCAGATTTACCAGTCGGCAATCGAAAGTAGAAAGTACATATACGCCCCGCAAAGTTCAGGCACGCAGTCTGCCTGCGCGGCGAAACAGCCGGTTTTGGGTGTTGGAATCAATCCCACCAGCTACGGAGCGGTACTGCGGCAAGTGCGGGAATGGATTGGCGCGGGAGCGGGCCGGTACATCTGTGCAGTTGAAGTGCATGGGATCATGACGGCGCAGCGGGACCGGAGTGTCCGCGACAACCTGAATCACGCCGACCTGGCTACGCCGGATGGAATGCCGGTAGTCTGGGCCCTGCGCTCCTTCGGCTTTGCTGGCCAGCGCCGGGTCTACGGGCCGAACCTGATGCTGGCTCTTTGTGGACAGGCGGCGCGGTTGGGCCATCGCGTATTCCTGTACGGCGGGACGGAAGAGACGCTGCCGTTGCTGCGCCGGAAGTTGGCGGCGCGGTTTCCGGATCTCAGAATTGTGGGCATGTGGGCGCCCCCGTTCCGGCAGTTGACCGCCGAAGAGGATGCCACGGCCACTTCTATGATTCGGGACTCCGGGGCGGACCTGGTGTTCGTAGGCATCGGCACGCCCAAGCAGGACCGCTGGATGGAGGCGCACCGGGCCAGGTTGCCGGGCGTGGTAATGGTAGGGGTGGGCGCCGCTTTCAACTTTCACGCGGGCCGGGTCCGCCAGGCGCCGGAGTGGATGCAGCGCGCAGGCTTGGAATGGCTGTTCCGGCTGGCCGCGGAGCCGCGCCGGCTATGGAAGCGGTATCTGTTGGTGACGCCGCTGTTCCTGCCGATGTGGGCTATGCAGAAGATGGGAATCTTGAAATACCCACAGCCGGGCCGCCACAGTTGAAGTCCGGCGACCGCTGGTTTACTTCCGCGGTTCGGCGCGGGCCTCCATGACACCGCCATTGGTCACGTACGCGACCCCGGGACGGCGGGCGATATACCGCAAGACGTCTTCGCAGGCGCTCCACAGGCCGCCCTCCTCCAGTTCCCAGGAGTGCCCCCAGAGATGGAAAACGCCCCCCTGGCGGAGCACACGATCGAACATCAGTCGCGCCAGGCTCGCGAATTCGCTTTCCAGGCCGAACCAGCGCGACCAGTTGCGCAGACCGCGCAGATTTCCTTCGCGCAGGGCGTGGCGCAAGCGGATGGCGCGCGACTGCGGTGCGCACTGGCAGGAGACCGGCATGCGCGCGGGATCGAAATCCAGTTCCGTGCGGAAGGCCACGGTGGTGCGCGCCAGCCTGTAGCCGGCCGGGGCGATGAGCTTCCGCGCGGCGCGATTGAACTTTCCCTTGGGATAGCAGAAGGACGGCACGGCGAGGCCCAGGCGCTGTTCCAGGCGCTCGCGGCTCTCTCGCAGCTCGCGCCAGATCTCATGCGGGGGGAGCTTGGTCAACACCGGATGCGTATCGGTGTGCGAGCCGATTTCCATATTCATTCCGATCAGGTCCCGTAACTGGGAGTCCTCCATCAGCGGACGTTTGGAATAGGATGATGGGACGTAAAAGGTGCCGGCAACCTGATAAGTGGCAAGTAAGCTGGCCAGCCGCAAATCGTAGGGGTGCCCGTCGTCCCAACTGGTAGTTACCAGTGCCATTGGCCGGTCGTCACGCGTTGCGGGCAGCATACCTGAAGTGACTCTAGCATAGCGCCGCGCTCCGGCATCGGTAACAGGTTGGCTCAGGTTATGGATTAGAGCCCCTGGTACTTTCCTGGCCCTTCCAGAATCGGTTAGTGTAATTATATCGTCCAGGGATGGCTCATGTAGCGTTGGCGACGCGCCGAGGGTGCACCCGCGGGAAGGAGTTTGTTAGGAAGGGCGATGCGGGTTACTGAAAGCTTGATGATTGTCTGCTGCCGCTGGAGGGTTTCGATGTTGGAAAGTTCGGCCTTTTCAGGGGCTCGGCGGTTCGAGTGATCGCACATCACTCCGTCGGTTCGTCGGAGAGCGGGCCGCCCTATCGCGGGGGAAGAGGGTTTGAACGGGTTCACCTATGCTCAAAGCTTTGATAACCGGCATCACTGGCCAGGACGGCTCCTACCTGACCGAATTCCTGCTTGCCAAAGGCTACGAGGTCCATGGCCTGAAGCGGCGAGCCTCCAGCTTCAACACGGATCGCCTCGATCACATCTATCAGGACTTTCACGAAGCAGATGCTCGCTTTCTGCTCCACTTCGCCGACCTCACCGACGGTAGTTCGCTCAGCACGCTCCTCTATGATGTGCGGCCGGACGAGATCTACAACCTCGGCGCCCAAAGCCACGTCAAGGTAAGTTTCGAGATCCCCGAGTTTACGGCCGACGTCGTCGCCACCGGCACACTCCGGCTGTTGGAAGCTACACGACGCACCGGTGTGAAGTGCCGCTTCTACCAAGCCTCCTCCAGTGAAATGTTCGGCAGTGCCCCGCCGCCCCAAAACGAGATCACGCCCTTTCACCCGCGCAGTCCCTACGCTTGTGCCAAGGTCTTTGGGCACAACATCGCCGTCAACTACCGGGAGGGTTATGGGCTCCACGCTTCCAGCGGCATTCTGTTCAATCACGAGTCTCCCCGCCGCGGTGAGACCTTTGTCACCCGCAAAATCACTCGCGCCGTAGCCCACATCAAGCATGGTCTCCAGCAGAAGCTCTATCTCGGCAACCTCGACGCGCGCCGCGATTGGGGCTATGCTCCCGATTACGTCCGCGCCATGTGGCTCATGCTGCAACAGGAAATACCCGACGATTTCGCCATCGGCACCGGAGAGGCGCACACCGTCCGCGAATTCGTCGAGCTGGCCTTTGCGTATGCTGGCTTGGATTGGAGGGACCACGTGGAAGTTGACGTGCGCTACTTCCGGCCGGCCGAGGTCGATTACCTGTGCGCGGACGCTTCGAAAGCACGAAGGATCCTGGACTGGGAGCCTACCGTGACTTTTCCGGAACTGGTTCAGATCATGGTCGAGGCGGACATGAAGCACGTCGAATCCCGGCTCAAAGGCGGCGCCGAGGCGCTGCAATTTGCGGTCACCGCTGAGGGGAGGCACTCGTGATCAGTCTGACGGACAAGCGAATCGTAGTTACCGGCGGCGCGGGATTCCTCGGAAATCACCTGATCCGGCGGCTTCAGTTGGCGGGCTGCCGCAACGTCTTCGTTCCCCTCCACCCCGATTACGATCTCACGCGCATCGATGCCGTCGAGCGTCTCTTCGCGGAACACCGGCCTGAGGTCGTGATTCACCTGGCTGCGGTGGTAGGTGGCATCGGCGCGAATCGGGCCAACCCTGGCCGCTTCTTCTACGACAACGCGATCATGGGCATTCAGCTTATTGAGGCGGCGCGCCGCCACGGAGTGGAGAAGACGGTTGTTCTGGGCACGATCTGCGCGTATCCCAAGTTCACTCCGGTACCATTTCGCGAGGAGGACTTGTGGAATGGATATCCGGAGGAGACCAACGCACCGTATGGAATCGCCAAGAAGGCGTTGCTCGTCCAGTGCCAGGCCTACCGCCAGCAGTACGGCATGAACGCGGTCTTCTTGCTGCCTGTCAACCTCTATGGACCGGGCGACAACTTCGATCCGGAATCGTCGCACGCGATACCAGCGCTGATCCGCAAGTGTGTAGAGGCCGTCGACGAAGGCCGCGATGAAATCGTCCTCTGGGGCGACGGCTCGCCGACCCGCGAGTTCCTCTACGTCGAGGACGCTGCCGAAGGCATCATTCTGGCGACCGAGCACTATGACAAGCCGGATCCGGTGAATCTCGGAAGCGGTATGGAATTCTCCATCCGCGACTTGGCCACTAAGATTGCCGGCATCACCGCCTTCTCGGGACGGATTGTATGGGACTCCGCCCAGCCCAACGGACAGCCGCGCCGGTGTCTGGACGTAAGCCGCGCCGAGCGGGAGTTCGGCTTCCGCGCGACCACGCCGTTCGATGTCGGCCTCCGGAGGACGATTGAGTGGTATCAGTCTCGCCGGGTGCAGAGTTGCCAAAGCAGCGCTTCGTAGCTCAGCAGGCCACAAGTCGGAAGCAGGCACCCGCTGAAAAGTACCGTAGCCATCCCCTGAGCCGCGCGCGCAGGCCCCTCCTGCGACTCTAACTCACCTGCCAGTCATTTCCGTGGTACGCTTCCGCCCTGACCTCGTGAGGTGGCGACGCTTGCCTGGAAGAGACACGATGTGGAACCCCGTCGGACAGATTTGAGACACTGCTTGGGGGGCGGGGCCGTGGCACGGGACGCAAGCGTTACACGGCAGAAGAGAAGGTTGCCATCCGGTTGCCATCCTGCGTCGCCATCTGGTCGATCGGGTGCCGGTTTCAGATCTGTGCGATGAACTGGGACTCAACCCCACGGCGTTCTATCGATGGCAGAAGGTGTCCTTTGAAAACGGCGCCGCCGCCTTCCAGAAAAAACGTCAGTCGAGGCAGCCGGTCGAACGGGGAATTCAGACCAAGCCGTTCTATCGGGCTGGATTCCTCTGCCTGGTTTTAGCGGTGTTGAAGCTGACGACCGGCGTGCACTGATCCTGGTGGTGGGTCCTATTGCCTTTGTGGGTGCCGCTCGCTCTCCGCTCAAGAATGTCTGCCCACGTAGGGTCATCATCTTTTAGGTTCAGGAACACTCCGAGCGTGCCTTGGTACGTTCCCTTGGAAAGAGACACTTCATCGCCGTTGTGAAATGTTGGTAGTGTCGTTGATCTGGATGCGCTTCGGGTATGACAGGGTAGCATGTCCTTCCGTCCTTTCTGGCAAGAGACATCAGGGACGGACGGTTCAGTGGTCTGGAAACAGCTTGCCGCACGGCTCTTGAGGCGCTCGCGGCTCTCTCGCAGCTCGCGCCAGATCTCATGCGGGG
>Ga0187875_10001059_pt1 | contig 21677 bp, 20 predicted proteins | sample June2016WEW_17_1_2_FD_132978 | JGI IMG/M metagenome (GOLD analysis project Ga0187875, IMG submission 132978) | Peatland microbial communities from SPRUCE experiment site at the Marcell Experimental Forest, Minnesota, USA - June2016WEW_17_10 | ecosystem: Environmental > Terrestrial > Soil >... | reverse complement strand
TGTAGATTTGCGTCGTTGCCTCTATCTCGAATGCCTTGCGGATCAGGTTCCTTGAGAGCCATAGCACATCGATATTGTGGACGATTCGCCGCGTATTTTCGTCAAAGCCAAAGTTTGGCAGCCTTTCCAGTGTACGTGCACTAAATCGATGGCCGCGATAGGAGAGACCCCTGTCATTCACTGGCACCCAAACGGAGCAGCCCTCGGCTGCGCCGAGGTCGATAAGGGCAGACTGATACTTCACGTGGTCTCTGTCCATTGTCGGCGATTCTAGGGCATCGTCAGACGTTTCGCCGGCGTCTGATCGTGGACGGGGATACGCGTTCAAATGCTCGGTGACGTTCAATTTGGGGTGTTGAGTCGTCTGCAAGATATACGTTCCTTCCTCGCAAAACACATCGAGCTTACGGGTCGGAACATCCTTCAGCATTTGCAGAACTAGGCTACGCGGCAAAACAAGAACTTGTTCCGGGGTGCCACAAACCAAAAGTACGAAATCACCAAACTCGGTTTCCGGGTAAGAGTAGTTCTTGTCGGCCACTTCCCGCGAAAGGCCAAAGAAGAATTTGTGCCCTCGCAGGAGCTTGGAATAATTGATGGAACAGGTGAGGGCTTCTCCAAATTTCCAGAGTCGATGACTACGACCAACCTGCGCCCGCTTTCCGAAACGGCGCTGCAGGTTCCTCACGACATCCTCTACCACAGCCGGTACGCTCATGTTTCGTCCGGTTCCTCCATCTCTATCTTCACGCCGCATCGGGCGCAGAGGTAGTGGTCAACTTCCGCTTCCAGAAGTTTAATGTACTTCAGACTGCTATCCACTATGTGAGTCTCCTTGGCCATGACCTGGATAAACCTATCCTTGTTACCACATTCCGGGCAAACCAGCCCATCACAGAACGGGAAGTGCAAATCTGATGCCTTCCGTTTCATTGCGTGACCTCCTCTTCGGCTCCAGTCAGAATTCGTCTGAGGAGAGATGACAGGAGGTCGGGATCCAAAGTCCAATCCGTCTTGACGCTGGAAACCAGAACTGCAAACGGGTGGGCGTCGCAACCCACGCTGGGAACGCCGTGCTTTTTTGCCTCGACCAAGGTCGTACCGGTTCCGCAAAACGGGTCACTCAGCAAATCACGCGCGCGAAACCCAAACCGATCGATGTACTGGCGGACCAAGTGGGGCGGATAGGACAGCACAAAACGATACCAATCGTGAATCGGCGTATCCGCCTTCTGAATTACGTTGATGCCCGCCTCGTACTTCACACAGCATTTGTACCATAATTCACGGCGAGGTGTTAAGTCTTTCCGCCGATTGTGCGATTGCCTGGCGGTTAGCAGTTCGGGTCCGCTTCGGCGGGGGTCGGTTGGCCGAGCAATTGGCAGAGGTCATTGAAGTGCGACTGGTACGCCGACGATTCCTTGCCGGTGTAGCGGGACCACTTTTTCTTGAATTGGGGCCACGTCATTGAATGCCAGACTATCTTCGCCGCGCAGTGTAACAAGGTCGCAATGGATGGGCAAGCAGCCCGCTCGCCGAGCACGCCCCCAACGGTAGCGGCCAAGCCTGCCCTGAGCAGCGTCGAAGGGATGGCCGCCCTACCCTTGCCGCTGATACCACGCGACGGCTTTCTCGATGCCCTCGCGAAAGCTCACCCGCGGTTTCCAACCGAGGAGTTTTTCGGCCTTCGCAATATCGGCCTGACTGTGAAGGATGTCGCCGGGGCGTGGTGGGTCGAATTTCGGCGCGATGTTCTTGCCGAGAATCTTGTTCACCGTATCGACCAAATCCAGCAACGACACCCGGCCGCCGCAGGCAATGTTGAACGCCTGTCCCAGCGCTTCCTTCGGCGCCTGACAGGCCAGCAGGTTCGCCTCGATGATGTTCTCAATGTGTGAGAAGTCCCGGGTCTGTTTCCCGTCGCCATAGATCGTCGGCGACTGGTCCTTCAGGATCGCGGTGATGAACCGCGGGATGACCGCCGCGTACTGCGATAGCGGGTCCTGACGCGGGCCGAACACGTTGAAATATCGGAGCGAGACCGTCTCCAGTCCATACAATTGCCAGAAGATGGCGCAGTAGTATTCGCCGGTGATCTTGTGGACCGCATACGGCGACAACGGCGATGGCGTCATATCTTCGCGTTTCGGCAATGTCGGCGTGTCGCCGTATACGCTGGACGACGAACTGAATACCACGCGACGGACGCCGGCGTCCCGCGCGGCAATCAGCAGGTTCACCGTGCCCATGATGTTGATTTCGCTGGTGGTGCGCGGGTCTTCGACAGAACGGATCACGCTCGGCATCGCGGCCAGGTGGAGCACGAAGCGCACGCCGTTGACCGCGTGGGCCACCGCTTTGGGATCGCGCAAATCGCCTTCCACAATCTCCACCTGATCGGCAAACATGCCAACGTTCGCGCGCGTGCCGCTGGAAAAATTGTCGAAGATGCGCACGCGGCGTCCCTGCCCGACCAGGTGCTCGGCGATGTTCGAGCCGATGAACCCGGCTCCCCCTGTGACCAAGTAGTCCATTTCTTATCTTCCCGTGCCTGCGGCTTTGTCGGGAATTGTATGCCCGGTTTCCGCGTCATTGGACAGTGAAAAAAGATGCCATGCCGTGTCGTCCGCCGCCACCTCGCCAAGGTTGGCCCGTGTCTCCGCGAAGAGATAGTCCGGTTTCCTCTCCCCCAACAGGCGCAACGGCAGCCGCACGATCAAATGATTGCCCACACCGGTGACGGTCACATCGTCTTCCCTCAACCGCCGGCTGCCGTCAAACACATGGACGCTGCCGATTGGCGTGACATTAATGTGAATCTTCGGCATCACCGCGAAATCTTCCCCCTGTCGGTACCCGTAGAGGTGCAAATGGACGTTGGCGCGCTTGCCCAGCCGGTTGCGAAGCGTGACCTGCGCGATAAGGTCGTTCCCCTGATGCAGGTACGCTGTTTCCTCCAACTCGATTGCGGCAAGTTCCTCGTCGAACCGCTGTTCCATATCGGAGCGATACGCCGAGTCAGTCGCGCCAAAACCGATGACTTTCGTGCGCACTGCCGTTTTCCAGTCGATGACCACGTCTGCGGGCACGACCGGCACGGGCAAGATCTCGATGGTCGCAACGACCTCATTGGCGCGCGCGAACGAGACCAAATAATACTCGCGGGTGGTCAATTCCGTACGGTTCTTGATGATCGCATTGTATTTCCGCCCCGTCTGTTCCGGTGTGAGCGGCATGGAATACCAATCCCCGTCGTCCAACAACGGCCGCGGTGGCTTCAATTCCAACTCGGGATGATAATGGTAGGGTGCCGGCCACCGACCGAAATGGATAACGTAATAGTAAACGCGCGGCGGGGGCTGCTCGGCGCTGACTTCCAGCGCGGCCAGGCGAACGAAATTCGCCGCCGCACGGTGGTCAGGGTTGGTATCGGCCGGGTGCGTAACAAACACGCGCGTCGGTCGCAAACGGCGAAACAACTCGACGAAATCCGCCACCGCATTTTCAGGCGTGTACGGTTGCCCAAAAACATACCCCTCCTCGTACGGCACGGCGTTGCTGTGTGTCGCGTCACTGCGAAACGGCGCCCCCTCCCGCCAGTAATCCCGCCAGAGGGTCATCGTCCCCCGGTCCGGAAACCCCAGGAAGGTCAGTTGCTCCCGTGACAAGCCGAGGATCGTCGTGGCCGCGACCGCTTCGCGCTGTCGCAAGTTACCAAAAAAGAGATACTGCAGCGGATTGAGATGCAGGCTCAGCTTGTAGAGCTTGAACGCGACCTGGTTGTGGTCGCCGTTGGTGAGATAAATTACATGGACTTCCGCCCCCACCGCACAGGCTTGCTGGATGATCCCACCCGCTCCCAGCACTTCGTCGTCGGGATGCGGAGCGACCACCACAATGCGGTCTCGGGACGTGATGCGTGGAAAGCTTTTCTGCCCGAACGCTGATAGAACCGACACAGCCAGTAAGAACAGGATGGCTGCACTGCGGTGCATATCACCTGCCGATGCTCTTGTAGACAAAACCCAACTCGGCCATCTTCTGCGGGTCGTACAGGTTGCGACCGTCCAGCACAATGGGCTGGCTCATGGCGGCGCGCAGCTTCTCCAGGTCGAGCTGGCGGAATTCGTCCCACTCGGTGCAGATGATGAGTCCGTCGGCTCCCGCCGCGACTGTGTACGGGCTATCGCAAAACTCCACGCCCGGCAATACCTCGCCGGCTTTGTCCATCGCCTTGGGGTCGTACGCGCGGATTCTGGCGCCTTCCTTCTGCAAGGCCCGGATGACCTCCAGTGACGGCGCGAGTCGCATATCGTCTGTGTTGGGCTTGAACGCCAGTCCGAGGACGCCGATGGTCTTGTCCTTCACGATCCACAATGTGTCGTGGACTTTCTTTAGAAAGTGCTGAATCTGGTCCGCATTGATCTGCTGCACTTCCTTGAGCAAGCGGAAGTCGTAGCCCAGCGCCTCGGCGATATGGACGAAAGCGCTCAGGTCCTTCGGGAAACACGAACCGCCATAGCCGAGGCCTGCATTGAGGAACGCGCGCCCGATGCGTTTGTCCAGGCCCATGCCATTGACGACATCGGAAATATTGGCGCCGCTGGTCTCGCAAATCACCGCCAACGCATTGGCGTACGAAATCTTCAGGGCGAGGAATGAATTGCAGGCGTGCTTGATCAACTCCGCGCTGTTGATGTCGGTGATAATCATCGGCGCGTGGAACGGCGAATAAATCTCCTTCATCTTGGCCACCGGCCTCGGGCCGCTGACGCCGATCACGACCCGATCCGGTTGCATGAGGTCCTGCACCGCGCAACCCTCCCGCAGAAACTCGGGGTTGCTGACAACATCGAAGTCGACCTTGTGCTTGTTGTAGCGTTTGATGGTCGAGGCCACCTTTTCGCCCGTCTTGACCGGGACGGTGGATTTGTCCACCACGATCTTGTACTCCGACATGGTGCCGGCGATCTCGCGCGCGACCCGCTCGACAAAACTCATGTCCACTGAGCCGTCGGGATTTGGCGGCGTGGGCACGGCGATAAAGACCACCTCGGAATTCTTCACACCGTCGGCGATTTGGCCCGTGAACCGCAATCGCCCGGCCGCGACATTGCGTTTGACGATTTCCTCCAGGCCCGGCTCGTAAATGGGAATGCCGCCCGCCTGCAACACTTCGACCTTCTTCAGGTCGTTATCCACGCAGATCACCTGATGGCCGACTTCGGCGAAACAAGCGCCAGTCACCAGCCCCACATATCCTGTTCCTACAATGCTTATCTTGGCCATACTGTTGCTCTGCTCCCTCTCCACTTAGTTTAACGCCACGACCGACCTCGGATAGGCCTTCAACGTCAGGCTGAAGAATGCCGTCATCTCGTTGGGCGCACTTCGCTGCCCGGGCAGGCTTTGGCTCTGCAGATAACGGAATCCATACGTAATGTACCAATCATGGGTTTCCTGACGCAAGGTGTACTCCTGCTCTTCCCACAAGCCCTCCTGAAGATCCACCCGCTCGTACAGATGCGCTGTCCAGTGCCGCGTGAGCTTGTACGCCCAGTCCACACTGACTAGGTTGCTGTCCCCTCGTAGGTATCTCGTGCCTATTCCCAGCGACCACCGGTCGGCATCGATCAGGCGCAGGGCCGTGTTGAACTCACGCATGATGCCGCCATTGATCTGGTATCGCCCAAACGTGTCCAGCGACAGCCACCGGTATGGACGAAGCTCCGCGGTCCCAAAGAAATCGGAAAAGTCAGTCTCACCAGTTGTCTTCTCAATTTCATAATCTGTCCAGCCGGTCAAATTAATGAGATCCCACGCCTGATTGTCCCGCCGAGTTTGCAGCGTTTGTCGCAGCCCAAAGCGGATTGTATCCTCGCCCGTAATCGAGTCGATCTGATCGTTTTCGGGAAATGCCAATGGCGAATAGCGCGTCACGGACAACGTATCACCTCCCAAAAGGGTCACATTCCGCACCGCGTCGAATTGGAACAGGTCGTTCGTCGAGCGGTCGGGACGCGGGATCCACTGGTAATCGGCGAACGGTTGCAGGATATGCCGCAGCCCGTCGATTTGAAGCCAGTGGTTATGCACGTCGTCCCATTCCCGCGAAATCTTGAACGAGGTGTCGGCTCCCAGATCGTATACGACGCGCGTCACATTCTGCGTCTCCGGCGCATCGCTCGGGGCGCGTGAATAATAGTCGCCACGGATTCCCGCGCGCGGAACCACCGACAGCCAGCCGCCCACCATCGAAGGGACCACAATCTGATGAAACGTGTCCGCGCGCACCGCGTTGCCCACGAAATCCGGGCTCTCCCCCGTGCCCACGATGTTGGTATCGCCGGGTACGTCGTGGTACTGCCCGACGCTGCTTTCGCCCTCATAGAAAAACGGCGTGTTGCCGAGGCGCGTCCGGTCCACCGCCAGTTTCGCTTCCGGCAAACGCTCCACTTCCGTAAAAAACTCGTCGAACTGCGGACGCACCAGAAACGACAGCGTGTAATCCGGCCCGGCCTTGGTGATGTCGGCCACCGAATCCGGGGCGCGGTTGTGGTCGAACTCGTGGCGGAAATAATCGTACAGCATCTCGGCGTCGCTCATCTTGTTGAGGTCGACCGTTACCGACACGTCATTGGTCAGAAACTGTTTGTGTTGCCACTCGGCGCGATAGCGGGCGGGAGAATTGGTGACAAAGCCGGATGCGGGTGCGTTGGTCTTGGTACCGAAGCCCGGTTCCGACTTGTCCGGGTGTGAGTCGTCAATAAAGTAGCCGGTCAACAACCCATGCGCGGCCTCGCCGAACTGATATTTCAAGTCCGCCCCGGTGCCGAAGCCGCGTTCAATCCGCTCGTCGGCATGAACCGTCAGGTCTATGTTCTTGTTCACCTTCCAGGTGAAACTGGACAGCAGAAACGCTCCCCACAGCGAGTCGTCGCCCACCGTCACCACCACTGGCGGCATGTCGCCCTTCAGGGACCAGATCACCAAGGGCGACCATAACACCGGTTTGTCCCACAGATGCACTGTGGCATCGTGCAACACGAGTCGGTCACCCGTCCACGTTTCCCCATGCTTGGACTGTAGTGAATAGCCGGGGTGCTCCAGGTCGCTGGTCGTGACTGTGCTGCGGGCGAACACGTAATGGTTGGTGCCCACCTGCTCGAGGTTCTGCACGTGCAGGTACAACGGCTCGACAAACCCGCTCGCCTCGCCCGCCTTGAGCCGTTGCGTGGCGAAGTTGTAGTAAGCCGACGGCGCGATCCATTCCTGGGCGCCCTGGTTGATCCGGACATGACCCTCGGCCCAAGCTTCCTTGGTGTCCTTGTTGTACCGGACACGATCTGCTTGGAGCGTCACATCCTTGTCCTGCATCACGACGTTACCCTCCCAAACAGCCATCTTCGTGGTGTTGTCGAAGGTCATCTTGTCAAAATGCATGATCGGAGACGGAGTTGGGCCCGTTTCATTCGTAGCTGGCTCGGCCGCCGCATTGGTCGGAGGCGTCTCGGTTGCGGTCGTCGCCGGTTCGGGTGTCGCATTCGTCGCAGGAGGTACAACCGTGTTGGTGGCCGGTTCCGTGACGACGTTGGTGGCTGGCTCTGTGACAACGTTGGCAGCAGGCTCAACGGGTGCATTCGTGGCTGCCTCGGGTGCCACATTCGTCGCAGGCGTCGTGGGCGAGTTGGTAATCGCCTCCGTGACTGTGTTGATCGCCGGTTCGACAGCCACATTCGTCGTTGGCTCAACGACCGGGTTGGTAACTGGCCCTGGGACCGTGTTGGTTGCGGCTGGCTCATCGGCACACACGCCCACTGCCCAAGCCGACAGCGCCACCGTCAACCACAGGAATCGCCCCACTCTCCTCATAAAAGCGGGCGAAAGCTAACACACCCCGCGTGACAGCGGCAAGGCGAAAGCCCCCTGTGTCCCCGACCGCGAAAATGGCCATCGTCTCATTCCTGCGCGTCGGATTCGCAAATCTGCAGGCGCAAGTTGTCGGAGGAGTTCCGCTCATCCGAAAAAACCGCCCAAATCCTCATGGTTTTCACGATTCTTCGTCCCCGTGCACGAAGTCTGCTCTACACCGGCCCTCGTCAGCCATAGACAAGGGGAGATGACCACTATGAAGAGATCCAGAATACCGCCAGCGAAGCTGACCGAGTGGATTGAGTTCTGCTGGCTCTACGTCATCAACCCAGTGTTCCGATCTGCGCCGAACAAGCGCAAAGCCTACTTCGAGCATCGCCTCGGCAAGATCTACAATCTCCCCTGCTTCTGAGTCCCGTGCGGCGTTGCGTGGGCTCGGGGAAACTTTCTGACTCACCGGACGAGACGATTCCCTACACTGGAGCCGGCGCGTCACCGCGCGGCGACGATTTCGATCTCGACCAAGGCATCCTTTGGCAGTCGGGCAACCTGTACCGTGGAACGCGCGGGCGGGTCTTTGGTGAAATACTTCGCGTAGACCTCGTTCATCATCACGAAATTGCTCAGGTCGCTCAGGAACACCGTGGTCTTCACCACGTTGCCGAAATCCAGGCCCTGCGACTTCAGCAGGCCACGAATGTTGTCGAGGACGCGCGTCGTTTGTTCGGCGATTCCGCCCGCGACCATGGATCCGCTGCCCGGGTCGAGCGCAATTTGCCCCGCGCTGAACAACCAGTCCCCGGTCCACACGGCTTGCGAATAGGGTCCGATGGCCTTGGGCATGGCGTCGGTCACCACGATTTGTCGTTTCATTCGTTTGTCTCCGTTGTTCGGTCCGTTGAATCTTCCAGACGCCACGCCAGCCACGCCGCCATGGCCAGCAGCATAAAATCCTCGGCGAGCGCAGTCAGACCGACTTTCCGCGCGTCGACGGTGCCGAAGCAACCGCAGCGGATGTCGTACCCGTGGGCCAGCGCCCAGCCGATGGCCGCTAGAAACACGACCATCATCGCCGTGATCACCCAGGCGCTCGCCCGCTTCCAGATGCCGACAACCAACAGTCCACCCGCCAGCAGTTCAATCCACGGCAACGTGATCGCCACGAGGTTGGCAAGCGCCCGCGGCGGAACATGATAATTGGCAACAGCCTGGGCGAATGTCGCCATGTCGGGGACGTACGAAAGCCGTATCGTGCTGGATTGGCCAAGTGACACGGTCCAAGACCACGCGAGATCAGTGCCCGGAGCGGCATTTCCATTAACACTCTTGGCGTGGCCGATTTGCACGTTGCCGATCTTGGCGACTGCGGACGCGACGAACACCCCGCCGATGATCAGCCGCAGGATCAGGTTCAGAATCTTCATGGCTGGCCCCCGGCGTGTGTGAGCAACCCCGCGGCGTGCCACGTGGTCCAGCCGTTGACCAGCAGCCGCACGTTGTGATAGTCAAGTTCGCGGAGTCGGTCTATCAATCGGTGACTCAAGTCACAATCCAGCCCATCGCAGTAGGCAACGATCGTCGTATCCGTCGTCAGCATCGGTTGGATTTGCGGATAGTGGTTGTCGAATTCATCGATCGGCAGGCTCAGGGCACCGGCAATGTGGCCGGCCTGGTAGTCCGCCGTGGCGCGGGCATCGAGAAACAACGCTGTCCCGCTGTTCCACAGCGCCTTCGCCTCTTGGAGTGTCACCACGTCAGCGGCGTGTGGCGGGGCCTTCGGAGGTGTGAGGAAGGCAATCCGCAGTGGCGATCCCGCGTTGGCTGCCAGACCCAGTACCGCGCCGCCGAGCACGATGACCAACGCGTGGCCGAGCGTGCACGCCATCCGTCCGTCGGCTACGTTCGCAGGACGATCGTCACCGGTATCGTAGTCTTCCTTCAAGGGCTACGGGAGAGGCGGCTGCGCATCACTTCTTCAGCACGGTGACCGTGACTGGTACCACGATCATCGGTTGGATGGATGCATTGGTATTAAAACTGATCGTCCCCCGCTCGGATTGTTGCGGCGATTGCGCGAACTTGGCGATCACGGAATACACCTTGCCCGTCTCGACGGTGACCAGTTCGACAGTCAGGTTGGTCAGGCTGGTGTTTAAATTCGTAATCTGGAGGGGCTGATTGGTGCGGGTAGAAGACACCGTGATGCGGCGGATCGACAGCTCCTGATTCTGTGGAGGTAGGTTTGAAGAAGACACCGTGACCGGCCAGTACAACTGTTCGTGATCCAGGACCACGTCGCCGAGCAGCCGGCCGCTGACATTGACAGTCGCCACAGGCTGGCTGACGCCTTCGAGAAACACCTTCACACTCTCATTGATGGCGCGGGGCGCGCCTTCGGGATGGACATCGATCAAGAGTTTGACTGACTGTTCGTTCGAACCTTCGACGCGTTCGACGCGCGCGGTCAGCGTTTTGCTGCTGGGCTGAATGTTGGAAATCGTCAGCTTCTGGCCGTCGGTCCGGCGCAACACCTCGCTCAGATTCGTGGTCTCGCCCTGTCGAAGGGTTCCGATGGAGAATGTTGGCGTTGTCACCTCGATGATCTGTTTCATTTCAACCTTGATCGCCAGGCTTACGGACGAGCTTTGTGGGTCGTTGGAGGGTACGGTGATGTGCTTCTCCAATTGGCCGCGCTGGCCGCTGACACGAACAGTGAAGACCAATTCCCCCTTCTCTCCCGGCTTCACGACGTCGGGCTTCACGCTGGCGACCGTGCAACCGCAGGACGGCTGGGGCTTGCCGATCTTCAGGTCAGCCGCGCCGGCGTTTTGAAATGTGAACGTCCCGGTCACGGAATCCACCAGCGACGTCGTGCCGAAATTGTACACGGTCTTGTCAAACTGGATTTTGGGAGCCGCCGCCGGTGGCGTCGCAGCTGCTGCCGCGATGTTGGTTCCGTCCGCACGGGCGACACCGACGGTCGCCATTGTCATTACGACTGCTGCCAAGAATTCTCGCTTCATGGTCGTCCTTGCAATCTCCATTTTCGTTGAACTTGGGTGTTCATTGCATCTTACTAGGCCCTCGAGCGTCTGACAAGTGCAACTCTTCGCCGCTTTCGCTCGGAAAAGAAGTTGCATTTGGCCAGGGTCCGGTTGAAGATTTCCCAGCGGTTTTTGACAGCGATGATGCATTTCCCATTCAATTTTTTTATACAATCCCTTGCCGCGGCGGCGACAACCACAAGCCCGGATAGCCTTTCCGAGCCCGAACTGATTGCCCGCTATCCGGCCCTTGCCGCCGCGACCGCCCTCCTGCTGTTGGCCGGATTGATTTGTGATCTCTACCTGCTCTTCCGATTTGCGCGGCCAGCCCTTTCCAACCCCCCATCAACAGCCGACGGTCCAGTCCTTAAAATCGACTCCAAGCCATGGAATATGCGCGACTTGTTGGCCGCCATCAGCACGCTCGTTCTCGTGCTGCTGGCCGGCGAACTGGTAGTTACCCTCACGTTCCACTTCATGCACTGGGGCCAGGAAAGCGCTGTGCCCTGGCTTCTGGCCGTGGACATGACGCTGCGTGTCGTCGTTCTCTTTGGGTTTGTGTTCTATTTTCGGCAACGGGGCATTGACTGGCGTCGGGCGCTTGGCCTCCGCGGGGTTCCACCGGCCAGGGCCATCGGATGTGGAGCGACATTGTTTCTCGCGGTGCTTCCACCCTTGGCGGTCGCGTTCGCGGCTTACACCCAGTTCTGCCGCTTGGTTGGCATCCGGGAAGAACCTCAAGACATTTCCAACCTCCTGGCCACCTCCAGCTCCGTGGTGGTTGTGGTACTGATTGCCGTCTTCGCCGTCACCATCGCGCCTGTGTTTGAGGAATTCTTATTTCGGGGGTTCGCCTACCCCGTTCTCAAACAACGTTGGGGCACGGCAAAAGCCTTGATGGTTGTTTCGGCGGCATTTGCCGGAATTCATTTTCATCTGCCCTCTCTCGGGCCGTTATTCGCTCTGGCCGTCGGGCTCGGACTCGCCTACGAACTGACCGGCTCGCTTCTGACGCCCATCACCATGCACGTCTTGTTCAATGCCGCCAACGTCCTGATGATCCTCTACGTGCGGACCCACTCATGAAACGCACTCGCCAGTATCACCCGTCGGTTCAAGGCCTTGGTGAATTCGGTTTGATCCGCGAACTGCACCGCATCGTCGGTTCATCCGGCCAATCGGTCGTGGTCGGGATTGGCGATGATTGTGCCGTGTTGCGCGGCGACAATCCGCACCGATACCTGCTCTACACGTGCGACCCCGTGGTGGAGGACGTCCACTATCGACGGACCGACCCGCCACGCAAGGTCGGCTGGAAAGCCATGGCCCGTAACCTGAGCGATATCGCCGCCATGGGAGGCATGCCGCGTTGGGCGGTTGTCAGCATCGGCCTGCGACGCGGTACCGACGTGCGTTGGGTCAAGCGCCTGTACGCCGGCCTTCAGGCGGCGGCAAAGGCGTTCGGCTGTCAGATTGTGGGAGGCGATACGACTCATGTGTTGCACGAACAGTTTGTGGTGGTCGCGCTTGTCGGCGAGGTCGAGAAATCCCGGATCACGCTCCGCAGCGGCGCAAAGGTTGGTGATTCAGTTCTGGTCACGGGCAGGCTGGGCGGCTCCCTGCGCGGCAAGCACCTCAGATTCATCCCGCGGATACCCGAAGCGCGGTGGTTGGTCACGCATTTTCCGGTGCATGCGATGATCGACCTGAGCGACGGATTGTCCAGCGATTTGCACCGGCTGGCGGACGCCAGCCCTCGCGGAACAGCCTTCGAGATTCACGCCGCCGAAGTCCCCATTTCACGCGCCGCCCGCGGAACTCTGGCCGCGGCGTTTGACGACGGTGAGGACTTCGAGTTGCTGTTCACCATCGATCCCCGGCAGGTGACCGCGCTCCGGCGGAAATGGGCGCGCCGATTCCGCACGGAGTTGACGGAGATCGGCCGCGTCGTGAATTCGAAACACAAGGTTGCCCTCATCCAACGCGACGGCTCTCGAAAACCTCTTCCGGCGGCTGGCTATGATCACTTCGCAGCGCGTTAAAACCCGCAGCTTCGAGGAAACGCTCGAGTGGGGTGAGCGATTGGGCCGCGAACTGCAACGCGGCGACGTGGTGGCGTTGTTTGGCGATTTGGGCGCCGGGAAAACCGCGCTCGTCAAGGGCATCGCGCGCAGCCTGGGCATCCCCCAGGAAGTGACCAGCCCGACGTTTACGATCGTTCACGAGTACGCCGGCGGTCGGCTGCCGATGTTCCACATCGATCTGTATCGCCTGGACAGCGTGGAGCAAGCGTTGGCGATTGGCATCGAAGATCATTTGAATGGACCCGGCGTGACAATGATTGAGTGGGCTGAGAAAATCGAACCGTTGCTGCCCGCCAATGCCGTACGCGTCCGCATCACGACGCTGGACAACAACGTCCGCCGCATTGAGGTCGCATGATCACGCTGGCCATCGACACCTCAACGCCACGCGGCGCGGTGGCATTGCTGCGCGACGACAAGCCGCTGGCCGAGGAGGCCTTCGACCGTTCTCAAGCTGGTGAAAGTCTTTTCGACGCATCGGCCCGGCTGCTTGCGGAACATCAGCTTAGCGTGCCGGACCTTGGGTTGCTGGCCGTGGGCCTGGGACCGGGCTCGTTTACAGGGATTCGGGCTGGTATCGCTGCGGCGAAAGGTCTGGCCCTGCCGCGAAAACTGCCCATCAAGGGCGCCAGCAGTTTCGATGCGCTGGCGTTGACCGCCCTGGCGAAGATGCCGCGTGATTGCCCGCAAATGTGCGTGCTGGGCGACGCGCGGAGGGACGAAATCTATTATGCGCTGTATGATCGCGAGGGTCGGCGGGTCAAGGAGTGCCAGATTGCCACCTTGGAAGCCGTGGCCGACGGGATTCACCATCCGATTTGGTTTGTCAGTTCCGAGATCGAACAGTACAAGAATGATCTGGTGACGCTCTTCGGAGGTTTCGCATCGATTGCGGAGACGCCGGTGTTTCCGAGCGCCGCGGCGGTGGGTTGGCTGGCATTTCACCGCTTTCGGGACGATGGTAATCGCGGCGATGAAAACGCCGAACCGATTTATTTGCGTGCACCACAATACAAAACGGTTGGAACATGACAGAACCCAGCACAAAACCGATTCCGCAGTGGTCGGCGAGCCCGGATCCCGGCGAACGTATCACCGACACAGGCCAGAAGGCGTTTCAGATCAATGTCGACGCCACGAAGTACGGCACGTTCGCTGAAATCGGCGCGGGCCAGGAGGTGGCCCGCTGGTTCTTTCGCGTCGGCGGCGCGTCGGGCACGGTCGCCAAGACGATTTCGGCCTACGACAAGACCGTCAGCGATGCGATTTACGGTTCCAGCAACCGCTACGTGAGCCGGCAGCGGCTCCAGCAAATGCTCGATTATGAGTATAATCTGCTCATCGAGCGGCTCGACGCGGCGCACGGCGCGGAGAGGTGTTTCTTCGTGTTCGCCAATACGGTCGCCGCGCGCAGTTACACGCGGAAGGATGATTCCAACGGCTGGCTCGGCATCAAGTTTCAATCGGCACCCCGCGCCGAGCCGTCACAGGTGATGATTCATGTCCGCCTGTTGGACGAGGAAAACCTGCGCGAGCAGGAAGCGCTCGGGATCATCGGCGTCAATCTCATCTACGGCGCGCTGGTCCATTTCGAACGGCCGCCTTACCTCATCACCTCGCTGCTCGACCAACTCAGCAAGAGCCGTGTCGATGTCGACATGATCAAGTTCTCGGGGCCGGCCTTTGCCCGGGTCGATAACCGCCTGATGAGCCTGCAACTGGTCGAGCAAGCTTTGACGGAGGCGGTGATGTTCACAGTGGATGGCGACGTTGTTCAGCCATCCGAGGTCCTCTACAAGAAGCCGGTGCTGGTCGAGCGCGGCACGTTCCGTCCCGTCAATAATCTGCACGTCGATATGCTCGAATGTGCGCGACGCCAATTCTTGGCGGCGGCGCCGGAAAACAAGGACGCGGTGGTGCTGATGGAAATCACGATGCACAACCTCCTCCAAAACGTAAATATTCAACCCGCCGATTTTCTCGCGCGTGTGGACACGATCGGCACTATCGGCAAAACGGTGCTGGTCACCAGGCATGGCGAGTTTTTTCGGGTGGTGGAGTACCTGCGCCGCTCCACCCGGAATTCTATCGGCATGGCCGTCGGCATGCCCACCGTGCAGGAACTACTGGAACCGCGGTACTATTCCGCATTGCCCGGCGGCTTGCTGGAGGCGCTGGGACGGCTGTTTGCCGGGCCGGTTCGGCTCTACGTGTATCCGCGCAAGGAAGCCAACGAGAAGCTCATCATCACCGAGAACATTCCCGTGCCCGAGAACATGCGGCACATTCTCGCCCATCTCTGGACGAACCGGCTCATCGAAGATTTGCAGGGCGTCAATACGAGTAATCTTGACATCAAGTACAGCGACTTGCTGAAGAAAATCCGCGCGGGCGATCCCGCGTGGGAAGCCATGGTCCCAGCCGCCGTCCGCGACATCATCAAGTCGAGGAACTACTTCGGCTACGGCGGCGGCAACGAGGAGTGAGGAGGCGAACGGAATTCACCAACACGGGTCAGAACCGCCTCTACACGCGCAACGACGGCAGGCCACCCGTCACATCATCCCTTCATGCCGGTCAATGTGACGCCCTGGATGAAGTATTTCTGGGCAAAGAAGAAGATGATGATGACGGGGGTGGTCATAAGCAGCGAGCCGGCCATCATCATGCCCATCGAACCGCCGGCGGAAACCTGGAAGGCGTAGAGGCCGAGCGCGAGCGGATAGAGGCGCTGGTCTTGCAGGTAAATCAGCGGGCCCATGAACTCGTTCCACGTGCCCATGAACGTGAAGATGGCGATCGCGGCAAGGGTGGGCTTGATCAACGGCAACATGATGTGCCAGTACACGCGCCAGAAACCGCAGCCGTCGATTTTCGCGGCGTCTTCGAGGTCGCGCGGGATGCCCCTGAGGAACTGGCGCAGCAGAAACACGTTGAATGCGCTGGCAAAGAAGCTGCCGACCCACAGCGGGTAGAGCGTGTTGTACCAGCCCAACGATCGCACGATGAGGAAGTAGGGGATCATCGTGACCTGCCCCGGTACCATCATTGTCGCCAGCATCAGGGCAAAACAGAAGTTGCGGCCCGGCCACTGCAGGCGGGCGAAGCTGTAGGCCACGAGCGAACAACTCAGCAGCGTGCCAACCAGATTCAGTGTGACGAGAAACAGGCTGGTGGCGACGTAGCGAAAGAACGGGATGTTCTGGAGCGCGAACCGGTAATTGCGCCGCGCCTTGACCCACCAGGCGGCAAGCGCCGAGTTGCGTTGTAACTCCAGGGTCACCTTGATCTTGTGCGGATCGCTCTCGTATTGCGGGCCGCGCCCGACTTCTTCCAACACAGTCCACGTGCGGACCTTGTTTGTTTTGTCGTCGGGTCCCCTCTCCTGCCAGGTGCCGATGCCCCACGTGAAATCGCCCAGGTCATAGGTTTCCACGGCCTTGTATCGCACGCCGAGTTTCTCGATATGCATCGTCAGGCCGTGCCAGGAATCGTCGTTGCGTAAATACAGTTGCAGTCGATAGAAATCTTGAATGGGAAAACTCGTCGTGAATGTCTGGCTCAACGTCAGCGTATCGCCCGTCGAGAAATCGTAGTCCACATCGGCATACGGCTCGCCCTCATCGCTGGTATTGACCTCGACGAGCTTCGCGGTCGCCGTGCCGCCAATCTGCCACGCGGTGGCGGCGTTCGTGCCCGACACGAGCTGGTCCTCCGCAATCGGTCCGAGCCGGCCATAGGAACGGGCGCGGAGCTGGCCCAGTGAGAAGTGACGCCGAATCTGTGCGAGGATCTCGCGGACCATGCCGGCGTCCACGCGATTTGTCGCTTCGGCTTTCAAGGCTTCGGTGGGGCCGTCCCAAAACGACGACGGCATCGTGTCGAGGAGCTTGTGGAAACAACCGCGTGCCACTTGCTTGATCGCGATATTGCGGTCAACGTCATCGGGCCAGACGCTCGGGTCCATGTTCTGCAAATCCACTTCGATCGTGGCCAACAACTCGTCCATGTGTTTGCCCGTCACGTCGTCGTAAAAACGCTGGTCGATGTACGGCGATTTGACCTGCGGGATGGGACGATGCGGCCAGAGGTGGATCTTCTCGCCGAACATCTCGCGGTCGATCTTGATCGACGTGGTCGCCATCCACAGGAACGGCCACGAGAAAATGATCGCGCCGACGATCAGCAGCACGTAGATCCACGAGGCCCGGCTGAATTCCGCGAGCTTGTAATACGCGTCGCTGCGTTGGATGGGAGACGGTTCGCTCATCCTTCCTCGTAAAACACCCAGCGTTTCTGCAGGTTCAATTGCACCACGGTCAGGCCGAACACGATGACGAACAGCACCCACGCCAGCGCGGCGGCGTACCCCATCTGCAGGTAGCGAAACGCGCTGTTGAACAGGTGATACGCGTAAAACAAGGTCGAGTCGACCGGGCCGCCCTGGGTCATGATATACGCCTGCGTGAAAATCTGGAAGGTGCCGATGAGGCCCATGATCAGGTTGAAAAAGATGTACGGCGACAACAGCGGGATCGTGATGTGGCAGAACTGTTGCCAGGTGTCCGCGCCGTCCAGGGACGCGGCTTCGTAGTAGGACTCGCTGATGCCCTTCAGTCCTGCGAGCCAGATGATCATGCCGCCGCCTGCGCCCCACAACCCCATGAGAATCAGCGAGAGTTTGCTCGTGTGCTCGTCCTGCAACCAGTTCGGGCCGTGGATGCCGACGGACGCGAGGGCGTCATTGAGCAGGCCGCTGCTCGGGTTGAAGATCCAGATCCACAGGATGCTGGAGGCCACGGCGGGCACGATGGACGGAAGATAAAAGAACGTCCGCCACACGGCGATGCCGCGGACTTTGAGGTTGAGCAGGAGCGCGATCCCGAGGCTCAAGGTCATGCCCAACGGAATCCCGATGACCATGTAGATGGTATTCCACATCGACTTCCAGAACAGTTGGTCTTTGGAGAAGGCCCAGAAGTAATTCTCCGTGCCCGTGAATCGCGCGGGGTTGAGAATGTCGTAGTGGCAAAAACTGATGATGATGGAAAACAGGATGGGCCCGCCGGTGAACACGACAAACCCGATGATCCACGGCAGCGCGCACAGCCAGCCGCCTTTCCATTGCGAGCGGAAATAGCTGCTCTGCAACCCTTCGAGGCCGCCTCCGCGGTTGGCCAGCCCTTTGCCGCCGACCGCGCCGAGCGCGTTGCCCAACCGCTGGCGCAGGTTCGCGTTTGTGTCCCAATGATAAACTCCCACGGCAGCCCCGACCAGCAGAACGGCGTACAGGACGAAAAACCAGTTCCAATTCACCAACGTGCCACGGGGCGGGCTGAGGATGCGGTCCAGATCGCGTTGGACGATCATCGTGGCGTCATCGAGCGCTTGCTGGGGCGATTTCTTGTGGAAGATGGCGTTGTCGGTGGCAGTGAGCTGCTGGTTCCACATCAACTGCCCCACGGGGGTGACCGGGCGATACGGCTGGCCTTCGAGCAGGTCATTGAACACCTTCACCGCCCGGCCGATTCTCGGGTCCATCTGCGGGTCGTTGATCACATACTTCTGGAAGAGGAATTCATTGATCTTCTTGTTCGCGTTCTGTGTCGGGACAAAGATGCGTCCCTGCGAGGCGAGATTGAGCCGGGTGGTGTCGGCGATGATTTCGTTGGCGCGCTGGCTGGACAGGTACCGCAACAACTCCCACGCCGCCTCCTTGTGCTTGGCCGTGGACGGAATCGCGTAGCACCATCCGCTGACCCACGTGCACGTGCGGCTGCCGCTGTCGATCTGCCACTGCGGGATCGGCGGTCGGGCGATCCCCCAGTTCACGCTCCGGCCATATTGCGCCACGGTGTCGGTGATCTGCCAGAAACCGTCAATCTTCATCCCCAGCTTCCCGGTGATGAATGGGTCGAGGTCGCCGGACTGTACCGTGGACTCGAACGCTTTGACGGCGGTCGCGCCGCCCATTGAATCGTACACCTTGGTCAGCCAGTTGAGGGCATCGACGATGGGTGGATCGTTGAGCGTGCAGCGTTTGCCGTCGGCGCTGATGAAATGGCCGCCATTCATCCAGCCGTAGAGGTACAGCCAGGCATTGCCCTGCGAGCCGTTGGACGCGCCGGGGGCGAACCCGAGGCGTTTGATGGCGCCGGAGGAATCGTGCTCGGTCAGCTTGATCGCCATCTCCGCCAGTTCATCCCAGGTCTTCGGCGGACGCGCCTCGCCTTTCTCGTCGACGTAGCCGGCGCGTTTGAGGAGGTCTTTGTTGTAGAACAGGACGCGGTTATCCACTTTCTCGGGAACGCCGTACACGCCCTTCTTGCCGGTGACGGGATTGCGAAAGACAACCTCGTCCCAGCACGAGTCGAAATAATTCTCCGGCACGATCTCGTCCGGCCGACCGCTGGCGCGGTCCTTCTCGATGAGCGGCGTGATGTCGGCGAACGCGCCGCGCGCGGCCCATTCCGTCACGGCGTAACGGTCAAACCGAATCACATCGGGCGGCATTCCGCCGGCCACGCCCACGAGGAACCGTGTCGGGTCCGATATCGCATCGCGGGAAGCTTCCTGGCCGCTAATGACGTGGTAGATCGGCTTGGATGGATCTTTTTCGTGAGCTTGGCGGCTTTGCTCTTCGAAGTCGCGGATGGCGTCGCCCTGGGAGCCGGAGACGGGGCCGAGGCCCATGATGCTGATTTCCTGAACGCCCGGTTGGGGCGCCTGCCCCGAACGCGACGGCGAAAGAAACCACAGGGCGGTGACTATTAGCGCAGATAACAGCGCTACTTTCCAGGTGCTCATAATAGGAGTCGCGGGCGGAAGCTTATCGAAACGTTTTCACAAGTCAAGTCGCCGACCAATTCCTTACGAGAACTGGACACGTTTGGTGTTCTCCAGTAATTTGACACGAGATAATGATGGGAGCGCGACAGTTCATCGGTGCGTTGACCGCGGCATTTCTAGCCCCCGTGGCTGTTTGGGGGCAAGTCGGAAGCATGACGGCCCCATCGTCCGCGCCCACAATCACGAATTCGCCCGTCGCATCTCCCCTGCCTGGCTTGCAACCCCCCCTAGCAGTCGAGCCGATGCAGCTACAAATCGCCGTGCCGCATCCTGCGCCCGTGGACATTCCGCCGGCGACAGCGCCGCCGCCTGCTTCTTCGTCGGCGGTGAATTCCCCGTCGCGCCCGATGCCGTTAAATATACCAACGACCCAGGAATTGCTCACGAAATCAATGGCGTCCGCCCCGGGAGGTTCGCAAGACAAGCTCAATGCCATCGTGTCGTCCGCACTCTTGCTTTCGCCGACGAATTCGGCTGCGCCCAACGGTGGCTTGGTGACCTTGTCATCGACGAACTCATCCACCAACCAAACGAACATCTGGCAACGGAACAATCCCCTGCTGAACGGGGTTGATTACCACTGGTAAATCCGCCCGTCGCTGGCCCACTAGCATCGTCTCGAAATGCGCGTACATTACAGGCAGAGAACCGACGGCAACGAATGCCATGAGTAAGAGCAAGCTTTCGGGTGGAGTGTGTCTATGTGCCGCGATCGCCATAGGCTGCGGAACGGTCGCGAAGACCCTGGTGATGAACAATCCCAAGGTCGAGAAGATACTCACCCCTCCGAAGCCAGATTGCACGGTCGAGCACGTTGGCCGTGTCGAGTCCGTTGGCGAGGGCGACAATTGCATTACCGTGCTTTACGTGAGCGGCACGCCCTACGAGATGGGTTACGAGCATGGGCGACTGCTCGCCGATCGGGTCGGCGCGACGATTCGCGACGTGCAAGCGGGCGCCGACAAGTTTCTGCCGAAAGAGTTGCGCAACTCGAAGTGGATCTCGCGACGCGACGAGGACGATATCATCGGCGAACTGCTCCACCGCGCTTGGAACATGATGGAGCCATACACGCCAAAGGAGGACCTGGAAGAAATGGCGGGTTTGGCGGCGGGCAGCGGCGTCCCGTTGGATCTGATTCACCAGATGCACGCCATACCCGATGTGGGCGAGACAAGTTGCAGCGGCATGGTCGCCAAGGGCAGCGCGACGCGCGACGGCCACGTGTATCAGCTTCGGATCCTCGACTATGGCGCCAACTTCAACCTCCAGCGCCGTCCGCTGATTACGGTGTATCGTCCGACCACCGACAACGCGAACCAGTACGTGACCATTGGCTGGGTCGGGTTTGTCGGCGCGATCTCGGGCGTGAACGAGAAAGGCGTGGCGCTCAGTGAGATGGGATTCGGTGTTCCGCCGGGTGGCAAGACGCTGGCGGGCACTCCGATGCCGTTTCTGCTGAAGAACGTGCTGCGGTACGCTGACACGGCCGATGAAGGCGCGGCGATCATTCGGGCGGTGCGCCGCACGAATTCGTACGTGTATTTTCTCGGCGACAAACGTGACGAGCCCATCGGGATGGTCACGTCCGCGCAACGATGCCTGACCTATCACGCGAACGAGAGTGACACGCTCGCCGTTGACGGCGAGACCTTGCCGCAGTTTCATGACGTGGTGTACGGCGGTCACTACGAGAACAAGCAGACGCAACTTGTCCAGCAGATGCAGGGTAAGTTGGATGTGAGCACAATCCAGGAGTTGGCGCGGCAGATCGCCATGAAGTCGAACCTGCAAACGGTGATTTACGACCTGACGGCTGACAGGATTT
>Ga0187875_10001058_pt1 | contig 21694 bp, 17 predicted proteins | sample June2016WEW_17_1_2_FD_132978 | JGI IMG/M metagenome (GOLD analysis project Ga0187875, IMG submission 132978) | Peatland microbial communities from SPRUCE experiment site at the Marcell Experimental Forest, Minnesota, USA - June2016WEW_17_10 | ecosystem: Environmental > Terrestrial > Soil >... | reverse complement strand
TCATGGCGCCCGTCGCACGATTCGAAAACGAGTACGAGACTCGCGATTGGGACCAGCACATCGGCCACTATCCGACGGTTGTCGACACGAGCAAGACGGGCATCGCGCCCCGCGAACTCATGCTCGGTGTCGTGGTCGGTCGGGCCAGTCGCGCCTATCCTCTCCAGCGCGTGCGCGATCAGCATCTCGTGAGCGACAGTATCGGCGGCCTGCCCGTCGTTCTCGTGGTCGGGCCGGATGGGAAATCGGTCCGCTGCTTCTCGCGAGCGATGCCCCGGCTGCCCGTTGCTCCGGTGTTCTACCGCAAGCCGGATCCCGGTCCGGAGCAAGCCGCATCAGCGGCCGGCGGGTCCGCGGCGCTGTTCTTGGAGAGCGCGACCGGCAGCGAGTGGGACTTCCGCGGCTGCGCTGTCTCCGGACCGAGTACTGGCGTTTGTATGACGCCCATTCCTCTCACCAAGAGTTTCTGGTTCAACTGGCATCTGGATCACCCCCGGACCACGGTCTATGCGCGCTAGCAGCCCACCACGGAAGCGGCTGAGTCACCGCGCATCCCGCAGCCTGCATCGTCGAGCCATGAATTCGACTGCTGATTCCAGGCCGCTGGCGCGCATCCCCAGACGACCTGGGCGGTTCGGTCAATGTCTGTGAAACCTGAACCGTCCCGCGTAAGCGGCGCTTTCACGAACCCCGGCTGGCGCGTCGTGCTCGCCGCCTACTTTGGCGTCATGGTGAGTTTCGGCTCGCTGCTGGTTTTCACCTTCAGCATTTTCCTGAAACCGCTGAGTGCCGAATTCGGATGGAGCCGCGAATCCATTTCAGCCGCATTCGGTTTCGCCGCCATCACCGTCGCCATCTGCTCGCCGCCGCTGGGGTCGCTGCTGGACCGCTACGGGCCGCGCCGGCTCATTCTCCCGTGCATGGCCGTGTTCGGGGTGGCCGTCGCCTCACTCGGTCTCCTCACGCCCCGCCTGTTCCATCTTTACGCGACTTTCGTTTTGCTCGGAATCGTCGGCAACGGCACGACCCAAATGGGCTACTCGCGCGCCGTTTCAACGTGGTTTGACCGCCGCCGCGGCCTGGCGCTGGCCCTCGTGATGGCCGGCGTCGGCACCGGCGCGATGCTCCTTCCACCGTTGGCGCAATCTCTGATTCACAATTACGGCTGGCGCGCCGCCTACGGCCTGCTGGGCGCGCTGGTGCTGCTGTTCGGCCTTCCGTTGACCGCGCTATTCGTCCGCGAACGGCCGCGCGCGCCCGGTTCGGCCGCGCTCGAACTGGAGGGCCTCACGGTCGCGCAGGGCATCCGTTCCCGTTCCTTCTGGATTCTCATCGCCACCTTGTTTCTCGGCTCGATGAGCGTCAACGGCGCCATCACGCACCTTTCGCCTCTGCTCACCGACCGCGGCGTCTCCGCTGCAACGGCCGCGCTGGCCGCCTCGGCGCTGGGGCTGGCCAGCTTCTGTGGGCGCTTGTTGACCGGCTTCCTTCTGGACCGCTTCTTCGGGCCGCGCGTCGGTCTCTGTCTGCTGCTGATTACCGCGCTCGGCATCTTTCTGCTCTCCCTCGCCCGATCGGCGCCAGCAGGCATCGCCGCCGCCATGTTGATCGGGCTCGGCCTCGGCGCAGAGGCCGACATCACGCCCTATTTACTGACCCGTTATTTCGGCCTCCGCTCGTTTTCGACCCTATATGGATTCACCTGGTCGGCTTACGCGCTCGCCGGCGCCATCGGTCCCGTCGTCATGGGCCGGGCATTCGATGCGACCGGCTCGTATGCCGCACTCCTCGTTCTGCTGGCGACGGCAACGGCCTTTTCGGCCGGCCTGTACCTGTTTCTTCCCAAGTACCCGCGGATGTCATCGACGCTGACCACAATCGCCGGCTGAGGCGGCGCACCGATTGTTCAGAAACTGGGCGCGCTCGCCGACTCCGCCGGACGCTACAGCAACACCTCCACGCCCGGCGCGCACCCGATGGAGATTTCGCTGGGCGTTGCACCCGGGTTGCACCTGCAATTCAACAACGGCCCTGCTTGGGCCGCCTGCCTGGAGCTAAGCTGTTCTTGGTGCCCAGGGTGGGACTTGTACCCACGACCGCTTGGTCGGCCCTGCAAGTTGCAGATTCTACTTTGCCTAGAATGCCAAGATTGACATCGATGCCGTCGACCAATGCACGCTATTGCACGCTGGACCCCGGAAGATCACGGTCAATCTTGTGTGCGAACAGCTGACATTATTCTGGGTGGTGCGCAAAATTGAAGCCTATCACGGGTCCGCAGGTCGGTAGTGTAATTCTCTGCCACTCTCTGTCCGCCTCTTGATGCCGTCTCCACTGTCCTCCATCACCAGCTTCCCCATCGGCTCCACCAGCGGTCCGAGCGCCGGCCGGGGCACAACCACGAGCCGTCACGGCGCTTCTGCTTCGCTCTCCTTCCCCGCGTACTCTACGAACCGCAGGGCGCCGGTGGTAATCTCTCCCACCTCGCTGAAGATTCTGAACCTCGCATGGCGGATCTCGAGCCGGTTGCCGTCGAAGTCAGCAGCGGTCGGCTCGTGTTTCTGGATCGACGCGTGGTCCAGCCGGACTTCAAACTGAGGGTTCACTGAGGTCGTGATGTCCACCCGTGGACATCCGCGCTCTGACCGGCCGCTCAGATGCCATTACGATTCTCATCGCCCACCGGCTTTCAACCGTTTCGCGCGCCGATGTCATCTACGTGCTCGATCATGGCAGGATCGTGCAATCCGGATCGCACTTGGATCTGGTTGCCGCCGGCGCCCTCTACCGCGACATGTGGCTTCAGCAGGTAAACGGTGAGGGCGAGTCTCACCCAGAGCCCTGATGATTACTTGCCGCGGAGCATCCACCCGCGGCGGCGCAGCGGGCCTCTGAGGCGCTGCCCGGGACGGCGGCGGGTGTTCTTTCGTGGTAACTCGGCGCGTGAGGAGGAGGCTTGGCTGACGTGGTTGCGCCACACGCCAGCAGCGCTCGGGCTGTCTGGCTTCATCGGCTTCGCTGTAGGCGCGCGGATGAATCCGGCGTTGCGCACAGGCGGCGAATCAGCGCTGGCAGCCGTGCGAAGCAGCCAGCCACATGATCGAGGACCACGCGCAGGTGGACTACTTTCCCGAGGCGGCGCTCGGAGAAGCAAATCACCAAGACAAGAGATGGGCTCGGCAATAATGAGTCACAGGAGTCAGACTGATAGTTGCCCTGGGTTCGGCCACTGCCAACAGGTATAACGCCAGCCGTGTCCTTCCACGGCGAGAGCAGCGAAGCAGCATGGGGCTGGAATAAGCTTCCGCATCACATAAGGCCCGCCAGTGCCCAATGTGACATAGCCATTCCAACCCGGGGCTGACGCGTGCCGCCTGAAACAACAAGGACGCCGAGGGGATTACACAAAGGAGCTTGAACCTCACGCCAAAGGAGTCGCGAAGAGCCCTCGCCCTCTTGTCCGAGGTTGAGCCAGTGGCGGCGAGATAGCGCAAGTGCGCTTTGCCGTGTATTGGTTCTCGGTCTGAGGGACGCATGTAGCTTCGCCCGGCTGGCTGAGTCTGATCGCGGTTTGGGTCCGCCAGGTCATCTTGGCGATCATCCTGTGCTGACGCTCGGCAATTGTCCCAGTGGTCGGTAAACGGCGTCTATGGAAAATGCCCCACCGCCGGCTCGCGGTGGAAGGCGACCGGCTATTCCGCGCAAGCGGGGGTCGGGCCGGGCGGAAGTCCACAAACAATGCCGTTTTCGTTCGGGTTGTGTTCGTTTGCTTTGTTCGGTCTCGACCCCTTCCTCTTAATAGGGGTCGTAAGACCTTTCAGAAGTCTACTTCTTTCCCTCCGAAGGAGGACAAAGCCGGGACATGCCCCCGGCCGAACTCGCCATAGGGCCGCGTTAAGTCCATCTTGCAGCCCCGATGGCCCGGCAGCACACTATCAAGACGCGCCCCAACGCATGACACCAATCGCGGTTGAGCCTACGCCAATACCTTCAACCCAAGCCCCGGCCCAGGCGGCAGGATCAGCTTGCCCTTTCGCACTCTTACACCCTCATAGGGATCGTTCGAAATCAGCAGGTTTCCGTCCAGGTCGGCGTAGTCCACCAGCGGCGACAACTGAGCCGCCGCCGTGCACGAACAGGAACTGCAGATCATACAACCCAGCATCACCTTCATGTTCATCGCGCGGGCAAGATTGATCCACCGATAGGCTTCCATGATGCCGCCAGACTTGTCGAGCTTCACGTTGATGCCGTCGTAGGCTTCCTTCAGCCGCGGAATCATCGACGCTTCCGTGCAGGCTTCGTCCGCGATGATAGGCATGTGGACTTTGCTACGCACGTACTTGGTCTCTTGAAACATGTGCGCCGGCATGGGCTGCTCAATGAACTCCACGCCCTGCGTCTCCAACCAGTTGATTTTACGGATTGCCTCTTCCTTGTCCGTCCAGCCCTCATTGGCATCCACGCGAATTGGTTTCTGTGTGACGCTGCGCACCGCCTCGATCGTCTCCTCGTCGTTCTTGAGCCCAACCTTCACCTTCAGAACGGGGTACTCTTCCGCCTCGCGGGTCTTCTGCCGCGTGATCGCCGGCGTGTCGATTCCAATCGAAAACGTTGTCAGAGGAGTGTCTGTCGGATCGAGCCCGAAATACTCGTACAACGGAATACCGAGTTTTTTGCCAACCCAGTCGCATATCGCGATGTCCACCGCGGCCATGGCTGCGTGCTGACTTGCACCCAGCGAGTGGCGCACACCCGCAAGGAACTTTTCAAACTTTCTGGGGTCGCCAGCGGCAATCTGGTCGATGATTGTATCGATCGCCTGCTTGGCTTGTTCCGGGTACTCTTTGTAACGCACAATCGGTGCGCCCTCGCCGTATCCGGTGATTCCGTCACGCTTATACTGCACGTGCACCGTATCGCGATACGCGCTGGAAGACATCGTCGTCGTCCAGGTGTGGCGCAGCGTCAGACGCTTCAGCTCGGTCTTCACCTCGGTGCTGCCATCGGGTGTTGGCGTTTCTTTGGCATTCATTCGCGTTGGCATTGCGGCAGTCATTCCCACCCCGCCTGCGGCAGTCAACCAATCCCTGCGATTCATCATTTCACTCTCCGCACAGCTACTAGCAGTTTGGTCCAGGGCATGTCATCCAGCTTGCTAATCTGTACCACTGGATGCGCGTGCGTGGTGGCATGGATAAACTCACCGCCGCCAATGTACATTCCCGTGTGCGTGATGCTTTTTGCTCTATCGCCAAAGAACAGCAGGTCGCCTGGCGTCAAATTCTGTCGTTCAACCGGCGTCACTCCGCTCCAGTTTGCCTGCAAGCCAGCATCCCGAGGCATGATAATTCCGCGCTGTCGAACCAGCATCTGCGTAAAGCCTGAGCAGTCGTATCCATAGCTGGAAACCCCACCCCATGTGTACGTTATGCCAAGAAACTTGCGAGCGAGTTGGATCGTCTGGTCAATCGTCAGAAACGAAAAATCCGCGCTCACGTCGCCTTGCTGCACGTATGCGGTCTCTCCATTCACTAGCCGCACATGCAACCATGCCCCGTGCTCATCCACATCGCCGGAAAGCACTTCGAGCCGCGACTCCCACGGCAGGTTCAGCACGGGAGCGTGTTTCGTCACGTCTGGTTCGCGATAGAGGTTTGCACTCAACTCCACGACTCGAACCGCTTTCCCCTCCCGAGCATACTCAGCGTGCAGCGCCGTAATATCGCCTGCCGTAACCCATCCTGCGTACCCATCTGCGGTGCGGATCTTGATCCATCCGCTCTTTTCCTCCAACGAAAGCACGCCTGTTCCATAGAGAGCCTGCGACACCACGTCACCGTCGGCGGAAGGGGAGGAGTACATGTTGATCACTGGCCTAGATACGGCACAGTCAGCCTTTGCAAATGAGTACTGGCCAACCGCGTCCGCAGCCCAAAGCATTACAGAAAAAACCAGTAGAAATCGAGCCTCTGACAATACGGTCTGAACACGAATTCTCATCATTTTGGACTCTTGGATCTTATCAAGGATACCCCGATCCGCCATCCTCTGATTCTGCGGTTTGCACGCCTTCCTCCGGAAGCCGTTTTCACGCCCGCCTGGCGCAGTTGTCGCCGTGCCAGGAGAATCTAAGACCGAGAAAACCTGTGCTTTCAGAGCACTCCTGCCGGATTCACGGCGCTATGCTGCGCCAACATGATGTTAACTGAATTGCAATAGCGACGAGTACTCACATGCCACCAAGACTCACGAACGAAATCATCGCCGCCGCCATCGCTGGCTACGAGTCACAAGAGGCTTACCTCCTTCCCTTCGAAGTGGGGACAAAGGCGGGACATGTCCCACCTGGCGCCAGCCTGTCGGACTGGCCGGGCGGGCTTTCTCTAACACGTCCTCGCCTCTTGTAGAGGATGTTGTGGAACTCGTTCTTCATGGGCTGGCCGACATGTGCGTTCAGCTGGCTATGTCAGTCCCAGCCATGCACGTTACGGACTGCAATCATCGCAGACAGGATCTCGTTCCAGATCTGCTGGCCTGAGAGGACCGAGTTCGGGAACATGCAGCCATCCCAACAGATGTGCGCGAACGCGCGAGTCGGCTCTCCGCTGTCGTCGCACATCCAGGCGCCTGCGTCACGCACTATGTCGAGTTTGCCGTTCGGGTCGAGCGGCTGGCAGTGCCGGCCGGTCTTGTCGTGCGAGCCCGATCCTTTCACCGTGCCGTCGTTCTGGGCGATGTGCAAATCGATAGTCCAAGGACGAAGAGCGGCGGCCACCTTGCGGTACGCCTCGGCCAGCTTGTCCTGCTGTGACCAATCGAAGCCCTCCGGCAACAGGCTGTCTTCGGGCGCGTTGAAGCCCATCGTGAAAAGCATGGTGTGCGCCATGTCCGCCTGGAAACCTAGTGTCTGTGGACGGTCCACCATCTCCAGCAACTCCACGTTGCGCCGCCAACTGTGCATGCTGCCCCAACAGATCTCTCCTTCGGCCGCAAGCCGTTCGCCGTAATCCTCAGCGATGGCGCAGGCCTCGCGGAATGTCTGCGCGATCCGCCTGGTGTTCTCCTCGGGATCTTTCGCCCACTCCTCGACGCCGGTCGCCGAGTCGATCCGGATCACGCCGTACTCCCTGATCTTCAGGTCGCGCAGCTTGCGCCCGATGCGGCAGGCCTTCCTGACCTGGGTCAGAAAGCCGGTTCGCTGCGTTTCGTCGCCCATGGCGGAGCCGCCGCCCGTCCCACCCCAGACGGGTGCGACCAGCGAGCCTGCCTTCAGATTCTTCGATGCCAATTTCCCGGCTAGTGCTTGGAGGTCGTCGTCCGATGAATCGATGTCGGTATGCGGCAGCGACAGGAACAGATCCACGCCGTCGAACCCCACGCCGTCCACCCGCGCGGAGGCGGTCAGGTTCAGCATCGTGTCCAAGTCAATCGGAGGTTCCGAGCCGGGCCCTTTCCCGACCAGTCCCGGCCACATCGCGTTGTGAAGAGCAGGGTGTCTGTGCGCAGTTCCGATGCTCATGATTGTCGGCTCCTCATTCGGAATTCGCCATCTACGCCTGTGGGATTTCGATCCAGCGGCTGGCGCGCGCGCTCTCGAGCACTGCGTCGCAAACCCGCTGGGTCCGCAGCCCGTTGCGAAAGTCGGGCTGCGCCGGCGTCCCGCTCTCGATGCCGGCGACGAAATCCGCGAGTTGGTTCAGGAACGTGTGCTCGTAGCCGATACATGTCCCGGGAACCCAGTAGTGGCTCATGTAGGGGTGCTCCGAATTGGTGACGTGGATCTTGCGCCAGCCGGTCAGATGGGATTCCACCTTCCTGCCGGACTGCAACTGCTTGTACTCGAAAAACTGGAGGTACTCCGGCTCCTCCAGGTTGAAGCAGATACTGCCGTCGGCGCCGTTCAACTCGAAGGTATTGAAGTTCTTTCTGCCGCGCGCGTAACGCGTGGATTCGAACGTCCCCATCGAGCCGTTGGCGAATTCCGCCAGGAACATGCACGCATCGTCGATGCCGACCGGTTCTACCTTTCCCGACACGACGTGCTGGCGCTCCTTGACGAAGGTTTCGGTCTTCGCCACCACTCGCGTAATGGGTCCGTTGAGCCACATCGCCGTGTCGATGGAATGCGCCAGAAGGTCGCCCGTCACACCGCTGCCGGCGACTTTCGCGTCGAGCCGCCACAGCGCATCGCCGCCCTGCGGCACGTCGGCCGAGATGGTCCAATCCTGCAGGTAGGTCGCGCGGTAGTGGAACGCCCGCCCGATACGTCCCTCGTCGATGATCTGCTTCGCCAGCGCGATCGAAGGCACGCGCCGGTAGTTGAACGAAATCATGTTCGGGACTTTGGCCGCCTCCACCGCGCGCACCATCTCCTCGCCTTCGGCGGCGTTCATGGCCAGCGGCTTCTCGCAGATAATCATTTTGCCGGCTTGCGCCGCCGCCACGGCGATCTCCTTGTGTGCGCAATTCGGCACGCAGATGTCGATCAGGTCGATGTCCTTGGCGGCCATCAGCTGGCGCCAATCCGTCTCCGCACGCTCATAGCCCCACACGTCCACGAATTGTTGTGCCTTCTCCGCGTTGACGTCGCAGATGGCCCGCAGCACCGGCCGGTGGTCGACCGGAAAGAAGTTGTTCAGCCGCCGGTAGGCGTTCGAGTGCGTGCGGCCCATGAAGCCGCAACCGATGAGACCGACTCCCAGAGTCTTGGCTGCCATTGCTGCCTTCCCTTCACTTCTTGATCAGTGGCGCGGCGTCCGAATTGCCCGGGCCGAAGTGCTTCAGCATGACCAGGTTCTGTTCGCGGCTCGCGTTGGTGATCCTCAAGCTGGCTTGGGCGGCCGCGGCTGAGACGAACACCTCGTCCATGGTCATCTCGCCAAAACGGATCATATTCGGGGTCTCGACGGTCAGTTTGCCCAGTGTGCCGCGGCCTTGAGTCAGGATCACGCCGTAGGCGGCCGCATCCGTGATCGTCACGCTTCGGCCCGGGAACACGGTCAGTTCCTTGGCGGAATACCACGGCTTGCCATACGTGATCCACATCTCGGAGTAGCCCTCCTCGGCCATCTCCGCCGCCGGCTTCACCGGCTTCGGGAACACTTTGTTGTGCTTGCCGAATTCGGGATCCACGTTCTTGTCCCAATCCAGCATGCCGATGATGTAGTCCAGGTCCCGGGAATACTCCGGCGGAACGTCCTTCACCAGCAGCTCCCACGGCACGGGCCGGTTCTCCACCATCGACTGGAACATGCCGAACACGTCAGCGTTCACCTGGGGCTCGTAAGTCACCAGCGACCCCGGGGCGTGCAGCACCCCCGCGTCGACCTGCCAGCCGGTGCCGGGCTGCAGCTTGTAGGCCTTGGCATGGTACAGGATCCCGTTGTCTCCCTGGTCCCATCGCTCCAGGCACGCCCGGACGTCATCCTTCGTCGTTCCCGGCTCCAGCCCCATGTAGGTATGTGGGAAATTATTCCCGATGGAGTTGAACTGCGGCGGGAAGTAGTAGGCCTCGGGCTTGCCCTTCTGCCCGACCTTGGCCGCGTGCTCGTCCATCTGGTGCATGTGGTGGGGAATCGGCCCCAGATTGTCAAAGAACTTGCAGAGGATGTTCCAGCCACCGTGCTCGGCCATGACATCGGCGCCCAGGAACAGGTCGCCCAGAGTCTCAATCGCCTCCTTCAGCAGGACCCGCTTCTCGTCGAGCGCGATGTAGCTCAGTCCTTCGTCGTCCGGCGTGCCCGGACCGTTGGCCGCGTTCGTGGTAGAGGAATACCAGCGTTCATCGATGCCCCCACGATGTGCTCCTAGCGCGTACAGGTCGCGCGGGTCCAACTTCAAACGTCCGCCCGGCATCAGAAAGGAGCGGGGGACCCAGCACGGAGCCATCCGGACTACGCCTTCGCCGGCGCTCAGTGCGTCTTTGATCATCGCAGCGTTGTTCATATTCCACCTTCAATCCATTCGATCTGCTTGTTGGGGCGGCCTTATCCACGGTTTTTGTGTGGCCTTTTCGCCCCGACCAGTTTACTCCCAGTCGCCTTCGTTGGGGTGGTGCTCCTGTCCTTGCCATTCTCAACAACCCTGGCGGCTCAGGCACTGGCCAACTCCGGCTCCTTCGTGTACGCAAGACTCTGGGAGTGCCTCAACAGCAGCCAATAATGCCGCAACAATCAGTGGGCCGGATGCGGCTCTGATAGTCCAGTTGGGCCCATGCCATCCGCGGTGCTTTCCCAGCGGCTCGGTGTGGCCGGGTGAGCCGCCCAGGACTCTGGCGGCAGCGAGGAGTTGAAGGCGCCTAAGCGACCTTAGTCCTTGGGACGCCGCACTCGAACCTGAGGTCCCCACTGACGCTTCTGCTTCGAACCCTTCGCCGCCAACTTGAGTGCCGCCCTCCCCACCACGTTGCTCAGCTTGGTGGCGACGCGTTCGGCGACGACGGTCAGCGCGCGGTAGTCCAGGACGGCCTCATAAACCTCGACGCCGACCTCATCACCCAGCGGCTCGACAAACAAGACGAGGGACTCCGCCCTGCCGCAAACGACGAGCTTCAGATTGGCGGTGAGGTAGCCATCGTCAACTCGGAAGTCACCGATCTCGATTGAGTCCGGAAGCACGTGCTGAGGTGTCATGTCGTCTTCCTCCATCACGCTGCCTTCAACACCCGGATAAGGCGGCGGGACTTGTGGACGCAACAGGCAAACCGACCAAATTCCTGCACGATTGCCGAAGAACGGGCGTGCGCAACCTAGTTCGGGCCGGAGTGCCCGAAAAGGTGTGCATGGCGATCAGCGGGCACAAGACGCGCTCAATCTTCGACCGATACAGCATCGTGAGCGAAACGGACCTCTTGAACGCGGCGAACAGGCTTCAAGCCTAAATCAAAGACGGGCGGCGCGCGGGCGCGGCAGAGGGCGCGGGAAAGCCCGATCCTGCAAGTTGTCACAACCTGGTCACAACGGCGGTTCAGTGATGGACGATTTCCGTTCGTTAGAAATCTAGCTAAGTTATTTGTTTTGATGGTGCCCAGGGTGGGACTTGAACCCACACGACCCTCACGGGTCAACGGATTTTAAGTCCGTTGCGTCTGCCGATTTCGCCACCCGGGCACTTGGAAAAGACACCAGACTGCAGGGTCGCGGGACTTGCGCCCTCCCACTCGGAATGACTCCGCTAACGGTGTTTGCAAACTCACCTTCGCCCTGCGCTCAACCGTTGCCGCCAGCATATCGGGAGCCGGAGGCGCGCAGAGCTGCAATTCCGTGGCGGTCGAGTGGCCCATCAGCCTCATGATAATAAATGCGTCACCTCCAGATTCGCCCAGCCGCGTTCCGCGACGGTGGAGCAGGACGTGGAGCGCGATCTCCTTGCGCTGCTTCTCGCGTTACGTGCGCGGCCGCGCTGTTCGTGAAACTCGTCGTCCCGAGCGACGGGCCAATCTTCTGTCTGTCGTTCGCCGCCTCCAATGCCGTTTCGTCGAAGCCCGAATCTTTACCCCGTGGCCCGCTGGGTCGAGACTGACGGCGTGAACGCGGGTCGCATTCCGCCGCGCGGACATTGGCCTTGAAGCACGCCGAACGCCGGCCGGCCGGCTGCGGCGCAATCCGGCTAGTTCAACGCTTCCATCGGCTCTTTTTCGTGGCCGTTCTCTTCCGCGAGCGGCCCCGACTCCAGGATCTTGACACCGTATTCAAACCCTTTGTCGAACGCCTTCAGGTTGAGCTCACGGAAGCGGCTGGGGACCGAATCCGTCACCGCCTTGCGGCACGATTCCGCCGACACAATTTTCGTGATGGCGCACAGAAACCCGACCATCACGACGTTCAACACCATCTTCTTGCCGATCTCCTCGGCCAGTCGCGTCGCCGGTATCCCGTAAACCTTGATGTGCTGCGGCAGGCTCTCCAGCCGCACCATATCCTCTTCCACCAGCAGAATCCCGTTCTCTTTCAGCTCCGGCGTGAACCGCGTGTAAGCCTCCTGCGACAGGACCACCAGAATGTCCGGACTGGTCAGATACGGGTACAGGATCGGCTCGTCGCTGACGATCAGCGCCGCGCTCGCCGCGCCTCCACGCGCCTCCGGCCCATAGTTCTGCGTCATCGTCGCGTAGCCCTGATCGTGCAGCGCCGCGGCGCGCCCGAGAATGTGCGCCGACAGGATCACGCCCTGCCCGCCGAAGCCCGCCATGCGCAGCTCTTTCAACATATGTCGCAGTTCTCCTTGCCGGCCTCTTCTTCCTGTTGTGGCGGCGCGTCGATCCATTCGTGGTAATGCTCGCCCAGCCGCTGCCGCATCAGCGTCAGGTAGTCCAGCCGTTCCCGGTCCACGAACTTGCCGACGACAATCTCCTGGCCCGGTATCATCGCCACTTCATGCGTCGGAGCGCCATGCCGGATCTTGCTGCGCTCCTTGTAGTCCTTCATCGCCGCCAGCCCGTCGCCCATGTTGTTCCTTCGCTGGAACAACGTCGGGCACGGCGTGATGATTTCGATGAAGCGGAAGCCCTTCTTCTTCAAGGCCTCGGTCATCGCCGTCTCGAGTTGCTTAACGTGGAACGCCGTCCACCGCGCCACGTAGCACGCGCCGGCGGCATCCACCAGTTGCGGCAGATTGATCTCCGGTTCGTAGCTGCCGAAAGGAGTCGTGGAGGAGGTCGACGCCGGCGGCGTCGTCGCCGCGGCCTGGCCGCCGGTCATCGCGTAAATCATGTTGTTGACGCACACCACCAGCAGGTTCATGTTGCGCCGGGCCGCATGGATCAGATGGTTGCCTCCGATCGACGCCAGGTCGCCGTCCCCTGAGTAAACGACCACCGTCAATTCGGGATTCGCCAGCGCCAGTCCCGTGGCGAACGGGATCGCCCGTCCGTGCGTGGTGTGAAAACTGTCCGTCGCCATGTAGCCGCTGACGCGCCCCGAGCAGCCGATGCCGCTCACCATCGCCACCTTCTGCAGATCCAGCCCCGATTTCATCAGCGCGTACACGAAGCTGTTGACGGTCGTGCCAATCCCGCAGCCCGGACACCAGATCGTCGGAATGCGATCCTGCCGCAGCAGGTCCTCGACCGGATTGTGGACGTTCAACTCGGTGGTCGCGCTCATCCTCGCACTCCCTTCTCGATCGCCGCCAGAATCTCCGCCGGTTTGTGCACCGTGCCTCCGGGATGCGGCACGCCGATGGTCTTGCACGCGCCACCCGCGCACCGTTCCACCTCCAGCACCACCTGTCCCATGTTCAACTCCGGCACAACGAATGCCTTTACCTTCGGCGCCAGCTCCCGTATGCGCTTCTCGGGGAACGGCCATACGATTTGCAGCCGCATCCGGCCCACCTTCAGGCCCTTGGCCCGCGCCATCTGGATGCTGCGCTCGGCCACGCGCGACGTGATGCCATAGCTCACCACGATCACATCGGCGCCCTCGATCTGGTCCTCGTCGATCATCGTCAATTCGTCCGCCGCCCGGCGGATCTTCTCGAACAACCGCACCACCAGTTCCCTCTGCGCCACGGCGTTCATCAGCGGATACCCGCGCTGGTCGTGCGTCAGGCCCGTGACGAATATTTTGTAGCCCTCTCCGGCGTGCGCCATCTCCGGCACCAGGTCTTCGCCCGTCTTGTAGAGTTCGAATTCGCCCGGCGGCTTCGAGGCGTGGCGCCGCGGATAGATCTCGATCTCTTCCGCCTTCGGGATCACCACTTTTTCGGTCATGTGCCCGACGCACTCGTCCATCATCAGCATCACCGGCACGCGAAATTGTTCGGCCAGGTTGAACGACTTCACCGCCAGTTCGAAACACTCCTGCGGCGAATCCGGCACCAGCGAGATTGTCAGGTAGTCGCCGTGCGATCCGAAGCGCGCCTGCATCATGTCGCCCTGCGCTGGCAGCGTCGGCAGCCCGGTCGAAGGTCCCCCGCGCTGCACGTTCATGAAGACGCACGGCGTCTCGGTCATCGCCGCGAACCCGATGTGTTCCATCATCAGCGAGAACCCGGGTCCCGAAGTCACCGTGAACGACTTCTGTCCCGCCCACACCATGCCTTGCAGCGTGATCGACGCCGCCAGTTCGTCCTCCATCTGAATGAACAGCCCGCCTACCTGCGGCGCCCGCGCCGCGAATCGCTCCACAATTTCCGTCGACGGCGTGATCGGATATCCGGCCGCGAAGCGCGCCCCCGCGGCCAGTGCGCCCTCGCACGCCGCGGCGTCGCCGTTGATGAAATGCGTGCCCGTCAGCACCGCCCGCGGATCGGCGTGCACCCTCTTGCATGGAGCCGTCGTTGTTTCATCGATCACCGGCATGTGGGGCCTCCTGCTCCGCTTTTTTCGGCGCTCCGGCCGGCGCGGCCGCGACCGTCTTGAGGGTTGGTTCGCGGTACCCGTAAATCGCGAAATCCGGGCAATACAACCCGCATAGGTTGCACCCCGAACACTTCTCGGCATTCAGCAGATGGGGCGGGTGGTAGCCCTTGGCGTTGAACGCCGAGGACAACTCCAGAACGTGCGTCGGACAGAACTCCACGCAAAATCCGCATCCCTTGCACCGCTCGGTAACGACAACTACGGAGCCTCGAATCAATGAGCGCCCCTCCTTCCGTACCCACGATCTACTGCAATTATAGGTCCGAACCGGATGACGCGCTTGGTGATGAAATATTCTACAGAACTGATGAAATACTCGCTAGTATGATTACGCCGCTGGGTGGTCTAACCCAGCTTGCCCGCGATTCGGCTAGCAAGTGAGCCTCATTCTGCACCGCCCGATGCGGGAAAGCACGCATCTTAGGCCGGATCATACGGACCAATTTGCGGTGTTTTCCTCCAGGTATATGTACGTCGCATATCCCGTGGCCACGACGCGCCCATGCCCGTCGCGCACCACGGCTTCCCCGAACACCAGCGTCTTGCCCGCTTTCAACAGCCGCGCGCGGCAGCTGAATTTTCCCTCCCGGCCGGGTCGCAGGTAATTCACTTTCATTTCCACAGTGCCGGCCGGCCGGCCCCCGCTGAGCGCGATCACGGCCACGCCGATCGCCGCGTCGATCAGCGCCGCCGTCACGCCCCCGTGAATCGTGCCGTGCCCGTTGGTCATCTCCGGTCGCGGCGTGCACTCCATTGTCAGGCCATCTTTGCACATTCGCGCCACATGGAACCCCAGATGGTGGTTGAATGGCATCTGGGGGATCATCGCGCGGGTCTGTTCGAGGGTGAGTGGATGCCGCTTCAAAACGCCAGTATGGCACGGTCGCCCGGTGTACGAGCCGCCCGCGCTCGTGTGCCCCACTCTGCCCCAGCCAACCTCGCCTGCCCGTGGCGCGCAACGGCGGACTCCAACCCTAGACCCGATTCCTTCAGGAGGGTGCAACCGTGAGTGAACTCGTTCGGACCCAGCGCCAGGAACGCGTGCTCGTCGTCACCGTCGATAACCCGCCCGTCAACGCGCTCTCGCCCGGCGTCGCCGAAGGCATCGTAGAAGCCGTGCGCGCCGCCCAGACCGACGCCGAAATCGACGCCATTATCGTCACCGGCGCGGGCCGCACTTTCGTCGCCGGCGCCGACATCAAGGAACTCGGGCGCATCGTTGCCGGCGAGCGCCCGATGATCGACTTGAATCCGCTCTTCAACGAGATCGAGGACTCGGCTAAGACCGTCATCATGGCGCTCCACGGCGCCGCCCTCGGCGGCGGTCTCGAGCTGGCCCTAGCTGGCCACTATCGCATCGCCTACGCCGACACGCGCCTCGGCCAGCCCGAAGTGAAGCTCGGCCTGATCCCCGGCGCCGGCGGCACCCAGCGCCTGCCGCGGCTGGTTGGCCTCGAGGCCGCCCTCGATCTTTGCGTCTTCGGCGAGCCTGTCGACGCCCGCCGCGCCCTCCAGCTCGGCCTCGTCGATGCGGTCGTCACGGACCTGCTCGACGCCGCTCTCGCCTTCGCCCGCGCCCGCCCCCGGCCTCGCCGCACCCGCGATAAATCCGTCAAGCCGCTCGACCCCCAGCGGGCCCGCGACCTCGCCGATCGCGTCGCCGCCGAGTCACGCCGCCGCCTGCGCCATCAAACCGCGCCTCTCGCCGCCGCCGAGGCGGTCTGGGCCGCGGCCGCTCTGCCCTTTGAAGAAGGCTTGCATCGCGAGGCCCAGCTCTTCTCCGAATGCCTTTTCGGCGAGCAGTCCCGCGCCCTGATCCACGCCTTTTTCGGAGAACGCACGGTCGCCCGCATCCCCGATCTCACCAAGGGCGTGACCCCGCTCGAGGTGCAACGCGCCGCCGTCGTCGGCGCCGGCACCATGGGCGTCGGCATCGCCCAGTGCTACGCCAACGCGGGCATCCCCGTGCTTCTCGCCGACGCCGATCCCGAGGCCCTCGACCGCGCCCTGGCCCTCATTCGCGCGGCCTACGACGCCCAGGTCGAAAAAGGCCGCCTCATCCCCAAGGAGGCGCAGAGCCGCGTCGCGCTCATCACGCCTGCCCCCTCCTGGGAGGGCTTCGATCACTGCGACATCATTGTCGAAGCCGTTTTCGAGGACCTCGATTTGAAGAAGCGCGTCTTCGCCGAGCTCGACGCCGCCGCCCGGCCCGGCGCTATCCTTGCCTCCAACACCTCGACCCTCGACATCGACGCTCTCGCCGCTTCGACCCGCCGTCCCGAGCTCGTCGTCGGCCACCATTTCTTCCATCCCGCCCCCGTCATGAAGCTGCTCGAAGTGGTCCGCGGCTCCGCCACCAGCGCCCGGGTCCTCGCTACTTCGATGGACCTCGCGCGGCGTCTCAACAAAACCGCCGTCGTCTCCCGCAACGCCTTCGGCTTCATCGGCAACCGTATGTTCCTGCCCTACCGCAGCCAGGCCGTGGCCATCGCCGAGGAGGGCGCCGAGCCCTGGATGGTCGATAAAGCGCTCGTCGATTGGGGCATGGCCATGGGCCCGCTCGCCGTCGGCGACCTCTCCGGTCTCGACGTCTTCTACCGCATCAAGCACATCGCCCAGCAGCTCGGCCTCGGCCATCTGGTTGCCCAGACTTTTGAGGATCGCCTCGTCGATCAGGGCCGCCTCGGCCAGAAGTCCGGCGCCGGCTGGTACGTCTATTGCGCCGACCGCAAGCCGATCCCCGATCCCGACGTCGAACGGCAACTGCGCCTCTACGCCGCTGAAATGGCCATTCCGCAGCGCGAATTCACGCCCGAGCGCATCGCTGAGCGTTGCCTCGACGCCCTCATCAACGAAGGCGCGCGCCTGCTCGAAGAAGGCGTCGCCCTGCGCGACGTCGACGTCGACATCGTCTTCCTCTACGGCTTCGGCTTCCCGGCCTGGCGCGGCGGCCCCATGTTCTATGCCACCCGCGCCGGCAAGAAGAAGATCCACGAGCGCCTGCTCCGCCGCTACGAGCGCTTCGGCCCCTTCTGGAAACCCTCCGAGTGGCTCCTCGCCTAATCAGCAGGTCCCGGAATACCCCGCGCGTCCGCCTGTGAGCGCCGTCGCCGGCTAAGCGGAAACCGGGAACTCCGCAACACATGTCAGGCCCAAACGTGTGAACCCGGGCCGGCCCGCGCGCCTCAATGCCTCTGGCATGCCGCCGCATTCAGGTGTTCAAACGCCCGGTCTTCAGTGCGCCTCGGGCAGCGTGTACTCGAATTCGTAGAAATGCTTTCCGTCAGTGATCTTGATCGTCATCTGACCCGCGAGGCCTGCCAGTTGACCCGTGCCCGAGTCCGGCACCACCGTGACGCTCATTTGCGGCGCGCCGCGCGTCATCGTCCCGCTGTGCTGCAGGACGAAGCTCCCGCTGCGGCCACCCAGCGTCCCGGTCACGCGCTCCATGGCGACGTAGCCCGCCGAGCCCTTGACCTCCGTCATCGCGCTCAGCATTTCGCCCCGGCTGGTCGCTTCGAGGTCGCCGTGAAACTGTTTGTCGATTGACATCCGGCCCAGGTTCGCGCTCTCGGCCTCTGCGTTGTCCGCCTTCTGCGGCTTGAGCTTCACCTCAAATGATCCACTGGCATGAGTCGCCATGACCGCCTTCTTCCCGACTGGAGTTTCAACCTGCAATTGAGTCTGCGCATACGCCGCGCATCCAATGCCAACCACCAGGCCGACACACCGGATGAGCCCAGCCAGTCGGCGCGCCGGCCTCTCTCTACCTGGTCTGAAACGACCGCTCTTTGACTGCAACGCGCGCCGTTCTCGTCTGCCCCGTGGGGCGCTTGGCTTCACTGCTCCTGGCACATTCCATCCATTCTGCTGACCGGAAATCGGGGAATCGTTTACCCGCCGGTTCGTCCAGTATGAGCCTCTCGCCGGCGCTGCGTCCACTCTTCGGCGGATGCCATTTCACTTTTTCGGACCGTCGCGCCAACGCGAAAAACATCGCGAAAACACCGTGAGTTCAGCGTGCCGGCGAAACACCGCAAGTCTCCAATAAGTCCTTTAGAAAACCACAGTTACACGGTGAAGTATGGTTTTTGCGCCCAAATAAGTGGTCCGCGCGCCTAAGTCCTTTAGAAAACCATACTTACGCGATTCGCGCACGGCGTAATTCGGCTAAGTCCTTTAGAATATGGGGGATGCGAGGAGAAGAAGCGCTCGCTGGCGCGGTTTTGAGCGCCTGGCACCGCCAGAAAATCATGGATATTCGGAGAAGCGCGGTATTTCCTAGGAAATACGCGGGTGAATGCATCTAAGTCTTTTAGAAAACCATAGATACGTAGCGACGCGCCGCGCAGTTCGGCTAAGTCTTTTAGAATACGGCAGATACACGGCACCCCAGGCGGCCGCAAAAGTGGTGCGCGCGGGAATTCGCGCCGACATTCTGCTAAGTCCTTTAGAAAACCATGATTACAACGACACGCAAAAGACCGCGCTGCCCCGCGTCAAACATGGTGTTTTCACGGTGAAATCACGCGCGCTGAAAATTCCTCTGTGCGGAGCCTAACGCGTGACAAAATGGCCACGCATTTTCGACCGCACGGGTGACGCGTTCTGAGCCCTCGCGGACCGGCACGGTAGAACCCGGCTCGACGAGTGGTTCAACGCGAACGAGCAGACGCTCAGCGGCCCACTGCCCGCTTCGGCGCTTCCTTGGGCCATTGAATGACCGGGCGCCGTTTGTGCATGGCGCAATCCCGCAGGAACAGATTAATGAGGTTTTGATAGGGCATCCCCAACTCGGCCGCCATTTCCTTGAAGTACTCAACCGCCGAGCTATCAAGTCGGATCGTGATCTGGCGCTTGAGCTGGTTGGTGTAGGGGTTCTTGCGAGACTCGGAAAAATCGTATTCACTTCTCATCGCAGCCTCCAATACTTTGCTTCTTCCTGCGCGGTCGCGTGCCGGGCGGAGATCAGCCGGATCACGGAGCCGGACTCGCGGTAGCAATGACTGACGATCAGGCAGCGCGCCTGATAGCTATAGCCCAGCAACACGAACCGTTCTTCCTCCTGCGAGTGATCCGGATCATCGATCAAACGGGCATTGTCGTCCAGAAAGACAGCCTGTGCTTCCTCGAACGACACGCCGTGCTTCTTCAAATTAGATCGAGCTTTGCGGCGATCCCAGGCAAACTCAATATTGCCCACAGCATTATCTTAGCAATACCTGGTCAACCGCCGCGCGCCGGTCTGCTCTCCTCCGAACGGTCGCCCCGGTTTGGATTCGAGCCGCGCTTCGCGGCATCAGAGGATTGGCCTTCCGGCGCGCCGGTCTATCTGCTGGATCGGAAGAATTGGGATTTGCGGATACTGTCCCGCATTTTCAGGCGGCACGTTCATAGAGGGTCTTGCCTTCCCGCGAGGCTGGCCAGTACACAGTGTTCACCACGTTCCGGTAACGTTCGAAGCGGGAACTGGTCGAAACAACGATGTCCATGGGGTGGGGAAAGTCCACTAGCGACGCGTAAAGTTCCGCCGCACGCTGGTTTGGATCGGCGACCTCAGAAAACAACACCAACAGGTCGATGTCGCTGCCCGCAGCCGCGTCGCCCCGGGCGCGAGAGCCGAAAAGGATGATCTTGTCCGGGGCGAACCGTTCCGCGATTCGCCGGACCAGATTGTCCAGAACTGCCGGGCCTTCGGCCACTTCGCTCATCGCATTCATGATAACGCGCAGCGCGCCCGCTGGCCGGCATCGAAGGATCGGACCTTCGGCGCGCCGGTTTGTCTGCTGGATCGGACGCAATTGGGACTTGCGGAAATGAATGCCCTCCGTTGAGCAGATTAGACGGTCAGCAACATGACGAATAAATTGACTTCTGACCCCTTGAATACGATAGCCGATTCGACCTTATCGTCACGATCTGGCGCATCTGCAAATTCTGCTAAGCATCCACGCAAGGAGAACTCAAGAACAACCCCATCCCCGCCCTTGAAGGCGACGGAATCTGTAGAGGCAGCACAGACCTCACACGCGGGTGCCCCCACCTTGACATCCCGGCCCGTGAAAACTACCCGGACGGAGCGAGCTTCGTCCGCCCATCCGCGTAGCAGTAGAGCAGCTTCGTCAAGGTCTATCATGAAGGCCCTTGCTCACTTTGACACCCCGACGTGGGTGATTGCGGTTTGGAAGAGGGCACCTCACGGTTAGGTTTCCGCTTGGCAACGCTCGACGGCTCATAACTACTCCAATCGCTTCCCGGCGTCAAGGGTATGGTCTACGGGCCAACACGGATTTGGGACACTACCCGGCATTGAAGAATCGGCCTTCCAATGCGCCGTTTCATCGGCTGGATCTGATGCAAAAGGGATTTGTAACCCGTCCCGCGTTCGAGGAGGGCTCGGCGCGCTGGTCCGGCTGCGCGGGCTGCTCACAGCAATTTGAAGTTGACCTCGACGTTCGCCTTAAAGGTCACAGGACGTCCGTTAATTGTCGCTGGCTTGAACTTCCACTTCGAAACGGCTTCGACTGCCTTTTCGTCCAGCCCCATGCCGAGCGAACGGACCACGCGAATGTCCTTCGCTGTGCCATCAACGCCCACGACTACGGACAGCATCACCGTGCCCTGAAACTTGGCCTTGCGAGCCTCTTCGGAGTACTCGGGCTCGGGCTTGTAAATCGGTACTGGTGGGCTTGGCAAGATCGAAGGGGCCGCCTGTGCGCCGCACAGTCGGATCCAATCCGCAACGTGACCGCCGTAGTTGGTCTGGATGACCATCGCCAGACGCGCCAGCTCGACAGGTTGCCGGACCACTACTTCGACCGCATGCTTGCCGCGTTGCAGGCCGAAGGTGCCAAACGATGACGTATTTGGGCGAGATGGTGGCACCCTCTCCTCTTCATCCACGATGATTCGGAACTGCGCAGCCGGATCGAGGGTCAAGGAATACTCCACGTTGAAGGGAGAGGCCAAATCCGGACTGCCCTTCGGATCGACTTCGATGCAGATAGCGGCGGACTTCTTGACTTGGTCAGAGAAGAACACTGGCCACTGCGTCGGGTGTATCGGCTCGGGGTACTCGGGCCACTTGTCCCGGTCGACCTGAGTACGTCGGGCCTCTTCGGGAACCCTCGGGTTTGCGGCGTGAATTGCCGCCGGGCTCGCTGCTGGGCTGGTCTTGGCGACCAGGGGAGTTCCAACTTGGTTCGGTGGCTTCGCTCCTTCCTTCGGCCCGCAATTAATCACGGCCTTCCATGGCCTGGACCCATATGGCGGGCAGGTGTAGGTGCCGGTTATGGTCCTCCCGTCGTTGCCAATCGAGCCCTGATAGCT
>Ga0187875_10001055_pt1 | contig 21719 bp, 24 predicted proteins | sample June2016WEW_17_1_2_FD_132978 | JGI IMG/M metagenome (GOLD analysis project Ga0187875, IMG submission 132978) | Peatland microbial communities from SPRUCE experiment site at the Marcell Experimental Forest, Minnesota, USA - June2016WEW_17_10 | ecosystem: Environmental > Terrestrial > Soil >... | reverse complement strand
GGCCGCGGCGTCGATCCCCGCGGTCCCGTCCGGGACGGGCCCGCGCCCGCTCGCCGGCGCCGCCCGGCTCGCCGGCTTCGCCTACGTCGCCGCGATCGGTGGCGGCGCGGCGTTCATCTTCTTTTTCGACGGGCTCGCCCGCACCTCGGCGGTGCCGGCGGTCTTCCTCCACGACACGCTCGTCATCTGGGTCGCCCTCGCCACGCTCCCGCTCCTCGGCGAGCGCGTCGGGCGCTGGAATCTCGCGGCGATCGCCCTGCTCGTCGTCGGTGTCACGCTGACCTCGGGCGGCGTCGGCCACCTCGCGCTCAACTCGGGCAACGCCCTCGTGCTCGGCGCGACGGTGCTCTGGGCGATCGAGACGGTCATCGCCAAGCGGCTGCTCCGCGGCGTCGCGCCGTCGACGCTCGCCCTCGTGCGGATGGGCGGCGGCGCCGTCGTGCTCGTTGGCTACCTCGCGGCGACGGGCCAGTTCCACGCGCTCGTCGGGCTCGGTGCCGCCGAACTGCGCTGGGCGCTCGTCACCGGCTGCCTGCTCGGCGGCTACGTGGCGACCTGGATGACCGCGCTCAGCCGGGCCCGCGCGGTCGACGTCACCTCGGTCCTCGTCGCCTCCGCGGCGGTCACGCTCTTCCTCGACGCCGCCGTCCACCACTCCGGACTCGCCTCCGACACCATCGGGCTCGTGCTGCTCGCCCTCGGAGTCGCCGCCGTCGTGCGGGCCTGGCCCCGAGTCGCCCGCGCGTGACCCTGGGGCCGATCCTTTTCGCCCGGTACGCCTACCCACCGAACGCCCTCGGCTACTGCGGGCCGGCGGACCACGCGGCGCTGCTCGGCGCGGCGAGCGAGGGGGATGACCTGCGGGAGCTCACGCACCTCGCTTCGCGCTTCGAGGGTGCCTGGCCCTACCTCGAGCTCATCGCCGGGTGCAACGGCGTCGCCGACCCCCTCGACGAGCGCGTCGTCGAGGCCTACTGGGTCGGCAACCGTCTGCTCGACCGCGTCCCGGCCGGCACGCTCGTCGCCTCGCTCGACGAACGGTTCGCCCGTCGCACCGGTCGGAACTTCGAGCCGATCGCGATGGCCGTCCCCCTCGGCGGGGTGGCGCACCACAGCTTCCACGTCTTCGCGGTCTATCCCTGGCTCGGCCTGTTGCGGTCCGGGACAGAGGGTCCGGCGCTCGCCGTCCTCGACCGGTGCCGCATCCGGTGGGGCCGTGTCATCACGGTCGAGGGCGACACCGTCGTCGTGCGGAACCGGACGCTCGAATTCCGCGGCGACCGGCTCGTCCTCGGCGCGGCGCGGACCGAGCGGGTCCGCCGCGCCGTCGACGGCGTCGGAATCCTAGGGGACCTGCGCGCCGGGGAGATCGTCTCCCTCCACTGGGACTGGGTCTGCGAGCGGTTGTCGGCGGGTCGCCTCACCGCGCTGCGGCGGGCGAACGCGCGCAACCTTGCCGCCGTGAACGCTCTCCCCGCGCCCGGCCCCGTCGTCGCGGCTAACTCCTGGGGCGGCTAAGGCAGCGACGGGATAGTCGTGACGCGCACAGTCAATCCTGCGGCGAACCCACAGGCCCGATCGTAAGAAGGTTCCAAGAGGCTTTTGTTACCTTGAACGGTTCCGGTGGCACCGGTAGGACGAAGTCTGCGGCAGGAGCACCTTGTTTGATCGAAGTGGCGGTGGCATCTGCACCGATCGCGACGACCAACGAAGGTTCGACGGGGTACCAGCCCGCCAGAACTCCGTCTGAGGTCAGGCACCACGTGCCGACAGGAACACGACTCTTCTTCGAGACGTGGTCGACGCGCACACAGGTGACAACCCCGACGCGCAGCTTCCGGTGCGAGATCTTCCACGTGTAGCCGCGTCGTAACACAGGCGAGAGGATCCCGACAAGGTCCTCCGCCGCGTACGGCTCGTACATTCCGCTCACCGACGCCGTACCGATACTTCCGAGGTCGCCATGTGGAATAGGTCCGGCACACACCCAGGGCTGAAGGGTGGACTTCTGCGCGCACTCGTAGACCTTCCCCGCGGGATTCTGGTCCCACTCGACTCCAACCAATAGCGCTCTCGGGCTTCTAACCGTGAATCGGTACATCCAGCCGGCAGAAGGCCAACCGGTCGAAGTGAGCTTCGAACGTCGTTGAGCGACCGTCATCGTCGCGGTGACGAACCGGGCGGCGGACAATCGGTACGTGGCAGAAAAGCTGCTCGTCATACCTCTGAGCGCGAGCGCCCTCAAGGCATCTGCCGTGAGGCTCACGTCCGCCTTCGGACTGGCCCGTACAGGTCCACCGTCGCCCACCATCATCGCGGTGACCGCGAGAACAGCCAGCGCAAAACTGGACCAGCGCCTCACCCACCCCGAGTGGGCTGGCGTACTGAGCCTATTTGTCCCCAAGACCACAGTGCCCGTTTCGTCAGACATCATCCCGCTTCGCTCTCTCAACCCGCGCTGACCAGCGCCGCTCTTTGATCCGTGGACATCGTCAACCCAACGACGGCTCCCACCACGAAGCAAATTGGGAGGCCGATAGCGAGGGTCGCGCCGAAACCAATCCCCCTTACGGCGCTCCGCAACACGCGCCGCGGACGACGGTTCGTCCGACTAGCCCGACGGGCCGATGGGGACTCGGTCGAGCGACACTATCTGCCAAACTCCAGATGAGTTCTTGGCGAGGTTGCTTGCGCGTTCACCTCCACGGTCGAAACCCCTTGCGAAGGCGCTATTCCGGTGTTGCCTGCTACGCCGTTATTGGTGACCGTGAAGTTCTCCACCGACAGATTGACGATCGCGTTAACGACTGCTTGGTTACCGCTGACACTGACGGACGTCCATTGCGTAACTGACGCTTCACCCGGCATGGAGTAGGAACTCGAATCGATAGGTCCTGCCACGAACGGCATGGTGGATGCCCATCGGTCATGAAGAGGTCCAGGAGCAAACAGCAGATCGATGTCGCTCTGCTCCTGTTCGTTCCATTGCGCGACCTCGGAACTCGACAGAGAAGCCGGTTGGCCGTTGGCGCTGACGACCGAAAACGCCGGCATCGCCAGGCCCGAGCCGACCGAATTCACCGGGTCCCCGCTGAGCTCCCAGTTGGATTGGGCGCCCACAGGCGGTAGCACTCCAGAGTTGAGCACGAAGTTGTTAGCTTCAGTAAACACTTGCTCGACTGCGGCAATGTCGGACGCAGGGGTCGCTGAACCTCCGAATGCCGCGTCCACTGCGAACCCGACAGATGCCCCGACTACGGCAGCGCCCCCAGCGAGCACCGCGAACATCCGCGTCTGCCTTTTCCGAAGAGCGCTCACCTGTTCCTCCGTTCCGTCCTTCGTTCGCCACCTACCCGGCTTCGTCAATTGATGTGGAGCATGAACACGGACTCGCTCGGCCAGCACGAACCTACTCACGGCGAAACTCATTGACTGGCGAGATCGCTGGTCGCTCGATCTGTCACCTATTCGCCGGGGTCCTTAGCCGGGGAAGTGCCGCCAGATCCGCCGCGGCACGAGATGGACGAGCGGCATCAGCGCCCGGAGCGCCCGGGGAGCCCAGACGACGACGGAGCCCGAGCCGAGCGCCCGGACGACGTCGGCGGCGACGGCGTCGGCCGTCGTCGCGAGGGGCAGCGGGCGGCGTCCCGTCGTCATCTTCGTGTGGACGAACCCGGGACGCACGACGATCACCTCGACACCGCTCCCGACGAGGGAGTCGCCGAGCCCCCGGGCGAAAGCGTCGAGGCCCGCCTTGGCGGCGCCGTAGACGAAGTTCGCGCGCCGCGGCCGCACCGCCGCCGCCGACGAGAAGACGACGATGCACCCGCGCCCCTGGCGGCGCAGGACCCGCGCGAAGGCGACCATCGCCGCGGCGAGCCCGGTGAAGTTCGTCGAGATCGTCTCGGCCGTGGCACCCGAGGTGAGATCGTCGGGCCCGTCGAAGCTGAGGCGCCCGGCGGCGACGATCACGAGGTCGATCGGCCCGACCCGGCGCGCGACCTCGTCGGCGAAGGCCTCGTGTGCTCCCGTGTCGCAGGCGTCGAACGTCGCCGTCTCCACGTCGTCGACGCCGAGGGCGGTGAGCTCACGTCCGACCGCGTCGAGGGCGCTCTGGTGCCGCCCCGCCAGGAGCACCTTCGAAAGGCGCTGCTTGGCGAGTCGTCGCAGCACGGCCGCCGCGAGATCGGAGGCCCCTCCGAGGACAACCACCGTCTCGGGCATTGCGGCCACGCTGTCCATCCCGGCTCCCCGATGTCGACTCGAACTCGCGCCCGCGAGCGAACCCGCAGGCCGGATCATCGCGCGCCGCGGTGCGCGCGGCTTGTGAATCGGCTACCTGACACGAACTCGCAACCATCGCCCTCCGGCCTGGGCCCGGCGCGACCTCGGATGGCGGGTCGGATGCGATCCGGCGACGGAGACGGCACAATGCCGGGGTGCGGCGTCTCTCCTTACCGGCCGGGATCGGGATCGCGCTGGCGGTCGTCGGGGGCTTCACAACCGCCTTCACGACGGGCTCCGAGGTCGTCACCGCGATGGCGATCGCCGCCTTCGTCGCGGCGAGCCTCGTCGTCACGCGCCGGCGCCCCATCGCGGGGCGCGCGCCGGAGCCCGCCGGCGGCGAACGGACCGAGCTTGCCAAAAGGGCGCCGTCGCCGGGGCGCGGCGTCCTGATCTGGGTCGTCGCGGCCGGAGTCGCGATCGCCTTCGAGCTCTCCAACTACTTCCTGTCACCGCGGTACGCGCACCCGACCGTCAGTTACTTCCTCAGCACAGCCGCCGGACACCAGTGGTCGCGCGGCATCCTTTTCGCGGCCTGGCTGACCCTCGGCGGCTACCTCGTCGGCCGATGACCGACCACGCCCTCACGATCGTCGCCTGGATCGCCATCGCCGCGGTGTTCGCCGGGCTCGAAATCCTCGCGCTGTCGAGCCGACGTCGTTTCGCGGGAATCGGCGGGGCGCTGAGGTGGATCGGCGGGGCTCCGGCGGGGCGCCTAGTCCTCGCGCTCGCCTGGATGTGGCTCGGCTGGCACGTCTTCGCCCGGTGACCAGACACCGCCGAGACCGGCGGCGAGCGCCCGTTCGAGCTCCGCGGCCGGGCATCCGGCGACCGCCGTCTCCGCCTCGAGCGACGTCTTGATCACCACGGCGTCGGCGGCCTCGACGGCGAGAAGCGATGCCAGCCGGTGCTGTTCGGGCCGGACGAGCGCCATCGTGAAGAACCACGCCCCGGTGCGGTCGCGTCGCTGGGCGAGCCCGGTCACCTTCTGTCCGCCACGCGTCAGCTCCCCCGGCCCGATCCCCGAGAAACAGATCCGGCGCGACCATGCCGTCTCGACGAGCCCGCTCGCGTGCACGGCGAGCCCGGCGGAGGTGCCCGTCGCGGCGACGAGCGCGTCACGCCACAACGCGCCGACGAAGGACGAAGCCCGCACGACGTCAGTGTCGAACAGCTGATCCGACACCGGCACGAAAAGGTCGAGCCAAACCTGCGCGCCGGGAAGCACGACCACCGCCCCGCCACCGCTTCTCCGCTTGACGAGCTCGAGCCCCGCGCGCGCACAGCGGTCGGCGTCGAACTCGGCCGACGCCTGCGCGCTGCCGAGCACGACGGCACCGCCACTTGGATGGGCGAGGCAGGCGAGCCGGCGACCAGCGGGGTCGGGGGAGGTTGCGACGAGCGTCGCGGGTGGGCCGTGGCGTTCCAGCAGCCGCCAATCGCCGCGCCAGGCCGGCGTCGGCTCCGGCACGCCGGTGGCGCTAGCCCGCGGCGCGCTCGAAAAGTGGCGCCACGTACGGCTGCCAGTCGGCGCGCAGCTCGCCGGACGCGGCGAGCAGCCAGACGCGCGACCTGGGCGCGTGCGGGGCGCGGCGGAGCGTGAACCCCGCCTCTTCGAGGAGCCGGTCCTCTTTTAGGGAATTGCAGCGCCGGCACGCCGCGACGACGTTCTCCCAGATGTGCGCCCCGCCACGGCTGCGCGGCGTGACGTGGTCGATGTTCTCGGCCTGGCCGCCGCAGTACTGGCAACGGTGCCCGTCGCGGGCGAACACGCTGCGACGGGTGATGGCGATGCGCGCCGTGTACGGCACCCGGACGTAGTGCGCCAGGCGCACGACCGACGGCTCGGGGAACGAGACCCGCGCGGCGCGGTAGAGCCGGCCCGTTTCGCGGACGAGCTCGGCCTTCTCCTCGATCACCAGAACGAGCGCCCGGCGCGAGGACACGACGCAGATCGGCTCGTACGTCGCGTTGAGAACGAGGGACCTCCCGTCCACGTCAGGCCCGATCGTCCCCGAAAACATTGCGCGCCGGCATCTGCGGCGAGGCTAGCGCGCCACCCGTCTGCGTGAGCGCCATGTCCCTTGCAGCACGCGCATCTGGCGGGCCCATTCCAGATAATCGGCGAGATCCTCCGCCGAAGGGACCGCGGTCGCAGTTCCGTAGGCGACCTCCATGCGGAAAGCGATCCAGTCCGGGTCCGGCAGCGGGAGGAACGGGCGGTGGCGCCACCAGCGCCTCCGAACGAGGCTCAGCCCGAGCCGCGCCGCGGAAGGAACGAGTCGCGGCCGGCGGACGACGACCGCGGCCATGGAACGGAACTGCGCCGCAAGGGCCGCCCGATCGGCCCGGTCCACGGCGCTCAGCGCTCGCGACCGAATCGTGACCGCAGGCGCCGACCGATCATCGTCAGCTCGTCGGAAAGCACACGCGGCCTCGCCTTGCGGCCCGACGCGTCGGCCCGCCCGAAGACCTGACGGGCGCTCCGCTCGAAAAGCAGCGCCGCCACGAGCATGACGAGGAACCCGAAGGTCCCGATCAGCGTGGACGAGCGGAACGAGACGAGGAGCACGGCGAACCCGATGAGGAAGATCACCGCCGACCACCACATCGAACGGCCGGCGAGCGAGCGGGAGGGCTTCGTCCGGACGCGGCTCGCGAAGCCGCGGTCGTGCTCGAACAGCTTCTGTTCCATCTCGTGGAGAATGCGCTGCTCGTCTTCGGAAAGCGGCACCTTCTCCCCCTTCTCTCCGCGCCGGCCGGCAGGCGCTGACCGGACCATGGCGGCGTCCATCCGCCACGCTAATCCCCCGGCAACTCCCCGCCGCGCGCGACCCGCTCCCGCGCCTGCCCGCGGGAAGCCGCCCGATCGCTCCCTAGCGCCGCTTCCGGCCAGGTCGGCCGCCGCGCCGCGCCGCCCGGCGCCCGGCCGCCGCCGCCGAGGTGATGGCGTCTGGCCCGAAGCGGCGCCGGATCTCGTCCGCCGCCACCTCGACCTCGTCGCCCCGGCCGGCGGGCGCGGCGAGGTCCCGACCGGTGGCGGCCTCGGCGAACAGACCGAGCTGCACGGCGTGCTCGAGGTTCGACTCGCCGAGGTTCGACACCGACACGCCAAGGAGGCGCACCCCGCGGCCAACATCGACCGCCTCGAGCAACGCCGTCGCGACGTCGGTGATCTCGGCGGCCGAGGTCACCGGGCGGTCGAGCGATCGGGAACGGTCGATCGTCTCGAAGTCGCCGAACCGCACCTTCACCGACACCGTCCTCGCCGCGACGCCCCGGGCCCGGCAGCGCGCCGCGACCGAGACGGCGAGCTCGCGGGCCTTGCTGGCGAGCGACGCCGGGTCGTGGTCGTCGACGTCGAACGTCCGCTCGTGGCCGATCGAGCGCAGGACGCGGTCGGTCACCACGCGCCGGTCGTCCCGCCCGGCCGTGAGGTCGAACAGCGCCGCGCCGTGCGCCTCCCCGAACATCGCGACGAGTCGTTGGCGCCCGACGAGAGCGAGGTCCCCGACCGTCGTCACGGCGATGCGGCGCAGGCGTTGCGCCGTGGCGGGCCCGATCCCGGGAATGGCCCGGACGGGGTGGGCGTGGAGGAAGGAGAGCTCGTCGGCGGGGGCGACGAGGACGACGCCGGCGCCGGGGTCGAATCCACCGGGCCGGACGCGGGGTTTCGCCGCTTTCGAGGCGAGCTTGGCGACGAGCTTGGTCCGGCCGATCCCGATCGCGCAGGCGAGCGCGAGCTCGTCGAGCACCCGTCGCCGCAGGTCCGTCGCGATCGTCCAGCTGTCACCGAACAGCTGGTGCGCCCCGGACACGTCGAGGAATGCCTCGTCGATCGAGATCGGCTCGACGATCGGCGTGACCTCGTGGCAGAGCCCGACGAGGCGCGCGCTCACCTTCTCGTAGTCCTCGTGGTGCCCGGCGACGACTACGAGCCCCGGGCAGCGCCGGCGCGCCTCGGCGATCGGCATCGCCGAGCGCACGCCGAAGACCCGCGCCTCGTACGACGCCGAGGACACGACCGAGCGGGGCCCGGAGCCCCCGACGACGACCGGACGGCCCGCGAGGGACGGGTCGGCGCGGACTTCGACCGCGGCGAAGAACGAGTCCATGTCGAGGTGCAGCACGTCGGTCGCGTCGACCGCCGCACCGAGCTGCACCGACGCGGCGCTGGGTCGAGGGACGTCGGGCACGGGCGGGCTCCCTCGGTCAGGGCCCGAGCCAGACCCGGCGGAACGCTTCCGCGTACTCGACGCTGGCGACGCGGCCCGCCTCGGCGGCGCGCTCCTCCATCACCGTTCGGAACGACTCCCCGGCCTCCCCGAGCTGGCTGACGTGGCAGCAGACGGCGTCCGCCTTGCGGCCGACGGTCGCCGTCACCTCGACGTAGACGTTGGGCTCGAGCGAGCCCGACAGCAACGCGAACCCGACGGCGTGCGGGGGCCCGGCGTCGGGGAAGTACAGCGGCGACGCCGCGCCCGGCGCCGCGGCGTCGAGCGCGGCGAACCCGACGACCCGGTGGTCGCGGTGGTTGTAGTAGTGCTCGCCAAAGAACACGGCGAGCGGGTCGGGGCAGACGAGAACCTCGGGGCGCAGCTCGCGCAACAACACGACGAGCTCACGACGGAGATCGGGATCGTTCTCGAACTCCCCGTCGGGACGTCCCAGCCGGTGCACACCGGACACCCCGAGGACGCCCGCCGCCGCCTCGATCTCGGCGGCACGGGTCGTGACGAGCTCGGCGGGATCCTGCGCCGCATCCCTCGCGCCCTTGTCGCCGGCGGCGCACACCACGAGATCGACCACCGTCCCCGCGTCCGCCCATCTGGCGAGCGTCCCTCCGCACGAGACGTCGGAGTCGTCCGGATGGGCGTAGATGGCGACGGCCCGGCGCGGTGCGTCGCTCAGCAGTTCGACGGACACGGCGCCTCAGCCCGGGGTCCGGGTCGCGCGCTGTGCAGCCGGCACGCCCTCGAGCGGGTGGTGTTGCTTCGGCGCCGTCGCCTTCGTCAAGAGCCCCGCTTCCCGCGCGAAATCGCCGAGGTTCTCGAAACCCTTGTACACGCTGGCAAAGCGGATGTAGGCAACGTCGTCGAGGTCGCGCAGGCGGTCGAGCACCGCGACTCCGATCTGCTCGGTCGTCACGTCCCGACCCGAATGGGCGAACTTGTTCTCGACGGCGACGGCGAGCGCCTCGATCGCGTCCTCGTCGACCGGCCGGTTCTTGCAGGCCGCCCGGACCCCGGCCACGACCTTCTCACGACGGAACGGCTCCCGTTCGGCGGACCTTTTCACAACGAAGGTGACCGGACCGCCGAGGCGCTCGAAGGTCGTGAAGCGGTAACCGCAGTTTCGGCACTCGCGGCGCCGACGGATCGACTCGCCGCGGTCGACCTCGCGCGAGTCGATGACGTGGTCATCGGCGGCCGAGCACCTCGGACAACGCACCGCGGGAGAGTAGCGCTCCCAGGGCTTCGACCCCGGTGCGTCGCGACACCGCCCGTCAGGACGAAGGGACGGTGAGGACGGTCCCGGGCCGGAGCGCGGCCCCATGGAGCTCAGCGGCGAGGGTCGCAACGACCTCGACCGGGTCGCCCGCCGGGTCGAGCCGCGTGGCGATCGCCCATAGGGTGTCACCGGGACGGGCGACGTAGACGATCTCGCGACCTCCGGCGCCGGCCGAGGCGTTCTGCGTCGCCCGCAGCGCCCCCGCGCCGATCCAGAGCCCGGCGAACGCCACCAGCGCGGCCAGGGCGCCGCCCACCCGGCGCCCGATCGCGGCGCGGGGCCTCGGGCCGATGAGAAAAGACGTCGCCCGCCCGTCGGCGGGCCCGACGAGCCCGAGGGACGCCTGCCCGGGATGCGGGACAAGACGGACCCTCGCCTCCCGGAGCGAACCGACCACCGCCGCCATATCTGCCTCCGAAGGAAAGGAACCCGCTGGGCGTCCGTACGTACGTTCGGCTGCCCGGGGACCATCGTCGCACGAACGTCTGTTCGGTGTCAACGACCGAGCGAACGGGTGTTCCACGAACGGATGTTTGCATCTGGGTGTGACACGGAGGTAACTTCGAGGTCAGGACGTGGCCGCGGGCCGTTCGCGAAAGGCGGGGCAGATGGCCGAAACCCAACTCTCGGGCAAGCGTCGTCAGATTCTCGAGTTCATCGGACGTGAGGTCCGCGAACGCGGCTACCCGCCGTCGGTGCGCGAGATCGGCGAGGCGGTGGGGCTCACCTCCTCCTCGACCGTCCACGCCCACCTGCAGATCCTCCAGCGCCAGGGCTACCTGCGCCGCGACCCGACGAAGCCGCGCGCGATCGAGGTCTCCTTCGAGCCCTCGTCGGGCGCCGCGATCGGCGTGCGACCCGTCGCCCACGTGCCCCTCGTCGGTGACGTCGCCGCCGGCGTCGGCGTGCTCGCCGAGGAGAACGTCGAGGAGGTCCTACCGGTGCCGGAGGACCTCACCGGACCGGGTGAGTTGTTCATGCTGCGGGTGCGCGGCGACTCGATGATCGGGGCGGGCATCCTCAACGATGACCTCGTCGTCGTGCGTCACCAGCCTGATGCCGAGCCCGGCGACGTCGTCGTCGCCGGCATCCCGGACGGCGAGGCGACGGTGAAGACCTTCCGCCGCCGGCACGGTCACATCGTGCTCGTGCCCGCGAACCCCGACTTCGTCGAGATCGAGCTGCCGCCCGAGGAGGTCACGATCTACGGCAAGGTCGTGACCGTCCTGCGCCGCCTGTAGGCGGCTCAGGCCCCGGCGAGCAACGACCGGAGCACCGAGTACGCCGCCTCGAGTTCCCGGCGGCTGATTCTCTCGTCCGGGTGGTGGCAGAACATCGGGTCCCCCGGGCCGAAGTTCGTCGCCGGCACGCCCCAAGCGGCGAAGCGCGCGACATCAGTCCACCCGAGCTTGGCGCGGGGTTTTGCCGCGCTCGCCGCGACGAGCGAGGCGAGCACGGGATGGCCGAGGTTCGGAGGCGCCGGATCCGAAACCTCCTCGACCTCGATCACGTCACCGGCCGCAGTGTCGAGCGCCGGTCCGAGAAGCGCCCGGATCGAATCGAGGGCCGCCTCGGCGTTCCGGTCAGGTGCGAAGCGGTGGCTAAGGAGCGCCACGGCCCGGTCGGGCACGACGTTCGCCTTCGCGGTTGACCCCCCTTCGGCCCACACCGCCTGGAGTGACTCGTGGTACTCGCAGCCGTCGAGCACGGGCCGGCGGTCGTCAAACTCGCCGACGCGCCCGAGCAGCGCGCCGAGGCGGTGGAGCGCGTTCTTCCCCATCCACGGGCGCGCCGCGTGGGCGGGCGAACCCCGCATCTCCACGGTGAGCCGCATCGAGCCCTGGCAACCGGCTTCGACGACCGCACCGGTCGGCTCGAGCAAGAGCGCGGCGTCGGCGACGAGCAGGTCGGGGCGCGCCGCCTCGAGGGCGGCGAGGCCCGAGTAGCGCCGCTCGACCTCCTCCCCGCTGTAAAGGACGAAGGTGAGGTCGTAGACCGGCTCGGCGAGCTCGGCGGCGAGCGCGACCAAGACGGCGACTCCGCCTTTCATGTCGACGCTCCCCAGCCCGTGGCAGACATCGCCGTCGAGGCGCGACCCTTCGTTGCCGGCCGGCGGGACGGTGTCGAGGTGGCCGGCGAGCAGGACCCGCTGGGCGCGGCCGAGCGAGGTGCGGGCGACGACGTTGTCGGCGATGCGCGTGACGGCGAGCCCGCGATGACGCCGCAGCTCGGACTCCACGAAACCGGCGATCGCGGCCTCGTCGTGGCTCACCGACGGAATGCCGACGAGCTCGGCGGTGAGTCCCAACAGGTCGGTCACGGTGTCACGTTCAGGGAACGACGCCGGCGTCGCGCAGGATCTCGTTCAGCTGCGCCTTGTCGTGGCGCTCCCCCTCGGCGAGGTGCCGGACGACGAGCACGCACGGCAGGAAGAACTCCCCGCCGGGGTACTCGCGCCGACGCGACGCGCCGACGGCGACGGTCCAGGGCGGAACCCTCCCCCGGCTGATCTCCTCGCCCGTTGCCGCCTCGATGACCGGCACGGACCCCGTGAGGATCGAGCCCGCCCCGAGGACGGCGCCCTCGCCGACTCGGGCACCCTCGGCGACGATTGAGCGGCTGCCGATCAGCGCGTCGTCCTCGACGACAACCGGAACAGCGTTCAGCGGTTCCAGCACCCCGCCGATGCCTACGCCACCCGACAGGTGGACCCGGGCCCCGATCTGGGCGCACGAGCCGACCGTCGCCCACGTGTCGACGAGCGTGTCGGCACCGACGCGCGCCCCGATGTTCACGTAGCTCGGCATGAGGATCACGCCGCGGTCAAGGAACGCCCCCCAGCGCGCCGAGGCGCCCGGCACCACGCGCACGCCCTTGGCCACGAAGTCCTTCTTCAGCGGGATCTTGTCGGCGTACTCGAAGGGTCCGAGCTCCACGGTCGTGATCCGCGAGAGCGCGAACAACAACAGGATCGCCTCGCGCAGCCACTCGTGTACGACGACATCGCCTCCCGCGGCGATCTCGGCGACGCGGGCGGCTCCGGAGTCGAGCAACGAGACCGCCTCGATGACCGTTTCGGCGGCTCCGTCGTCGGCCGCGGACAGCTCGCCCCGGTGCTGCCAGAGCTCGTGTACCGAGGCCTCGAGACCGTCCATCACGCCTCCCGCTGCGAGGCTAACGCGACCCGACCCCTCGCCCCGGGTACACGCCGGGCCCGTCCGGCACCGTTCGGACACCGGCACCGGCGGCGCTCACGGCTCGGCGCCGTCCCCGGCGGACCCCGCCCCGGCGCCGCGGTCCGTCCGGGTCGTGAACTGGGCGAAGCGGCGCCGGCCGGCCTCATCGAGACGGACGCGGACGGACAGCCCGGACCCGGAGTCGTGCTGGTCGAGCACCTCGCCTCCCCGGTGGAGGGCGGCGATCACGTCGCCCCTCTCGTACGGGACCGAGAGATCGACCGTTCGGTCGTAGGCGCGCAGCGCCTCTCCGATGGCCCCGAGCAGGTCGTCGAGACCCTCGCCCGAAAGCGCCGAGCAGATCACCGAATCCGGGTGCAACACGTGGAGCCGGACCGCGGCCCGCCGCCCGCGGTCGCACTTGTTGAAAGCGAAGATCTCGGGCACCGAATCGGCGCCGATCTCGGCGAGCACCGACCTCACGGCGGCGATTTGGCTGTCGGGATCCGCCGCGGCGGTGTCGACGACGTGGACGAGGAGGTCGGAGTCCGCCACCGTCTCGAGCGTCGAGTGGAAGGCCGTGACGAGCTGGTGCGGGAGCTTGCGAACGAATCCGACCGTGTCCGAGCAGAGCACGGTCTCTCCTCCCGGCAGTTCGAGCCGGCGGGTCCTCGGGTCGAGCGTCGCGAAAAGGCGGTTCTCGACGATCACGTCGGCGTCGGTCAAGGCGTTGAGAAGCGTCGACTTCCCGGTGTTCGTGTAGCCAACGAGCGAAACGCCCCGCCGGGATCCGCGCCGACGGGCGCGGCGCTGGGTCTGTCGCGTCGACTCGAGATTGGTGAGCACGACCCGCAACCGTTGGATCCGCTGCGTGATGCGCCGTCGGTCGACTTCCAGCTGCGTCTCGCCGGGGCCCCGGGTGCCGATCCGACCGGCCTGCTGCGAAAGCGTCATCCCCCGGCCGCGCAGCCGCGGCAGCCGGTACTGCAGCAGCGCCAACTCGACCTGGGCGCGACCCCCCTCGGTCCGGGCGTTCTGGGCGAAGATGTCGAGGATCACGGCGGTCCGGTCGATCGCCGTGCGCCCGAGGATCCCCTCGAGATTGCGCTGCTGGGCGGGGCTCAGCTCGTCGTCGAAAACGACGGTGTCGGCGTCGACCGACTCGCACAGCAGGTGGAGCTCCTCCGCCTTGCCGCGCCCGATGTACGTCGCCGGGTCGATCGCGTCCCGCGCCTGGACGACCCGGGCCACCTCGTCGGCTCCGGCGGTGTCGATGAGCAGACTCAGCTCGTCGAGGCTCGCCTCGACCTCACCTGGCCCGCGGGGCCGCGTCACGACTCCGACGAGCACGATCCGCTCCCGAAACCGGCGCTCGATGAGCGTCACGCGACGCGGACGTCCTTTGTCGGGGCCGGCTCGACGTCGACGACGAGGCGCGCCACGCGACGTGCCGTCCCGACGAGGGTGGCCTCGACCCCTCCGTCGGCGGCCACCAGTTCGACGGCGAGATCGCCGCCCGGATTGTGCACGACGACGTTTTCGCCGACGAGGCCGACCGCGTGGGCGGCCGCGGCGGCTGCGGCGCTCCCGGAGCCGCACGCCAGCGTCAGGCCCGCGCCACGCTCCCAGACGACGAGGTCGATCTCGTCGCTCCCCTTCCGGCAGGCGGCGAGCTCCACGTTCTGGCCGCCGGACACGGCCCGCTCGAGCTCGGGTCCGACGACACCGAGATCGACGCCGTCGAGCGTCGCGCCGAGCAGGACGAGGTGGGGATTGCCGGCATCGACCCGATAGGCCCGCCGCTCCTTCACAGGAGAGGTCGCCAACGGATCCACCCGGACGGCCCCCATCCCCACGCGCACGGTGACCGGGCGGTCGTTCTCGGGGGCGTCGAGCGCGACCGGGGCGTCGCCCGCCGCGGTCTCGACGACGAGCCGACCCGCCCCGACGAGCCCGGCGTCGCGGGCGGCAACGACAGCGCAACGCAGGCCGTTGCCGCTCGTCTCGGCCGGTGTTCCGTCGGCGTTGCGCAACTCCATCCGCAACGTGCCACCGCGCTCCGGCGCCGAGAGGCGGATCAGCCCGTCGGCCCCGACGCCGCGGTGCCGCTCGCAGAGCGACGCGGCGAGCTCGGCGTCGAAGCGGCCCGCGCCAGCCCAGTCGACGACGATGAGGAAGTCGTTGCCCAGCGCCTCGTACTTCGCCAGTTCGAGCGATGCCACGGAATCAGTCTCGCGCCCAGGTATCGCCGCGGTCCGTCGCGGCGACGGCGTCGTCGAGCGCGTCGTCGAGGTCCCGGCGCGCCGCGTCCAGCCAGACGATCCTCGGATCACGCCGGAACCACGACTCCTGGCGGCGGGCGAAAGACCGCGTCCGGCGCAGGATCGCCGCCCGGGCCTCGTCGAGCGTCGCGCGCCCCGCGACGTACTCGAGCAGCTCCCGGTAGCCGAGCGCCTGACGGGCGGTGCGCGACAGGCCCGGCGACCGTGCCGCGAGCCCGGTGACCTCGTCGACGAAACCGGCGGAGAACTGGGCCTCGAGCCGGGCCGCGATCTGGCGGTCGAGCTCGCCGCGGTCGAGCGTCAGCCCGACGAGGCAGAAGCGCGTCGGCCCGTAGTGACGGAGTCCCGGCCCCGCCCCGCTGAAAGGCTGGCCCGAGCCGAGGACGACCTCGAGCGCCCGGACGAGTCGGCGGCGGTTCGTTGGTTCGATCCGCGCCGCCGCCGCCGGGTCGAGCGCGACGAGGTGGGCGTGGAGCGCCAGCAGCCCGCCCGGGCCGTCGGCCTCGGCTTCGAGCTCGGCGGCGATCTCCGGGTAGCGCCCGGGCAGGTCGAGCTCGTCGACGACGGCCCGGTGATAAAGGCCCGTTCCCCCGACGAGGACGGCGCGGTGGCCCCGCGCCTCGATCCCGGCGATCGCCCCTTGTGCGTCGGCCTGGAAGCGGGCGACGCTGAACTCCTCGCCGGGATCGCACTCGTCGACGAGGTGCCAGGCGACGCCACGGCGCTCGTCGGGCGTCGGTTTGGCCGTGCCGACATCGAGCTCGCGGTAGACGGCAATCGCGTCGACGGAGATGAGCTCGACGTCGCCGTGACGGCGGGCGAAGCGGACGGCGGCGGCGGTCTTGCCGGTCGCGGTCGGCCCGACGAGCGAAACGTGGCGCCCGCCCGGTGCCCGGCCCGCCCCGGCGGTCAGCCGGGAGCGGCTGACCTGGTCTTTGACCCCACACCCGCCCGCGGAGGAGGTGACGCCCCGGATGGCGGCGGTCGGTTGGGACCGACCCGGCGCCACCTTGTAGGGCACGCTTCGCTCCTTCTCCACGCGGCACCGTGCGGTGGCGCGTGGGCGGGGCTTACATCTAAGCCGCACCATGCTCAGCAACCACGGGTTGCCTTACGTGGGTCGTTTCGCCTGCGGCTGGCATCGACTTTCAACCACAGACCCGCTCCCGGCCTCGGACAAGTGTAGGGCGGGTCAGGTCCCCGAGGTCCACGAGCCGAGGTAGATGCGCTGCGCCTCCGTGAGCACGTCGACCTCGACGCCCATCGAGGCGAGCTTCAGCCGGGCGATCTCCTGGTCGATCTCGGTCGGCACGTCGTAGACGCGCGGCTCGAGCTCGCCCCGATGGGCGAGCACCCACTCGACGGCGAGCGACTGGTTGGCGAACGACATGTCCATCACCGCCGCCGGGTGACCCTCGGCCCCGCCGAGGTTGACGAGGCGACCCTCGGCGACGACGCGGATCCGCTTTGTCCCGCCCGTCGGGGCGGGGACGGCGAACTCCTCGACGTTCGGGCGCACCTCGCGACGCCGACCGTCGGCGAGCTTGGCAAGCGCGACGAGGTCGATCTCCACGTCGAAATGGCCCGAGTTGGCGACGATCGCGCCGTCGGGCATCACCGCGAAGTGCTCGGCGCGCAGCACGTCCCGGTTGCCGGTCACCGTGATGAAGATCTCGCCGTCTTGCGCGGCGACCTCCATCGGCGCCACCCGGAAACCGTCCATCACGGCCTCGAGGGCGCGCAGCGGGTTGATCTCGGTGACCGTGACGATGGCGCCGAGCCCGCGCGCCCGCGAGGCGACGCCCTTGCCGCAATAGCCGTAGCCCGCCACGACGACGCGCGATCCCGCGAACAACACGTTCGTCGAGCGGATGATGCCGTCGAGCGTCGACTGTCCCGTGCCGTAGCGGTTGTCGAACATGTGCTTCGTGTCGGCGTCGTTCACGGCGATGATCGGGTAGCCGAGCGCGCCGTCGCGCTCCATCGCGCGCAGCCGGATCACACCTGTCGTCGTCTCCTCGGTCCCGGCCAAGACCTCGCCGACCTGCGCGGCCCGCGACTGGTGCAGACGCGAGACGAGGTCGCACCCGTCGTCCATCGTGACCGTCGGATGGGCGTCGAGCGCCGCGTCGATGTGCTCGTAGTACCGAGCCGAGTCCTCGCCGCGTACGGCGTACGTCTCGATTCTCTCGTCGAGAACGAGCGACGCGGCGACGTCATCCTGGGTCGACAGGGGGTTCGACGCGCACGCGACCACCCGGGCGCCGCCGGCCTTCAGCGTCCGCAACAGGTTCGCCGTCTCGGTCGTGATGTGCAGACACGCCGCGATCGTCGTGCCGGCGAGCGGCCGCTCGGCCGCGAAACGCTGCCGAATCGACTCGAGAACGGGCATGTTCGAGCTCGCCCAGGCGATCCTCTGGCGCCCGAGCTCGGCGAGGGAGGCGTCGGCGAAGTCGCCGGGGGTCGCGTGCGGAGGAGTCGTCGAGTTCTTGCCCACGTTGCACCCTTTCCGTCTTCGTGCGGCCGCACGAGCGCGGCCGCACGAGCAATCAAGACCTGGCTCGTGCCGACCATACCGCCGATCGGGACAACATTGTCACCCCGGACGCCGGCGCCGGCGGAGGCCGGCCTCGGGCGCGCCTCCCGGCGACTCGTCGATCGCCGGGGCCGGCCCTGGGTCGACGCCCGCGGCCGCGGCGAGTCGCAACGAGACGAACTCCCCCACGACGACGAGGTCGACGAGCTGCGCGAGCGGCCCCGCCCCCTCGGCGCGCACGACGAGCCGGTCGGCGACGACCTCGGCGAGCAGCTCGTCGACGCGCCCGAAGGCCCGGTCCGCCGGCGCCGGTTCGAAGTCCGACCGCAGCTCGACGAGCGTGAGGACCTGGCGCGTGACGTCGCCCGCCTGGCCGAAGGCCGCGATCGTGTCCGCGAGGAGCTCCGGCGCGCTCGCCACCACGGCGAGGGTGCGGGCGTTCGCGGCGATCTCGGACTGCCACCAGCGCGCCGCGGCAGCGCCGAGACCCGATGCCCCGCAGAGCATGGGGAACGTCCGGCCGATCCGGCGCGCGAGCTCGCCCGCGACACCGCCACCCGCAGCCATGAGCTCGTCGCGACGGTGCGCCGCCTGGCGGCTCGTCGCGACGAGCGCGGCCCCCACCGGTTCGACGAGCCCCGCCCGCTCCAGGCCCACGAGCAACGCGACGACCATGGCGAGCAACGCGCCGCGCGCCCGCGGCACGTCCGGGAGGGAGACGACCGGGGCGCCCGCCTCGGCGGCGAGGCGCCCGAGCTCTCCGCCGCGCGTGATCGCGACGAGGCGGGCTCCGCGCCGCACCGCGTCCCGGGCGGCGGCGCAGGCATCCGGTTCGTCCCCCGTGAACGCCGTGACGAAGACGAGCGAATCCCGGCCGACGAAGCCCGGGAGGTCGCCTCCCGACACCCCGACGAGCGGCACCCGGGCCGTCGCCCCGACGACGGCGCCGACCATCTCGGCCGCGCCCCGCGCCGGCCCGTCACCCAAGGCGACGACGGCGCCGGTCGGCACGGCGTCGAGGCGGCCGAGGCCCGCGGCGTCCTCGATCGAGGAGTCGAGGAGCTCGGGAAGCGCCCCCGCCGCGGCGAACATCCCGAGCGAGTCGAGCGGCTGGTCCCCGCCGAGCGCGCGGATCACCCTCGGGCGCGCTCCTCCGGTCGCGACGGCCCGGCAGGCCCGCCTCCGGTGACGACCGCCGCACCTTCGCGCGCGCTCAGCCGGTCCGCCTCGGCGTCGTCGACGCTTTCCGCCTCGCCGACGAGGAGCACCGGGATCTCGTCGCGCACCGCGTACCGCCGGCGAAGACGCGGGTTGTAAAGCGTCGACTCGTCGGCGAGGTACCACAGCGGTCCCTTGTCTTCCGGATCGACGAGGATCGACAGCAGGAACGGATCGAGACTCATCGTGTCTCCTCAGTTGTCGTGCTCGGCATCCCGGATGAGCGCCTCGACCTCGGCGACGTGGCCGGCGCACGATCCGGCGTCGGCCGCCTCGACGTTCAGCCGCAGCAGCGGCTCGGTGTTCGACGGCCGCAGGTTGAACCACCAGTCCCCGGAGTCGACCGTCAGTCCGTCGAGATAGTCGGCGGGCCGGCCGAGCCCGGCATAGTGCTTGGCGATCGAGGCGATGACCCTGGACGCGTCGGCGACGCGCGTGTTGAGCTCGCCCGAGTCGGCGTAGCGCTCGAACGGCTGTCGCAGCTGGGAAAGGGGCACGTTCGCCTGGCAGAGCGCCTCGAGCACCGTGACCGCGGCGATGATCCCCGAGTCCGCCCCGAAGTTCTCCCGGAAGTAGTAGTGCCCGGAGTGCTCGCCCGCGAAGACGGCTCCCGTCTCGGCCATCCGGGCCTTGATGAACGAGTGCCCGACCCTCGTGCGCACCGCCACCCCGCCGCACTCGCCGATCACCTCGGGGACGGTCTTCGAGCAGATGACGTTGTGAAGGACGGTCGCGCCGGGGTGCTTCTCGAGCATCGCCCGGGCGACGATCGCCGTCGTCGTCGACCCCGAGAGCGGCTCCCCGAGCTCGTCGACGAGGAACACGCGGTCGGCGTCGCCGTCGAAGGCAAGACCGACGTCGGCCCCCGTGGCGAGGATGCGGGCGCGCAGGTCGGCGAGGTTCTCCCGTTCGAGCGGATTCGCCGGGTGGTTGGGGAAGGTCCCGTCGAGCTCGCCGAAAAGGACGTCGAGCGTGCAGGGCAGGCCCTCGAAGACGCGGGGCGCGATGAGGCCCCCCATGCCGTTCGCCGTGTCGGCGACGACCCGCAGCGGCACAAGGCTCGAGACGTCGATGAAGGAACGGACGTGGCGGGCGAAATCTCCGAGCCAGTCCCGGTCGTCGAGCGCCGTCGTCATGGCGGGGACGCGTGGCGAACCCGCTCTGAGCATCTCCTCGGCCACGCGCTCGATCTCGGCCAGCCCGGTGTCCTGGGCGACGGGTTTCGCACCGCCGAGGCAGAACTTGATCCCGTTGTACTCGGGCGGGTTGTGCGAGGCGGTGAGCATCGCGCCGGGCGCGCCGAGGACGCCGGACGCGAAGTAGAGCAGGTCCGTCGAGGCGAGGCCGATGAAGACGACTTCGGCGCCTTCGGACTCCACGCCGGCGGCGAACGCGCTCGCGAGCTCGACTGCTGACGTCCGCATGTCGTGGGCGACGGCGAAGCGCCGCGCGTCCTCTGCCCCACGGGCGAACCGGGCGAAACTCGCCCCGATCGCGAAGCAGCGGGCGGCGTCGAGCTCGGTCGGCACGATCCCGCGCACGTCGTAAGCCTTGAAGATCGCGCCGAGCTCGTCGGAATCCGCCATGACCACCGACAATACCCGTGCCGTCCCGGACCCCACGGCCCCTGGCCTAATGGGGATCGACCACCGCGCTTTATCAACGAGCGAGGCTGGTCAACCGAGCCACCGACGGGTGAGCACTGCAACGGCCAGGGCCTCGAGCCCTACGTCTAGATCGTGCCCCGGTCGGTCGGTGAGGTCTCCTTCGACGGCTGGTGGGATGTCGTGCCTCGAGCACTGAACCATTAGGAAGCTGCTGGGGTCCTCGGGCTCGACGCTGGTGCCATTGATGGGAGGAGTCAGATGATCTTTGTCGGAGTGGACTGGGCTGAGGCCCACCACGACGTGCATGTTGAGGACGCAGAGGGTAGGCGCCTCGGGGGAGGCCGGCTGCCCGAGGGCGTCGACGGGATCGCCCGTTTCCACGAGCTCGTCGGTGCGCATACCGAAGATCCGAGCGAGGTGATCGTCGGGATCGAGACCGACCGGGGCCTGTTCGTCGCGGCGCTCGTCGCAGCGGGCTATCTCGTGTTCGCCGTGAACCCGATGTCGACCTCGCGCTATCGGGACCGCCACTCGACCTCGGGCGCGAAGTCCGATCCCGGCGACGCCAAGGTGCTCGCCGACATGGTCCGCACCGACCGGCACAACCACCGCCCCGTCGCTGGTGACTCCGAGGTCGTCGAAGCGGTGAAGGTCCTCGCCCGGGCTCACCAGTCGATGATCTGGTCGAGAGGCCGGCAGGCCAACGCGCTGCGCTCGACGCTGCGAGAGTTCTACCCGGCGACGCTCTCCGCCTTCGACGACCTGGCGAGCGCTGATGCCACAGAGGTGTTGAAGGTGGCGCCGACCCCGAGCCTCGGAGCGGCGCTTTCGCCTGCAAAGATCGCCTCGGCACTGCGCCGTGGCGGGCGGCAGCGCCGGATCGACGAGCGAGCTCGAGAGATCCAGGCGGCACTGCGCGCACCCCAGCTCCAGGGCTCCGCGCTGGTGGCGAGCGCGATGGGTGCTTCAGTCAAGGCGTCGGTGGCGGTGATCTCGACGATGAACGCCGAGATCGCGAACCTCGCGCAGCAGCTCGAAGCGGGTTTTGAGCAGCACCCGGCCGCCAAGGTGGTCCGTTCCTTGCCAGGACTGGGGACCATCCTCG
>Ga0187875_10001053_pt1 | contig 21762 bp, 17 predicted proteins | sample June2016WEW_17_1_2_FD_132978 | JGI IMG/M metagenome (GOLD analysis project Ga0187875, IMG submission 132978) | Peatland microbial communities from SPRUCE experiment site at the Marcell Experimental Forest, Minnesota, USA - June2016WEW_17_10 | ecosystem: Environmental > Terrestrial > Soil >... | reverse complement strand
GGGTACAGGGCTTTGCAGGCCCTTGCCTAAGCCACTCGGCCACGCCGCCGTCGTGCGCAACCCTACTTCGGCGTGTTCCATCGCCGGCCGAGGAGCAGACGCCGGGTTTGTGTCTTCCCGCCCGCGTCACGCCCCGATCGCGTGGTAACCGCCGTCGACGTGAACGATCTCTCCCGTCGTCCGGGGGAACCAGTCCGACAACAGCGCGACGCAGGCCCTCGCGACGGCGTCGCGGTCCCGGTCGACGTCCCAGCCGAGGGGCGCCCGGTCCTCCCAGACCTTCTCGAATCGCTCGAAGCCGGGGATCGACCTCGCCGCGACCGTGCGGACCGGTCCGGCGGCGACCAGGTTGACGCGGATCGCCTTCGGCCCGAGGTCCCGGGCGAGGTAACGGGTGAGCGACTCGAGTGCCGCCTTGGCGACGCCCATCCAGTCGTAACCCGGCCAGGCGACGGTCGCGTCGAAGTCGAGCCCGACGATGGACGCACCGCCGGACGCCTCGAGCAGCCCGACGAACGCCGACGCGAGGACCTTCAGCGAGTACGCGGAGATCTCGACGGCGGTGGCGACATCTTCCCAATCCGCCTCGAACATGCCGCGGCCGAGACAGGCGTCCGGCGCGTAACCGATCGAGTGGAGGATCCCGTCGAGCCGCCCGAAGCGCGACCCGACCTCGGCCGCGACGAGCGCCGGATGCTCAGGGTTGGTGACGTCGAGCTCGAGCACGTCGGTCGGCTGCGGGAGCCGGCGGGCCATCCGCTCGGTGAGGGACATCCCGCGGCCGGCGCCGGTGAGCAACAGCTCGGCGCCTTCGGTCTGGGCGAGGTGCGCGACGGCGTACGCGATCGAATCCTCGGTGAGGACGCCCGTCACGAGGATCTTCTTCCCGTCGAGCAGGCCCAAGGCTTCCCCCTCCCGGTCGAGGCGACGGAGGACCGGCGCTCGGGACACTACTGGTGGTGCCTCTGGCCGTCCATCGGATGCCCATGCGCCGTCCCGCCCGCGTCGCCGCCCTGTGGCACGACATGGTGTCGCCCGCCCGAGGATCCGAGCGCGACGTGCCTGTGCCCCGACGCGAGATCCGGCCGGCGGAGGGCGCCGGCCGGATCTCAGAGTTGCTTCGTGGCGGCTGACGCCACCGTCGGGACTACGGCACCGACTCGATCTTTGCTCCTGCGGGCAGGGCGAACAGGCTCGCGGGGGGCGACCCGGAGAAGCCGGTGAGGGTGACCTGCTCCAAGGTGCCGACGCCCGAGTAGGCGAAGATGCCGCTATTCGTCACGCAGTAGGTCGGCTTCGTCGAGGTGAGGACGACGGTGACGCACTTCGAGGCCTGACCGGCGAAGGTCTTCGTGAATGACGTGTACCCCTTCGCCCCGGACTCATAGCCCTCGACCTCCGGGAGCAGCGAGCCCGGCTGGAAGAAGTGGAGGTCCGTCGCCGCCACCGACTTCGACTCGGGCACGCAGATGTTCACGCCGGCCGTGGCCGTGCATCCGTAGCTCTTGGTCCCGAGCTGGATGAACTCGAACTTGCCCGCTCCTTCGGCGAAGCTGAGCACGTAGTCCGGTGGCTTCTGCGCGTAGGTGAAGGTCGCGTTCACTGACGACGCCTTGACCGTGTACGTGGCCGAGAAGGTCGCCTTCTCCGCTTTCTGCAGTGCGCTGGCGATGTTCTTGATCGAAGAGGAACCCTTCGGCTTGGGTTTCTTCGCCGCGACGGACGTCGCCGAGACGGCGGTCGCCAGCATGCCCGTGACGCAGAGCGCGGCGAGGACGACGAAGCCGGAGCGTCGTGCCCATCCCCGGACACCTGACGGTGGAACTGTGCGCATGGAACACCACTTCCCCCCGAAAGGCTTCCGGGTTTTGGAGAACGGATCTGGACGAGTTCATGCTAACCACGTGCAGTGATATTCGTGACAGGCGACACAATGTCTCGGGCGCTCGTTGCCGCGTTCGAGCGCCGGGCGTCGTTGTCAGGACCGTCCGGCCTGGGGGGTTCGTCTCCTCCAGGCGCCGATCGGCGCGCGTCGCCCCAGTTTTCTCTTCCATCCGGGCCCGGGACCGGCCGTATCCGGTCTCGAACCGGACGTTCGTGCTTAGCCGATCGGGCTGACCTGGGGCGTGCGGCCCGACAGGCGCGCGTAGAGCGCCGCGGTCTCGGGGTGCACGCCGCGCAACGGGTCGCCGTCGATCTCGAGGACGAGCGCGAGGTGGCGCAGGGTCGCCTCAGCACCGCGTTCGCGAGTCACCTCGCCTCGAGCTCCCGTTCTCCCTTGAAGTCCGGGCGGCGTAGTCCAAACCAGGGGCGGTGTCCCAGTAGGGCTCCTCGGCGACTCCAACCGCCGCCGGCGCGCGCTGAGCAGCGCGCTCATATGGTGGCCGCGCCGCTCAGATCACCTGCTACGGCACTTGCTGACTATAGGTCTTATAGTATAGGAACTCGATATACTGTTCGAAGTATGAATAGCCAAGCCACAATCCGACCGAACCCGTATACGCCCGGAGCGGGCGACCGGCCACGCGCCCTCGTCGGGCGATCCGACCAACTCGCTCTCGCCGAGAGCGTGCGCACCCAGCTCGAAGCAGGGTACGCGGCAAACAGTCTTGTGTACGTGGGTCTGCGTGGCGTCGGCAAGACTGTCTTGCTGAAAGAGGTCGCTGATCGCCTGGCCCGCGCCGGCTGGTACGCACCGTACCTCGAGCTGCGGCGCGGCCTGGCCGTCGACACGGCTCTCGGTGCCGTCGCCGACCGCTTTGCCGCCCAGCTCCGCTCTGGTGCCAAGCTGACCCGCCGCGTGCGCCAGCTGCTGCGCCGTGGCGGCGGTTTGCAGGCGCTCGGAAGCGGCGTCAATGTGGCCAGCAACCGGCCTGTGCCGGCATACGACGACCTCGCCCAGGTGCTTGCCACGCTGGCGGAGGCCGCCCGCGAAGACGGGCTTGGCGTCGCGCTGATCGTCGACGAGTTGCAGGCCATCTCGCTCGCCAGTCTGGGTGCGCTCGTGCACGTCGCCCAGGACCTGCGCGACCGGCTGCCCTTCGCCTTCATCGGTGCGGGGTTGCCGCACCTGCCTTCTTATATTGCCAGGGCCGCGACTTACACCGAGCGGTTCCGCTACGAGCCCACGGACAACCTGCACGACCAAGAGGCGCGAACTGCCGTCCTCGAGCCGGCAGCGGCTGAGGTTGTGAGTTGGGACGACGACGCGCTCACCAAGATCGTCGCTGTTGCTGCTGGGTATCCGTACTTCCTCCAGCTCTACGCGTTCGAGGCCTGGGAGGCGGCAGCACGCGCCGGTGCCATCCAGACCATCACCCTCGCGGACGTGGAGGCAGGCGAGCCCGTCGCGCAACGCCAGATCGAAGCTGGCATCTACGGCGCCCGCTTCGAAGGGGCAACGGAGGCCGAACGCAAATACCTGTTCGCCATGTCGGATCTCATGGACGTTGAAGGCGACCGAATACGCTCCGGCGACGTCGCTCGGGTGCTCAATCGCGGGCTCTCTGCGGTGTCGCCTACGCGCGACGCGCTGATCCGCAAGGGCACCGTCCATGCGCCTGAGCACGGGTTGCTCGCCTTCTCCATCCCGGGTTTCCAGCAATACATCGTCAGGCGCCGCTCCGACGAAGTCTGAGCCGCGACCCGAACCGATGTACGGAACGATCAATACGGCGCTCGGCATGGGCGCCGAGCGCGCCGTTGGAGGCGCCCAGAACGCCGGATCGGTGTGGCAGACCAGGCGACTGAGCTGAGTGTCTTGACTCGGATGGATTAGCCCTCGCTCCGGGCGCGCCACGGGCGCGAACGGGCGCGTTTGAGCTGCCGCGCGCTGCCGCTGCTGCCGCGTCCCGCCGCAAGTGAGAAGCGATGGATTCGCGTAAGTCCTGTTCACAGGGTTGCGGCGGCCCATTCTTGCAACGTGGAAGTCGGCGGTTCGAGTCCGCTCACCTCCACCGGCAGAAGCAGGGAGAGAAAGGCGCAGCCGGGAAGGGGGGAGGAAGCGGTCTGATCGCGATCGTCCCAATCCGGCACCTCGGGGACACCCCCGGGACGGACCCTCAACTCTCGTCCTACGCTCGCTCATGTCCTCAATCGACGGCAGCCCGGTCCAGAATGCCGAACTCCGTCTAGCGGCCTGTCGGGAACTTGTCAGCTACCTCAATCGGGTCGTGCTGCCACGGCTTTGCTCCGCTGCCCCGTCAACCCCGAGGCAGTACTCCGCGGCTGCTCTCGCTCGTTGCAGCCGATTGTTGGATGGCATGAACCAGCTTCTAAGTCTCGGCTTCGACGACCTCGCGGGGCTCATGCTGCGCCCACTGCTCGAGAGCTGGTACCTCGGCTGGTACCTGTACCTTGACGCCGACGAGGCGATGACCGCCCTCCTCGAAAACCATACGTTTCAACTCAGTCGCCTTGATGAGTCGTGGGGTGTGGCCGCCACAGTCTTTGATGAGTTCTGGGATGGCAAGCAGATCCCCCACAACTTTAAGAGGATCTCGGATCGAGTTGACGAACTCGCGCGGGCAAAAGGCGCTAGTGCCAGCGTTGGAAAACGTACTTACGAGGTGCTGTACCGCGGTACGTCGTTAATGAACGTCCATGCTGGCCTCGGAACGATCGGCAGCCATGTCGTCAAAGCAGATGATGGGTCGCTCAGCCTGGCTTTGCGGTCAGATCGATCCGGCGAGGGTGAGGTGCTCGTGATTACGGGCGGTGGCTTGGTTGGTACATTGGCTTTCGTCGTCGCCTCGCAGTTCGGCCTTGCCGTTGATGAGATTGACCGCCTGAACCAGTTGCTCGGTTGGGAAAGCCCTGCCGCGACTGGATAGCTCATGAAACGTCCCCAACCGCCGGGACGTGGTCCCCTTACCCCGAGTGCATGTTCTCCTGTCGCCGAGAAAAGTGAAGTACTCGACGGTCCATCCGTCGCGATATGTGCGCTGACAAAACGGCTCACGCTCCAGATGGATGCTCGGCGTCGAAGGTCTGGCGTGCGGCCGTAGCGTCCTCAAGCCTCTTTTGAATCCCCTGGACGAGCCTTATCGCATGGACCTGGGCTGTAGCCCGGTTTGCCGACTGGGATTACGGGAACGGTCCGATGTCTGCCGCAGGCAGCTCACGCAACGCAGCAATCATCCGTTCAAGGCCCCACGTCGCGTCCAGCACGGGTGGCAACTTGATCTGCGAGGTCGGGTTGTGCTGGAGACGTTGACGTAGCGTCTCGTGGTCTTCCTCGGGTGCAAAGAGAGCAACCACGGAAGGCCAGGGTAGGAACAGCGGACCGACGTGTCGCCATTCGCGCTCCCACCAGAACTCCTTGCGGATCGACAGTGGCTTTCCCATCTGCTCGAGGAAGGGAAGGACGAGTGCGATGTCGGAATTCTTGAACGGCGTGCCGCCGCGCTTGCCGTCGGCGAGCGCTTTGTCGGCCAGCCGGTCGATTGGCACTGTCAGCCAATCGTGACCGGTAGTGATGTCGATGTACCAAACCGGGTTCACCCCATGTCGACGGCCCCAGACTTTGCTCACGGCCAATCCACAAGGTCCGAGGCTCAGGTCGCGGCCCACGATCTCCTCGCACATCATCCAGACGTGCTCAAGAGGTGTTTCCGAGAAGCACACCACCTTCTGCGTTTCGAGGAAGTCCGCTTCATCCTCAAAGCCGGCCCCCATGCCGTAGGCGGTCCGTGCCTGTAGGCACTTCGAGTCCATGATGGAGACCAAGTTGTCGAGTGGGCTCTTTCCCTCGTACGACTTGGTCAGGTGTACCAGGTACGTCGAGAGGTCGGAGCGCCGATGCAGTAGCTCGCCGATCTCCTTCGCCATGGCTACATCTTCTCCCATGCGACGAGCACGGGCTATTTGCCTGGGCGACCAATGCCGACGGCCACGGGTCCAGAACGCCGGTGTCCCCGAACGCCGGTTAGGTCCCGGCCCACGGCTCAAGCCGCCAGTCGGAGATCATGCACATCGGTTCTCCGAATTGAACCCCACGCGGCACCTTCGCGCGCAACCGCACGGCCTGGCCAACTTTCGCGTCCGCACCGCTACCGATCGTGGCCGTCGGCCACATCAATGGTTGCCCCCTCCACCAGGAAAAAGCGGTTCGTACGCTGTCCGCTCACCTCCGCCGCAGAACTCCCAGCTCAGAGGCTATTTGTGGCTTCGGTGGCGCCCCCACGAAGCCGCTCGGGCGCGCGACGGGCGCGCGAAATGTGGGCCATTTTGGCTGTGGAATGGCTCTTGTGACCTCAGTGCGTGGATTGCAGAGGTCACGTTGACTCCGCAACGAACGTCTCACCGGCGCTACCTATGATCAGCTGATCCTTACGCGCTCACCCTGAGGCGACGCCCAGTAGTGCTCGCAATTCGGCGTCGAGAGCCTCGAGAGTGCCCGCCGCTTCGAGTGCCTCGCGAATGAGTCGACGAGCGCGCTGGAATCCGAGGCCCTCGGGGAGGTCGACGTCTGCCGCTACTGCCTCTCCCTCCTCCGCGAGTGCAACTAGGTGCTGATGGTGTTCGTCTGTGGGACGGAACGCTGGGATCGGCGCGTACCAGACGTACTTGTCGAAGTCGCGCGGGCCGAAGGCACCGACGGACTGGTAGGGACGGACGAGGTTACCCAGCTCAGGAGCGTTGAGCACAGCAGTGAGATATCGAGCCTCGCGCTGGTCCGACGTCCCCATCCAGTAGAGCTTGTGATCGATCACGGCATGAGGGTCACCCACGACCGCCGCGGTGAGGTAGTTGCCCGCCTTCGTGTATGCGACTCGCAAGGACGAACTCGGAAACTGCGCCGACAGCTCGCCGTTGTAGTCGAGCCGCCCGAGCAAGGTCAGCCGGTTCGCGGCGCCCTTATTCGCTCCCCAGACCTCCTCGGCTCCCCGCCACCAGCCCGCGAGCCCCGGATAACGATCGATTCGGTCATCTGAGCTCGAGAGGAGCCGCGTACCGTCGTAGGGAACTACAGCCTCGCCTGGTGTGAAGGTCCGGAACGGGAGCACGTGCTCACCCAGATAGGTGGGACGGATAAAGATCTCTTCGATGACGCCTGTCTGATCGGGCAAGTTCCGCCACGGTGCCCTGTCGAGCGGTCCACGTCGTGAGCGGACGGCCCGCAGCCCCTGTGGGCTCCCGACAGGAGTCGCTGGCGCGTCAACGACGAGGACGAGCATACGCGGCACCAGAGTTGCGCCTTGGCGGAAGCGCTCTGCATAAGGCGAGCGGGGTACGTCGTCGAGTGAGAAAGCCCGCTCTCCTTCCTGCGTCCTGATCTGAAGGGTCGCTCCCGCGACCGCCCAGCCCCCGTGCGCGCCCGTGCGGCCGGAGAAGATGATCCGACTCGACGGTAGGGGCACCCTCGGAGGTGTCTCGGGCGAGTCGACGCGCTCGCCGAGGACGACCGCCGATGGCACGGGAAAGGGTTCAGGTTCCACCTCGCCGAGATCCCAGGGCGTCTCGAACGCGGCTGCGCACGTCGCCCCTGGCGAGGAGAAGTCCGCCCTCCGGAACCCGTCGTACGCCTGGCGGGTGAGCGTCGCCCGGGGCATGACGAAGGCGAAGCGGCCGCCGACGGCCAGGTACAGCTCGATCGCCCGGGCAACGAAGAATGCCGAGAGGTCCTGGTGCGTTGCCACCCTGCCACCTGCCCAGAGATGGCGCGCCCGGGCGCGCTCGGCGAAGCGGGCCTGCATCTCGGCTGGCATGTAGCGGTAGGAGAGCCAGGGTGGGTTGCCGATGAGCACGTCGACACGATGCTCGGGTTGCGCGAACCAGGTGGGGCGTGCCTGGTTGCGGACGTAGAAGGCCCAGATGTGGTTCCGCCCCTGATCGTGCAGTTCGCAGAGCAGCGCATAGGTCTCCTCGAGCACGCCCCGTTCGGTCTCTCCGACTCCGAAGTGGGCGAGGAGGCCGCCAAGCGGACGGCGAGGGGTGCCCGGAGACCGATTCGAGGCTCGCTCGGCGAGCGCGTCGACGAGCTGGTCGAACCGAGCGACGTCGGCGACAGTTTCTGCAGGGAAGCGGAGCTCGGCGGCGAAGAGCTGATGCCCGTCGCCGGTCGGTACAACGACCTCACCCGATGGAGTGAGGAAGTTCTCCTCGGCGGCCTCCCAGCGCATCGAGTCCCCGAGGTAGACGGGGACGGACAGTCGGCCTGTGCGCGCCGCGAGGCGCTCCGTGCCGATTGCGAGAAGATAGGTCACCTGCGCGAGGATCACGGCGACCGGGTGGAGGTCGAGGCCGAAAACCTGGCCGGTCACTCCCGCGAGCGCCTCTCCGGTCGGAATGCCGGCTGCCTGGGCGGCTCTGAGGTGGTGGCGGACCGCGTGGAAAAGGAACGTCCCCGACCCGCAGGCCGGATCGAGGACGCGGAGGTGGAGCGGGTCGGTGACGACTTCCTCGACCATTCGTTCGGCGAGCCAGTCTGGCGTGTAGTACTCGCCGAGCCGGTGACGGGCCTCGGGCGCGATGACCGACTCGTAGAGCACCTTCAGCACATCGTGGTCGACGCCTTCCCATTTGAAGCAGGCCAGTCGGCGGGCGAGGTCAGTGACCACGAGTTCGCCACCGTCGACGTCGAGGACCCAGTCGAAAAACCCTGCTTCGCCGACCCCTTCGAGGCCAGCCTGGGAGAAGAGCTGGCCCGAGAGCGCGACTGCCGACGAGAAGGAAGGTGCAGCTACTTCGAAGCCGATCACAGCGTGCGCGATCAGGCTCGCGACGAGGACGAGGTAGGTGTGCTCGACAAAGAGCATGTCCTCGTCTTCGAATTTGGTCCCGAGTGCGGTCCGGAGCAGCTTGCCCCAGAGAGAGCGCTTGAGCTGGCCCACCGGCAAGCCGGAGGCCGACCGCCATAGCTCGGTCAGCTCCGCGAGCACTAGCTGGCACCCGGGCGATTCACTCCCGAGTCGCTCTTTGATCGAGTCAGCCGTCGGGGCAATCAGGCGTTCGGTGGCTAGCAAAGAGCCGAGCCAGTATCGGAAGCGCCGCTCGTCGAACCCTGGACGCAGCTCGAGGACGGAGACTTCCTCGACACCGTTCGGAACTGTGCGGTAGCAACGCCAGGCGACACCGTCGGTGAGGACGCCCACGTAGGCGCCACCATTCGCGCCTTCGCGGTCGGCAAGATAACCAGCGAGCTGGTGTTCGGCGTCTCCGAGGACGCGCCGAGACCGGAGGTCCCGTTTGCACTCGATTACGAGCGCGCCGACCTCGACGTCGATGCGCCGCCGATCAGGCGCCGGTGCCTCGAGGTGGACGTGTTCCTCGCCGAGATCGAAGCCGCCGAAGAGGAGGACTTCGCGCACGTCAGCTTGGATGTCGGCTTCGGTTCGGCCGGGGTTCCGCTCCGCAAGCCGGGCGAGACAGGTTGCGAGGTCGAAGCCCGGCACGTCCTCCCTCTCATCAGCACTACTAAGCGTTGCGGTCACGCTACCTGGTACGTGCGTGCCGAGAGGGGACCGAGAACACGCCGGCCTGACCGCGCGGGCTCAATTTAAGAGGGCGGATCGCCATCGATGTCCCCGACAAAGGCACGACGCGCTGGGGCGAGTTCGGGTGGTTGCGCAGCTCGCGTCTTGCGACTCGCGAGAGCGGTGCCGATCCCTGCGGGAAGGGTCAGGCAGAGTGATACGGGAAGGATGGCCGCGAAGATGATCGCGGCCGCGAGGAGGACCGTCCAGGCTGCTCCGGGTACGCGCCGCCCTTCGCTGGCGACGAACGCGACCGCTCCGATGACGAGCGCGAGGGCGACGAGCGCCCAGAAGATCGCCACGGCTGCGACGAGAGCTGCGAGTCCGCCGAGAATGAACAGCGTCCCGAGTGGGTGCCGCCGTTGGCCGAGCGCCCACATGAGCAGCGCGCCCGCGGCACCCGCCTCAGCGAGCTTGCGACGCGTTGGGCCTAGCTGGTCGGCAATTCCCTGTTTGTATCCGTCCTCGTAAGCGCTGGCCTCGCGCCCCCACAGCGCGAGGCCATCGCGTGTGAGGTCACCGCCGCGCTGTGCGGGAATGGTCATCGTCCCTGCTCCTCCTTGTTGACGCCGACGGTACTCCGCGGGTGTTCGCGAGGTCTTCAGCGGCGACGCAAGGAACCTCGAACCCGACGAGGTGCGCGAGCATCGGCCAGGTCAAGATGTGCGGTGTCTACCAGCCGAGCGGATCGTCGACGCGTAACTCTTCGAGCAGCCGGCGGCGTTCATGGTCTCGGAGTGCTTTACGTTCGCGATCCTGCAGCTTGTCACCTTGTCAAGGGCATATCTCTCAACGGTTTGTTGTCTGAGGACCAGGTCTTCGCACACGGCGAGGGCCGATATCGCACCTAGAGCCTGGGTCGCGACATCCGACTGGCGCCAGGTCCTCGCCACCCGAAGGCCATCAGCTGGCCCTCACGGCGGGGTGTGCACCTAGCGCCGGCGACAGCTGTGCAGGGGCGGGGACTCGAACCTCCGACTTCCGTACCGTGCTGATCTACTCGACCGCTTTGGCCGCCCAGACGGTTCGCAGCGATCAAGAGCGGCGCGTCGACGACGTCTGAGACAGCCTCGCCGTATGCTTCGATGCACGGCGTACACGAACATCGCCAACCTTTACCAAGATGAACAGAACGGAGCAATATGCCCAGGGCAGTAGGAAGCACTAACCGGAACTACCCTTCTCTATCGCTGGTTGACGCCTTGAGCGTGGCACGCGTCATTCAAGAAGAGGCTTCCGGTCAGCCGGTTAGCCGGCTTACCCTGGCTGGCTTGCTCGGCACGACGCCGAATTCGAGCGCGTTTAAGTCGCTCATCGGTGCGTCACGCGCCTTTGGCCTGACGAGCGGGGGCATTAATGCAGATCTGTTTGGGCTTACACCCCTCGGAGACCAGGTCACCGGTGCCGACGAAATCATGCGTGAACGGGGGCTGAAGCGGGCTGTTACCAACATCGAGCCGTATCGGATGTTCGTATCGACCTACAACGGCAAAAGGGTTCCGTCGCCAGCGGTGTTGGGCGAGTGGCTTGTCAAGAATGCTGACGTTCCCGCGGATCGCGCCGAGGAGTGCGTTGGGCGCCTCATTGAGGACATTGACGACGCGGGCTTGATTCGAGTTATCAAGGGTTCGGACTATGTGAGTCTCGAGGATGCGGCTGCCGGCGAGGCGCTAATAGGTCGAGCAGACACCGCCAGTGATGCCGATGACGTCGATCACAAGGCCGCTGCGTCCGAGAATGAGCAGCCTCCATCGCTCGCCCCCCCTGTGGCCCCGGTCAGTCCGCTCAAGAAGGTGTTCATCGCCCACGGGAAGAGCCGAGAGCCGCTGCAGCAGCTGAAGGCTGTGCTCGACAAGTTCAAAGTCCAGTACGCCGTCGCCGTCGAGGAGCCAAACAAGGGGCGCCCGATCAGCCTGAAACTCGCCCAACTCATGAGAGAGGAGTGTTCCTCAGCAATCTTCATCTTCACCGCTGATGAACGATTTGAGCGGCGTGACGACAATGGTGAGGTGGTCGAGGTCTGGCGCCCGAGCGAGAATGTGGTCTACGAGCTAGGTGCGGCATCCGTCCTGTACGACAGCCGCATCGTGGTCTTCAAGGAACGCTCGGTAAGCTTTCCGAGCGATTTCAACGACCTCGGCTACATCGAGTTCGACAAGGACGATCTCGGGCGCGAGACGGCCGCTCTATTCAGCGAACTCGTGGGTCTCGACATCCTGGAAGTTCGCGCGAAGGGCTGACTGCAACTCACGCGTCGGCGTGCGACCTCTTACCGAGAGAGCTCGCGTCGATCTTCGCAGTCCCGGACTGCTCTGCGGTTATCGAGGCCACCCGACCGGTGGCTGAATACTGCTCGCCGTCTTGAGTGACTCCCGAGCCAAGGAAGCGGTCACCGAGGCGATCCGACGCAGCGATGCCGGCGTTCCGGCCCGAGGCGACAAGCGGTCACCTTCGCGATGACTGCTATGCACTCGAAGCGAGGGTGCCACCGCTTTCCGTACGATGAGGTCGGTGAGAATCGGTCTCGTCGGATCCGTGAAGTCGATGGCTCGACAATCATCGCAAGCTCGGGACATGTACACGTCCGCCCTCTTCCGCGGACGCGTTCGGGCGGTCGAGTCAAGTTGCGGCACCTGGTTCGTGCTCTCCGCGAAGCACGGTTTGCTTATTCCGGTCGCAGTCGTCGAGCCGTACGACGTCGGCCTGAAGGACCTCTCGGTTGCCGCCCGTCAAGCGTGGTCGGAGGGCGTGTTGGACGCTCTGCTCGGTCGCTTTGGTGACTTGTCCAGACACGTCTTCGAGATTCACGCAGGCTCGGCCTACAGGGAAAACGGGCTCGTCGCGGGGCTCAAGGCGGCGGGAGCCACGGTCGAGATCCCGCCCGACGGTCTGAACCTCGGTCAGCAACTCGCCTTTTACAGGAGGGACGTGCGCCCATCGTTCGTCCCCACGACTCATCGACCGTGTGAGACGCACCCTCGATACCAGCGAATTGGAGAGGCGCTCGACGACTCCGATGAGGAGTCGGTCAGGCTCTCGTTCGCCGACCTGGAAGATGTGCTCGGCGATCCACTCCCCGCGTCGGCGCGAAAGCACGCGAAGTGGTGGGCGAACACCGATAAGTCGCCGCAGGGCCGCGCATGGATGGACTTTGGATGGCGGGTCGCGGGGATTCGCATCGGGACGGGCGAGGTTGATTTCGTTCGGGAGAATCGCTCGTTGAACAACCTCGGCACTCCCCGCTAGGCGTGAGACGCCTCGGCGAGGACAAGAACCGATCGACGGTCCCATCAAGAGGGGGCGAGATCGCTGGTCGCTGCGGGCACAGGTGCAAGTCTGGTCGTGGAGTCGCTAGCGGCTCCTGGGCAGCGTGTCTGCGCAGTCGGTGGGTGCATCCTGGTATAGTCACCGACACACGTCGCAGCGATGCGGCGACCTATAAGAAAGACAGCCCCGCAGAAGTCGGCGGGGTGTCCTCTCGCCATCGGTCACGGTGGTTCAGGGAAAAACCCCTGGTACGAGAGGCGACTCGGCAGAATACCTAAGGACGATCACCGAGGGTCTCACTGATAAGTGAGGACCCTCTATGACTAATCGTCCGGTTCGAGTCGTAGCCAAGTGGGAGCCTGGGGCACAGTCGGCAAGCCGCCGCGTCTCTTTGCTTCAGCTCCTCTTCGCACCACCCACCGCAGCCCAAGTCGAGGGCACGCGGCGACCAGTCCATTTCGCTTCAGTCCGACGCGCTGACACTGCACAACGCAACGGCGAGGTGGACCAATGAGCATGACGCCGATTGAGGCTCGCGCGTACGTTCGGGCCTTCCTTCTGGGCTCTGCAATCTTCGTGTACCCCGACTTTTCCCAGGATCACGACGCGATTACCGACGCCGCATGTGAGGACGATAAGGACTGGTTCGACGCTCATCCCAAAGAGCTCGAGCGTCTTCGTCAGGTCATTCCGGGCGAAATCCCGGAAGAAATTCTGGTCAAACACGGCGCGCAACAGTTGGCCAAGGTGACCCGAATCGGACCCAACGTGCGTTGTCGTCTGTTCTTCCCCGGCTTCTTGGGGTCCCTCGATGTCGACGACTGAGCGCCCGTTCGCCCGTTGCCGAGCCGCGGCCCATGAGCTCATCGATGAAGGGCTGAGCGTCTTCCTCTGCTGGTCGCCCGTGTTCGTTGAAGGCCAACCCGTTCGTTGCACTTGCGGATCGAGCACCTGCAGCATCGGGAAACACCCGATCGGCGCCCTGTTCCTGCATGGCGTACTCAACGCGACGAGCGATCACGCGCAGGTTGACGACGCGTTCGATCGCTACCCAGAGGCCAACCTTGCCATGTCGACACGTGGCCTGATCGTCCTGGATTTTGATCCGGATCGGGGCGGCCTCGAGGACTTGTCCCGACTTGAGGTCGAGCACGGCCCGCTCGACGTTCGTCGCCATCTCACAGGCGAACACGAACGCGGTCGGGGCGTCCACCTCATTTGGCGGCAGGTCAATGAGCCGGTCGGATCCCGAAAGCTGCCCGAGCTCCCGGGCACCGACGTCAAAGCCGATGGCGGGTACGTGATGGTGCCCCCCAGCATGCACCGCTCCGGGGCCGCATATGAGCGAGTCGACCCAACCGAGATTCTCGTCGCGCCTCCGTGGCTCGTCGAGCTTCTTGCTCCGCGCGCCCCGAGGACGGGTGCTGGGACGCCCAATGGTTCCCCTGGAACCTTCGGTGAGGCCCTGCTCAGACAGCCGTCAGTGCGAGAGGGCGACGGCCGCAATCCGCTCATGACTGAGCTTCTCGGTCCGTTTGCTGGCCGCGTCAGCGAGTCCGTGTACCGGCAGCTGGCGGACCTCTTCAATCGGCAGTTCGCGGAGCCGTTGCCCGACGCTGAGGTCGACAAGATCGCGACCTCGATCTGGCGACGCGAGGGGGGTCGACGCGGGATCCGGATAGCCGAGGAGGCTGAAACGATGCGCGTCCGTTTGGCCGCGCGCGAGCTCGTTGATCGCGAGCACGCATCCGCGCTGTTTCAGCCTCCGGAGTTTCGCCCATCCCTCGCTGACGACCTGGTCGTGACACCCGAGTCGCCCCCGGAGACAATCGCGGGCGTCCACCTCACTGGTGCGAACGCGCTGATCGCGGCTCAGTACAAGGCCGGCAAGTCAACGCTCGGCCTGAACCTGATCCGCTCGCTCGTCGATGGCGTGCCCTTCTTGGGCGCCTTTGACGTGAATTTCGAGGGCCGCGTCGCGCTCTTGAACTACGAGCTCGCCGAAGCTCAGCTCATCGATTGGTTGAGGTCGATGGGCATCGTGCATCCCGAGCGCGTCACGACGGTGAACCTGCGCGGCGTGCGTCTTCCGATTTGGACCGAGCCGGCCCAGACGTGGGTGGTCGAATTCCTCAGCGCTCACGAAGTTCACGCGCTCATCGTCGACCCCTTCGCCCGAGCCTTCGCCGGAGCTGGCGATGAGAATGACAACAGCCAGGTTGGTGCCTTCGTGGATGCACTCGACGCGATCAAAGCCCTAGCCGAAGTCCCTGATCTCTTTCTCACGCACCACCTGGGCAGGAGAATGCACGAAGAGGGAGCCGAGCACGGTCGCGGAGCTACTCGTCTCGACGACTGGGCCGACGCTCGCTGGGTGCTGGTACGCCAGCTGCGGGACCGGTTCTTGACCATCAGTGGCCGAGGCGTCGACGTGCCGGAATCTCGCCTGAGATTCGACCCCGAGACCCTTCTGCTCACCCTCGAGGAGGGCTCTCGCGAGGACGCGCGCCAAGAAGCCCGTGACTTCAGCATCGAGTTCACAACTGGGCTCCTGCTCGAGGCCGTGAAGGCAGAGCCGGGCATCTCTCGCCGTGATCTCGAACAGAGGCTCAAGGGAACGAGCAAGGCGACGATCTCGGAAGCGATCAAGCAGGCAATCGAGCGCGGCAAAATCGAGACGAAGCGGGGTCCGCACAACACCATGCGCTATTTCCTCGCCCCGCCCGAGATCAAACCTGAAAACCCCCAGGGGAAGCTCCTGTGAGCGTCCCCGGATGTCCCCGGGATGTCCCCGGGGGACGCGTCGGAGCCCAGGGACGGACCGTCCCCCGCCCCCAAAGGGGGACGGTCCGGGGGACACTCCGTCCTCCGCCGGGATCAGGCGTCTCACGGCGTCCCGACACCTCCACGAGGTTCCTCACGCCGCGCCCCTCGAGTGGCTGTCGCTTGGCCGCGAGAGCGCTGGGCGGCCGGACGGCCCGGCGCGACCTCCGAATGACCCCGAGTAGCCCGGAGGGGCCTCTGACGGGCCCGGGCGATAGGACGGCGCTGCGCGTCGGTGGTCAAGACCGCGTCCGGGGCCTACCGCGTCCGGCACGCCGGCCGAACGACTCCCATGAGGTATATCCCCAGATGCTGCTGGGCATGGGGTCTCCCCGGCCGGAGGCCACCTCGTCGCGGTTTGGGCGTGTCAGCCGGGCAAATAGAAGTTGCTCGAATAATGTAAAATGGTTAGTGATTTGTTTGCGTTCTTATCGTCGGTGTGGCTGAGATGTCCGACCAACGAACGACAGCGTCTCCCATTCAGAAATACCTTCGTGCCGCCTACTACGGACGCGTATCGACTACCGACCAGGTGGACGGGACGAGCCTTGAGACCCAGTGCGCCCGCTGCATCGCGGCCATCGGTCTGAGGGGCTGGGAGCTCGCGGGCGAGTACGTCGACGAGGGTGTTTCGGGGGCGAAAGGAAGTCGCCCTCAACTCGATCGCCTCATGGCCGACTGTCGGAGCGGTCTCATACAGGCCGTAGTCGTCTCGAAACTCGACCGATTCGGACGCTCAATGCGGCACCTCGCGTCGCTGCTGGGGGAGTTAGATGACGTCGGCATTGTCTTCGTTTCGGTCGCGGAGGCGTTCGATTCGTCGACACCGGCTGGCCGCCTTCAGCGCAACATGCTCGGCTCTTTCGCGGAGTTCGAGCGCGATCAGATCCGCGAGCGGACGAGCAGTGGCCGGCAAGCGGTCGCACTCGAGGGGTACTGGCCAGGTGGTCCGCCGCCGTTCGGCTTCAAGATTGTGCCGGACGGCAGACATAGTCGCCTTGCGATCGACGAGTCCGAAGCGATGGTGATACGCAAGGCCGCGTCGCTGATCCTCGACGAGGGCCACTCGACCTATACGGCGGCAGCCACTCTGAATGCCCTGGGCTACCACCCGAGACTGGCCCCCCGCTGGAGCTACGTGAACCTCAAGCTCGTGTTGCGAGATCCTCGCTACTCGGGTCGGTGGGAGTACGGGGCTCCGCCGGGAAGCTGGGGCAAACCAGTTGCGTTCAGCGAGAACGAGATTTCCATACCGGCGATCCTCGAACCCATCCGTCACGAGGCCCTGGTAGCGGCCGTCATGGCACAGAGCATGGGGCCGAAGAACTACGAGGAGCACTTCTACCTGCTCTCGAAGGGCATGCTGCTCGGCGCCTGCGGAACTCCGATGCAGGGCACGTCAAAGAGCGACCGAGATGGCCGTTGGTATCGCTGCAGAAACCGTCGTCCCGATTCACTTGAGAAATGTGTGTGCGGTCGGCTGCACGCCGATGACACGGAGGCGCTGGTGTGGTCAGAAGTGAGCCGCCTGCTGAGCGATCCAGCGCAGCTGATAGCCCTCGCATCGGAGTACCTCGAGGTTCGAAGCGAGCAGATTGCGGCAGAGCGAGAAGAGGGAGAGGAACTGAGTCGTCAGATCGACAGGCTCGAACAGGCTCGCACCTCGCGGGTCACGGCGGCCCTGAAAGTCGGGCTCGACCCTGAACTCTTGAAGGAGGCGATCGTTGAGATCGACCGCGATCTGGCGCTGCTCCGCAGGCGACAACAGCAGCGGGCCGCGCTGCGTCATGAAACCGCAGCGACCTCGGGGCGGATGGCGCAACTCGTCGCGATGGCCGAGCGGGCACACGAACGGCTCGACGCTCTCAGCCCCGCGGAGCAGCGGCTGGTACTAGAAGCCTTGGAAATCAAGGTTTCGGTTTTGAGCTGGGACGAGTGCGAGGTTTGTTTTGGAAAAGGGCGGGTCAAGGGCGGCCTGCTGTGCTCCACCTGCCGCGCCACGAGGCGCGTTCCGCGGCTGCAAATCGAGGGCACCTGGACAAGCGCTTTGCTCGACCGATTAGGTGGCGCTGGCAACCTGAACGCGGAGGTACCTCGACCCCGGCGCGGTCGCCCGCCGCATCGGCGGCCTCCATGAGCAGCCGGTGGAGCCGCTCGTCCCACGGCGTGGCGCGCAGGGCCCGTTGCGCCGCCCAGATGGCGTCGTCGGGGCGCCCGGCGCCGAGCGCGAATCTCCCGAGGCGGAGCGCGCACCCGACGATCGCGTGCTCGATCTCGACGGCGTATCCCTCGAGCGCGGTCCACTGGCCCTGGTGGAGATCGAGGAACGGCCGGCCGCGTACGAGCCCGAGGGCGTCGTGCCACGCCTCGGGGTCGTTCTCGCGCGCCGCGAGGGACTTGAAGCGCTCCCAGTCCGTCGTGACGTCGGCGATGCGGTGGCGCTCCCCGGACTTGCGCAGGCGGGACCGGCCGTCCGGCGTGAAACCGAGGGCCCGGCGCGCCTCGCTCAGGCGGTTGGCGATCGTCTGGGGCGGCATCCGTCGTTCCGGCCACAGGGCCGTCTCCCACGCCGGAGTCGTCGCACCCTCGGGGTGCATCGCGAGGTAGACGACGAGCTCGGTGAGCCGCGGATGACCGGCGAGCGGGAACGCCGAGCCGCGGATCTCCACGGGGCCGAGGATGGCGACCTCGATCGGACCGGACCCGGAGGCGATCCCAGGGAGCGCGTCGGCCCGGTCGGCCGCCACGGCCGGCGCCGTCGCCTTCGGCGGTCCGGGAGCGCGCAGGTACACGGCGCAGCGGTCCCGCCTCCCGGCGACGAGGATCGCCCGGGCCGCCGTGTGCGCCGCGGGAACGACGATCCCCGAGGCGGGGTGGCGGTGGACCGCGGCGACGAGCCGTTCGAGCTCGTCGTCGGCGCACGGTGTGCCGACGAAGACGGCGACCGGTTCGGTCGATCCGGCGAGGGTGGCGAAGATCTCGGCGACGGCCGGCACGCGGGCGGCTCGCGGCGGGCCGAGTTCGCCGACGACGAGGATCCGGGCGCGTCGGATCCTCGATGTCAAAGCGGAGCGGATGACCGCGTCGATGACCCGGTCGACGTCGCCGGCGGGACCGACGACCGAGGTGCACTCCGCGGCGATGAGGTCGACGAGGTAGGCGGGCCCGCCCTCGTTCGGCACGGTGGCGAGACAGAGATCCGCCGCCTCCGTCACGCCACCCGTTGGCGGCCCACCGGAGTGCTCTTCGTACGCGAGCGTCCAGGTCGGGCGCACGGTGCCGTCACCGAGGGGCGGGCCGAGGCGGACGCCGGTATCCGACGCCAGCGCGAGCTCGTGACGCGTCAGCTCGTAGACGACGGGCCGCTCGTCGCGTTCGGGTCCGAGCGCGGGTGCGACGTATTCGGCGATCGCGTCGGTGAGCGGGCGGTAGAGCGCGCGCCCGTTGTCGCGACCGGCGAGCGCGCCGGGCCGGGACTCGTCCCCGAGAGCGTTCGGGTGCCCGACCGCCCCGGGGGCGTCCTCTGGTTGCTCGCCGCCCACCGATGCCGCCTCTCGCATCTCGCGTCCCCCGTTGGAGGGTCCGGGGACCCTGCCGCGGTTGCCGATCGGACCCGCCCGACCTCACGCCAGCATCGATGGGCGCCGTACCGTTTCTTCTACCGCCTCGCCGCCCCGGGCGCCAGATGAGAACGGGTCATCGCCGCCGATGGGCGGCCAAATCGGCCAAGTTCCGGCGACGGTGCGGTTGCTATACTTTGCGCAGCGGTTTGTCGAACGGAAGGTCGTCTGAACGTGGGCTCCGCGCCCACGTTCTTGTTTTTCGGAGCAGTTCGGTGGTCGGCGGGAATCGACGACGGCAGCGGGGACGATGGCGACAGGGAAAACGGATGTGGCGAGGGGTGCGCGGTCGGCGGACGCCGCCGATGAGCTGGAACGCGCCATCGCGTCGGTCGTCGAGTCCGCGGGCCACGAGCTCGTCGACGTCGAGTCTGGAGGCGGCGTCCTCCGGGTGACGGTCGAACGTGACGCGAGCCTCGACCTCGACGACCTCGCCGAGGTCTCGCGCCTCGTCTCGGCGTTGCTCGACGAGCGGGCCGACGTCGCGCCCGCCGGCCGCTACGAGCTCGAGGTCTCCAGCCCCGGAGTCGAGCGGCGGCTGCGCCGACCGGCGCACTTCGCACGGGCCCGGGGCGGGCGCGTTGCGGTCCGGACCGTCGCGGGCACGCCGGGGGACCGGCGCACCGAGGGCGAGCTGCGCGAGTGCGACGGAGAATCGGTGACGCTCGTCGACGACGCCGGAGTCGAGCACCGGATCCCGTACGCGGCAATCGAGCGCGCCCACACCGTCTTTGACTGGCGTGCCGCGCTCGCCGGCGGGCACGGCGGACCGGGTCCGGCGGCGACGAGGGGTCGGGCCTCATGAGCACGACGAACTTCGAGTTCCTCGACGCCCTCCAGCAGATCGCGCGCGACAAGGGCATCGCCGTCGAGACGCTCCTCGAGGCGCTCGCCAACGCGCTCGTCGCCGCCTACAAGCGCCAGCCCGACGCCGCCGAGGAGGCCTTCGTCACGATCGACTCCGACTCCGGCGAGATCCGCGTCTACGGACAGGAACTCGACGAGGACGGCAACGTCGTGCGCGAATGGGACGACACCCCGAACGACTTCGGCCGCATCGCCGCCCAGGCCGCGAAGCAGGTCATCCTGCAACGCATCCGCGAGGCCGAGCGCGACCTCAAGTACGAGGAGTACGCCGGACGCGAGGGCGACATCGTGACCGGGATCATCCAGCAGAGCGACAACCGCTACACGCTGCTCGACCTCGGCAAGGTCGAGGCGCTGCTCCCGCAGGCCGAGCAGGTTCCCTACGAGCGCTACGACCACGCCGCGCGCCTGAAGGCCTACATCGTCGAGGTCCGCAAGACCTCCAAAGGACCCCAGATCGTCGTCTCGCGCAGCCACCCCGGGCTCATCAAGCGGCTCTTCGAGCTTGAGGTGCCGGAGATCTCGAACGGCGTCGTCGAGATCAAGGCGTGCGCCCGGGAGCCGGGGCACCGCACGAAGATCGCCGTGTGGTCGAACGACCCGAACGTCGACCCGGTCGGCGCATGCGTCGGGGCGCGGGGCGCCCGGGTCCGGATGGTGACGAACGAGCTGCGCGGCGAGAAGGTCGACATCGTGCCGTACTCCGCCGACCCCGCCGAGTTCGTCGCCCGCGCCCTCCAGCCCGCCCGGGTGAAGGAGGTCCGCCTCGACGAGGAGACGGGAACCGCGACGGTCATCGTCCACGATTTCCAGCTCTCGCTCGCCATCGGCAAGGAGGGCCAGAACGCCCGGCTCGCGGCCCGCCTCACCGGTTGGCGGATCGACATCAAGAGCGAGACCCAGCTCGCCGAGGAGGAGAGCGGCGTCTCGCCCGTCGACTGGGCCGAGGGCGAGTGGCTGCGGAACGCGTCGGGTGAGATGGTCTTCCAACCCGCCGGTGGCGGTGCGCCCGTCTCGATGGCCGAATGGGCCCAGGGCGGCGGACCGGAGGGCGTCGGGATGCCGGCGCCGGGCGAAAGCCCCGCCGAGGGGGAGGCCGTGGCGGCTGAGGACGCCGCGGCACCGGTCGAGGCTCCCGCCGAGACGGTCGCCGAGGACGTCCCCGCCGAGGACGTCCCCGCCGAGGACGGCGCCGCCAAGGATGCCGCCGCCAAGGACGCCGCCGAAGTCTCGGGCGCCGACGGCGCGCCCGACGAGAGCTCCTAGCGGTTCGACGGCGCCCGTTCGGGATCGCCGGCCCGCTCATCCGATGCTTGCGGGCACCTCACCGGGCACGGCGCGAGCCGTCGTGTGCGAGGATGGATGGGGCTGTCGCGAGCCGCAGGCCTGGCGCGCGACTTGTGCCGTGAGAAGGGGCTGTCGAGAACTTGGCTAGGAAAGTCCGCGTCTACGAGCTCGCGCGAGAGCTCGGCCTAACGAACAAGGAGGCGCTCGACCTCTCCTTGTCGCTCGGCATCGGCGTGAAGAGCCACTCGTCCTCGATCGAGGACGCCCAGGCGGACCGCGTCCGGCGCAAGGCCGAGCGTGAGGGCCTGATCCGGGAGGCCCAGCCCGAGCCGGAGCCGGTTGCGGAGCCCGCGCCCAAGCCCGCCAGGCAGGCCAAGCCCGCGGCGCGGCGCACCCCTGCTCCCGCGCCTGTTGCGGAACCG
>Ga0187875_10001049_pt1 | contig 21790 bp, 19 predicted proteins | sample June2016WEW_17_1_2_FD_132978 | JGI IMG/M metagenome (GOLD analysis project Ga0187875, IMG submission 132978) | Peatland microbial communities from SPRUCE experiment site at the Marcell Experimental Forest, Minnesota, USA - June2016WEW_17_10 | ecosystem: Environmental > Terrestrial > Soil >... | reverse complement strand
TGATGGCAGTTGTGGGGTCGTTTACAGCAGGCGAGATCGCCTTCAACGCAACATCGACAATTTGCAGGACGCCAAACTCCACGTCCTGCTGCAACGTTCTGGTCGGGCCAAAGTCGAGCGCTATAAGCAGCTCGGCAACTCCTTCGGGGGGCAGACGCTTCCCCTTCGAGACCATCATCAGCGGGATTCCGGCCGGAACGAAGTGGCCAACTCGGCGCAGAACGCGGATGGTAACGTGATAGTGCTTCGCAAGCGCGATGAGGCGTCGCGTATCGACAAAGCGAATATAGCCGGAATCAACACTCAAGACGGCTACCTCGCTCGCGTTGGGTCTGAGCGGTTCGGCATCCTTCAGGTGGTGGTTCAGCCGGCACGGCCAGGGCATGATCTCATCGATCATCGCTTCCGTTTCTGCGGCGATTCTGTCGACGATGTGATTGACGCTGATGGCCTGCGAGATGTGGTGAATAAAGAACAGCAGCAAACCGACGCAGACCAGTGCAAGGACCATAGCGCCCAGGACGGTGGCCACTGGCGCAAAGGGATGAGGGAGCGAATGCGCTGCCGGAAGCGCCGCCATGCAGTACGAAAAAGTGCCGAGGAAGATACCGAGCGTCCATTGCGTCACGCGGTCCCTGGAAAAGCTGACGATGATGCGCGGGGAGAACTGCATCGATGCCAGGGTGAGCGTCATCAACAGGATGGCGAACACGATGGACACCACAGTCATGATGGAGGCAGCGATGCCCGCCAGAATGACCTGGGCGACTTGCGGATCAGCGTGCGAGGGGAACAGGACAGTGGGCACCCAGGCGCTGGTGACCGGAAACTCCTCTTCCAACCACGACAGGAACGCGCCCGCGCCACCCAGCGCAAGCGCGATTGTGAGCGGGCGAATCAAAAAGCCGCCACGCAGGTTGTACATAGCGTGGCGAAGCATCAACGGTAGGCTCTTGCTCACGGTTCTATCCGTTCAAGTGTAGTAGGTCAGACAGCGAGTGCAAAGAAAAAAGGGGAGCCCGCTGCGTCAATTGGGCCTGCGAAAGACGGCCTCGAAGCCCTCAGGGCTTGATCGCCGTGACCTCGATGCAGCGTGGAAGCGGGCACACATCGTACTCGAAGCACCGGGCGAATAAGGTGATTTAGCACGAGGTCAACAATTGAAGACATACATGCTGGAATCGACTGTCAAACGTGCGCGGGTAAAGAGAAACACTCCCACATCGCTGAGGGGGAAATGAAAAGCATTATGAAGAACGCGGTGGAAAAGGTGTCCTGTGCAGCGGCGCCACTTGGAAACAGCGTGACAAGGAATGCACTAGCCACTATCATCATGATCTGATCCGACTCTGGAGGAAACACCAATGAAATCGATTACTCGGTTAGTCACAGCAGTGGTGGCAGTTATGTTCGCGGTCGCCACCCTGTGTCCCGCGCAGGACGTCAAGCCGACCGACCTGGGCAAGGGGGCGGCGTTCAATGGCAAGAAGATCAAGATGAAGGACAAGGGAGAGGTCGCTTACCTCCTGTCTTTCACGGCGGGGAAAGAGTTCGAGGCCACTACGGACGGCCTAAATAATACCGACGTGCACCTTTTCGTCTACGACTCCTCCGGCGCGGAAGTCGCTAAGGACGACTCGCCCGGACCGAAGTGTTCGGTTAAGGTCACGCCGGAGAAGGATGGGCAGTATAAGTTCGTCATCAAGAACGCCGGCGGGGCCAACACGGTGACCTTCAATGTAAAGGTCGCCAAATGATTCGCCGCTTGTCAAAAAGACACTAGGATTCGCGCCAAATGGCTTTCGAAAAGCTGCGGACTATCGTCATAACGGCGATCGTAGTTCAGTTGGTTAGAACGCCTGCCCGTCACGCAGGGCCGCGGGTTCGAGTTCCGTCGCTTCCACCACCATTTTCCCTTAGTTCTCACACCTCTCCTTGCCTGTGAATTCCTTAACGACCTGACTGCGTTTCCAGGCTTCGATCTGTTCCCGCGCATCTTTTACAAGTTTCGCGAACCGGCGGGCCAATTCGTGAATGCGCTGCGATTGCCTTCTTTGGATCGCCTCGTTTGGAATCAATTCCGTGCCGACCCCGATGGCGGTCGCGCCTGACAAAATGAAGCTGGCGGCTGTCTGTTGATTCACTCCTCCCGCGGCAATCAATGGAATCTGGGGCAAAGATGCGTGCAGCGCTTTGATATACCTGTCCCCACCGACTGGACCGCACGGAAACACCTTGACGAAATCAGCACCCGCGCTCCATGCGGTGACCACTTCTGTTGGTGTCAATGCGCCGGGCAAGACTGCGACATTCTGCTTGGCTGCGAATTCCATGATCACGGGATTCAGTGACGGAGCAGTGACAAAACTCACGCCCGCATCCACGCACAGGCGCGCCACGTCTGTATCGAGCACGGTGCCTGCGCCAACGATGAGCTTTGGATCCGAACGAATCAAGTGGGCCATCAATTCCACAGCTCCGGGTACAGTCATGGTGATTTCCACGATCGGTATGCCGCCGCGCGTGACTGCCTCTGCCGCGAAATGTGCATCATCGCCAGACGAGACCCTGATCGCTGGAATGATGGCAATTTCTCGAATTCGAGAGCAGACTTCATCTTTCGTCATTTGTCAGAATCCCTCCAGTGCCTTTTCAGATCAGCCCTACCGCTCAAAGTGACAATTTACACGGCTTCGTTGGGATCAGACTCCGGGAGCCGATCATCACTGCGAGCGATCCACACATACAAAGTCGGCAACAGAACGATGCTCATGAGTAAGTCAGAAATCAGCCCGCCGACGATGACAATTGCAAAAGGACGCTGCGAATCTGAGCCGATACCGTGCGAGAGCGCAGCAGGCAGCAAACCCAACGTTGCGACTAGCATCGTCATCATGATCGGACGAAGCCGAAGAACGGCCCCCTCAACCGCGGCTTCCTCAATGTCGTACCCTCGGGATCGAAGCTGGTTGATGTATTCCAGCATGATGACGCCAGTCTGGACTGAAACTCCAAAAAGCGCGAGGAAGCCAACCCCCGAGGAAACGCTGAAGTTTGTGTGCGTAATGAGAAGGGCGAGCAGACCGCCGATGCGCGCCATGGCGACATTCGTGAGGATCAGAAGCGCCCACTTTACAGACTTGAACATGGAGTAGAGGATGATGTAGATGAGCAGGATCGTAAGCGGCAGCACAAGGAGCAAGCGCCGCTCTGACCGCTTCTCGCTTTCGTATTCGCCCGCCCAGTCAAGCGTGTATCCAATGGGCAATTTGACGTTCGCATTGACCTTCTTGATGGCCTCCTCGACGGTGCTGCCCAAGTCTCTCTCACGCACGCTGAACTTGACAGCCACGTATCGAGAGTTTGCTTCGCGGTAGATCTCCGAGCCTCCGTCCAGTTCTTTTATCTTTGTTAGCTGTGCCAAGGAAACACGCTCACCAGAGGGCGCCAGCAAACGCACCTTCTCAATGGCCTCCTTTGTGTCTCGATATTGTGGCAAGTATCGGAGCACGAGATCGTACCGCTGTTCACCGATGAGCACCTGAGTGAGGGCGTTACCTCCAACCGCTGTCTGGATCGCGTCTTGAACGTCGGAGACATTGATGCCATAACGTGAGGCTTGATCGCGGTCAACTGTGAAGTTGAGATTGGGTTGGCCACGCACTCGGAAAACACCTAGATCCTCGATGCCCCGGATGGGACGCATGACAGCGGCGATCTCGTCAGCCTTCTCCTCCAGAGTCTTAAGATCGTCGCCGTAGATTTTGACCGCGAGCGCACCTTTTACTCCGCTGACAGCCTCTTCCAAATTGTCAGAGATTGGTTGCGAGAATCCCCAAAAAACTCCCGGAATCTTTTCCAGTTCACGATCCATAGCAGCGATCAGACGATCTTTGTCTTGATGAAAGACGGGGCGCCACTTCTCTTTTGGCAGCAGGTCGACGAAGAACTCCGCGTTGAAAAAGCCTGTTGTGTCCGTCCCATCATCCGGGCGCCCTATCTGGTCGACTACCTGCGGGACTTCTGGAAACGAGGCGAGGACCTCGCGGGCCAGGTCCGCAATCTTCGCGCTCTCGTTCGGCCCAGTGCTGGGAGCCATGGTCCCCCGGACCCAGATCGCACCTTCGTCCAGGTGCGGCAGGAATTCTGATCCGATCACTCCGCCGAAAGCCAAGTAAATCGCCAACGAAAACAGGATCAAGCCACCTCCAATCGTGATCCAGCGCTTGCGAATGGCCCAGCGAACGTCTTTCCGATAACGAGTTGTCAACCACCGCATTACTGGGTTCTGCCATTGTTTCGCATCGCTTCGGAACAGCAGGCTGGCTAGGGCCGGCGCAATCAGCATCGAGAAGATCAGAGCGCCGAGCAATGCGAAGGCTACTGTCCATGCCATCGGCTTGAACAACTTTCCTTCGACGCGTTGCAGAGTGAAGATCGGAAGATAAGCTGTGATGATGATGGCAATTGCATAGAAAACCGGCCGCTGCACCTCGTGTGCGGCAGTTCGGATCCGGTCAATCAGGGTACGCGGCGCTTCCTCCGGGCGGTTCAGATGCCGCACGATGTTTTCGACCATCACCACCGCTCCATCCACAACCATGCCGAAGTCCAAAGCACCCAGCGAAAGCAAATTTGCTGAAATATGCCGCAGGTCCAGGCAGATGGAGGCAAAGAGCAACGCGAACGGGATCGTCAACGAAACAATAATTGCTCCGCGAATGTTGCCGAGGAAGATGAAAAGGATGATCACGACCAGGATCATGCCTTCGGCGAGATTGTGCAAAACGGTGTGCGTGGTGTAGTGCACCAGATCGTCCCGGTCGAGGTAAGGGACAATCTTCACACCTGGCGGCAAAATCTGGGTGTTGATCCGGTTGACCATGGTGTGGAGAGCTTCCAGCATGGTCGCGGTGTCCGCGCCTTTCCGGAGAAACACAATACCTTCCACCACATCGTTGTCGTCCTCGACCACACCGTCCGCTCGATGGATTGCCTTGCCGATCTGTCCGAGACGAATCTTAGGGCCCTGCGTGACCACGGCGATGTCCTTCACTCGCAGAGGAGTGCCATTTTGCGTTTTGATGACCGTCTTTTCGATGTCACGGATGTCTGTGACTAAGCCCACGGCGCGGACGTTGATCTGCTGCGAACCCTGTTCGATAAAACTGCCGCCAGCGTTGGAGTTGGCATTAGTGAGCTGTTGCTCAACCTGTGCCAGACTCAGCCCATAGGAGACCAGTTTGTCGGGGTCCAGGCGAATCTGATATTCGCGAGTGATACCGCCGAAGGATGAATCGTCGACCACATCCGGTACCGATCGGATGTACTTGGCGACAACCCAATCCTGCAGAGACTTCAGCTCCATTAAGTCCAATGAAGGATTGGTGCTTTTGAGTGTGTACCAATAGACCGAGCCAATCGGACTGAAGTCGGGGCCAATACCTCCGGCGACTCCTGGCGGAAGCGTGACCTGCGAGAGCCGCTCTAGCGCTTTCTGGCGGTCCCAATCGTTATCAGAGTCGTCATCGAAAATGAGATTCACAACGGACAGACCAGCCAGTGAAGCGGACCGCACGTGCTGAAGGTGCGGAATTCCGTTCATCTGAATCTCGATCGGAATCGTGACCTGTTGTTCGACCTCTTCAGCGGCACGTCCAGGCCATTGCGTAATGATCTGTACCCAAGTGTTCGCCACATCGGGATAGGCCTCAACCGGCAAGTTGTGAAAAGAGATCATCCCCCAAATAAAGAGGAGTAACGCCGCACTAAGCACGACGAAGCGGTTGTTAAGGGCGAAATCGACGATTGCGCGAATCATTGTTGCTCCGCCGAATTCTGGAATTCCAGCGCATTGGCTACGACCTGTTGGCCGGTCGCTATTCCTGAAACAACTTCCTGCATGTTGTCGGGCAACATGTCGCCCCCCACAATTTCTGTTCGTCTAAACTGACCATTCTTCATCGGCACGTAGACCCAATCACAATCGTGCAGGTGCAAGATTGCTGTGGCCGACACCACGGCTCGCGTTTCTTTCTTTCGGCCGTGAAAAGTAGCAGTTACAAACATGCCGGGACGCATGAGGCCAGGGTTCCGCATTTCGATACGCACTTTCGCCGCCCGAATGTTCGGGTCCAAAACCGGTCCAATGTTGGCGATGGTTCCAGAAAAAACCTGGTCCGGATAAGCGTTCAGACGGATATCCGCCTTTTCGCCAAGCCGCACGTTGACAAGGTCGTTTTCGTAAACATCACAGAGCACCCAGATGTAGTCGAGGTCAGAGATTGTGAATGGATTCGGAGAGCCGAGCCCGGCAACGCCAGCGGCATTGGTAACCTGTTGATCGGTGATGACCCCGGAAATAGGGGCGCGAATTTCCAAAATACCGGTCGGCCGATCAAGGGTTGGATTGCCCAACACTCGAAGTTTTTCGGCTGTGGTTTCGACGTCGACCTTTGCTTTGTCCTCCGTGTCCTGAGCGACCTGGAGATCGTTCAGTGAGATTGCGCCCTTGTCATAAAGAAGCTTGGCCCGCTCCAATTGAGTCCGGACCAACTGTTCGTCAGCTACCGCTTTTCGGTAGTCAGAGAAGGCACCGGAAATGTCTGCGCTCTGCACCTTGAGCAACAATTGGCCCTTTTTAACCGTGTCACCCAGGCGCGCGTCAATCTCCACAACGCGTCCGGCGGCTATTGAAATCACCGGAACAGCGCGCGAGATATCCGGGTTCACGGTACCAGTGACTTTCAACTGCGGCGTAGCAACGTGTTCTGTTGCCTGCGTCAACTGAAAGCGCTCAGGATGGTCGACTTGAAACACATTGCGGTCTTCCACGCGTTCCACTTTGAGCGGTGGCGGCGCTTCTGCCTGGGGATCACTTTTCCCACCGCTGCAGCCCGGCGAAAATAGGGCCGCTATCACAGGTAAGGACAGGATTGCGAAATGCCTGCGGTTCATTGGATCACCTCGCGTCCTACAGCAAGATTCAGTTGGCTCGCCGCATTTAGATAGGAGGCGACCAGATTTAAGTAATTGACCTGTACACTCCGGTAGTCGGCCTGAGCACTGAGAAAATCGAGCAGAGATGCCGCGCCGTGTTGGTACGAAAACGAGATTGTGTCCCTCACGCTCGAAGCCTCTTCCAGGTACTGATCCCTATACGGTTTTAGAAGAATCACAGCGCTGTTTACCGTCGCGTAAGCAGAATCAACATCATTGAAGACCTGCGCGCGGGCTGCCGCCGCGAGTTTGTCGTTGCGATCGATATCCAATTGGGTACGGCGTTTTTCACCCTGATTGCGATCGAAAATCCGCAAAGGGATGCTCACGCTGAACCCCACGTACTGATCAATAGGGGGATTTCGCCCGACATCGAAACCCAGGATTGGGTCTGTAGATCCATTCGCTACGGCGAGCCGATAATCAGTCTTGGCCTTGTCGACAGATTGCAACGCTGCCCTCAAGTCCGGACGCGTGTCGAGTGCTGCCTGGCGGATGTCAATAAGAGGAGGAATCTGATCCGCAAAATCAAAGGGACCGATTACGTCAAACTGCTCAACCGGTGTCTGTTCATTCAACAGCATGAGCAGTTGAATTTTCGCAGTGCGCAGATTCACATCGGCGGTCTGCAGGTCGGAGAGATATTGAACTCTTTGCAATTCCAGACGTTTCAGGTCCACTTGGGCAATTCCGCCGGCTTTGTAGCGCTCACGATTTACGTCCAAGACGTGATCGTAATAAGCCAGGTTTTCCTTCGCGAGATTCAGGATCGCTTTTTCCTGAAGCGTCTGTATGAACGCACCGCGGAGGTTGAACAATAGATTTCGCTCCAGGTCGGCCTGCCCGGAGATTGCGACTGCGGTCCCTTTTTGTGCGCTCTCCAGTCGCAACCCGCGCTTGTGCTGGCGCTCCCATAAAAAGTCCACGCTGGCGGATGACAAGAGGTACGCAAAGGGTCCGTGAGGTGGTCCCCCGCCGCTAAAATCAATCTGATCGGCTAGAACGCTCAAGTTGGGGTTCGGCCGAAGGTTCGCCGTCACCTCCTGTGCGCGGGATTCGTCGATGCCGATCTGTCCAGCTCGAAGAGTGGGATTTGCCGCCTCGAATTTGTCACGAACTTCCTGCCACGTCAGCGCCTTTTGGGCAAAACCGCTGCATGCTGACATGGCAATCAGCAACAACCCAAGGCACAACCGTCTAACGACCCGCTGCATGGAACCCTCCTTGCCTCATTCCAACAGCGCTCGCTTGACCCTCCTGCAAGCGCACTCGTTGGGGCTTAGACTGCAATTCTTTCCGAAACTGAATTAGCGAATACTGCCAACTAAGAATCCAATCGGCGTGAACGGAGAAAACTGACGTGCGCCGGTCAACCGCCAAACCACAAAGGTAGGCTTCGTACGGTTTGTCGCACTACTGTAATGCCTCGACCAAAACGTCATGTGAATAGAATGTTAAAGCCGAGCCATTTCGCGCCTCTGGCGCCACACCGCAGCCGCAGCCCAGGACGCATCGATCATTCTGCAGGCGCGTAGTAACCTCGCCGACTGTGTCTCTTGTCTCTTCGGGCAATTCGTCCGCCCTGAAGGAGACCAGGGACTGTTCAGTAGATAGTGCTTTCGCGTTCGAGCCTTGCGTAGTCCCCGCGCCGTTCGTCTGCTCAAAATCCATGAATTGCAAACTCCGAAACTCGGGATCAATCCAAATACATTCGAGCGGTTGGCGCGCATTTCCCGTCGTAATCCACACGCAATACAACGGGTGACGAGGCAAGGCCGGGATGAAGTTCTTCGTCATGTTTCCCTCCCGGTTGAAGACACGTTTCCTGTTGGCGTAGCCGGATGCTGTCCGCCGCCATAGAAATCAGTCTCAACTCAAATCAGTTTAGGAGTAGTGAATCAGGCCGTTTATGTTCGGCATCAAATTCGCTCGCTCATGTCACAGATCAAAAACTGCGAGGAGCGAGGAAGGATCAGCCGATAACGGAATTGCCGTGCCTTCCAGAACGCTCATCACAGCACAAGCCTCTCGAACGACTTGGAGGATTTTGTGCAGATTCGATGTCCATAGTGCTTCTATAATCCGAGGTCGAGTTCCCACTGGAATTTCGACTCAGGTTTTTATATCATATCCCCCTAGGATATAGGCAAGAAAAAAAATGTCACACATTGATAAAGAAAAACAAAAGCTTGTAGCTCGCATAAAACGCATTCGCGGCCAGGTCGATTCCATTGAGCGTTCGCTGACCACTGGTGATGACTGCGCAGACGTCCTGATGCTTCTGGCCAATGTGCGAGGTGGAGTTAACAGTCTCATGGCGGAGATTCTCGAAGACCACATCCGCCTACACATGATGGGTCACGAAAAGAGCCCAATGCCCTCAGTGGAGTTAGCAGAAGATCTGATTGGTTTGGTTCGCGCGTACCTCAAGTAATTTGGCTGGACGTATGAGTGCAGAGTCGCCAAGGGCGCGACGCGACGCACGTGCGCTGAATCACATCTTGTGGGCCCTTTTCGGTGGGACCATGCAAGTCACGAAGCTTCTGATTGGGGGATACCTAGCGTGCCTACACAACCTAGGGTTAACTCCGCGACACGGAGAGACGAACGTGAGTTGCGGGATGCGGATTTCGCCATGCGTCTTTCCTTGATTGTTGGGTTGGCAATGCTGATCGGTAAGACCACGGTTTATTTCATGACACATTCGGCCGCCATTTTCTCCGATGCAGCCGAGTCGGTTGTCCACGTGATCGCCGTCGGGTTTGCTTGGTTCAGTCTTCGCCTCAGCACCAGATCAGCTTCCCCGCAATTCCTCTACGGTTACGAGCGGATCACTTTTTTCTCCGCGGGATTTGAAGGTGCAATGATCGTGGTCGCCGCGGTCGCAATTCTCTATGAATCAATCCGGAAGTGGATGGCCGGGTTACAGCTAGAACACTTGGGAGCAGGAACAGCGCTGATCTTGCTGGCTGGAATATTCAATGCAGGTCTCGGTTACTACCTCCTGCGAGTCGGCCGGCGGACCAATTCATTGATTCTAGAAGCCGATGGCAAACACGTTTTAACCGATAGCTGGACCAGTTTTGGCGTTGTAGGAGGATTGGGGCTGGTTCTACTGACACACTGGAAACCGTTCGATCCATTGGTGGCCATCGCGGTTGCCGGAAATATCCTTTGGTCGGGAGGACACTTGGTCTGGCACTCGGCCGTCGGGTTGATGGATTATTCTGATCCTGAAGCGGGTCGGAAGATTCGCCAGAAGTTGGATTCGATTTGCTCGGAACTGGCCATTCAATACCACGGCGTACGCTTCCGCACTACTGGCTACCGACAAATCATCGAAATACACCTGTTGTTCCCGCACCTCACTTCAGTCAGCGAGGCCCACCGTCTCGCAACAATCCTGGAAGAACGTCTGCCTGCCGAACTGGGAATGCCAGCTGAAGTCACGACTCACTTGGAGTCTTTAGAGGACCACGCCGATGTCCACCACGAACAACACTACACCGGGAAACCTGAATAGACTCGGCGGAGCAACTGGAAAGTCGGTAACCTGATCTTTTTTGACGCCTGCATCTTCGTGGGTCCGGGCCCCCACAATACGCAATACACGCCACTACGATAGCGCCGACCTCCGGTTGCCCCGCTTACACAACTGTTCCGAACAGTGCCCCGACGCATCGCAGGGTCGTGTTGGCGGCAGAACCCATGTCCAGTGCGATCGAAACAAAGTGATGAAACTACACGCTGCTGGGAACAGCCTCGGAGTAATTGCCAAGCAACTGAGCCTCACCAAGACAACGATCTATCGGATTGTCAATGCAAGTGCTAGGGAAACGCAGTCGGGGCATTTCCCAATCCCTGCATGACGACTTTCCGTGCGTCCGACAATCTGGGAACTGGAGACCTGTCCCGTTGTCTTGAGACAGTCCTCTTCGGAGGGCAATACGGTTTTGATTGTACTGCCCTCGTTGACGGGGGAGCATTTCTAGAAGTGAAAGCCTAGCTCAGCGGTCAGCGAACGTGGCGTGACATAGTGCGTGCCGCTAAAGGTGGAAAGGAAGTTATAGAGCGCAAAATGGTTCGCCAAGTTGATGACGGTCAATCGTGCACTCACTTTGTACTTGTCGCCACGGAACAAATTGTCATGGCCGACCGACATGTCGAAAAGGCTCCGCGACGTGATGCGCGGCGGATTATGGTCGTCGTTCTCGGTGTTCTGCGTGGGCACCTTTATCAGTGCGGAGCCAAACGCTGATGCGGGGCAATTGAACGGTAGGGGTGCCGTTGGGGTTGCGCGGACGCCGTTGCAAGTGAACCCGGCCTCGGACTCCTGGTCGGCAGAAAGCGGAATCTCACCGACATTGGCGGCGCCCATGCTCACGTTATTCACGCCGCCGATGACGACTGATCCTGGGCAATCGTTGGACGCGTTCGCACCGAAGCACGGTGTTGCCCCTGCGACGAGTCCGCTGTCATACCGCCAGTTGAAACCAATCCACGGGCCACGCTTCCAGGGCTGGTATTGCAAGTGGGTGGTCTGGTTGAACTTCTCGTCGTGGTCAATGCGGAACGGAAGTCCGGCTGCGGTAGCCACCGTCGCGCCCGCGCCGCCGATCTGGGGCTGGAAAAAGCGTGCCGCTACGCTGGAGAAGACCATCAGCGCCGAGAAGCCATGGATATCGGGCACGCTCACCCGGCCCGCATATCCAGGAATCTTGGAGTTGTGCCATTCAATGGGGAACGTGATCGGGGTGTTGCCCAGCACGCTGAAGTCGTAGCCATTGTGCGTGTATTTCGAAATCCACTCGCCGGAAAAGACCAGGTACTTCCCGAACGCCTGCTCGATGCCAGCATGAAATTCATTGCGAAAGCCGGGACTCAACGCTCCGCTCGATGAGCCGCAGAGAAGAAGCGGGTTCAAGACGGCATTTAAGCATCCGATGCTGGAAAGGATCAGATTTTCATTGAAAGGAGATTCCAGGGTGCGGGCGTAGGAAACTCGCAGAATCGTGTTGGTCTGTTTGATGTTGTAAGCGACTCCAAGCCGAGGTTCAACCTGCCGCGCGGTCGAGAGTCCGTTGTAAAAATCGCCGCGCAGACCGAGATTCAACGACCAGTTTCCTTTGGTGATGTTGTCTCGCACGTACAAAGCGAGTTCCTTCACGTCGGTGTGGCCATTGAAAGTGTATGGGCTTCCCCCACGCGTCAAGTCGTATGGAGCCAGGATCGGGTTGTAATTAGGGTAAAACGGAACGTTTGGCGCGTTGGGGTTGGAAGCGTGGTTTTGCTGGTAGGTGCCCGTGTTGCCGGGGCAGTCCGCAACAGTGAGTCCGGGCGCCGCGACAAATGGGAGGGGGTTGACTGATGTCACAGTCGCGGCAGTGATGCAGGGTGCGTTGTAGGTTGGATCGACGATCCCGATGGTGTCGTTTTCATTGAGGAACGTTTGTTGGTAAACGACTCCTGCCTTGATTTGGTTGATCCCCTTGACGTAGGAAAGATCGGATCGAAGTCCCGCGTTGGTGAGCGTCCGGTTCTGGCCCACGGACTGTCTCTGAAGACTCGGCGGCCCTAGGTCTGCGAAAGGATCGCTGCTTGGATAGTAGTTGTAGTCGTCGCGGCGCACGAACGCGCCCAAAGTAAATACCGCGTTCGTATTCAGCACATGCGTCCAGGAAGGGGCAATGTTGAACGACCCAATCTTGGAGCGCTGATCCGTCGGTCCGACGATATTTCCGTTCGGGTCTCTGCCAGCAAAGGCCGCCATTTGCGGTTCAATCCCATACAGCCCACTCCAGGGAGTCGCGTTTTCGGCGTCGAGGTTATTCGGCGTTTGGAACCAGCTCCGGCTGTAGCCGAAGTTCAGGTGAATCGAATCGGCGGTTGCGAGTTGATAGTCCACGCGGTCGAACAGATTTTCTTCGTTGCCTTTGTCGTGGAACACAGCGAACTCTGGCGGATCTAGGAACCGGCCAGTGTTCAAGCCGCCCACGGAGATGAAGTTCCCCCAGTTCTTACCTCCATAAGCGAGATCGGCCGCCACGTTGGATGTTCCAAAGGTCCCGTAGGAAGTAGTCACACTGCCGTGAGGCGTCGTTACACCCTGACCTGAGCGCGTGGTCGCTACAATCACAACGCTGGTCTTACCGCCGTATTCCGCGGGCGGCGCACCCGAGATCACTTCCATGGATTCGATCGAATCGACGGGAAGCTGGTTGGAGAAGACTTTGCTCTGCTGGTCGGTAATGGGCTGTCCGTCGATAGAGAACGAATTCTCCGCGTGGTCGCCCAGTCCGTGGAAGAGGCCATTGGAATCGGCAGCGATTCCCGGCGTTGAGAGAGTAACCAGCGAACTGAGTGACGACGAAGAGCTTTCCAACGGAAGCCTGTCGAACAAGGCCTTGTCGATGTCGGAGTGGAAGGTCGGATCGTTCTCCAGTAAATCGGCCGCCTGAGCCTCGACCGTCACGCTCTCGGACGCACCGCCCACCTTGAGGGCGATGTTGAGGTTCACGGGAACAACAGAGCGAACATCAATGTCCTGTGAATAAGGAGCAAACCCGCGTCCCAGCACAGCGAGGTGATACGGATTGAACGGCACATTCGGGATGGTAAATTTGCCTGAACTGTCGGTAGCCGTGGTTCGGTCAAAACGGCTGACTGGGTTGTGAATTTCCACGGCTGCAAACGCGACCACCGCACCGGTCGGATCCAGGACCGTACCTGTGACCGAGGTTGAGTTTCCACCCGACTGCGCGTAAGCCTGAAAAGCGAGGGCCAAAAGGAAAACCACCATAAAAGTCGCGGGAAGCGACTTCCTGTAAGAAGCCAGCATGATTCCTCCTGAAGATTCGTCGAAAAGACCAAGCGAAAGGCACACGGGAAACGAACCGGGCCTGTAAACGGCAGAGAGCTGATCTTTAGGCGCTAGGAGGCGGGCGGACACACAGAACAAAGACTGTCAGGCGTTGCTTTGCAGAGACCGGTTCCGGCCGAAAGGTAGAGACTGAAACGAACATCACCCTTGGTAAGGTGGTAGCGGTTTGCGGAGAAGCTGAATGGGCGGCGATACAGACGGTACACGTCGACGACTCGGTGGCACTCGAATGTTGATGCGCGGCGAATGCTAATGCCGACCAGAAGGTCAGCAACACGCACAGATACGCTATCCGCTTCGATATCGACCGCATGAAGGCTACCCCACGGGAGCTTCGTTCGAATCTATACCAAGACAACAAACAAACGCAACGAGAGAATACCTATCCAGGTATGTACGCACAGCCTGCTTATATTTCGTGTTTCCTGACTGCCAGAGCTAGTGGTGGTGTGACGAGGCGAGACCCCCGTAAAGGCCCAGTATGACGACGACTATCGCTCCCAGAATGATCAACAGCAGTTCAATTATCCCCTTCCTATCGCCCGCTCTCTTATTCCGGTTCTGACTCTTTTTGAAGATTGATACCATGAGGTCACTGCGTCGCGCCTCCAACAGGAACGCTCTAATCCACGGCAGCCTTGATCTGTCTGGATGCCGCAGCGTTGGTTGCGGTGCTCTCTGCACGTTCAGGCCACTCCTTTGGATGGAAAGGCTGTTTGACGGTTCTTCACGCATTTCCCAAATCTCTAAGGGAAAATGGACTGATCCTGCATTCTCGAAATTCGCGCGGCAGGGCTAGCATCTCGCCCGCATCCCGACACCGGACAGCCCACTCAACCAGGCTTCGGTACTGGTCGAACGTAACAATATTTCCCAACCATTCCGTGCCCGATGAGCTTGTAATGACGACCACGTTCGGCACATCGCATGGTCCAACACAGCCGCTGATAGTCAGCTGAACTCGCTTCAGCAGTCCCCGTTTCCGCCATTCACTCTTCAGCCATTCCACCGGAACTTCAGGCAAACCACGCTCAACATTGCCGCAACAGCAGCCTCGACAGATCGTGATCTGTCCGACCACGAGACGCTTCGTTTTCAATGGACAATCTCGATCCTCGTTCACAGCGGGTGATCCGTCCCGACTTCTGGAAGCCACTTAATCCAACAAGCCATGCAGGTCGTCCATTTCAAACGGTTTGGTGATCTGCGAGACTGCAAGAAAACTGCCACAATTAAAATCACCATGATCGCGAGGGCGATTAGGACTGCCCAAGCCCTCACCTTCCGACTTTGGATTACATAAGCAAAGCGCATACCCATCTCAAGCTTCGCCACAAATCCTCGACCTCATCGCCTCGCTTCCGAACTTCGGGGCAACAATCTCGTGGAATTGAGGATGAATGCCAACTCTGAGGTCACGTGAATAAAGGCGGCCAGTAGCGGATTCAGGAAGCCAAGGGCTGCCATTCCCACTCCTATGCTGTCCACGACCAGAGTCCCCACAAAATTCTGCATGATAATCCCGCGGCAACGTCGAGCAAGCCGCAAAGTTTCGACTAATTTCGAGAGATCGCTTCCGATCAAGATCACATCCGCGCTTTCCCGAGCAACATCCGTTCCCGATCCCATGGCGATGCCGACGTTGGCCTCTACCAGAGCCGGAGCGTCGTTGATTCCGTCACCGACCATCGCGACGTTCCGCCCTTTGTGTCGCAGCTCAGTCACCCACTTTGCTTTCTGTTCAGGGAGGAGCCCTCCCACCGCTTCGTCCACTCCGAGACCATGGCCCACAGATGAAGTCGCAGCTTGTGTGTCCCCGCTCAAGAGAACAGCTTTCAATCCCATTTGCCGCATAGCCGCAATTGCGTTCATGGCTTCGGGCCGCAAGACATCCGCGATTCGGATGCTCCCAAGAACTTGTCCCGCGCGGGCGACGTAGACTTCCGACGCCCCTTCCGCACCGTTACTCAGTACGGGCAACCCCCTCGTCATGCCGTGCTCCACGAGGAGTGCCAGACTCCCCACAAGAATCTCCTCGCCTCCATAACTCACCCGGACTCCTCTTCCAGGCGTGTAAGAAAATTCATCGGGCTCCACGAGTGGAATGCCGAGTTCGATTGCCCGTGCCAACACTGCCTTGGCGAGAGGATGTTCGGATTTGCGCTCCGCGATACTGGCAGCGGCTATGATCTGTTGCTCTCCGAAGCCGTTGGCGGAAACGACTTCCCGGATTTGCGGAGTACCGAAAGTTAGCGTGCCAGTCTTGTCCAAAAGCACCGTGTCGACGGCAGCCAAGGCTTCCAGGTAGAGACCGCCTTTGATGATGGCTCCCTGATGCGCTGCCCGGCCGATTGCGCCGAGAATGGCAAGAGGAGTTCCGGCTGCAATGCCACACGCTCCCGCAACGATTACAACGGAAATGGTTGACCTGATGTTGTGGGTAATGATGAAGGTGAGGACCGCCGCGCCCAAGGCGAAGTACACGAGGTAACCCGCCAGGCGATCGGCAGTTTTCTGAATAGGAGCCCTCGACTTCTCCGCGCGTTCTACAGCTTCAATGATTCTGCCGAAGGTCGTGTCGCGGCCGAGTTTCTGGGCGTCGATTTCCAGGGCACCCGACTGGTTGATGGTTCCGGCATAGACAGAATCTCCCGGAGCTTTCTCGACCGGCATGGCTTCGCCTGTGATGGCCGCCTGTTCGACAAACGACCGGCCCCCAAGCACAACGCCGTCCACCGGGATATGTCCACCCGGCTTCACAATGACGGTTTCACCGACCTGAACCTGATCGGACGGGATTTCCACGACATGGCCACCACGGCGGACCGCGACGGTTCTCGGGAGAAAGTCGAGAAGACTCTGGATAGCCCGTCGGCCACGACCGACGGTGAGACCCTCCAGAACTTCAGCAGCAAGCACAAAGCCGGTGATGACCAGAGCGGTGAAGAACTCTCCAATCGCCAAAGCTGAGAGAAGCGCAATGGTCATCGACAGTTCCATCGTCATCTTTCGTTCAACGATGTTCTCGAAGGCTTCCTTGAAAATTGGATACCCGCCGATGAGGGCGGCAGCAATGCCGATGACACTGACGTGCGGAAACGGCTCCCACAGTCGGAACCAGACTGCTGCGGCAGCCAACGCCACGAAGGCTATCCGAACGAGTTCAGCCCACTCCACCCCGTGACCGTGCTCTTCGTGTTCGGCGCCAAGGTCAGGATCCTTCAGTTCTGGGGAATTCAGCGTCTCGCTGAGCGGAGAGTTGGCTGGGGACTTCTCGATGATGGGCGAAGAACTCATAGCGACATTCCCTCCGTGGGACGAAAGCGATATTCCAGGTAAGACTCGACCGTCTCGATCACTTCATGGCCGCGCACAAACTGTGCCCTCAGGGAGCGGGCGCCGCTATAACGGAACCGAGCATGAACCGATATCACTCAGCGATCCGCGCAATGATGACAGGCAGCACGGTCAACGCTGCGACAGTGGAAAACACCACACCACCTAACATGACGGTGGCAAATCGGCCTTGCGGTCCCGAGCTTGCCCCAATCGATGCCACGGGAAGCACTCCCACGATTGCACACAGGCCAACGAGCGAAACAGCTCGAAATTTCGCTTGAGCCCCTCGATAACATGCATTTCGAATGTTGCCGCACAGCCTGCAGGCCTTGGCGATCTCGGAGGCAACCATCCAAGCCTGCACGACAGCTAGTCCAGAAACAAAACAGAAACCTGCTGCCGCCCCCCGCTCCGCGTGCATTCCACGAACAAAAAGGGCAAGCACACCCCCACTAAATCCAAGAAGCACAACGGTTATGACGAAGGCCATGCGCTGCCACATGATGAACTCGCGCAAAAGAATGGTTCATGATACATACCCCCATAGGTATTATGCAAGTCCCGGCATGATATCATTCGTTCGCGAATGAGTCATACGATCAAGAACAAACAGAAGCTGATTCTGCGTAGCAAGCGCATCCGGGGGCAGTTTGAGGCTCTTGAGCGGATTCTCGATGAGGGGCGCGATTGCTCTGAGGTGTTACAGATCATCAGTGCGGCAAGAGGTGCGGTCAACAGCCTGATGACTGAGCTCCTGGAGGGCCACATCCGGCACCATGTGCTTGACCCGAAGCGGAAACCGAATTCGGAGCAGACGTACGCGGCCGATGAGGTGATCGACATGGTGAAGACGTATCTCAGGTAGATCGGCTCGGCCCCAGCGAATCAACCTTCATTGCCAGATGCACCTCAGGAGATCGAGGATGAGATCATGCCTTTCGCCGGCGGCATGGTAATTAGTAGTGAAACCGGTAGCGAAACTCTACATAAAGTTGCCGTGGATCGTTCCAGTGAAATCCGCCAAATGTCAGACTGTTATCCAACTGCACGCGGCGGTTGGCCACATTCAGCGCATCCACGGAAACAGTATATTTTTCAGCGAAGGTTTTCCCGAGAGCAAGATCAACCGTGGTGTGTCCAGGCAGATAGTTCCCGGGATACTGCAAGCCGGGCTGCCCGTTCGTGAAACCGGAACCGTAGTAAACATTGGTCGACGCATAGGTGTGCCAAGGGAGATTTGTGTTGAGGCCCACGTTCAATGTGTTTCTTTGATCGTGATCTACGGGCGAATATCCCGGCGGAATATCCAGTCCGCATGCCGACGTGACGGGAGTGGGGCATATCAAGCCGCCGGTGATTGGCGAGGTTGCCTGCGCGATTTGATTCGCATAGGCAAGGTGAAGCTGGCTGCGATGCCAAAGGTTGGGGGATCGCAGTGTGAGTTCCCAACCTTGAATCAGGGCCGCATCCCAGGTGATCGGCCAGAAGACGTTCGACTCTCCGATGTTGTTGTGGTCCAGCCAATTCGTCGCCTTTGTCTGATAATTATCGGCGCTAAGGTTCCAGCCGCGATAGGGAATAGTGACGCCAAACTGCCATTCGATATCCCGCTCACCGTGCAAAGGAGCGAAGGTAAAATTCTGGCTGTTTGCCAAATCGAGAAGCGCGCCAGTTGCCGTCACGAGTGGCGGGGCTTGGTAGAAGTATCCGTAGAAGCCGCGAAAGACCCAATTCAGGCGCGGAATTCTCAAAGCGACGCCAAAGCGGGGGTCGGTCGCACTTTCCGAGATGGAAGAATCAAATTCCGTTTGGCGAACCCCGGCAATCAACGTCAACCATGGTTTTACTTTGAATTTGTCGTTGATAAATAGGGCAGTAACCCCTCCATTTACGCCAATGGAAGACGCAGGGAAGTTTTGGCTGCCGTCAGTAAACACGTTTTCGAAGTAGTTGTACTGGTGTTGGCCAAATCCGTACACTCCGGCTTGAAGATCGTTTTTCCAGAAGGTTGCGTTGAAGGCCACCTGCGCCCCGCCGTAATTGGCGTTCTGATTCACGGTTGAGATGACGGGATAATCGTCCGGGCCCCCTTTATAGTCAGCACCGTTGTAGTGATAAAAGGGAGAAACCGTGAGCAGCATATTCGGATTGAATGTGTGCACCCACGAAAAAGTGGCGTAGCCATCGGGCTCACGCTCGGCATCCCGCAGGCCGTAGCTGGGATAGACCGAATTTCCGATTGAGTTGGGATCGGGGTCGATGGGAATCTGGTAGTAATCCTGCCGCAAGGAACCGACCAGCCGAAATTGGTTCTTGGCATCGGGATTGAAGATGAACGAGGTAAATCCTCCGTAGCCATTGGCCGCGTCGTGAATCACTTGAGCAATCGGAGTCTGAAGTCCGTAATTGTTCCGGTTTCCGTTCAAGCTGGCATAGTAGGCAAATCGCTGGGTATGCCCTCCGCAACTGATCTGGTCGTTGGTTTGATAGAAATTTCCAGCGCTGATCACGAGATCGCACTCCCGGTTGCGTTCAAAACCAGTTCGCGGTGCGATGTTGAAGATTCCGTACGTACGGTCGCCATAGTCGGCGTCGTAGCTGCCTCGCTGAACTTCGAGGTAGTCGATGTCCTTGGGGTCAATCTGTGGCCCCAGGTTGGTGGCAATGTTCGTGTTGGGGATGGGGACGCCGTCAATTAGCCACTCAACCTGGTGGCCTCCCCGCATGTGCAGCATGTCATGCGTCACATACGCGGCAGGCACGTAGTCTGTGATCATCTGCATGCCGTTCGTCCGATCCGCTCCGGGGGTTTCCTGGATGTCTTCGCGGTTCAGCATCGTCGTCGGAGTGACACTGTCCGTCGTCGCTTCCACTGGAGTCCCCGAGACGGCGACGGTTTCCTTCGCGCCTGCGACAGCCAACGGGAAATGCAACACCGGACTCGTGTCGGACTGAACAATCACGCTTTGTTGCATTTGCTGAAAGCCCTTCGACGAGACTGTGACCGTGTAATTCCCGATGGGTACGGAACTGAATTCAAATTCTCCCCTATCGTTGGAGTCCTGGGAGTGTGTCCAGTCCGAGCTTTGAGCTTTCAGCGTAATGTGTGCGCCTTGAATGGGACGGTGCTGAGGATCATGAACGACGCCGCGAACCGAACCGAAAATCGTGGCAACAGCCGCGGCGCCCAGGAAAAAAACAATAGCCGCTAAACTAGCAACTTGTCTCATAAAATGTCTCCGTCCAACGACACTGGCATCAGTAAATTGTTTGCTATTGAACGACTTCGTCCAGATGGACTTCAGTCTGTTTGGAATCCGTATTGTTGCGGCTGATCCTGCGCACGCGTCCCCACCCATGGAAGTGCGATCGGAAGGATTCCCCAGACGTTCAGTCAGCTTTGGCTAGCGCCAAAATGCCGGTGGCCCACGTTGCGAATTGCAAGTGGCGAGGCGTGAATCAGAAAGGCGAGAATCTGCTGCGAGAAGTAGAGATACGAACGGCAGTTCCAGACTGGAGATTGTCGGACTTTGTGCTCGCGGCTCACCCGTCGGCGTGGCTATCTGTAAGCGATAACGACAATCAGAGGGTCTGGCGCGAAAACTGGCAAGTCCGTCAGTGGACACTGCCGACGTGCCGGACATGCAGTGATGTTTTCCGTTCCGACGACAACAGGCCAGCGCATCCCGTCCGGTAACCGCCAGGGCCGCTGGACCCACGAAGCCCCAGGCCATCACCGCAATCACGAGACTGGCAAGAAACCGCCGCATACGATTCCGTGAACGCTACCACATCACAAGCCTGCGTGACAAATTTGGGCAATACGTGGCAATACGACGGAGGCTATGCGTTCTACTTCCAGCCGACGAAGAGAATGCCCAACTCAGCCATCGCAGCCTGAATAGATAAGCCTGAATAGATAATCTTGACAGCCGACTGCGTTCGGCCGAAAATTCAACGGTCTGTTTCAAGGAGGCCCATGAGAACGTCTTCCGGGCCTTGCAGACGGCGTCACCAAATTGTGAATTACACGCTAGGGAACGAAGATTATGATTGAGAAATACTTCAGAGATGGAATTAGGTTTAAGTGGAATGCGCCGGCGGCTTTGCATCAGCCAATGGATGGCTCCGTCGTTGACAATACGGGAACGACATCCCCCATGATCTATGACGGTTTGGAAAGTCAGTTGATAGATCCGCACCTGCGTATATTCAATGTGAGCACGATTGGACTTACCATGCGGATGCACATCCAACATGTTTGGCTGGACTACAGTTTGGGTCGCACTAGCAAGTGTCCTATCGGTCCGTATGACATACTTACAGGTTTCATGAGCGGTTGCTTCATTGTGCGGTGGACGGACAGAGGGGTGCGTTATGTAGGGCATGTAAGGGCATGTAGGCACGATTGACAAAGCCCAACCCACGGCAACCCTGGTTAACAAGACTGTACTTGTTTAGCGGGCAAGAGGGGTAAAGTCCAGTACTTTGGGCTGAGAGGAACAGAGGAGACTCTGAAGAAGAGAGGAGACCGGTTGGAATTGCTGGCGGCAGGTTTGCAGAAAGCTGACC
>Ga0187875_10001046_pt1 | contig 21863 bp, 13 predicted proteins | sample June2016WEW_17_1_2_FD_132978 | JGI IMG/M metagenome (GOLD analysis project Ga0187875, IMG submission 132978) | Peatland microbial communities from SPRUCE experiment site at the Marcell Experimental Forest, Minnesota, USA - June2016WEW_17_10 | ecosystem: Environmental > Terrestrial > Soil >... | reverse complement strand
TCACAGATCGTCCACATCGATTTCGTGTCGGCCTCGGCGTCGCTCATCTGGTGCCTCGTCGGCCTGGACGGGATCGCCCGCGACGAGCCCAGGCGCCGGGCGCCCTGGGCCTTGGTCCTGGCGGTCGCCACCGGGTGCATCGGCCTGTCAGGCAGCCCTGACATCGTGATCGACACGCTCGTAGCAGTCGTCGTCTACGGCGCCCACCTGCTGATCGCAGAACGCGGTCGGCAGCTTGCCTGCCTCGGCTGGGCTGCCGGCGGCAGCGTCGCGGGACTGCTGGTCAGCGCCGTCCAGTGGATCCCAACCGCTGAGTTCCTCGCAGTCACAGAGCGCGCCCACGCAAGCTACGTGTTTGCGGCTTCGGGCTCGGTCTCACCCGCCGAGCTGCTCGTCTCACTCGTCCCGCACCTGCTCGGCGGAGGTCCGATCGGTCTCGAGGCGTACACCGGGCCGTACAACCTCGCCGAGCTGGACGCCTACTGCGGCATTGCCTCCCTGGTCGCCATCGTGGCGCTCGTGCCCAGATGGCACTCCGAGCGCGCTAGGCACTGGCGCGTCTGGTACCTCGTCGGCGGCATCGGCCTGCTGTTGGCCCTCGGAGCCAACACTCCGCTCGAGCACCTGCTCATCCACCTCCCCGTAGTGGGTGAACAGCGGCTCCCGAGCCGTGCGCTCGTGCTCTTCTCGCTCGCGTCGTCGATGCTGCTCGGCCACTGGATCGAGGATCAGCTCGCGACAAAGCCCGGCCGCGCGAGCCCGGTCGCGGTGGCGAGCGGGCTGGTCGCGCCCGTCGTCGTGGGTGGTCTCGTCGTTGCCACGGCCTTGTCCGCCAAGCCCTACGGGGGGCTCCTCCACGCGCTCGCGGGTTCGCGCTGGTCGTTGCGGGCCATCGCCCCTTACCTCGTGGTCACCGCCGCCATCGCGCTCGCGGCAGGTGCGATCGTGGTCCTCGGTCCCTCCTGGCCGCGCCGTCGGGTCGCGTCAGCGATCGCGGCTCTCGTCATAGCGGATCTCCTCGTGTTCACCGTGAACCAGTCTTCGCTCGCGCCCGTGTGCGCCCGTGCACTCGATGCCGACAACTCGCTGCAAGCCCAACTTGCCGCGCGGCTCGGCGCCGGTGGGCGCTACCTCATCGTCGACCCGGCGCGCTCGGCCGGCATCGCTCTCAACCAGGTCGGAGCACCTGACTCCAACGTCGTGTCCGGCCTCGCCAGCGCCCAGGGCTACGGCTCGCTCACCTGGTCGCTTTATGCCTCGGCAACCGGGACACATACCCAAGATGACCTCCACCCTGTGGCGTTGACCACGGGGGTCTTCGACTCACTCAACGTCCGGGTGCTGCTCACGGTTCCCGACGAGCTCTCCGTCGCCCGGACGCACGCTGAGAGGTTCCAGCCCGCCACCAGCACGCTGCCGGGCCTCGCCGCCCCCACGATCGCCGGTGTGGGGCCCGTCCCGTCGCCGATCGATCTCCGAGCCGGCCAATCTGCACGCCGATGGTTCGGACGCGAACTTGTGCCGAGGACGGTGACCCTCGAACTCTCAGGCCCCCGGCTCGGAGAAAGGGCTTTGGCCGAGCTCGGACGCGATCTTCGTCTCGTGCCGGCGACCGGTGCCGGCGAGCCCCCGAGAACAGCACGAGTCGCGATCGACAGACCGGGCTCGCAGGAGGTCGTCGTCAGCTTCGGGGCCTCGCCCGCCTCGGTCGGCCTGGTGACACGGAACCGGCTTGGTATCCCGGTCCGGATCGCCTCGGTCGTCGTCACGACCCGCTCCGGCACGTCCTACGGCCTCGACGGGCCGCTCTCCGCCTACCTGACGGCTCCGCACTGGGTGGCTGCTGGGACGATCGGGCCATTCATGGTGTTCTCGAACCAGAGGGCCCGCGGTTCGTTCTCGCTCGCGGGACGGACCAGCGACGCCAGAGGTGGCCTTCAGGTTCGCGTCGTCAGCTCCTCGCCCTGGACGCCTGCCGAGACGGTGGCCGTCACCTCGGCGGCACCCGCCACGATCGTCAGGTCCGTGGCGGACATCCCCGGCTGGAGCGCGATCGGCAACCACGACGGTCGGGCCGAGACGATCGCCCTGCACCGCGACGGCCTCGTGCAGTCCTTCGCGGTACCCGAAGGAACGACACTGGTCACCTTCAACTACGCGCCGCCCGGGCTTGGAGCGGGCCTTGCAGCATCGGGGTTGGGCATCGCGGCAATTCTCATCCTCGGGCTCGCCGCCATCGCCTTGTCCCGCCGCCCGGAGGCCAGCCCGATGGGCGAGCGCCTCAAAGCGTCTGGCCTGCGCCTTTGACGAGTGGGCCGGGAAGGATTCGAACCTTCGAAGGCTGAGCCAGCAGATTTACAGTCTGCCCCCGTTGTCCACTTGGGTACCGACCCGTCGGCGGACACGATAGTGGCCCGCGCCGGCTCACTTCGCAAGGCGACGGCGCAAGCAGCCTTGCTAGCGTGCGTGCGTGCCGAGCTTTGATGTCACCTCCCAGGTAGATATGCAAGAAGTGCGCAATGCGGTCGATCAGGCAAGCCGTGAGGTTGCCACCCGTTTCGACTTCAAGGACACCGGCGCGAGCGTCGAGCTGAAAGGGAACGAGATCGAGCTGAACGCGCCGACCGAGGACCGGCGGCGTGCCCTCGTCCAGGTCCTCGAGGAGAAGCTGGTCCGCCGGCACGTCTCGCTGAAGGCCGTCTCCTACGGCAAGATCGAAGAGGCATCCAAGGGCGCCCTACGCCAGACCGCGGCACTGAACGCCGGCATCTCGTCGGACCACGCGAAGAGGATCAACAAGATCATCAAGGACCTTGGCTTGAAGGGCGTCCAGTCCCAGACCCAGGGTGATCAGGTCCGCGTCACCGGCAAGAAGCGTGACGAGCTACAGGCGGTGATCGCAGCCCTCAAGGAGAAGGACCTCGAGATTCCCTTGCAGTTCGGCAACTTCCGCGAGTGAAGTCTCAGCCGTAGCAGCCCGCGTGGACATACAGGCAGGGGACGCCTCCGGCGCTCACTCCTCGCCGGAGCCCGTCGCCGCACGACGACGAAGCTCGGCGACGACTGCGGGGTCGGCCAGGGTGGTCGTGTCGCCGAGGTCGCGGCCCTCGGCCACGTCCCTCAACAGCCGCCGCATGATCTTGCCCGAACGCGTCTTCGGGAGGTCGTCGGTGAAGATGATGACCCGCGGCCGGGCGATCGCACCGATCTTCTCGACGACGTGCGCGCGCAGGACCTCCGCGTGCTCGTCGCCGACTTCCAGGCCGTGCTTCAAGGTGACAAAGGCGATGATCACCTGCCCGGTCGTGGCGTCGTTGGCACCGACCACCGCCGCCTCCGCCACGCTCGGATGGTCGACGAGCGCGGACTCCACCTCAGTCGTGGAAACGCGGTGGCCCGACACGTTCATTACGTCGTCGACCCGTCCCAGCAGCCAGAGGTACCCGTCATCGTCGACCTTGGCCCCGTCGCCTGCGAAGTAACGACCCTCGAAACGGCTCCAGTACGTCTGGCGGTACCGCTCCGGGTCGCCGTAGATGCCCCGCAGCATGGCCGGCCAGGGCCGCGTGAGGGTGAGGTACCCGCCGCCGCGCTCGACGGTCCTGCCGGCGTCGTCGACGACCTCGGCTCCGATCCCCGGCAGCGGGAACGTCGCACTCCCCGGCTTCAAGGTCGTCACGCCGGGCAGAGGCGAGATCATGATGGCACCGGTCTCAGTCTGCCACCACGTGTCGACGACCGGGCAGCGGCCGCCGCCGATCTGCTGCCAGTACCAGATCCACGCCTCGGGGTTGATCGGCTCGCCAACCGAGCCGAGCATCCGCAGGCTCGACAGGTCGTGTGACGCAGGGTAGGCCGTCCCCCACTTCATGAAGGTGCGAATAGCCGTAGGCGCCGTGTAGAGCGTCGTGACTCCGTAGCGCTCGATGATCGACCACCAGCGGTCGCGGTCGGGGAAGTCGGGCGTTCCCTCATAGAGCACGCTCGTGGCCCCGTTTGCGAGCGGGCCGTAGACGATGTAGCTGTGGCCGGTGACCCACCCGATGTCAGCCGCGCACCAGTAGACGTCGGTCTCGGGCTTCAGGTCGAAGACCGCCCGGTGTGTGAAGGCAACCTGGGTCAGGTAGCCACCAGTGGTGTGCATGATCCCCTTCGGGCGGGCAGTCGTGCCCGAGGTGTAGAGAAGGAAGAGCAGGTCCTCGGCGTCCATCGCCTCCGCCGGGCTGTGCGGGTCCTGGCCGGAGACCAGCTCGTGCCACCAATGGTCCCGCCCCTCTTGCATGACGAGATTCCTCGCAGCCTCGCCTAGGCGGCGAACGACGAGCACGTTCTCGATCGAGCGGGCACCGCTCGACAGCGCGTGATCGGCGTTGGCCTTCAGCTCGACGGCGTGCCCGCGTCGCCAGCCTCCGTCAGCGGTGACGAGGAGCCGGGCGCTCGCATCCTCGATCCGATCGCGCAGGGCGTCCGCGGAGAAGCCTCCGAACACCACAGAATGAGCGGCCCCGATCCGTGCGCACGCCAGCATCGCGACGGGAAGCTCCGGGATCATCGGCATGTAGATGGCCACGCGGTCACCGCGCTCGATGCCCAGGGAGCGCAGCGCGTTGGCGCACCGTCCCACCTCGTCGAGGAGCTGGGCATAGGTGATCGTGCGACGGTCTCCGGGCTCGCCTTCGAAGTAAAACGCAACCTTGTCGCCGATGCCGGCCTCGACGTGGCGGTCGAGGCAGTTGAACGCGACGTTCAAACGGCCACCGACAAACCATTTCGCGAACGGCAGCTGCCAGTCGAGCACCTGGTCCCACGGCTCGAACCAAGTCAAGGCCCTCGCCTGCGCGGCCCAGAACTCCTCGGTGTCGGCCTCCGCCTGCTCGTACATCGTCCTGTCGGACACGAGCGCCGAGCGGGCGAACTCCTCAGGCGGCGGGAACGTGCGTAGCTCGGAAAGGTAGTCCTCGATCGCGGCGCCCTGGACTTGGCCCCCGCCTTGGCTCGCGTCGCTCATCATCGCCTCCCTCGTACCCGCGCTGGCACACCGATCTGCTCGGCACGAGCTGGCTTCGGCTCACCGGTACCGGTGGCACACCCTACCGACCGGCGGCGCGGCCGACTGCAACAATGGAGCGCACATGCCCGAGTACGTCAACGTCGCCCGTTTGGCGGTTCCCGTCGGCTGGCGGGTGATCGTCGTGAGCGACCTCTTCCTGAGCGCCAAGCGAACGGAAGCTTCCGGATCGGCGTCGGTGGAGCTCGCGCGCGCTCGAGCGTGCCGAAGGCCCGGGCGCAGTCGTCGTCGCCGGCAACGCGTTCGACCTGCTGGTGCCGCCCGACGGTGACCCGGCGGCGGCACTCGGAGCGCACCGGGAGCTGCGCCAAGCGCTCGCCTGCTACCTGGCGGCGGACCGCAGTCGTCGGGCCATCCTTTTGCCTGGCAACCGCGATCGGTCGATCCTTTACGACTCGGCGGCGAATGCTGCTGTCATCGCGGCCGGCCTCGAGGTTGCCCTCACCGTGCAGCTGCAAGTGGCGACGGCGGGCGGGCCCAAACTGGTCTGCATCGAACCCGGGTGGCGATTCGACGAGCGCAACGCCTTCGTCGACCCGGCCGATCGACGCGACACGCCGCTCGGCCACCATGCCGTGGCGGAGATCCTGCCCGCGCTGGCCGGATCGAGCTCACCGTGGCTCGCCGGCATCGACCGGCTGATCGATCCTTCGGGCTTGCCCCGTTTCGTGGCCTCCCGTCTCACCTACCGCCGCGTCGTGCGGTGGCTCTGGTGGCTCTTGGTTCCCATCGCGGCGGCGCTTTTCGCGAGGCTCCCCGACTACTGGCTGTTCGGCGTGCCTAGAAGGCTCGAGCCCTTCTCGTCCCGGCTGCTCGGCCTGGGGCTCACGCTCGTGGTCGAGGTGATCGTGGCGGGGATCGTGCTCGTAGTGATCAATCACCGGATCTGGCGTTCGGCCGGGCGCTCGTTTCTCGGCCCATCGGCCCACCATGCCAACGACAGGGCCCGTGAAGCGTCCCGGCCGATCCTGGCTGAAGGCGGTGTTGGCCTGGTGACCGGCCATACCCTCCAACCTGAGCTCGCGCGGGTCGGCACCGGCTTTTATGCAAACTCCGGCGCATGCGGCGAAGTCGTGGAGGAGCGAGCATCGCGACTCGGCCTGCCCCCCGTCTTCGTGCATCTCCGGCAGTTCTCCTGGGTTGAGATCGAGGCGGGCGCGCAAGTGCACGCAAGGCTCCTCCTCGCCCGCAACTACCTGCGCCCGGTGACGGTGCTGGAGCGATTCGCGGCCGGACGCCTACTGCACAACGGCGGCGAACCGGAGGTGGTCGCTTCCTTCCCCGGCGGCCGCGTGTGGCCGCCGGTCGCCGATTCGGCCCGCAGCCTAAGGCGGGTACGGCGGCTCACTGCAGCCGGAATCGCGATCCTGGGGCTTGCCGACCTCGTCTCGGCCGTCGTGCCACCCCAGGTCCGAGGGCGACTCCATCCGTTGCTCGGCTACATCCCTCTCGGGGTGAGCGAAGCCGCGGGTGCTCTCGTCGCGCTCGCCGGCGTCGGGCTGCTGGCGGTCGCCCGCGGCGTCAGGCGGGGCCAGCGTCTGGCCTGGCTCGTCTCGATACTGCTGCTGGCCGGCACGGTCGCACTGCATCTGATCCGCCATGGCGAGGTGGTCCAGTCGAGCGCCGCCCTCGTGCTCGTGGCGGTGCTGTGGTGGGCAAGAAAGTCGTTCCGCGCGCGTTTCGACCTGCCTTCGCTTCGAACCGGCCTCGCCACGCTCCTAGGTGGCGTGATCGCGGTCACCTTCATCGGCGCAACGGTGCTCTGGAGCGTGATCCCGACCCATCGCGGCGGTCGCCCGATCACCTGGGACCAAGCCTGGTGGGCCACCGCCGGACGGCTGGTCGGCATCCGGACCGTGGCGCTCAATCCTCGAGTGGACGCGTTCTTGTACCCGGCCCTGCTCGCCATCGGTCTCGGTTTGGCGTCGGTCGCGCTCGTGCTGGCGTTCCGGCCCGTCGTCGACCGGCACCGCTCGACTGGTCGCACCGACACCACCGAGCGCGCTGCCGACATCGTGCGCCGCCTGGGCACCGGGACGCTCGACTACTTCGCGCTCCGGAGCGACAAGCAGGCATTCCTCGAACGCGATGGCCTCGTGGCGTACGCGATCTACGGCGGCATCTGCCTCGTCTCCCCCGACCCGATCTGCGAGCCCGAAGAGCGCGACGAGCTCTGGTCGGCGTTTCGCCGCTTCGCGGACGACCGCGGCTGGTCGGTGGCCGTGCTCGGGGCCGGTGAGGAGTGGCTCGGCGTCTACCGCCGGTCCGGCATGCACGAGCGGTACATCGGCGACGAGGGCGTCGTCGATGTCCGGACGTTCTCCCTGGAGGGCGGCGCGCGCAAGGGCCTGCGCCAAGCGGTCAACAGGATCGCGAACTACGGCTACGCCATCTCCTTCCACGACCCGGCCCGGTTGGACCCTGCGCTCGAGGAGGCTGTACATGCTGTCATGGTCCAAAGGCGCCGGGGTGAGGTGGAACGCGGCTTCTCGATGACGCTCGGGCGCATATTCGACCCACGCGACCAGGGCCTTCTGCTCGCGGTCGCGCATGGTCCCGACGGCCGCCCGGTTGCGTTCTGCCAGTTCGTCCCCGCACCGGGCATACACGGTTACTCGCTCGACCTCATGCGTCGAGACGACGCCGATCACCCCAACGGACTCCTCGACTTCATCCTTGTCCGGACCATCGAGCGGTTGAAGAGCTGCGGAGACGAGCACCTAGGGCTCAATTTCGCTGCCATGCGGGCCGTCCTCGCCGGCGAGGACGGGGGTGGCATCCAGCGGTGGCTCCTGAAACGGATGTCGGACTCGATGCAGATCGAGTCGCTCTGGCGCTTCAACGCGAAGTTCGGGCCTGAATGGCTGCCGCGTTATGTGGTGTGGGACGCGGCCGAGAACACGCTGCCGATGGCACTGGCCATCGCGCGGGCGGAGTCGTTCTGGGAGCTTCCTCTGATCGGGAGGTTCTTCCAACCGCCGGGCGCCGGCAACGGGGTTGACAAGATCGGCGTGCCGTCGTCCAGCGTGACACGTTCAGCACCGGCGGCGGGTCACCGCTCGGCTTGACGCGGTAACCGGAAGCCGGCGCCGAGCCCGGTGGGCCGGAGAACCTCAGAAGAGGAAGCCGGCGGCCCGCACGAAGTCGACCAGCGGGGCGGGCCAGATCCCGAACACGATGGTGACCGCGACGGTGACGAAGATCGCGACCGCCGTCGGGCCAGGCACGCTCACCGGCCCGAGGTTCACGCTCCGGGGCGCCGCCCCGGCCGGCTCCGGCTCCTCAGGCAGATCACCCTTGACCGGCAACGACAGCGCGCCCTCATCGCTCCCGGTACCGGACGGGAGCCTGACACCGTACATGAGGAAGATGAGGCGCAGGTAGAACGCGGCGGCGATGGCCGCCGAGAGCATCGCGATGATGGCCAGCGCGTACGAATGGGCCCGCACGGCGGCCGACACGACATAGAGCTTGGCCAGGAAGCCTGTGGTGAACGGGATCCCGGTCTGGCCGAGAAGCAGCACTGCGAACGCCAGAGCCAGCACCGGCTGGCGACGACCGAGGCCGCGGTAGGCGTCGAGGTCGTGATCGTGATCGCCCCGGCCTCCGACGACGGTGATCACCGCGAAGCTCCCGAGCACCAGCAGCGCGTACACGAAGACGTAATAGACACTTCCGGAGATCCCCTGGCTCGTCGCAGCCGCGAGGCCGACGAGGATGAATCCGGCGTGGTTGATCGAGGAGTACGCGAGCATCCGCTTCACATCGCGTTGCACGAGACCGAGGATCGCACCGAGCAGCAAGGTGACGATCGCCATCGCCCACAACAGCGGCTGCCAATCCGTGCGGAGCACTCCGAACGTGGAGAAGAAGACACGCAGCAGCGCCGCGAAGCCGCCGGCCTTGGCGAGAGCGGTCATGAACCCGGTCGCGGGCGTGGGGGCGCCCTGGTACACGTCCGGGGTCCACATGTGGAACGGCACGGCCGACACCTTGAAGCCGAAGCCGACGAGCAGAAGGCCGAGCCCCGCGAGCAGGACGCCGTTGGACGTCACGATGTTGGTGCTCAGATAGGCCGCTATCTGCGCGAGGTTGGTCGACCCTGTCGCCCCGTACACGAGAGCGATCCCGTAGACGAAGATGGCCGAGGAGAACGCGCCGAGGACGAAGTACTTCATGGCGGCCTCGCCCGACTCGCGGCGCTTCGAGTCCATCCCGGCGAGGATGTAGAGCGGGATCGACATGATCTCGAGGGCGACGAAGATGAGGATCAGGTCGTTGGCCGAGGCCATGAGCATCGCGCCCGAGCCCGCCAGCAGCGCCAGCACGTGGTACTCGGGCCCCTCTATCGCCTCACGGACCAGGAAGTCGTTGGCGATCGCCGAGGCGAGGATCAAGATGCACGACACGAGCACCAAGAACGCGATCGCGAAGCCGTCGACCGCCACGGAGTCCGCGATCGTGGTGAACGGCCCACGCGCCTGCACGTCACGCCAGATCACCAGTGAGGCGACGAGCGCGGCGGCCGCGATCGTACCGGAGCCGACCGAGTAGAACGCTGTCGGCACCTTCGCAAAGACGAGCTGGCCTGAGACGAGCAGCACGAGCGCTCCGCCGATGAGGATCAGCTCGGGGAGAATCGCCACGTAGTTCACGTGAGGCGTGACGAAGGTCACCGGGACACCCAGGCTGGACAGCATCGACAAGGCGGCGGGGAGGCTCATTGCTGCGCCCCGCCTGACCGCAGCGCTACCCCGGGCGCTCCGACTTGCGGCGGACGTTGGTGCGCCACGACCTCGACGTGGGTGACGACCTGGGTGACCGACGGTCCGATGCGGTTCAGCAGCGGCCCCGGGAAGATTCCCAAGAGCACGATCAGGATGACGAGCGGAGCGAGGGTGAGACCCTCACGCCAGGAGAGATCGCGGATCGCGCCCGGCTCGATGGTGGGCTTGCCCTGGAAGGCCTGCTGGTAAGCCCACAGGAGATAGACGGCCGCGAGGACGACACCTGCGGTGGCCACAACGGCCCACCAGCGGTGGGTGAGGAACGTCCCGGCGAGGATCAGGAACTCCCCCACGAAACCGTTCAGCCCCGGCACACCGATCGAAGCGAGCATCACGACGGTGAACACCCCCGCCAGCACCGGCACGCGGCGCTGCAAGCCGCGCATCTCGCGGACCGAGAAGGTGCCGAGACGCTTGTAGAGCACCGCAATGAGGATGAAGAGCGCCGCTGTGTAGAGGCCGTGGTTGACCATCTGCAGGACCGCGCCGGTCAGCGCCTCGCGGCTGAGGGCGAACGCGCCGATCACGATGAAGCCCAGGTGCGCGAGCGACGAGTACGCGACGAGGCGCTTCAAGTCACGCTCCACCGCCGCCACGATCGCGCCGTAGATGATGCCGATCGCCCCGAGGCTGAGCAACAGGGGCGCGAGCGTGACGACTGCCCTCGGGAACAAGGCGAGGTCGAAACGGATGATGCCGTAGGCGCCGAGCTTGGCCATGACCCCGGCGAGGAGCAGCGAGCCCGCCGCGGGCGCCTCCCGATAGGCATCCGGCGACCAGGTATGGAACGGGAAGAGAGGCATCTTCACCGCGAAGGCGGCGGTGAACGCGAGGAACAGGAGGACACCGGCGGTCCCCGACAGGTGCGTGTCGGTCAGCGCCCGCACGTCGAAGGTCGTCACGCCTGTCTCCGAAGCGTGAATCGCCACCAACGCCAGGATCCCCACGAACAAGAAGGCGGACGCACCGAGGGTGTACAGGAAGAACTTTCCGGCCGCGTACCCACGGCGCTCGTGGCCCCACCCGGCGATCAAGAAGTACACCGGCACGAGAGTGAGCTCGAAGAACACGAAGAAGACCAGCAGGTCGAGGGCGAGGAACCCCCCGAGGCACCCCGCTTCGAGCACGAGGATCCAGGCGACGAACGACTTGTCCCCCGCTCTGTCGCCCGATGCCGCGAGAGCGATCGGGAACAGCAGCCCGGTCATCAGCACCAGGAAGAGCGAGATGCCGTCCATCCCGAGGCTCCAGGAGATCCCGAACGCAGAGATCCACTGATGGCTGGCGACGAACTGGTAGCCGCCGTAGCCGGCGGTGAAGGCCACGGTCGCCGCCGAGGCGATGCCGAGCACCGCGAGCGAGGCGACGAAGCCGACCACTTGCACCGCTCGACGCTGAGCGCTCGGGATCAGCGCGACGACGACCGCCGCCCCCGCCGGTAACAGTATGAGAGTCGTGAGATAGGGGAACGTGCTTGTCATGACGCCCTCGTCAACACGTAGGCGAGGACCAGTACAAGGCCTGCAGCCAGCCCGAGCGCGTAGTTGCGGACGTAACCGGTCTGAACCTTGCGTAGGTGGCGACCGGTAGCGCGCACGAGCCAGGCGAACCCGTTCACGGCGCCATCGATTCCCTTCGCCTCGACGACCGACGACGTCTCGATCGCGACGGCGGTCGAGGGGCGTGCGATGAACCGGTCATAGGCCCAGTCGATGTACCAGGCGCGCTGGAGGAAGACCGGCTCGAACGCGGGTCGCTCCGATGTGCGGCCCCAGAGGGCGACCGCGAGGCCGACTCCGAGCAACGCGAGCACGGTGTCGACCAACGCGAAGGTCCACACGCCTCCGAGGCCCCAGTGGTGCTGGAACAGACGTGAGGCGAACACCGGGCTCAGCCACCTGTCGAGGAAGTCGAGGTCCGGATGGATCGGAAGGTTGATGAGCCCTCCCAGCGCCGACAGGGCCCCGAGCACGACCAGGGGCAGCGACATCACCCAGGACGGGTCGTGCGGGTTGCGCCCAGGCGCGTGGCCGGTCTCCCTGGCCTCGACCCAACGCTGCTGGCCCCGGAACACCAGCAGGTAGGCGCGCCCCAGGTAGTAGGCCGTGAGCACAGCGGTCAACGCACCAACCGCCCACAACGCCGGGCTGAACGCGTACCCGTTCAAGAGCACGTCGCCCTTGGACCAGAAGCCCGACAGCACCGGGACGCCGCCGATCGAGAGCCACCCTATGAAGAACGTCACGGCGGTGATCGGCATCAGCCGCGCCAGGGCCCCCATCGTCTTCACGTCCTGATCGTCGTTCATCGCGTGTATGACCGAACCGGCTCCCAGGAACAGGAGAGCCTTGTAGAACGCGTGCGTGAGCATGAGGAACACCGCGGCGTCGTACGCGCCAATGCCCGCGGCGAGGAACATGTAGCCGAGCTGCGAGATCGTCGAGTACGCAAGGATCTTCTTGATGTCGTTCTGGGCGCAGGCGATCGTCGCCCCGAGCAGTGCCGTCCCAGCTCCGACGATCGCGACGACGTGCGCCGCGTCCGGTGCCCGGTAGAGGATCGGATTGATTCGGCACATGAGATAGACGCCCGCGGTCACCATCGTCGCCGCGTGGATGAGCGCAGAGACCGGCGTCGGGCCCTCCATCGCGTCGGCGAGCCACGGATAAAGCGGGATCTGGGCTGACTTGCCGACTGCGCCCGCGAACAAGAGGATCCCGATTGCCACGAGCGACGGCTCACCGACGCTGCCGAGGTGGGCGAAGACCGTGTGGTACTCGAGGCTCCCCGTGCGCTCGTAGATGAGGAACAAGGCGACGAGGAACGCGGCATCCCCGATACGGTTGAAGATCATCGCCTTCTTGGCAGCGCTCGAAGCACTGTCGCGTTCGAACCAGAAGCCGATGAGGAAGTACGAGCAGACTCCCACGCCCTCCCAGCCGAGGAACAGCAACAGGAAGTTGTCCGCGAGCACGAGAAGCAACATCGCGGCCACGAACAGGTTCAGGTACAGGAAGAACTTCGGGAAGTCCTCGTCGTGCTCCATGTAGCCGATGGAGTAGAGGTGGATGAGGGCGCTCACCCCGGTCACGAACGCCGCCATGGTCATCGACAGCGGGTCGACGAGCAGGCCCATGGTGACGTGCAGGTGCCCCGCGGATATCCAGGTGAACCAGGTCTGCGTGTACGACCGGCCGTTCGCGGGCAACCGGAACAAGCCGATGAACACGACGACTGTGACGACGAACGAAGCAGCCACCATCCAAGTCGCCAGCCAGCCGGCGCGCGGGTTGCCGAGCTTGCGTCCTGACAACAGCAGGATCACGAAGCCCGCGAGCGGGAGCAGCGGCACGAGGAACGCGACACGAAGCACGGGAGCGGTCAGCCCTTCATTCCGTGGACGTCATCTGCTGTCGCCCCAGGCCGGCGCCGGTAAATCGAGACGATGATCCCGAGGCCTACGACCACCTCGGCGGCCGCCACGACGAGAACGAAGAAGACGGCCGTCTGACCTGCGATGTCGTTCAGCCGCCGGGCGAAGGTCACGAACGTGAGGTTCGCGGCGTTCAGCATCAACTCGACGCACATGAACATCACGAGCACGTTCCGGCGGATGAGCAGGCCGATGGCGCCGATGGTTAACAGCACGGCCGCGAGTGTCAGGTACCAGGAAGCTGAGACGCTCATGGCCCGGTCACCTCCAAGTCGGCGAGGTCGTCGACCGGCCCGCCACCGCCTGGCTCGCTGTCGCCTGGCCCGCCACCGCCTGGCTCGCTGTCGCCTGGCTCGCTGTCGCCTGGCTCGCTGTCGCCTGGCTCGCTGTCGCCTGGCTCGCCGGTCGGCGCGCCATTCTGGCCGAGCGCGCGACGGGGTCGCCGCGCCAGCACGACCGCCCCGACGACGGCAACGACGAGCAGGGCGGAGGTCACCTCGAAGGCCAGCAGGTATGTCGTGAAGATCGAACGACCTATCAGGCCGACGTTGTCGCCCGGGCTGCCGATCGCCCCGCTCACCGATCGTGCGCCGCTGGGCCACCGGCCTCGCGCCAGGAGGAGCACCTCTACGAGCCCGAGGATCCCCACGCAGATGGCGACGGGCCGCTGGGCCGGGAGCGGATCTCGCTGAATGGCTTCTTTCTGGTCGACACCGAGCAGCATGATGACGAACAGGAACAACACGACGATCGCACCGGCATAGACGATGACCTGCACCGCGGCCAGGAACTGCGCGTCCTCCTCGACGAACAGCACCGCGACGCCGAACAGCGTCATCACCAGCATGAGGGCGGAGTGGACCGGGTTGCGTGCAAGCACGACGCCGAGCGCGCCCAGGACGCAAATGGCCGCGGCTATCACGAAGGTGATCGCATCGGGGATGGTGGCGGCGAGAACGCAGGTCACCTGCCGCGCACCTTGCCCCCGAAACGCCGCGGGATCTTGTCCCGCTCTACGGTCCGGATCGAGATGTTCCCCGTGGCCAGGTCATCGCGGTTGCCGCTCTGGCCGCCCTCCGGCGCACGGACGCCATAGCCGAGCTCGCCCGACCATTGCACTTCGCCCTCGTATTCGACCGCGCCCGACGGCGAGGTCGCCCGCATCCAGCCGGAGGTGTAGTCGCCTTCGCCCGGTCGCCAGTCCTCCCACGGGAGCTGCCGTGGGAGGCCGTCATCGTCGACTACGAGCTCCTCTTTGGTGTAGATGGCATCGGAGCGGTTTGTGAAGGAGAACTCGAACATCTTCGACTCGGTGATCGCCTCGGTCGGGCAAGCCTCGACGCACAGATCGCAGTGGATGCAGCGCAGGTAGTTGATCTCGTAGACGAACCCGTACCGCTCGCCCGGCGACACCGGCGCGTCAGGCGGGTTGTCAAGGCCGCGCACGTAAATGCAGTCCGCCGGGCAGACAGCAGCGCACAGCTCGCAGCCGATGCACTTCTCCATCCCGTCCTCGTAGCGGTTGAGGACGTGGCGACCATGAAAGCGGGGCGGTTTGGCCACCTTCTCGTCCGGGTACGGCGTGGTGACCCTCGGTTCGCCGACCTGCTTCAAGGTCACGGCGAAACCACCGAGGAACCCGAGGGACATCTTCTTCCGCGGCTCTCGCGCCATCATCCACCTCCGTCGGGCTCGCGAACGGCCCGCAGATAGGAATCAGTCGCGGTCCGCCGCCCAGAGGCGCTCTCCTCCAGCGCCTCGCGGCGCGCACGGCCGACGAGGACGGCCTGCCAGAGAGCGCTCCCCACGATGGCACCACCGAAGAAGACGCCAAGGCCCCAGATCGTTCCGATCCGAAAAGCCGCCACAACCAGAAGCCATCCGAGCGACAGCGGGATGAGGACCTTCCAACCGAGCTCCATCAGCTGGTCGTAGCGGAGCCGGGGCAGGGCGGCGCGTATCCAGACATAGACGTACATGAACACCACGGTCTTGCCGGCGAACCACACGATCGGCCACAGCCAACGGAGGACGTGGAAGCCGGGGCCGTCCGGTCCACCGAAGAACAACGTCACCATGACGGCCGACATCGTGATCGTGTTCATGAACTCGGCCAGGTAGAACAGGGCGAAACGCAGCGACGAGTACTCGGTGTGGAACCCGCCCACGAGCTCCTGCTCACCCTCGGTCAGGTCGAAGGGCGGGCGGTTGAGCTCCGCGGTCACCGCTACCGCGAACAGCGGGAAAGGCAAGATGCCGAGGCGGAAGATGTTCCAGTGGAAGAAGCTGACCGCTTGGGCGTCCACGATCGCCCGCGTCGACAGCGAGTGCGTGACGATGACCACCATGGCGATGGACAAGCCCATGGCGGCCTCGTACGAGATCATCTGCGCGGATGCCCGGATCGATCCGAGGAGCGGGTACTTCGAACCGGAGGACCAGCCCGCCAGCATCGTCCCGTAGACCGACACCGACGACAACGCGAGCAGGAACAAGATGCCGATCGGCGGATCGGCTACCTGCAGCTCCACCACGTGGTGGGCGATCGTCACGACGCCGCCGACCGGGACGATCGTGAAGATCAACAGGGCCGGCAACAATGCCAGGTACGGCGCCAACCTGAACACGAAACGGTCCGCCTGGTCGGGCAGCAAGTCCTCCTTGAAGAACAGCTTGATCCCGTCGGCGAGCGTCTGGAGAATGCCGTAGGGGCCGGCGCGGTTCGGTCCCACACGGTTCTGCATGTCGGAGATGACCTTGCGCTCGAACCAGATGGCCAACATCACCGCGACGAGGAGCACACCGAAGGCCACGAGGACCTTGACGGCGGCGATGATCACCGCGCCGAGATCGACCCCGTGGGCGAAAAGCGGATCGGGCATCAGGTCACCTTCTCCACGTCGACCTCGACCGCCGCAACAGAGGAGTCGATGAGTGCGGAGGCACTCGTCTCATGGACCGGGGCCGCGTTGAACTGAAGGAGAGCCACGCCGCTCGGGACGCCGGCGTCGCCTGCGGCAGCGACCACGAGCTCGCCACGAGGCGAGCGCACCCGCACCTCGTCACCAGGCTCGACGCCGAGCTGCGTCATCGCGTGCGGGGCAAGACGCAGCTCCTGGGACCGGGCCAGTGGCGCGAGCGACTCGGCTGACTGAACGAGCGTTCCGTAGTCGTATAGCCCACGGCGAACGACAAGACGCCAGGAGCGCCCGTCGGCGGCCGGCAGCGGCGCGGAGGGCGCCCACGCGCCTGGGTCGAACCGAAGAAGGCTGGGCTGCCGGTTGCCGCCGGGCACAGCGGCGGCGGGCACGGCGGCGGCGGGCGCTGGCTCTTCGTCGAAAAGCTCCTCTTCTTCGTAGGCCTCCTTGTCCGCGAAGGTCTCCTCGTCCGCGGTGGGCTCGACGCCCGGTGACATCGCCGCCCCCGCGGCGAACGGCGCACCCTGCTCGGAGACCGAGTCGATCCCGGGGGTCGCGATCGGGTCGAGCCTCCGCGGGCGCTGGGTGAGCTGCACGGACGCTGCTCTGAGCGGGATGACGATGCCGTCTGCCGCCTTGGGCGCCGCTAGCGCGGTGCCCGTGCAACCGGAATGTGCCGGGGCGATGGTCTCGATCTCGGCCCAGATCCCTTCCAGGGACTCGAAGCCGAGATCGGCTCCCAAACGGTCCGCCAGCTCGGTTGCGATCACCCAATCGGCACGGGACACCCCGGGTGGCACGACCTTGGCCGCGAGCCGCGTGACTCTGCCTTCGAGGTTCGTCGTGGTGCCTCCGCGCTCCGCGTACCCAGCTGCCGGCAGCACGACGTCCGCGAGCATCGACGAGGCGTTGAGCGCGGTGTCCACCGCCACGAGGAAGTCGACACGCTCGAGCGCTCGGGTGGCGAGGTCGCGATCGGGGAAGTCTGAGAGCGGGTCAGCACCGAGGAGCACGAGCGTGTTGAGCTCACCGGATGCCGCAGCCTCGAGCATCCCGGCGGTGTCGAGCCCGCGTCCTGCCGGCACCGAGCCCCAGTGCCCACCGAAGAAGGCACGTCCATCATCGAGGGTCACTCGCCCGGGGAGCAGCCCCGGAGCACACCCGAGGTCCATCGCACCGTGCACGTTGCCACGCCGGAGGGCCGAGAGGAAACGGGCGGACGGCCAGGCCGCGGCGAACACGTTTGCCGCGGCCGCGATCTCGGCTGCCGACTCGGCCAGCGACGGGCGCCCGAGCACGATGACGACACCGTCACCGGGCTCTGTGGCGACCAGGGCCCGCGCGAGCTCGCTCGCTTCGCCGGGCCTGTACGGGAGCCAGGTGGCCACTTCGCTCAGGCCCGTCGCAACCGGCGAGCAGTCGATGATCCGCAGCCCCTCGTTCGCTGCAGCCTGACGCAGCCTCAGGTGCAGCACCGGCAGCTCCTCGCGCAGATCACCGGCAAGAACGATGACGGTGCCCGCTGCGACTGTTTCCTCGATCGTCGCGCGTGGCAGGCTCGCCACCAGCTCGGCAGGCAGTCCATCCCCGAGCTGAGCGTCGAAATTGTCGGTGCCGATGACGCCTTTCACGAGCCTGACCCAGGCGTAGGCGTCCTCGTTCGCAAGCCTGGAGCCACCGATCACGCCCACCGCACCGGGGCCGGAACCTTGAAGCGTCTCGAGAATCCTGTCAGCGACAACGCTCAGCACTTCGTTCCAGGTCGCCTGGGCGAGGCCGGTCTCTGACCGCACGAGCGGCTTTGTGAGGCGCTCGGGCGCCTCCACCGCCTCGAACCCGAAGCGGCCGCGGTCGCAGAGCCAGCTCTGGTTCACCGGCTCTGAGTCGACGCCGAGGTACCGGACGAGCGCGCCCGCCGATGACTGGGCGACCATGCGGCAGCCGACCGAGCAGGTCGTGCAAGTCGTCTCTACCTGCTCGAGGTCCCACGGGCGGGACTTGAAGCGGTACGGCGTCGCCGTGAGCGCGCCAACCGGGCAGATCTGGACCGTGTTACCGGCGAAGTAGGACGTGAAGGGGTCACCAGGGAAGATCGCGACCTCGATCCGATCGCCACGCTCCGCGAAGTCGATGAAGGGCTCGCCCGCCACCTCTGCCGCAAAACGGGTGCAGCGTGCGCACTGGATGCAGCGCTCCCGATCGAGCAGCACAAGCGGGCCAATCTCGATGGGCTTGGCCCAGTGCCGTTTCTCCTCGACGAACCGGCTCTCTCCCGGCCCGTGGGACACCGACTGGTCCTGGAGGGGGCACTCGCCTCCTTTGTCACAGACGGGGCAGTCGAGCGGGTGGTTGAGGAGCAGGAATTCGAGAACGCCCTCCTGGGCCTTTCGGGCCGCCTCGGACTCGGTGAAGACCTCCTGGCCGTCGGACACCTCGACGAAGCACGCCGGCTGGAGGCTGGCACCCCTGGGATCGGAGACCTCGACAAGGCACATCCGGCACATACCGACCGAGGCCATCCGCGGGTGGTAGCAAAAGCGCGGGATGAAGACGCCGGCCCGCTCGGCCGCCGAGATGACGAGCTCGCCCTTGTGCGCCTCCACGACCCGCCCGTCGACGGTGATCGAGATCGCCACCGGGATTTCGCCGACGTCAGCCACGGCGCACCGTGTCCGGAGGGAACGGGCACGAGCCCTCTTTGACGTGCACGAGCAACTCGTCGCGGAACATCTTGGCCACCGAGACGATCGCAGAGGGAATCGACGGGCCGAACACGCAGATCGTCGTCTGCTTCGGCGGCCACGTGAGGCCGGGCGACAGGTTGTCACAGGCATCGAGAACGAGGTCGATGTCCTCCTCGCGACCCAAGCCCTGCTCGAGGCGGTGCATGATCTTTTCGATCCAGCCGCTCCCCTCCCTGCACGGCGTGCACTGGCCGCACGATTCGCGGTAGAAGAACCGGGCGATCCGCCAGGCCGCCCGGACCGGGCACGTGTCGGAGTCCATCACGACAACCGATCCTGACCCGAGCATCGAGGCGGCCTGCCCCACGGCATCCTGGTTCAGCCCCAGATCGAGCTGGTCAGGCCCGAACCACGGTGCTGAGACACCTCCGGGAATGAACGCCTTCAGGTTCTTGCCGCCCGGTATGCCGCCACCGAGCGACGGGTCGTAGATGAGGTCCCGGAAGGTCGTCTTCGACATCTCGATCTCGAACCACCCCGGGTGCTCGACCCGCCCGGAAAGAGCGAATAGCCGTGTTCCCGTCGAGGACCCCTCACCAAGGGCCGTGAAGCCGTCACCCCCGTGGGCGATGATCCAGGGCAGGTTGGAGACGGTTTCGACGTTGTTGACGACTGTCGGCTCCCCGTACAGGCCGACAGCGGCTGGGAAGAAGGGCGGCTTGATCCGCGGGAAGCCGCGCTTTCCCTCGAGGCTCTCCAACAGCGCCGTCTCCTCGCCGCAGATGTAGGCGCCTGCACCGGGATGGATCACGATGTCCAGCGCGTAGCCGCTGCCGAGCACGTCGGCACCGAGCGCTCCGTGTTCGTAGGCCTCGTTGCACGCCTGCTGCAGGCGCTCGAGGCCGAGAGCGAACTCTCCCCGGCAGTAGATGAACGCCAGCTCGACGCCGGTCGCGTAGGCCGCGATCGCGGTCCCCTCGATGATCTGGTGCGGATCGCGCTCGATCAGCATGTGGTCCTTGAAGGTCGCCGGCTCGCTCTCGTCACCGTTCACGACGAGGTAGGTCGTCGTGGCCTTCCTCAGCATCGACCACTTGCGGCCCGCCGGAAAGCCGGCCCCGCCACGGCCGAGCAGGCTCGCCTTGCTGACCTCGGCGGCGACCTCCGCCGGTGCCATCGACAGAGCCTTGCGGAGGCCTTCGTACCCGCCTGTGGCGAGGTAGCGCTGGAGCGTGAAGGAGTCCGCAAGATCCACCCGCGACGTGATGATCCGAGGCGCTTGCGTGATCACTCGGGCACCGCCCCCGTTGCCGGGCCCGTCGCGGAGACCGACTGCTGGCCGGCCCCGGCCCCCGATCTCGCCGCACAAGCGGGAAGGCCCACGCTGCGGTCGACCCGGCTCAGGATCCCATGTGCAGGCACCGTACCGGCGAGGCGGCCCGAGCGCAGGTCCTCAGTCAGTGCGTCGAACCCGTCGGCGTCGAGCGGGCCGAAGAAGCGGTGGTTCACCTGCACGCACGGGGCCTTGTCGCAGCCGGCCAGGCACTCGGCCTCCTCGAGGGTGAACTCGCCGTCGGCCGTCGTCTGGCCGACCGAGATCCCGAGTGACGCTTCTGCGTGATCAAGGACCTCGTAGGCGCCGGCGAGCATGCAGGCGATGTTCGTGCAGACGGTGACGACGTGCCGGCCGACCGGCTCGGTGTGCAGCATGTCGTAGAAGGTCGCGGTGCCGCGCACCTCGGCGGGCGTGCACCCGAGAAGGCCGGCGATGTCCTCCATCGCCTCTTCGCTGAGCCAGCCGTCCTGTGCCTGTGCCAGATGGCACAACGGCAGGAGCGCGGAACGTCGCTGCGGATAGCAGGCGACGATCGCCTCGGCCCTTTGGCGGTTGTCGGAGGACAGGTGCGCCATCAGCGATCCACCTCGCCCATCACCGGGTCGACCGAGGAGATGACCGCGACCGCGTCCGCGATCAGCCCGCCGCGCAACAGCGGCGGCAAGGTCTGGAGGTTCACGAAGCTCGGTGCCCTGATGTGCATCCGGTACGGCTTGTTCGACCCGTCCGCCACGAGATAGCAGCCGAGCTCACCCCGGGGGGACTCGATCGCCGTGTACACCTCGCCGGGCGGGACCTCGAAGCCCCTCGTGAAGATCTTGAAGTGGTGGATGAGCGCCTCCATCGATTCGTCGATGCGCGCTCGTGGTGGCGGCGTCACCTTCTTGTCCTGGGCCCGGTAGTCCCCGAGCGGCATCTTCTCGACGCATTGGCGAACGATCTTGCACGACTCGCGGATCTCGTTGAGCCGCACAGCGTACCGGTCGAAAGTGTCTCCGACCGTGCCTACGATGACGTCGAAGTCCACCTCGTCGTAGGCGAGATAGGGCATCGAACGGCGAAGGTCCCAGGCCACGCCGGAGCCCCGCAGGATCGGCCCGGTGGCCGACATCGCGATGGCTAGCTCGGGCGAGATGATCCCGACCCCCTCCGTGCGATGTTTGAAGATGGGCTGGCCGGTCAACATCTCGTCGTACTCGTCGACGCGCCCGGGGATGGTCTCGACGATCGACATGACGTCGTCCTCCCACCCGTCGGGCAGGTCGGCCGCGACGCCACCGGGCCGGATGTAGTCATGGTTCATGCGAAGACCCGTCGCCTTCTCGAAGAACGACAGGATCATCTCGCGGTCACGAAAGCCGTAGATCATCATCGACGTCGAAGCGAGGTCCATCCCATTGGTGGCCATCCACAACACGTGCGAGGAGATGCGGTTGAGCTCGGTCATGAGCATCCGGATCCAGGTCGCGCGAGGCGGGATCTCGATCTGCAGCAATGCCTCGGCGGCCAGCGAGAAGACGAGCTCGTTGTGCAAGGGCGACAGGTAGTCCATGCGGGTGACGTTCGTGGCGCCCTGGACGTAGGTGAGCTCCTCGCCGGTCTTCTCCATGCCAGTGTGCAAGTAGCCGATGATGGGT
>Ga0187875_10001045_pt1 | contig 21877 bp, 19 predicted proteins | sample June2016WEW_17_1_2_FD_132978 | JGI IMG/M metagenome (GOLD analysis project Ga0187875, IMG submission 132978) | Peatland microbial communities from SPRUCE experiment site at the Marcell Experimental Forest, Minnesota, USA - June2016WEW_17_10 | ecosystem: Environmental > Terrestrial > Soil >... | reverse complement strand
TTAGCGGGAAAACCGTCGAGACGGGGGCTTGACACCAGTTTGGCGTGGAGATGGACGCGCCCTGCCCCAGGGGCTTGATGTGGAACCGAGCTCCCGAAGTGGTTTCCCGTCGAAAGCGGAACACTTTCGTAACGCGACAGATTCGAGAGCAGGCTGCGCTGGCCGCATTTCGGACGACAATCATATTAAGTATGCTTCGGGTCGATCCTACAAAGGCATTCGTGTCCCTGAATGCTATTGCCGCGCTGGGATGTTTTGCGGCGGCTATCGCCCACCCTGCGGTCATCCGCGGGAAGGGGGAGTTTCTTTGTTACCTGGCGGTAGTGTTGTTAACTTCAACGCTTAAGGTGACGCTGCCCGGGATCGACGGGACGTTATCGTTAAGCTTCATTTTTCTGTTCCTGGGCATGCTGGAAATGACGTATGCCGAGACGCTGGTGCTGGGCGTGGCGTCGGTATTCGTGCAATCGTATTGGCACTCCTCGAAACGGCTCAAACCGATTCAAGTCATCTTCAATCTTTCGCAGTTGACGGTGGCGACTGCGGCTGCGTATTGCGTCTTCCAGTTCCTGAGTTCGCATAGCCTGCGCGAACAGCGGGCGTTGGCGCTGGCCTGCGCCGCCATTGTCTATTTCCTGTTCAATACGTGCGCGATGGCGACGGTGATTTCGCTCGCCGACCGGAAATCGATGCGGCAGGTTTGGGTCGAGGGCTACCTCTGGTCGTTTCCGTACTACCTTATCGGGGCGGCGATTGCGGGGTTTGTGAGTTATCTGAACCGGCAGATCGGATGGCAGGCGGCGCTGCTCACGCTGCCGGTCGTCTACGTGATCTATCGATCGTATCGGCTGTATGTGGGCAAGCTGGAAGATGGAAAAATTCATGCGGAAGAAATGTCGCACCTGCACCTGCGCACGATTGAAGCGCTGGCGCTGGCCATTGAGGCGAAGGACCATAACACCCATGAACACCTGCAACGGGTGCGGGTGTACGCCATGGAGATTGCGAAAGAACTCCGCTTGACGCACCCGGAAATGGAAGCATTGCAGGCGGCCTCTTTGCTGCACGACATCGGCAAGCTGGCGGTTCCCGAGCACATCATTTCGAAACCCGGGAAGCTTACGCCGGAGGAATTCGAGAAGATGAAAATCCACCCGATCGTTGGGGCGGAGATTCTGGAACAGGTGCGATTCCCGTATCCGGTGGTGCCGATTGTGCATTCGCATCATGAAAAATGGGATGGATCGGGGTATCCGCGGGGCCTTCGAGGAGAAGAAATTCCAATTGGGGCGCGGATTCTGGCGGCGGTGGATTGCCTGGACGCGCTGGCTTCGCATCGGCAGTATCGGCCGGCGCTTCCGCTGGATCTGGCGATGGCAAAGGTCGCGGCCGAATCGGGGAAGAGTTTTGACCCGCAGGTGGTCAAGATCCTACAGGAACGATATGTGGAGCTGGAGAAACTGGCCCACGAAAAAGAAGAGGACCGGCCGCAGTTGTCGGTGGATGTGAAAGTGGAGAGAGGGTTGGCGCCGGCGGCGGGGTTTGAGCGGCAGCCAGAGCCGGCCATGCAGCCGGTGGACGAGGATCACGATACTCTTTCGAGCATTGCGGCGGCGCGGCAGGAAGCGCAAAGCCTGTTTGAAATGGGCCACGATCTGGGAGCGGCGCTGCGGTTGGACGACACGCTCTCCATGTTTTCGGTTCGCCTGAGGCGCTTCGTCGCCTATGACGCAATGGTGGTGTATGTGCGGCATGGTGACTTGCTCACGGCGGAGTATGTGAGTGGCGACAACTTCCGGCTGTTTTCATCGCTGAAGATTCCCGTGGGAGCCGGCCTTTCCGGGTGGGTTGCGCATAACAATAAACCGATCATGAATGGCAACCCGGCGGTTGAACCTGGATATGTGAACGATCCGGCGAGGTTCACCAATCTGCGATCCGCTCTGGCTGTGCCGTTGCAGGGCGATGCCAACGTGGTTGCGGTGCTGGCCTTGTATCGAACCGGGCAAGACGCATTTACCCAGGATCAACTGCGGATTGTGCAGAGCGCGGGTTCGAAGCTGGGAATCACAATCGAAAACGCGCTGAAAGTCCGAAAGGCCGAGGATTCGGCGACCACCGATTCTCTGACGGGGCTTCCCAATGCGCGGTCGCTGTATCGGCATCTGGAAGCGGAATTGGCGCGATGCCGGCGATCGAACGATCCGCTGACCGTGCTGGTACTGGACCTGAATGGATTCAAGCAGGTGAACGACCGCTTCGGGCAGATCGAGGGGAACAATCTGCTGCGCACGTTTGCGACGGCGCTGAAGGAATCATGCCGCGAGTACGATTATGCGGCCAGAATTGGCGGTGATGAATTCGTGATCGTTGCTCCGGGGATGCCGCCGGAGGCGGTGGCGGAAATCGGGGAACGTTGGCAGAAGATCGCGGCCGACGTGGCGAGCGCGATCTGTCCGGCACACGTGTTGTCGCTGAGCGTGGGGAAGGCAACGTATCCTGACGATGGCGGGGACGCGGAAACCTTGTTGGCGGCGGCGGACCGGTCACTCTATGCGATGAAACGGTCGCGGCCGGGGATGGCTAGGGCGCAGGCGGCGAAGTAGCGGGCGGCAGAAAAGTCGTCCAGGAAGCAAAACCTCACCCCAGGCGCTAAAGCGCAACACTCTTGAGGATTTATCGGCACGACTGAAAGTCGTGCCCTTCCCAACCCCGCTCGAATCGGAGTTCTTCGCTCCCTGCTAGACGAGACCGAGAATCTTGGCATGGCCGCGTTCGGTGACGAAAATGTCGGCGGGCTTGATGTCGAGGTGGACGAATCCCTTGGAGTGGGCGGCGTCGAGGGCATCGGCGATCTCGGTTGCCAAAACGAGCAAGGCGTCGAGTTCGACGGGCTTGCCGGAGATGCGGTGCTTCAGGGTCGTGCCATCGAGGTACTCCATGGCGATGAAGGCGCGGCCGTCGTGCTCTCCGATGTCGTAAATGGTGCAGATGTTGGGATGATTGAGCGCGGAGGCGGACTGGGCTTCGCGCTGAAAACGGGCGAGCGCCTGGGGATCGCGGGCGACATCTTCGGGCAGGAATTTCAGGGCGACAAAGCGATGGAGGCGGGTGTCTTCGGCTTTGTAAACCACGCCCATGCCTCCGCCGCCGAGTTTCTCGAGGATGCGGTAGTGCGAGATGGTCTGGTCGATCACAGGAGGACCGGCGTGGGGGTCGCCTTATCTTACGGATGGGGCAGCAGGCCGTCAGCGAATGCAGGGCGCTGGTCTGTGCCAATTGAATTTGTAATTGCGGCGGGCAGCGACTCTGGTGCGGAGGTGCTGGCGAGATTGACGTCGGCTTCATGCGCGGCATCGGGGACGGGCGAGTCGCCCGTCCCTCACCCCCACATCCGTCCCCACACAAGCGGCGGTGTTACAGGAAGCGGAAGCGGCGGTGGAGCGCGCCGCCTCGCAAATTCGCCGTCGACTCGACACCACGGGCATTCGGGATTCGCTCTATGCCAACTTCGATCATCCCCGCTGGGACAACGTCGCCCGGCGGGTTGGGTCAAACTCCTCTCCGACCTTGCGGACGGGCGGAGCCAAATCCCGCATCTGATGTAGCTTTCCGGCAACCGCACCCACAGAGGTGACCCCCATCACTGCCCACTGGCACAATCCGTTCCATGTTGTAAGCAGGGTGCGTTTGCCCTGAACCGAGGCGTGTGTGCGGGACTTGGCGGGAAGCCTTTTGCTGGTCTTCGGAACATCGGGAAACAGTCTGGAATTGCCGATGGCGCGCTTGCTTCTTCCCCTCACTTTTGCCGCGCTGCTGGTGATGGTGATTGTGTGGCTGCTGCAGCGCCGGGAATGGGAACGCGCGCGCGAGGCCTTGCTGGAAGAAACCAAGCTGAATCGGCGATTCGAGCAGGAGCGCAATCAAGCGCGGGAAGAAGTTTTTCGGCGGTTGCAGGAAGACCGCGAGTTGAACAAGGAGAAGTTCCAGTTCCAGGCGCAGCTCGCCGAATACGAAAAATACTCCACGCTGGCGCAACTGGCGCTGGGCGCGGCGCACGGGATTAACAACCCGCTGCTCGGCATCCTGTCGCATCTGGAACTGGAGTTGAAGACGGCCCAGGATCCCGAGCAACGCTGGGAGGTTGAACAGTGCATTGCCGGCACCAAGCGGATTGCAGCGACCTTGCGCGGGCTGGTCAACTACGCGCGCCCTGGGCCACAGGTGCTGAGCAACCTCAGCCTGCATCGCCTGGTGGCCGACACGCTCAGCTTTCTCGAAGGCCAGCCGGCGTTGCGCCACAAACGGGCGGAGAACCGGGTTCCTGAAGACTTGCCGCACATTGTGGTGGATTCCAATCAGCTTTCGCAGGTGCTGATGAATCTGCTGATCAATGCGGCGGAAGCGACGCCGGACGGCGGATTGATCGCGATTTCCGCCAGCACGCTGGCCGCAACCCATGGCATCGAAATTCGTGTGAGCGACACCGGGTGTGGCATTCCGCCCGAGGTTTTGCCCCACGTCTTTGAGCCGTTTTTCACCACCAAGGTTGGCAAGGGCACGGGGCTGGGGCTCAGCATCAGCGCGACATACGTCCGGAGAAACAAGGGCGAAATTCGAATCGACAGCGTGTGGAAGCAGGGAACCACGGTGACCATTACGCTGCCGATCCGTCAGGAGGAGTCACGCCAAGCGGAAGAACAATCTGAAATCGTGGTTTGAGAAGCTGCAATCGAACGTCAATTTATATGCCCTATTCCGCCCTACTGATCGATGACGAGGAACTGACGCTGCGCACCATGTCGCGCAGCTTGCGCCAGGATGGGTTTGAGATATTCACGGCGCTCTCCGGCGAAGACGGCCTGAAACTGTTTCATGAAGAGAAACCGGACCTGATCCTGCTGGATATCGTGCTGCCTGGCATCGATGGGGTCGACGTGCTGCGCCAGATCAAGGAGGCGAACCCGACTGCGATCGTGATCATGATGAGCGCGTATCACATGGTGGAACGCGCCGTCGAAGCCATGAAGCTGGGCGCCTTTGACTATCTGACGAAGCCCTTTCCGCTGGACGACATGATGGCCACCTTGCATCGCGCGGCGGAGGTGCTTGGATTACGAGTGCGGTTGCGGGATTCGGTGGAGTCGGAAAAAGGCCGCTACAATTTTGGGCGCATCGTCACCCACAATCAAGCCACCATCGCGATGCTGGAGATGGCGCGCAAAGCGGCGGAAGCCGATCACACCACAATTCTGATTCAGGGGGAGAGCGGTACCGGCAAAGGGGTGCTTGCCCGGGCGGTTCATTATGCTGGTCCGCGCGCCGCGATGCCGTTGCTGGAAATCAACTGCGCCGCGCTTCCCGACGCTTTGCTGGAAAGCGAGCTGTTCGGGTATGAGCAAGGAGCCTTCACCGACGCGCGCCGACGCAAAGAAGGCCTGCTGGAGAGGGCCAACGGCGGCACGGTGTTCCTCGATGAAATCAGCAATATGTCCGCCAGTACGCAGGCGAAGATTCTGCGCGTGCTCGAGGAAGGGACGTTCATGCGGCTGGGTGGCACGAGCACGATCAAAGTGAATATACGGTTGATCGCGGCTACGAACGACCAGTTGAAAAATGCCGTCAGCCAAGGGCGATTTCGCGAGGATCTTTACTACCGCATCAATGTGGTGCAGCTGTATATTCCTCCGCTGCGCGAGCGCAAGGAGGACATCGTGGCTCTGGCGCTCGAAATCCTGCAGCAGTTCAACGGCGAGCTGAAGAAGAGCTTTACCGGATTCACGCCGGCAGCCGCGGACCTGCTGGGGCAATATCCGTGGCCCGGCAATATCCGTGAATTGAGGAACGTGATTGAGCGCACCATGATTCTCAGTCCGGAGGGCGAGATTGACACCGGCCTTCTTCCGGAAGAAATTCGAGACCAACGCTCGGAGAAGAGGGCCGGTGAAGCATTCTCCGACGACAACATCTCTCCCACCGGAGACCAGTTCTTGACGCTGCGCGCAGTGGAGGACCACTACATCGAACAGGTTCTGGCGGCCACCGGCAATAACAAAACGCAGGCCGCGCGGATTCTCGGCATTCATCCCACATCGTTACAGCGGCGGCTCAAGGCGCGGGCGGTGGATTAGAAGCCATCTGGAAAACAGGCGGCGAGGGAGGATGGTGAAATGAGCGATGAATGGGCTCGAAGTCTGGGTAGTGGTGCAGTTTGAAAAAGCGGCCGACCTAGGAAATGGGATTGCTGCTAACAAAAGCAGGCCCTTCGCTTCGCTCAGAATGACAAATCTTAGTGATGACGACCAAACTGCTCCACTACCGAAGTCTGTTCGAAATGAAAAACCCCGGGCTCTTCGCCCGGGGCTTTGGTTAAGGCTACTGCGGTTTACGCTTGCGCGGACGCACTGGGAACCATCCAGCGCTGGCGGGGCGGGTTCTTGGGCAGGATGTCCAGGTAGACTACGGCATAGCGGAACGCCACCACTGCCGCGGCGATGGTTGCCAGGGTGGCCGCGAACTCAGTCCATTTCGGTATGTAGTAGGTCGCCGAACTGGCCTGCAATGCGGTGACGGAGACGTTCAGCCGGTTGGTGACGAACCCGGCCACGATCATGGCGCAGGTCCAATATAAGTAGAGGGGCGTGATACGCACCTTCTCCAGGTTCAGCAGCACCACAGGCCCGACCACTAGCAGCGCGATCTCCAGCCAGAACAGACCCGTTTCTTCGCGCCACATCCATAGATAAGGTGTGGCATCGCGGTTGATCAGATCCACCGCGCGGAATACTCCGTAAATGGCCAGCAGCGGTGCAGTGACCCGGCTTATGTCGCTCAGAATGTTCATATCGACGCGAGCGTTGAGCGAGCGCACGCAGAGATAGATGGCCATGATGGTCACAGCTAATCCGGCGGGGATGGCAGAGAGATAAAACATTGTGGTCAAGTACGGTGTGTACCAGAGCGGATAGAGCTTGCCTTTGGTGATCAGGTAGAGTCCGCCGAGAAACGATTGATGCATGGACGAGAGCAGTGTTCCCGCCAGCACCAGTGCGATCAGGAGGCTATGGTGCCAACGGAGATAGAGCGCGCGCACCCGGGTCCAGGGGATTTTTTCCACCAGCGCGGGCGAGAACTCGAGCGCCAAAACGGTGGTGTAAAGCATCACGCACCACGAGACTTCAAACAACACGGAGTGGCGGTTCCACATCACGATGGGATGCCAGATTCTCCAGGGGATGCCGAGTTCGTACAGCATGCCGGCGCAGACGGTGCTGTATCCGAGAAAGGAGATGAGCACCGAGGTGCGGAGGATGGGGCGGTAGCGCTCCAGGCCCAGAATATAGACTGCTGTCGCAATGGCAAAACCGCCGGCTGATAGGCCGACGCCGCAAAGCGTCCCCAAGCCGACCCATAGACCCCAAGGTTGCGGATCGGTAAGGTTGGTGGCGGATTGGAAGCCGAGCGCGAAACGCGCATACATCGAATACATCCCGGCGGCGAAAATCACCGCGACGATGGTGCGCCAGAAACTGATTCTAGGAAATCTTGAAGCGGTCATTTCGTTGGTTGTCGTTCCTGTGGTAGTCATTCTTGTCGAAGTCATGGCTAACTCCTTCCATTTGCCTTGTCGCGGGCTTCGGCCACAGCGACCTGAGCCCGGCGTTCCGTGATCCAATAGAGGCCCGAAAGCAGAGCGCCGCCGACCAGAATCACGGTCGGTCCGTCGCCTAGGGCGTTGGCGGTGAGGATCGGCATCGGCTGCTTGGGAACGGCGACAAAACCGAGCTTCTCGAACGGCACATCGGAGATGAAGAACACCGACGTTCCGCCCACTTCATCGCTGCCGTAAATGTGCTTCACGTATTTCGAATCGTTGAGGATGCGGCGCTGCGCCTCTTCCAGAATTTCGTCGCGATCGCCGGCGATCGAAGCCTGTACGGGACAAGCCTCCACGCAGGCCGGTGGCTGGCCTTTCGCCTGCCGCCCGGCGCACAGATCGCACTTGGTCACATACGGGACGAGCTTCGACCACTGATAACGCGGCACGCTGAACGGACACGCCACCAGACAGTAGCGGCAGCCGATGCATTTTGCGGCGTCATAAGTGACCGGGCCGGCTGCGGTTTTTTTGAGCGCGCCGACGAGACACGCTGAAGCGCAGGCCGGGTCCTGACAATGCATGCACATGCGGCGGACGAAGCGGTCGCCGCGCTCTTCCACCACGGTGAAAGCGGTGGGGGAGAGCTTGGTTTCGGAATCCATGGGGAAACCGTGGATCTGTTTGCAGGCTTGCTCGCAACTCCGGCATCCGATGCACTTGGTGATGTCGACCAGGATTGCTCTGGTGGTTGCCATGTTGTTCTCCTCTCTTCTTTCTTCTTGTCTCTGCTCGTTTGCGGCAAAAAGCGGTTACGACAAGAAGAACTCTTGCACGACTTCTTTGCGCAGTTCCGGAGTAAGTTGCGGCAGCAAGCCACTGACGGGGCCTCCGCCATCCTGGGCCAAGGCCGGCGAGGGCGATAGCATGGCGTTCAGCCGGGCGGTGTTGTCTTGCATCCACGACGCCACCATCGGACCCTGGATCAAATTTCGCTGATTGACTTTCAGGTCGGGAGATTTCACCATCGCGATCCAGCCGCTTTCGTAGGGGTCATTGGTGATCAGGCTCGGATCTCGCAACACATCGTCGTTGACGGCCATCACTACGCCCTCCACGGGGGAGAGCAGATCCACGCTGGCGCCGTTCGCGGTCAGGGTGATGAGCTTCTGACCCTGACGAACCCAGTGATCGGTTCCCCGAACTTCGATATGGTCGATCTTCCCCATGAGATGGGCGACGAATTTATCCACTCCGACCCTTGCGTTGGTGGCGCTTTCCTTGGTTGCCCATGTATGTCCAGGATGAAAGCAATAGTCCTGCGGGATTTCAAATCCATACTCGCGCTTCACTCGCGGCCGCTGCGGCTTGACCACGACTTCAGTTTCCAGCGCAGGTTGTGATTGGGGTTCGATGAAATATCTGACGCTGATGACTACCAGGAACGTCAGCAGAACGAACAGGATTGTCATACACCCTCCTTTTGCGGGTTCGATTCCGTCGACTGGCGATCGGCGACGTTTCGTGCCAGCTTGCGTCTTTACTAGGGCACGTTAAGGGCAAATTCGATTGGGGAGGCGATTGGTTGCAGGGCATGGACTTGCAGGAATGGGATCAGGCCGGAAGGGTCATCGGGCCACTGCACTTTGCAGTTGGCCCAAGCGTTTTGCGTGCGCGGAAGAAAGGGGGCGTGGCCCTCGGTAAGAGGTTGGGGAGTTGGGGACAAAAAATGGCTCCTCAGGCGGGAGCCGAATCCACGGTCAGTTGTAAGCGCAAGCACTGGTAGAGCTAGAAAAAGGCTGACCGAAACCGCTAGGCGGTTTCGGTCAGCGCAAAGCACGAGTTTGCATAGACGATGAGCTGTTCTTATTGGGCTTCTGCGATATGGGCTTGGTGGCCTGCGTCGGCTACCGCCTGCAAGAACGCGTCTGCGCTTGCGGGAGTTGGCACCCTGCCCGAAAGAATGTTGCGGAACTTCATATGGTCGCCGTAAATCGCGCGTGTCGAGTCGTTATCCTGCTCCACTACGGCACCTTCTAACGTCAATCCGCCGAATACTCCCTTGGAGCGTGAGTAGCTCAGGACTTCCGTGTTCAACTTCCAGTCGGTTCCAGCGACCGCTGAACGGCCGACCGGTCCGGCTGCAACCGATCCTTCACCGCTAAGCTCGAACTTGCTGGAGAGCAGATGCTGCAAGCCGCGATCGTTCATGACGAGCATGACGAGATCCACGTCTTCGACGCCGATCTGCAATCCCCAGCTTCCGCCGCCAATCGTGATGAATGCGGGAGCGCTCCAGCCAGCAGCCGTGCGGCAGGTGGCGACGCCACGTCCGTGCTTGGCGCCAAAGATGAAGCCGCCTTTGACCAGATTGGGCACGACGACGACGCACTTCGCATCGTTCAACACTTGCTCCGGGATGCCTTTGTCTGGAGTCGCCATGATGCTGTGCAGAACATCGACAGACGATTGCAGGCGGTCGAGCGTGTCTTCGCGGGACGAACCTGCCCACGCGAAAGTTCCAACCAGGCCGATCAAACTCATCAACAACAGAGACATTACCTTTTTCATAAGTCGCTCCTTTTGGATCTGCGGAACTAAGAGAAGATTTGTTCAGATGGCTGACTTAGTTCAGAGAACCTGAAAGAGAGAGAAGAAGTACTCTCTCCACGACAATATTCGCGCAACGGACAGGCGAATGGCTGGTCTGAATTGCTCACTTTCGCGAAGAAAGCGCTCCAAGTCAGGCCCCGGAACAGCGAATGATTCTCTTGAGACCTTCGCTGGAGTGAGCAATCTTGCACAGAATGACCCACTCTAATGTGTCACTGTTCACTTGCTCCTAAATCGTGGAATCGTGGAGCGAACCGTATTTCAAGGAGCAAGGAACGCGGGTGAAGAGCTGATGCGAACCACTCTAGATCGATTGCGGGATCATCTGCGCAGAAGGTTGGCCAGAGTTCGTGAATCCCTGTCGAAGCGGGTTGCGTCGGTTCAGCGACCGGTTCACGGTTTTGCATCGCAGAGAATCTGCCCGTTTTGCGGGCTGATTACGCCGCGGGTGCAGGCGTCTTGCCTGGAGTGTGGGAAGTCGCTTGCTCCAGCGAGAAGTTAAATGAGTTGTCGGGGAGCGCATTTCAGGAAACGCTCAACTGAGCAAAGGAGATCGATATGCTTTGGACTATTTTTGTTGTGCTGCTGATTCTGTGGCTGCTTGGGTTTAGCCTCCACATAGCGGGCGGCTTGATTCACCTGTTGCTGGTTGTGGCGCTGGTGCTGCTGGTCATTAACCTGTTCAGCGGCCGCGGCGCGGTAGTCTAGGCTGGGCGCTCGAGCTTTCGAAGAACCAGACAGGGGCTGTAGTGGGCAGCGGGTTGCTGGTTGGCGTCAGCTTCGCGGGCGTCAGCTTGGCGAACGAGCGCCGGCGATGCTCAAGGTGATCCCGCCTGCGATCAGCACGACACTGGTGCCGGGCGAGGCTCGCTCACTGTGATTGGACTGAATGCCGAAGTCCGTTTTCCCGACCTTGATGCCCTGGTCTCGGTGTGGGGAATGTCACGACCAGGAATGCGATACCGAGTGCAATCAGAAGTAGCCCTGCATAGAGCAGACTTTCATATCTCCAACCTTCGCAATAGAATTTGCGGCGGAACGGCTAGTCATGCAAGACAATACTCAGCAGTGAGCTGTGCACCCGCAATCCGCCTTCGGGGCCGCCGGAGTAATCGACAAAGCCGAGCTTCCGGAAGCGGTTCATGAAGAAGCTTACCCGCGATCGCGTGGTTCCGACCATCTCGGCTAAGCTCTCCTGACTGATCTTAGGAACCACGGTTTCCGGCACGCCTTCTTTGCCAAAATGGGCCAGCAGAAGGAGAACTCGCGCCAGGCGCTTTTCGCTGGAGTTGAACAACTGGTCGACGAGATCTTCCTCATAACGGATGTTGCGCGCCAGCAAGTACGTCACGAAGAGATCGGAAAAGGCGTGTTCGCGGTGCAGGGCAGCCACCATCGCTTTTTTGTCGATGCGAAGAATCTCACAATCCGTCATGGTCGCCGCGGATCCCATGCGCAGAGGCTGACCGGCCAGCGCGCCTTCGCCAAAGAATTTTCCGTCCGTTAATATGCCGATGGTCGCTTCTCTCCCGGTCTTGGAGACGACGGTGAGCTTCACTTTGCCTTTCTGGATATAAAAGACCGCGTCCGCTGGGTCGCCCTGCGCGAATATGCCCTGTTGCTTGGCGAAAGTCAGTATTTTCCTGCCCTCGCCAATGGTTGCGAGGAACGTGTTGGGATCGAATTCGCGGTTCTTCCTGTTTACCAGGGGAAAGGCAGCCATTGTTTTCCAACCCTACTTCCCATTTTAGTCCTAATTGGGCTCCCATGTACCTAGAGAATTGTCAAGTCGCCGCCACAACTCCGTTATGGTGGTTTTGTGAAAAGGAGCGATTCTGCTCAGTATTCCGCAGGGAAACGGATGCGCTTCAGAGCACCGTGGGGGAAGGCAAGAGCAACTCTTTTGAAGCCGCAAGAAGCTCAAGTCGCGACGATTCCCGATTTCGCAGTAGAGCTGCTACCTGGATAGCCCTGAGGGCCGGCGATTGTTCATGTCTGGTCAGAATCGAATGACGCCATCGCGAATGCTTTTCCAAACTTTTGGTGAGAAGGGCGTTTCCTTGCCGGCAATTGGCGATTGAGGAGCATTGGCCTGACCATGGCCTGCTGCTTCGCGTGATCTTCCCGTACGCCGCAGATGTGCGGGCGTCTCGGACCTGAGCTTGCTTTCCCGGCGTTGGAGCGGCTTCACCTTGAGCACGAAGTGGATCGTTGCCAACAGAAAATGAGGTCCGTCAGACTTGACCACCAGCGCATCCACGGACTTTAGAGCATCGACGGGTAACTCGACATGGTCCGCCAGCATGACGATGGGCAACTCAGGCCGGACTCGTTTGATCTCATCGGCGATGGCCCCGCCATCGAGAAGGCCGAGGTGGAATTCGATGACAACGGCATCCACGGGCAGCGACACGAAAAGACGCAAACCCTCGGAGCCGGTGGTGGCGGTCGCGAGTTCATAGCCGTGTTCCGCCAATAAACTCAGTTGAGCGGGATCCCGGTGGATGCACAGTAAAGTGGTATTCCTAGCCATGGATCTTGTATATAAGCGGGCTTCCCACAGGTCTGTTCACAATTGCTCAGTGCCCGGCGGGCATGAGCTTGGGGTTCCCACACTTGATCAATTTTGACCAGTACTCAAGTTGACTTTCGTTCGATACTGACTTCGACACTGACTGCGAGAAAATCTCCAACGTCGGACGGGACACTCAGACTGGATCTGGGTGGGTCTGTCCGTAAAAATAGCCTCAGTCGATGCGTTTACCCAGGAAAGTGAGGGACGGAGTGGCGCTGCCGATCATTGTGCTTCCGAATGAACCGTTGGAAGTCGTCTCCGCTATTTCTGCGGTACAGAAGATGCCGGCGGATCGCCCAGGATTGCAATCGAAGATATCGATGCCCAGTCGAATCGCGGTGATCGGGAATCATCTTCCGCGACAGTGTGGAATTGCGACGTTCACCACAGATCTGTGCGCGGCGCTATCCGCGGAGTATGCCGCGGTTCAGCTGATGGCTCTGCCCGTAAACGATACGGGACAAGAATACGACTATCCGGAGCGAGTGCGATGGTCGCTGGCCCAAGACGACGTGAAATCGTACGAGGACGCGGCCAAGTTTCTGAACTTCAATAACATCGACATGGTGTGCCTGCAGCACGAGTATGGAATCTTTGGCGGACCGGCCGGAAGCCACATTCTGCATCTGCTACGCGGCTTGCAAATGCCTGTGGTCACCACGCTGCACACAGTTTTACGCGAGCCGAACCCCGATCAGTTGAGGGTGATGGAAGAAATCGCCGACCTTTCCGATCGTCTGATCGTGATGAGCCAGCTTTCATCGCAGTTCCTGCAGGAGATATTCAAGGTGCCGGGCAGCAAGATCGACATGGTGCCGCACGGCGTTCCGGACTTTCCCTTTCTCGATCCCAATTTCCACAAAGATCGCTTCGGCGTAGAGGGAAAAGCGGTGCTCCTGACGTTCGGCCTGCTCTCGCCGAACAAAGGCATCGAAAACGTCATTCAAGCGCTGCCGCAGATTTTGGCGCGGCACAAGAACGTGATGTACATTGTCGCGGGCGCGACTCACCCTCATATCCTGCGTCGCGAGGGGGACAAGTATCGGGAAAGCTTGCAGGCATTGGCGAAGCAAGTCGGCGTCGAATCGCAAGTGATCTTCTTCGACCGGTTCGTGAGTCATGAAGAAATGGCCGAGTTCATTGGCGCCGCCGACATCTACATCACTCCGTATCGTTACGAAGCGCAAGTGGTTTCGGGAACGCTGGCCTATGCGCTGGGTGCGGGGAAGGCGATCATTTCGACTCCGTATTGGCACGCGATTGAACTATTGGACGACCGCCGGGGCGCGCTGGTGCCCTTCCAAAATCCTGAAGCGATCGCAAATAAGACCATCGAACTGTTGGATACTCCTGCCATCCGCCATGCCATGCGGAAACGCGCCTATACTTTTGCCCGAGACATGGTCTGGAAACGAGTCGCGCAGGGCTACATGGAGACTTTCGTCCGAGTTCGCAGCGACCGCATGGAATACCCGCGCGTTCAGTTTTCGGCGCGCGCTACTCCCAAAGCGCTCGATCGGTTGCCAGAGTTGAAACTGGATCATGTCAACGCGCTGACCGACGACACCGGAATGCTGCAACATGCGATTTTCACCATCCCCAATCGAGGTGAGGGTCATACCACCGACGACAACGCGCGCGCGCTTATCTTCACGGTGCTGCTGGAGAATCCGGCGAGAGCTGGCGATAAAGATGAGCACGGGAAAACAGATTCACGGGTTGCGGATTTCTCTGCCCGTTATTTGTCGTTCCTCGAGCACGCATTCGATCCAGCGACCGGCAGGTTTCGAAACTTTCTCGGCTATGATCGCCGGTGGAACGAGCCGGTAGGCTCGGAAGACTGCCATGGCCGTGCATTGTGGAGTCTTGGAACCGTTCTGGGCCGATCCACCAATCAAGGATTGAAGAGCGCTGCGGGCCGTCTATTCGAGTTTGCGCTTCCTGCGGCGGTGGAAATCTATAGTCCGCGAGCCGCGGCTTATACACTTCTCGGAATTCAGGAATATCTCAATTCGTATCCGGGAGACCGCGCAGCGCAAAAAATTAGAGCTGTACTCAGCCGGCGGTTGCTCGAAATGTATGAGTCGATCCGCAGACCGGATTGGAAGTGGTTTGAAAATGTCGCTGCATACGCCAACGCGAGGTTGCCGCAAGCCCTGCTGGTGATAGGTGAGGCGTGCTCGGACGATCGCATGATTTCCGACGGCCTCGAAGCTCTGGGTTGGCTGATGCAGGTGCAGCATTGCGAAACCAATGGCCACTTTGTGCCCATCGGGTCACAGGGGTTTTATCGCCAGGACGGGGAAAAGGCGCGCTTCGATCAGCAGCCCATTGAGGCTGCCGGCGCGGTGTCCGCGTGTCTGGAAGCGTTCCGCGTAACGGGCGACAGCCGCTGGCACAACCAAGCATGGTCGGCGTTCAACTGGTTTCTTGGCGACAACGATCTTCAGCTTCCTCTTTATGACTCCGTCACGGGCGGTTGCCGCGATGGCTTGCATCCCGACCGCGCCAATGAGAATCAGGGAGCGGAGTCGACGCTATCGTTTCTGATGGCGCTCCGGGAAATGCGCTCGGCCGGCGATTCCGACTGTCCATCTGAAAAAGCATCCACCTGAAAGGCTGAAAGATCTCTCATGACGACTCCCGAAACAACCCTTGTGAACGTCGAAGGCGTGCACTACCCGTCGTTGCTCTTGCGTCATCCCGGCAACCCCATCCTGACGCGCAAGGATTGGCCCTACTCCATCAACAGTGTGTTCAATGCCGGCGCAACAACGTTGCCGGATGGGACCACGCTATTGCTATGCCGCGTGGAGGACCGGCGCGGCTTGTCGCATCTTTGCGCGGCCCGATCCATGAACGGCGTCGATGGATGGCAAATCGATCGCGAGCCGACCTTGATGCCCGACCCGCACAATTATCCAGAGGAAATCTGGGGCATTGAGGATCCGCGCATCACTTTCGTGCCCGAGTTGCAACAATATGTCGTGACATACACCTCTTATTCGCGCGGCGGTCCAGGAGTGTCTCTGGCCTTGACCAAAGACTTCCGCACCTTCGAGCGTTACGGAGTCATCATGCCCCCGGACGACAAAGACTCGGCGCTCCTGCCCCGTAGAATTGACGGATACTGGGCGCTGATCCATCGTCCGATGACGAACCTCGGAGCGCACATGTGGATTTCTTATTCTCCCGACCTGCGTTACTGGGGCAGACACAAGCTCATGCTGGAAGCGCGGCGCGGCGCATGGTGGGATGCCAACAAAATCGGTTTGTCGCCGCCGCCGATAGAGACCGCCCGAGGATGGCTCGTGTTCTACCACGGCGTGCGGCATACCCCTTCGGGCTGTCTGTATCGATTGGGTTTGGCATTGTTCGATATCGAAAATCCGGCCAAGTGTTTGCTGCGAGGGGATTCGTGGATCTTCGGACCGGAAGCGGATTACGAGTGCCACGGCGACGTTGACGATGTCGTGTTTCCGTGCGGATACACGATGGACCCCGATGGCGACACGATCAACGTCTATTACGGCGCCGCGGATTGTGCGATTGCTTTGGCTCGGGCCAGTGTGCGCTCCCTGTTGGAGTGGCTGGATGCCAATGGAAGTTGCGAGCGTCGGCAGCGGATTGAAGATTGACGATTGAGGATGGCGATTCATGAATTCGATACTCTCAATATTTCAGTTCGCGATCGGCTGCCATCACCGCCGGCTCAGCAGTGTATTCACGATCAAGAAACGGACGTATCAGGTCTGCTTGAAGTGCGGGCAGGAGTTTGAGTATTCCTGGGCATTGATGCAGGCCATACGATCGAGTGCTGCTGCTGCTCCGCAAGTGCCTCGCTGAACGCCGCCGCATCCAGCGAAGCGTCGCTGCGGTAACAAGCGGCGCTGGCGGCCAAATCTCAAGTTCTCAATGTGAGCTATCTTGCTCAGACACAGAAGTCCACACCTGTCATTCTTGTTCCAGGTTGAGTGTGTTGACGGAGCCGCGAACGCTGATTCGCAACTCCGATTCCCAGGTCGCTGCCGTTGACTCCTGCCTTGTCACGGCGAAAGGTTAAGATCATGCCTCTAATTCAACTGCTGGAAGTTCTTATCGTTGTGGGTGTTCTCTTGTGGCTGGTGAATCGCTTCATCCCCATGCAAGGACAAATCAAGTCCATTTTGAACGGCGTCGTGGTCATTGCCGTGGTCCTGTGGCTGCTGAATATTTTTGGACTCTTTCATTCGCTGTCCCACATCCACGTGGGCAGCTAAAGAGACAGAAAAAGCAACGCCGAGTCTGGGCTGAGCTCAGCAAAGATCGCTACACGTACAGCTACACGCACATAAAGGAGATAGTGTGAAGGTAAAACTGTTGTTGGCAGCTGTAGTCGCCTTGAGTCTTCCAGTAGTAGCTCAAACCGATTCCCAAACCTCGGTTGCAGTTGAGCCGATGAGTTCAACGCCGACGTTTCGAGTCGTCGTAGTCAGCCGAACCGTTCAAGCGGTGAACTATCGGTACCGCAGCGGGAGTTCGAAGCTGGACTTCTCGGGGACGGACCTGATGCCATCCGCGAATGGGGAAGCTAAGGTGAACAGCAAGAAGGGATCCATCGAGATCGAAGCGGAATTTGGCAATCTGCAAACGCCTAAGACCTTCGGCAACGAATATCTGACCTATGTGTTGTGGGCGATTTCCCCCGAAGGCCGGGCCGTAAACCTGGGCGAAGTAATAGTGGGCGGAGATGATCGCAGCAAACTGCGCGTGACCACGGACCTCCAGGCCTTCGCTCTGATTGTTACGGCGGAACCTTATTATGCAGTGCGGCAGCCGAGCAATGTGGTGGTGCTTGAGAATGTGGTGCTCAAGAACACCAAGGGAACCAGCGAGGCCGTGAATGCAAAGTATGAATTGACAGAACGCGGCGGCTACATCCCTACAGGGTACAGATTCGACCCGGTGATTTTGAATGCCAGGCTACCTTTGGAGTTTTTCGAAGCCCGCAATGCGTTGCGCATCGCACAGTCCGAAGGCGCCGAGCAGTATGCCAACGACAGCTATCAACGTGCGGTCCAGTTGATGAACAATGCGGACGAATATGCCACCAGTAAACACATCGACACCAAGCCGCTGATCGCCGTTTCACGCGATGCAGTCCAGACTGCCGAAGATGCGCGCGAAATCGCAGTGAAGAAACTGGACGAGATTCGCCTGGCCAATGAACGCCAGGCATCGAGCGATGCACAGGCGCAATCGCAGGCGCAAGCCGCCAATGCGCTGCAACAGAAGGACCAAGCTCAGTTTGACGCGGCGAGAGATCAAGCAGCAAAGACTCAGGCGGAATCGGATGCGGCGCAAGCACGCTCCGACGCTGCCAGCGCACGAGCGGCAACCGCGCAAGCTCAATCCGATATGGCCAACAGCCAGGCCGCGTCCGCGACTGCACTCTCGGCGGCCCAAGACGATGCAGAACAGTCACGTTTAGCCGCACAAACAGCCCTGGCGAGCGCACAGCAGGCGGAGACCGATAAGACGGCGATGCGCGCGAAGTTGTCCGAGCAGTTGAATTCCATTCTTCAGACTCGCGACAGCGCCCGCGGCCTGATCGTCAGCATGTCCGATGTTTTGTTTGACACCGGAAGGTACTCATTGAAGCCGGGCGCGCGAGAAAAACTGGCGAAAGTTGCCGGTATTCTTCTTGCTTATCCCGGACTCGACATCGCAGTCGGCGGCTACACAGACAATGTGGGCGGCGACGCGATGAATCAGACGCTGTCAGAGAACCGCGCCAGTTCGGTGCGCGATTACCTGGTGCAAGAGGGCGTCGCGACCAATTCGGTTTCGTCCCAAGGTTTCGGCAACACATTGCCGGTTGCTTCAAACGATAACTCAGCCGGCCGACAGCAGAACCGAAGAGTCGAACTTCTCGTTTCTGGCGAAGCCATCGGCAGTCCAGTCAATGCGACGACCGGAAGCTTACGCTAGAATACGCGACCTAAAAATCACGATCAACAATGGAGGCAACACCCATGAAACTAGTAGGACTAATGACCGCAGCAGTTCTGTCTTTGACGCTGGTAGCCGCGGCTCCGGCGTTCGCCCAGGAGCAACACGAGCAGGAGGAACAGAAAGCCAAGCCTGCCCAGGAAGAGAAACAAGCGCAACCGGAAAAATCCGCAAAACAAGAAGAGAAGCCTGCAGCACAGCAGGAGAAGAACGCGAAGCCAGCGGAAGACAACGCAAAACAAGAAGAGAAGAGCAAGCCAGAAGAAAAGAACGCGAAGCAAGAGAACAATAACGCGAAACCGGCAGAGAAGAACGCCAAGCAAGAAAACAATAACGCCAAGCCGGCAGAGAAGAACGCAAAGCAGGGACAGCAGACTGCCGGTAACCGTGGCGGCCAAATTCCCGCAGACAAGTTCAAGGCCCATTTTGGACAGAGCCACACGTTTCGTGTCAGCCAATCCGACTACAACAATCACCGCTTCCAGTACGGCGGCTATTCGTTTGGATTCGAGCAGCCGTGGCCCAGCAACTGGCTGTACACGCAAAACGTTTATGTGATCGAGATTGACGGTGTGTACTACCTGTGTAACGCATCGTTTCCTGGCGTCAATCTCGAGCTGAGTTTCACACTGTAGCCAGGTTTCGTCCGGCGGTCGCCTGCGGACGCAACCAGCTTAACTGTGATCGGCGCGGGTCCATTTCATGGGCCCGTGCCATTTTTGTCCCGACGCCCGCAACGTCATTTCGTGAAAATACGGCCGACAGAGCTCGTTTCGACCTCCACAAAAAGTGAGCAGTAGTGCACAGACTCCATAGTTACCTTCGTGAAAGCCTCGTATAGACGCGTCGCCGTTCCATCCGCGCAGCCCGCAGCAGCAAGGTACAACCGGGCAACCCGAAGGATGATCTGGCAAGGTGGTTCACAATGCGCACAATCCGTTTACTGTCGTTAGCACTTCTGGTACTGGCCATGTCGGCCATCGCGTTCGCGCAGTTCGGCGTGTCTATCACGGTCGCCCCGCCCGAACTGGTAGCGTACTCGCAACCTATGTGTCCGCAGAGCGGCTATTTGTGGACGCCCGGTTACTGGGCCTATGGCGACGAAGGCTATTTCTGGGTGCCTGGCACATGGGCCGAGCCGCCCGCTGTCGGCCTGTTATGGACGCCCGGCTATTGGGGCTGGGGCGGCAATGCCTTTGCCTGGAATGAAGGCTATTGGGGTTCCACGATCGGCTTTTACGGCGGCGTCAACTATGGCTTCGGCTATGGCGGTGTCGGCTATCAGGGCGGATATTGGCAAAATGGCGCCTTCAGCTACAACACCTCGGTGAATAACGTGGACAGGAGCAGCTTCCACAACACCTACGAAAAGACCGTAACCAACGAGCGGGCGGGGAACAGTGTTAGCTACAACGGCGGGACCGGTGGAACAACCGCTCGGCCGACCGCTGCGGAAGAAACTGCGGCGCACGAGCGTCATACTCCGGCAACGGCCGCACAAACAGGGCATCAACAGGCCGCCAGCAAGAACCATGAACTATTGGCGTCCGTGAATCATGGCAAGCCGCCAATCGCTGCAACCTCCAAACCCGGGGAGTTTACCGGCAAGGATGTGGTAGCAGCGAAGGGCGCGGCAGCCGAGACTAAGGCCACCGAGAGCAAGGCAGCCGAGAACAAGGCAGCTGAGACGAAAACCAGCGAGAGCAAAGCGGCTGAAAACAAGGCAGCTGAGACTAAGGCCACCGAGAGCAAAGCGGCTGAAAACAAGGCAGCTGAGACTAAGGCCACCGAGAGCAAAGCAGCTGAGAACAAGGCAGCCAAGACTAAGACCACTGAGAACAAAGCGGTCGAGAATAAGGCAGCTGAGACTAAGGCAGCTGAGACTAAGGCCACCGAGAGCAAGGCAGCTGAGAACAAGGCAGCCAAGACTAAGGCTACCGAAAACAAAGCGGCTGAAAACAAGGCAGCCGAGAACAAGGCAGTCAGGACTAAGGCTACCGAAAACAAAGCGGCAGCTACTCGTTCAACCGAAAATAAGGCGACTGAGAAGCAGGCATCGGCCACTGGCTCGAATGAGAACAAAGCAACCGAGAAAAAGGCAGCGGCATCTCGCTCGAATGAGAGCAAAGCGGCGCATGCACAGCCTGAAGCTCGTCAACAAGCTGCACCTCGCCATGAAAGCGCTCCACATCCGGCGCCTGCAACTCATGCGCAGTCTGCACCTCATCAACAGGCCGCACCCCGGCCTGAGGCTCATCCCGCTGCTGAGAGAAAAGCCCCTGGAGGTAAGGAGTAGCCTCGTCAGTAGCGATGAACTGCAACGAATTGCGTTAGGCCAGTCCAGGTAAGAAGGTCGATTCACTCTCAAATCGGTGCGGGTCCACTCCGTGGGCTCGCGCCATTTTTCTCTCTGCCGCCAATTGAGCAGTTTTGACCAGTAAGAAACCAAAGGAACGCCTATAAACAAAGCTGACCTTTCTCCTCAATTGTGGAGTCGCCGTTCAAAACCTGAGGATTGGGAACACCGCGCTGGAGCACGACGAAATCAGGGCGGGAAAAAGGAGTGAAATATGATTGGAACTATATTGATCGTGATTTTGGTCCTGGCGCTGTTCGGTGCGCTGCCAAGTTGGCCCCACAGCCGGAATTGGGGCTATTACCCGAGCGGAGGACTAGGACTTGTCCTTTGCATCGTGGTCATCCTTCTTGTCCTTGGCCGAATTTGAGTCCATGCACCACCCGCCAATATCGCCAGGCGCTAGCCCAAGGTTGGCGCCTGCTTTCAGTCTGCGGTTTGGCGCTTCTTCTCGTCGTGTTCATGTGCCGCGGCAGTTTGTTCGCTTACGCCCGTGCCGCGTCAGGATCGGCGGCGGCCGGTCTCCCCACAGCCGGTACTGATAGATCCGTTAAAGCGCAGGGGATACAAGGACGTCTGATTCATGTATTTCTCTCATCCTCATCGATTGCCGAGGCGTAACACGTGCCGTGAACACCCTATCAGGCTGCGGAAAAAGTGTTTTCCCAGTGCAGCATTCCCCCAGCGGCTGGAAGCCGCGGTTGATTTCGCGGCAGTTACGGCACGAGTGGAACTCGTGCCCTTC
>Ga0187875_10001037_pt1 | contig 21997 bp, 17 predicted proteins | sample June2016WEW_17_1_2_FD_132978 | JGI IMG/M metagenome (GOLD analysis project Ga0187875, IMG submission 132978) | Peatland microbial communities from SPRUCE experiment site at the Marcell Experimental Forest, Minnesota, USA - June2016WEW_17_10 | ecosystem: Environmental > Terrestrial > Soil >... | reverse complement strand
TAGCGCAGGTCGCGCTCGGCGTAGTCGTACTCTTCGGCGCCGACGACCGTGGGCGTCACGAAGTCGCCGTTGCGCGGGGCCGCGTGCTGCACGAGCTGGCTGCGGAACAGCTCGCCGACCAGCGGCTCGAACACCACGTTGGCCGCGAAGATCGCCTCGCACCAGTCATCGATGCCGGTCAGCTGCTCGGCGAGCTCGCGGACGCCCTGCCAGGCCGGGTCGCTGTTCCAGGTCTCCAGGTGCGCGGTGCCGTCGAAGCCCTCGATTTCCTCGGTCAGGCTCAGGTTGTACAGCGCGAGGTCCTGGGCGGCCCGGATCCGGTGCATGCTGTTGACCGAGATCGCGTTGTTGTGCATGTTGGTCGGCGCCCGCCGGTTGGCGTTGGCGAAGAGGTACAGCCCCAGCCCGTGGTCCACGTGCATCCAGGCTCCGACGTTGCGCTCCACGAACGTGACCCAGCTCCGGTTCCACTGGTCGAACGCCTTCGACTGGCGGGCCGCGTCGATGTTCTGGTTCAGCTGCCGCACGACGTTGGAGTTGTAGCGGTAGAAGGTGAGCTCCCACTCCTCGTTGGGGTCGCGGAACTCGTGCCAGCCGAGCGCGGGCCAGTCGTAGCCCTTGCCGCCCGAGCCTGGGTAGCGCTCCGGCTCCGGCCGGTCCGATCCCCACGCCTTGAGGGACGTCCAGTCCAGCGGGTACCCCCCGCGGCCGTCGGAGAAACCGTAGAGCCACCCTTGCGCCAGGTAATGCCGCGGATCGGGCTGGACCTCGACGGTCACGTCCTCATAGTGGGACTGCTTGCGCTTGGCCGGCGTGTAGTAGTTAAAGCGGCGGGCGGTCGAGTCCGGGAATACCTTCGCCCCGGCTTCCGCGTCGGTGAAGACCGGCTTCGGAACACTGCGCTCTTGCGTGGTGTCAGTCATGTGGTCCTTCTTTCGTCGTTCCCGCTGGCTTCGCTGCCTGCCGGGCCGCCATGGCTCCGGGCACCTGTCTCAGTCCTCCGGTTCGCCGGTCGTCGTGAACTTGTCGTAATAGATCCGCTTCTCCTCCACCCCTAGCTGCGCGAGCAGCGGCAGGGCTGCCTCCACCATCGGCGGGGGACCGCAGACGTAGGCGTGGGCTCCAGACAGGTCGCTGGCATGCCGCTTGACCACGTCGGTGACAAAGCCGGTCTCGCCGTCCCACTCGTCGTCCATGTCCGCGTCGGACAGGGCCGGGATGTAACGGAAATTCGTCAGCTTCTCCTCGAGCTCGTGCAGCTCGGCTTCGAAGCAGAGGTCCCGCTTGGCCCGCGCCCCGTAGAAGAAGGTGGCCTTGCGCTGGATGCCGCGCTCCCCCAGCGTCCGCAGCAGCGACAAGATCGGCGCCATGCCGGCCCCGCCGCCCACGAAGACCAGGTCGTTCTCGCCCTCGCGGAGCGTGAAGACGCCGAACGGGCCGCTCAGGTCCAGCCGGTCGCCCTCAGCCAGCTTCTCGGCCAGGAACTTGGAGAACAACCCGTCCGGGTAGACCTTGATGATGAACTCCAGCAGCCCCGTTTCGCGGCTCGAGGTATTCGCCATCGAGAACGACCGGCTGGCCTCCGTCCCGGGAATGATGATGTCCATGTACTGGCCGGGAAAGAACTTGATCTCCTCCGGCTCGGTCAGCCGAAGGACCAGGTGGCGCATGTCGTGGGTGACCGCGTCCTTCGACACCACCTCCGCCACGCCCTGCTGGATGGGCAGGCCAGAGCGGATCATCTCCTCGTCGTAGTTGAGCAGCTCGATCGTGACGTCCTCGTAGGCATGTGCCCGGCACAGCAGCGTGTAGCCCTCTTCGAGCTCGTAGTCGGGGAGCGCGAACGTGGAGTACTTGTCGAGCTCGATGTCCTCGCCCTCGAGCACGAACGACTTGCAGGAGGAGCACTGCCCCTCCTTGCAGCCGTGCATGAGCATGATTCCCTGCTCGGCCGCGCCACGGAGGATGTTCTGGTCCTCGCTGACCTCGATCTCGATGCCGACCGGCTCGAACCGCACGACATGCTTCTCGGCCATGGTCCCTCACGAATCGTGGAAATCGCCTCGGAGAAGTGGTTGGGAGGGGGCCGCAGGGCCTGGCCTGCGGCCCACCTCCCGGTCTAGCTGGGGTCGGTCAGGCGTCCACTGGCGCGGGACGGCCCGCCGGGCCCTGCCGGTTGTAGTCGGCCCTGAAGGCCTCCCGCTCTTCCGGCGTCATCTCGTTGAGCAGGACGTTCGGGCTCTGCACCGGCCCCATCCGGCGCAGGTGGTCCAGCGTCCACATCTTGCTCGGGTCCAGGTCCAGGTGCGGCTGGGCGACCAGGGTCTTGCCGTCGTCCCGGACATATCCCATGTCGGACACCACGTCGGCCCAGTTCCAGCCGTGGTACAGGGTCTCCCATTCCCGCTTGCCGATGAGCTGGCCCATGTTGGGTGTGGAACGGCCCTGGTAGGTCGGCCGGAACGCTTCCGCGTCGGTCCACCGGCATTCCTCGTGGCAGTAGGTGCGGACCTGGCCGTCGACCTCGTCGATGACCATGTCCTCGCGGACCAGGCAGGGCACCATGCAGGTCCAGCAGCGGTGCGGGTACACGTAGTCGACGCTCTCGGCCACGATCGGGTGGTGCCCGTTCGGCCGCGACAGCCGGTTGTAGTTCTCCCACCACTTGCCGTACTTGTCGTACCAGCCCGGGTACTTGTACTCGAACCACTCGAAGTCCGTGTCGGTCATCGGGTCGATCCGCCAGTAGTTCGCCAGCCAGCCGGTGGCGAAGAACTGTGCTACCTCGTGCACGTAGCCCTTGTTCCAGATCTGGTTCCACGCCTCTTCGATGAGGTCGTGGGGGATGACCAGCCCGTACTTCTCCAGCGGCACCAGGTAGCTGCGGTAGTAGTCGTCGTAGATCCACCGGCGCCACATCTCGGCGTAGGACTCACGGTCCTTGCGGCGGTCCTTGGTGCCGTACTCGATGAACGTGCCGATGGCGGCGTCCACCACGCGGTGGTTGTTCCACCACGCGTAGCGCAGGTCGCGCTCGAGCAGCTGGTGGTTCTCCTCGTCGGCCAGGGCCATGAGGAGGGTGGCGTACCCGTTGCTGATGTGCCGCGACTCGTCCGACTGGACCGAGTGGAACACCGTCGGCAGCAGGTAGTCGCCGTTGGCGGCGGCTTCGGCGGGCATGGCCACGAACAGCGTGTTGGTGAACGCCGTCTCGGCCACGATCGTCAGGTAGATGCTCGCCGCGGTGATCGCGTCACCGGTGATGAACCCTTCGGCGAACTGCCGGCCGATCGTCCCGCAGTAGTCGTTCTGGAAGTTCCGGAGGCTGTTGTTGAAGCCCGCCGGGTCGATGTAGTTGTTCATGTACAGGCGCTTGAGGTTCTGCTGGATCGTCGAGTGCCGCACCTCGTCGATCATCTGGATCGCCTGGCCGTTATGCAGTTCCGGGTTGGGCACGGTGCGGAACAGCAGCGGCATGGCCCGCGCGGCCGAGATCTCCGGGAGCGGGATGATGGACAGGAACAGCTTCTGCCACTCCAGCCAGCGCTCCTGCACCTGGCGGAACATGTTGCCGCGGATGGCGCCGTCCTGGGCACCGTAGACCCGGTGGTCCTTCTCTTCCTGCATCGGGAAGTAGGAGCGCAGGACCTGCTTCAGGGGGTCCTTCTTGTCTGCCTTACGGAACGAGTAGTCCGTTCCGTACTGCGCCACCGGTTCGTGATACATGGGTTCCCAGGACAGTTCCTGGATCTTCTGGTGGGCCTTGGCCACACTCTGGCGACTCATGGTCACCCCTTCCCCTTTTGTGGGTTCCCGCTAGGCCTCGTACCTGCGGTCTGGCTCTTGTCTCCGCCGCCAGCGCCTCACCGGCGGGCGGATGCACGAGTCCCTGACGCTCGAAAGTCCCTCTGTGCCGAATAACAACCTGTAAAAGCGGGGGCCGGGCTCTCAACATGAGACAGGCCCGGCCTGCCCGACCTGCCCGACCTGCGCGCCGGGTGTCCGGGGCCCGCGAGCTCAGCGCTCACCGAAGAAGATGTTGCGGAGCTCAGCGAGCTGATCCTGGATGTCCCGGGACTGCCGCGGGTTCCCCTCGGCGGCCGGCTCGATCCCCAGCGCGCGGAGCAACTCGGCGGCCGGGGCGCCGGGGTCGCCCGATTCACCCAGGACCGGATGCAATCCCTGGTCAGCCAGATGGTGAAAGACCAGGTTGACTACACTCCAAGGGTTGAAGGTCTCACCGGGGTGCATACCTGGGCGATCCATGAGGCGGCTCCGGATTCTTCAGCTGGCAAGCGCGAGACAGCCGTCCCTCGATCAAAACGCCGCACACTCGGTGGCGCTGGTCTCAACTTGAGACAGGTATCGGTAACGCCACACATATTTTGGGTAGGTACGACGCGAACTCGGGATGCCCGACCGCGAGCTGAACGACCAGCTTGCGCGAGCGGTACCGGGAGGTACGGAGGCGCGATGGTGCCCACAGCAGTGCACCTGCCAGAGTTGGCCGACAGCAAGGCGCTGGCGGACAACCGGGAGCGGTTCCTGACGGCTGAATCCGTCCGGCCGAACGAAGTCCGCGAGCCGATCCTGGCTTCCTGGTGGCGCTCGCGCCAGTGGAAGGTGGCCGCCGACCGGGTGACGCTGCCGTACGTCCGTGATCCTGATCTTGATACGCCCCTGACGCGTAACGCCATGCCCGTGCTGCGCAACCTGCGCGAGCACCTGGACGGGCAGCCGATCAGCGTCATCCTCACCGACGCCGCGGGCGTCGTGCTCACCAGGATGACCGCCGACCACGACCTGGAACGTCACCTGGACGGGGTCCAGCTCGCCCCCGGCTTCAGCTACGCCGAAGAGTACGTCGGCACCAACGGGATCGGCACCGCCCTGGAAGGCGGCCAGCCCGCGTGCGTGTTCGGTCACGAGCACTACGCCGAGGACCTTGAGGATCTGGCCTGCGCCGGGGTCCCGATCCACGACCCGATCTCCGGGAAGGCCGTGGGCGCGGTCGACCTGACCTGCTGGCGCAAGGACGCCGACCCGCTGCTGATCGCGCTGGCCAAGACCACCGCGGACCAGATCACCCAGGCCATGCTGGCGGACAGCAGCGCGCGGGAACTGCAGCTGATGCAGGAGTACATGCGGGCCTGCCGGCGCACGAGCGGGATAGTGCTGGCGCTGAACAACGACGTCGTCATGATGAACGAGTACGCCCGCCAGGTACTCGACCCAGGTGACCAGGGCGTGCTGCTCGGCCAGGCCGCCGAGATGCTGGCCACCCAGCAGGCGGGCGCGGTGTCCGTCGAGCTGCCCAGCGGGATCCAGGCCCGGATGTACTGCCGGCCGGTCCGGGGCGATGATCACGTCGCGGGCGGCGTGGTACACGTGAAGCTCATTGAGCCGGCCAGCCAGCGCCCGGCCACGGACTCCGCCGTCAAGCCCCCCATGTCCCTGCCCGGGCTGGTCGGCAGCGGGGCGCTGTGGCTGCGCGGCTGCCGGCAGGTCGAGTCCGTGTACGACTCGGGAGACTGGCTCGCCCTGGAGGGCGAGCCGGGGGTGGGCAAGCTGACCGTGGTCCGGGCGGTGCACCAGCGCCGCAACCCGGCAGAGCGCTTCTACGTCCTCGACGCGGCCGAGGCCACCGACACGGACTGGCTGCTGCGGGCCCGCCGCGAGCTGCTCGACGGCGGGGGCTCGCTGGTGATCCGGCACGTGGACGTGCTCAACGCCCGGCAGCTGAACGCGCTGACCTCCGCGCTCCAGGAGGCCAGGACGGCCTCCCGGCAGGACGACCTGTGGGTGGCGGTCACCCTGGACCGCACCCGCACGCACGGCGACCTGACCAAGCTGCTGCGCTTCTTCCCCAGCACGGTAGAGCTGCCACCGCTGCGCCACCACATCGAGGACCTGCACGTGCTGGTCCCCTTCTTCGTGGCCAAGCTGGGCCAGCACGGCCGGCTGACCTGCTCGGCCGAGGCCATGCAGCTGCTGCTCCGGTCGAAGTGGCCGGGCAACACCGAGCAGCTGTGGCAGGTGCTCAAGCGGGTCATGCAGAAGCGGCGCACCGGGTCCATCCAGCCGGCCGACCTTCCGCCGGAATGCTGGACGGTGAGCAGGCGGCTGCTGTCCCCGCTGGAGTCCATGGAACGCGACGCGATCGTCCAGGGCCTGCTCGACTACCAGGGCAACAAGGTCAAGGCGGCCAAGTCGCTGGGGATGTCACGTGCGACCATCTACCGGAAGATCCACGAATACGGAATCGTCACCCCGGCCAGCTGACGACTAGGATGGGTCCGTGCACCGGCTCTTTCCCATCACCCCGCCGCCCCGCTTCTGAGCGGGGTGCCGCGCACGCGCGTCCAGACATCTAGCTGACGCTCGCTTATCGCCAGGCTGGCTACTGCTCCACTGGCGTCCCCACCCCGCTTCCGCGACCCTCTCCCCCTTCTCGTCGCAGGAGCGATCTTCCATGACTGCTGCCACAACGCCTGCTCGCACCACGGGGCCTGCTAACACCACGGGGCCTGCTTACACCACGGGGCCTGCTCGCACCGCGGGGCCCGCGGCGCCCCGCCGCTCGCCCGGAACCGGCCTGGCCTGCCTGATGGCGGCCGGGCTGCTGTGGGGAACCGGCGGCCTGACCGGCAGCCTGCTGGGCCGGGACTCCGGCCTGCCCGCCCTGTCGGTGGCCGCCTACCGGCTCGCCTGCGGCGGTGTGCTGATCATCGTCTTCCTCGCGGCCACCCGCAGGCGCTGGCCTGCGGGGCGGGCCGCCTGGATGCGCATCGCCGCCATAGCCGGGCTGGCCGCGGTATTCCAGAGCTGCTATTTCACGGCCGTGTCGCTGACCTCGGTCAGCCTGGCCACGCTCGTCACCATCGGGAGCGCCCCGGTCCTTGTGCTGGCCGCTGAGCGGGTGCGGGGGCGGCGGGCCGGTCGGCTCGCGGGCGGCGCGACCGGCCTGGCGCTCGCCGGCCTCGGCCTGCTGGCCGGCCTGCCTTCCGGCGGTTTCCCTGAGACCGCGGTGCTGGCCAGCGCGGGCATGGCGGTCCTCGCGGGTGCCGGGTTCGCCACGCTCACGCTGGTCAGTGCCCGGCCGGTGGCCGGCCTGGATGACCTGACCGCGGCCGGTTTCGGGTTCACCCTCGGCGGCCTGGCCCTGCTGCCGGTGGCCGCGGCGACCGGCGGGGTCGGCTTCACCCCGGATCCGGTCACGCTCGGCCTGCTGGCCGCGCTCGGCGCCGGCCCGACGGCCGTGGCGTACACGCTGTACTTCCGCGGCCTGCGAACCGCTCCGGCGGGTACGGCCGCGCTGCTGTCCCTGCTCGAGCCGCTGACCGGCACCGTCCTCGCGGCGCTGATCCTCGGCGACCGGCTGGGGACCGGCGGGATCGCGGGCGCCGTCATCCTCGGCGCGGCGCTGGTCCTCGCCACAGTGGCCGGCCAGGGGGCCGCGTCACCGGGCACAGTGGCCGGCCAGGGGGCCGCGTCAGGCCACGGCCCGGCGGACCACGGCCGTAGCCCAGCAGAGCACCACCACGCACAGCGGCGTGAGCACGGCGAAGGCCTGCCACACGGCGGAGCCGGCCAGGGTACCGGCCGCCAGTACCCGGGCAGCGCTGACCGTGTAGTAGAGCGGGTCGAGATGGGCCAGCACCCGCATCCACTCCGGCCCGAGTGAGATGGGCAGCAGTACCCCGCCGAGCAGCAGCACCGGCAGGTTCAGCCCGTTGATGACGGCGGCGAAGCCGCTGATGTCCCCGGTGGCGAGGGCCATGGCGATGGAGAAGGCGGCCACGGTCGCCATGAGCAGCGCGAGCAGGGGGCAGAGCAGCAGCAGTCCGCTGGCGTGCACCCCGAAGCCGAACCCGGCCCCGATCGCGACGACCACCGCGTCGAATGCGAACATCAGCAACATCGAGGCCAGGATCGGGCCGGTCAGGATCGCGAGCCGGCTGGCCGGGGTGACCCGGAACCGCTCGATGACGCCGGCGCGCAATTCGAAGATCGTGCTGAAGCCGGGCCCGGAACCGCTGGCGAAGGCGAGCAGGGCCAGGATGCCCGGCAAGAACAGGTCGAGCACGTGGCCGGCGGGCAGGCCAGGGGCGCCGACGAGGTTCCCGAGCAGCGGGGTGAACAGGGCCAGGTACAGGACGGGCGTAGAGAAGCCGACCACCAGCCAGACCGGGTTGCGCAGCAGTTGGATGAGGTAACGGTGGAACAGCAGGCCGATGTCGGTGGCGGTCTTCATGCGGCTGCCCCCTCGGCCTCGCGGTCCGGGCCGCTGACAGCCCGGTCGCCGGCGTCCCGCAGCGACCGGCCGGTCTGGCGCAGGAACACGTCGTCCAGGCTCGGCTCGGAGAGCCGGAGAGAGCGCACCGGCAGGCCCGCCCGGTCGAGCAGCCGGAGCAGCGCGGGCAGCGCGGCCGCGCCGTCGCCGGCGTACAGCCGCACCGTGTCCCCCTCCACGGTGAGATCGTGCACGCGGGCCTGCCCGGCCAGCCCGGTGCCGGCCAGCCCGGTGCCGGCCAGCCCGGTGCCGGCCAGCACCGCGGCGGCTCGCCGGCCGGCGTCCGCGTCGCGGGTGACAAGGACGATCGCGTCCCCGGCCACCTGCTGCTTGAGCGCCCGCGGGGTGCCTTCCGCGACCACTGTCCCGTGGTCGATGATCATGATCCGGTCGCAGAGCACGTCGGCCTCGTCCAGGTAGTGCGTGGTCAGGAAGACCGTGGTGCCCCGGTCCCGCAGGCCGCGGACGTGGTCCCAGAGGCTGGCCCGATTCTGCGGGTCGAGTCCCGTGCTCGGCTCGTCCAGGAACAGGATCTCGGGCTCGTGCACGACGCCGAGCGCCACGTCGAGGCGGCGGCGCTGACCGCCGGAGTAGGTCCGGACCCGGCGATCCGCGAACCCGGCCAGGTCGAACCGCTCCAGCACCTCCCCCACCCGCCGGGCGACGTCCGCGCGGCTCCGGCCGTAGAGCCTGCCCTGCAGGGTCAGGTTCTCCCGGCCGGTGGCCAGCTCGTCCGCCCCGCCCAGCTGGCTGACGTAGCCGATGCGCGCGCGGACCTGCCCGGGCTGGCGCCGGACGTCCAGCCCGGCGATCGTGGCGCTGCCCCCGTCGATCGGCAGCAGCGTGGTCAGCATCCGCAGCGTGGTGGTCTTGCCGGCCCCGTTCGGGCCCAGGAATCCGACGATCTCCCCCTGGGCGACCTGCAGGCTGACGCCGCGGACCGCCTCGATCGCCTGGCCCCGGCCCCCCGGGAAGCGCTTGCGCAGCTCCCGGGCGTCGATGACCGCGGTCATGATGCTCCTTCCTGGCCGGCCCCGGCAGGCCGGCATCCAGGAGCCACTATCAAACGCTCGTCGAGTTTTGTCAACCAAATGGATGACTAGCTGTGTCAGGTCATTGGCTGATAGCGTGGAAATATGAGTGCGACCAGCACGAACGGCGGGCGGCGCCGGGTCGGTGAGCCCGACGTGGCCGCCCGCACGAGCGCCGGCCCCGACGGGACAGGCCCGGGAACGTCGGGGGCCACGGCTCCCCGGCGGCCACGGCGCGCCCCGGCCGGCGCCGACCGGCAGCGTGACGCGGAGCGCTCACGCCAGGCCTTGCTGGCCGCCGCCCTGGACGAGTTCTCGGTCCACGGCTTCGCGGGCGCCCGGGTGGCCGACATCGCCCGCCGGGCCGGGGTGAACAAGCAGCTGATCAACTACTACTTCGGCTCCAAGGAAGGGCTGTACCTGGCCCTGCAGCGGGACTGGCTGGAGCGGGAGGAGGGTTTCGCCCCGCCCGACCTTCCCCTGGCTGAGCTGGTCGTCCGTTACCTCACCGACGCCCTCGCCGATCCGCGTTCACTGCGCCTGCTGCTGTGGCGTGGCCTGGCGGACGACTCCGCGCCCGACGGCGGGCCGGGCCGCCAGGGGGACCTGGACCGGGTCACCCGCAGGCAGAAGGCCGGGGAGGTGGCCGCCGACCTGGATCCGGCGGCGGTGCTGCTGGCCGGGATGGGCATGGTCGCCGCGCCGATCGTGATGCCACAGGTCGCCCGGGAACTGTTCGGCGTGGACCCGTCCAGCGAGGAATTCCGGGCGCGCTACACCGAGCAGCTCCGCCGGATCGTCACCCGCCTGTACGCAGACGCACCCGGTGGGTCAGGGGAGGCTGGGGAACCCCCTGGCCAGGCCTAGCCGACGTTCTTGTGGGCGGGCAGGTGACGGCGGAGGAATTCCTCGGTCCGCCGCCAGGCCTGGGCGGCCGGCTCGGGCTGATGGAACATGGGCGCCTTCCGGTTGTGGAAGGCGTGCCCGGCCTCTTCTTCCACGTAGATGACCACGTTGGGCTGCCCGGCCGCCGCGTCCTGCACGGCCTGGACCTGCTCACGCGGGATGTACGGGTCGCTGCCGCCGAAGTGGAATAGCAGCGGCGCGGTGATCTGGTCCAGCAGGCCCAGCTGCTCCGGCACGGCCGAGCCGTAGAACGAGATCACCGCGTCCAGCGGCGTCTGCACGGCGACCAGGTAGGCGATGGACCCGCCGAGGCAGAACCCGATGATGCCGATGCCGCCGTCCACCTCGGGCAGCGCGGCCAGCACGCCCAGCGCATGGATGGAGTCCGCGACGCCCCGGGCCACGTCGAACCGGGACCCTATCTCCAGCGACGAGGCCAGGCCCGCGTCGTCGTGGGCGGCCTGGTAACCACGCTGGAGGCGCCAGAACAGGTCCGGCGCCGCCACCACGTACCCCAGGCCGGCCAGGTCCTCGCCCACGGCCCGGATGTAGTCGCTCACCCCGTAGATCTCCTGAATCAGCAGCAAGCCGGGGCCGCTGCCGCTATCCGGAACCCACACGGTCAGGTCGAAGGACCCATCGGCGGTATGGACCGAGTCCACGCGCTGCTGCATGGGCATGATCCTAAAGCCACGGGAGACGCTTTAGGTGGCCACGACCGCGAAGGACGCGGGCGGCATGCTGAGCTGCTCCCCCTCGATGCTGACCCCGGGACTGGTGGCGGCCAGCACCGCGGTCCCGGGCGCGCCGAGCGGAAGCAGCAGGGGCTGCTCGCCCAGGCTGGCCGCGACCCGCAGCCTGCCGCGGTGCAGCACCAGCCAGCGCTGCGCCTCGTCGTAGTCCGCCTCCATCCGGTCCAGCCGCGGGTCGGTCAGCTCCGGGTAGGCCCGGCGCAGCGCGATCAGCTCGGTGTACCAGGCCAGCATCTCCTGATGCCGCGGCGTGTCCCGCTCTCCCCAGTCCAGCTTGGACCGGAGGAACGTCTTCTTGTCCTGCGGGTTCGGCACCTCGGCGGGGCCCCAGCCGTGAGCGCCGAACTCGGCCCGGCGGCCTTCGGCGACCGCGTGGGCCAGCCCCGGATCGGTGTGGTCGGTGAAGTACTGCCACGGGGTGGACGCGGCCCATTCCTCCCCCATGAACAGCATCGGCGTAAACGGCGCGGTCAGCACCAGCCCCGCGGCCACCTTGACCAGGTCGGCGGACAGCCCGCTGGAGATCCGGTCGCCGGTGGCCCGGTTGCCGATCTGGTCATGATCCTGGAGATAGCCGAGGAAGCGGAAGCCGGGGATGCGGAGCAGGTCGACCGGCCGGCCGTGGCTGCGGCCGCGGAACGAGGAGTAGTTGCCGTTGTGGAAGAACACCCTGGTCAGCGTCTTAGCCACAGCCCCCATCGAGCCGAACTCCGCGTAGTAGCCCTGCCGTTCCCCGGTGACGGCCGAGTGCACCGCGTGGTGGAAGTCGTCGCTCCACTGGGCCGCGAGCCCGAACCCGCCGGCCTCCCGGGAGCTGACCAGCCGCGGGTCGTTCAGGTCGGATTCGGCGATGAGGACCAGGTCCCGGTTCAGCAGGGTGCCGAGGGCCTGCACCTCGACGGCCAGTTCCTCGAGAAGGTGCAGCGCGCGGTGGTCCTCGAAGGCGTGCACCGCGTCGAGCCGCAGCCCGTCCAGGTGGTAATCGCGCAGCCACATCAGCGCGTTGCTGATCAGGAAGCCGCGCACCTCGTCGGAACCGGGCTGGTCCAGGTTCACCGCCGGACCCCAGGGGGTCACGTGCGCCTCGGTGAAGTACGGCCCGAAGTCGGCCAGCCGATTGCCGACGCCGACGTGATTGTAGACGACGTCCAGCAGGACGCCCAGCCGCATCGCGTGGCAGGCGTCCACGAACCGCTTCAGCCCGTCCGGCCCGCCGTAGGGCTGGTGCACGGCCCACAGGTGGATGCCGTCATAGCCCCAGCCGTGCTGGCCCGGGAACGCTGCCACCGGCATCAGCTCGATCATGTCCACGCCGAGGCCGCGCAGATGATGGAGCCGCCCGATGGCCGCGTCGAACGTCCCCTCGGGGGTGAACGTGCCCACGTGCATCTCGTAGATCACCGCGCCGCGCAGCGGGCCGCCCCGCGAGCCCCAGTCTGTCCAGGTGAAGGCGCCGTGATCGTAGGTGCGGCTCGGCCCCTCGCTGCCCAGCGGCTGCCACGGGGACCGGGGATCCGGCAGCGGCTCGCCGCCGTCCACCCGGAACGCGTAGTCGGTGCCGGAGGCGGCCGCCTCCGCCACCTCCGCCTCCCACCAGCCCGGGGTGGCGGCCGGGTGCATGGGCTGCGGCGGGGCGCCCCCCATGGCCTCCTCCCCCAGCTGCACCTCGACCCGCTCGGCCGTGGGGGCCCAGACCCGGAACACGCTCACTCGTGGACCTCAGGGGACAGCGTGCCCGCCCCGACGAGCAGGGCCACGGGGTTTCGTTGCAGAAGATCGGACAGCAGCGGGCGCGCACCCGCATGGGAGGCACCGGTCAGCAGGTCCCGCCAGGGGCCCGGGTGCGGCAGGGGCAGCGCGGTACCGGCCCAGCCGCCGCGCTGGCGCAGGCCGGCGGGCAGCCGGGTGGCCACGGTGACCGCGTGCCCGCCGCGGGCGAAGCTCACCGCGTGCCGCGCCGCGGGGCCCTCGGCGGCCAGCGGGGTGTATTCCCCCGCGAACCAGTCCGGGTGCTCCCGGCGCAGCCGCAGCGCGGCCGCCGTGACCAGCAGCTTGCCCATGTCCAGTCGCGTGGTGCCCGGGCCGTCGGGCACCTGGCCGGCGCCCAGGCCGTCGGCCAGTTCACCGGCGTCCAGCGCGGCGAGCAGGTCCCGGCCGCGGGCGAAGTCGGCCGGGGCGCGGTTGTCCGGGTCGACCAGGCGCAGGCCGGCCAGCTCGCAGCCCTGATAGGTGTCGGCCACGCCGGGCATGGTGAGCTGCACGAGCTTGGCGCCGAGGGCGTTCGCCCGCGCGTCACCGTCCAGCCCTGACACGAACCGGCCGATCTGCCCGGTGACCTCGTCGTCGTCCAGCACCAGCTCGGCGAAGGTCAGCACCTGCGACTCGTACTCGGTGTCCGGGTCGGTCCAGGAGGTGCGGCTCTTGGCCTCGCGCATCGCCTTGCGCAGGTACCCGGTCAGCCGCTCGCGGTCCAGCGGCCACGCCCCGGCCAGGGTCTGCCACATCAGGTACGCGGTGTCCGGCTCCGGCGCCGCCCCGCTGGCCAGCGCCACGGCCCGCTCCTGCCAGCGGCTCACCTCCGCCGCCCAGGCCTCCGGCACCTCGGCCAGAACGGCCAGCCGGGCCCGGACGTCCTCCTGGCGCTTGGTGTCGTGCGTGGACAGGGTGGTCATGCTGGCCGGCCAGTCCCGGGCCAGCCGGGCCGCGAACTCGTGGAACTCCCCCGGGCTGGTCCCGAAGGAGTCCGGGTCGCCGCCGACCTCGTTCAGGGCGGCCAGCCGGGACCAGCGGTAGAACGCGGTGTCCTCCACGCCCTTGGCCATCACCGGCCCGCACACCTGCTGGAACGCGACGACCAAGTGAGCATGATCCCCGCCGGCGCGGAGCGCTGGCGGGGGGGTTCCGGCGGGTCGCATACCCGGGCCAGCAGAGCCCAGCACCAGGCCGGCCACGGCGTCCAGGGCGGCGTGCAGCCGCTCCGGCAGGCGCGGCCGGGCCATGCCGGCGGCCCGGGCCACGATCGCGGCCGAGACCGGGGGCGCCGGCTCGCCGGGCACCACGTACGCCCGGTACACCGGCATCGCGGTGAGCAGTTCGGCCAGCACGGTGGACCGGTCGCCCACGCTGAGCCCGTCCAGGTCCGGGTGCCCCACGTCGCCGGCCAGCCGGGCCAGCCGGCCCACCTCGGCCGCGAGGGCCTGTCCGGCCTCCTCGCGCTTGGCGGCCTCGGCCACCCCGGCGAAGCGGGCAGGCCCGCCGGTGAGGCGCTCGTATGCCGCGGTCAGCGGCGCGGCGCCGGCCGGGTCCAGGAACAGTCCGCCGACCGCGGCCAGCGCGTCATAGCCGGTGGTCCCGGCGCACGGCCAGTCCGCGGGCAGGCGTTCCGGCCCGGACAGGATCTTCTCCGTGGACACCCACAGGCCGCCGGTGCGTTCCGCGAGCCGCCGCAGGTAGCCGCGCGGCTCGGCGAGCCCGTCCGGGTGGTCCACCCGGAGCCCGTCGATGAGGCCCTCGGCGACCAGCCGGAGGATCACCTCGTGGGTGGCCTCGAACACGGCGGGATTCTCGACCCGGACCGCGATCAGCGAGCTGACGTCGAAGAACCGCCGCCAGTTGAGCTCCGTCGCCGCCAGGTTCCAGTCAGCCAGCCGGTAATGCTGGGCAGCGAGCAGCTCGGGCAGCGGCAGGCCCTCAGTGCCGGGGCGGACCGGCAGCACGTGGTCGAAGTACCGGAGGACCGGCTCGGCCCCGCCGGTGCCCACATTCAGGTCACCCAGTTTCAGGTCACCGAGGCAGTCGCTGACCGGCCCGCCCAGGACCGGCATGAGCAGCGTGCCGTCCTGGGCGTCCCAGTCCACGTCGAACCAGCCGGCGAACGGCGACCCGGTGCCGTCGCGGAGCACCGACCAGAGTGGCCGGTTGAGCGACTCGGGCACAGGGACGGCCATGTGGTTGGGCACGATGTCCACGATCAGGCCCAGCCCGAGGGCGCGGAACCGGGCGGCCATGTCCCGGAACGCGGCCTCGCCGCCCAGGTCCACCGACACCCGGGAGTGGTCCACCACGTCGTACCCGTGCGTCGAGCCCGGGGTGGCCTGCAGGATCGGCGACAGGTACACGTGGGTCACGCCCAGGTCGGCCAGGTAGCCCGCGATGGCGGCGGCGTCGGCGAATCCGAACCGCGGCTGGAGCTGCAGCCGGTACGTGGAAACCGGCACTGATGCCGGCGAGGCGGGGCGCGCCGCAGGCGTGTGCCGCCTCGCCGGTGAATCGGGGGGGCCGGGCCATCGGGGGTCCGGGGGTGTCCCCCGGGAGGCAGAGTGTCCCCCCGGGCCAGCACTAGACACGCCCGAGAACCTGCATGGACCGGCTGGGGATGGCGACCGCGTCACCGGGCTTGGCGGCGGGCGCGTCCGCCAGCGCGCCCAGCGGGAGCGCCGTGTCGAGCACCTTCACCCACTGCTCCCCGTAGCGCTGCGGCGGGATGGTGAACTCCAGGTCCAGCTCGCTGGCGTTGAACAGGAGCAGGAACGACTCGTCCTTGGTCCGCTCACCGCGCGGGTCAGGCTCGGTAATCGCGTCGCCGTTCAGGAACACGGTGAGGGACTTGGCGAAGCCCACGGCCCAGTCGTCATCGGTCATCTCCTCGCCCGCCGGGGTGAACCAGGCGATGTCGCCCAACTGATCCTGCCCGCCGCTCTTGCCGCGAACCGCCTGGCCGCGGAAGAAGCGGCGGCGGCGGAACACGGGATGCTCGGCGCGCAGCCGGATCAGCCGCGCCGTGAAGTCGAGCAGGTCCTGGTCGCCCTCGTAGCCGTCGGGCATTGGCGCGTCCGGCGACGGCGGCCAGTGCACCCAGGAGATCTCGGTGTCCTGGCAGTAGGCGTTGTTGTTGCCGTGCTGGGTGCGGCTCATCTCGTCCCCGCCCAGCAGCATCGGGATGCCCTGGGACAACAGGACGGTGGACAGGAAATTGCGCTTCTGCCGGTCGCGCAGGACGGTCACGGCCGGGTCATCGGTGGGACCCTCGGCGCCGCAGTTCCACGACCGGTTGTCGTCGGTGCCGTCCCGGCCGTCCTCGCCGTTGGCCTCGTTGTTCTTGTGGTTGTGGGAGACCAGGTCCGCGAGCGTGAACCCGTCGTGCGCGGTGACGAAGTTGACCGACGCGACCGGGCGGCGGCCGTCGCTGAGGTACAGGTCGCTGGAGCCGGTCAGCCGGGAGGCGAACTCGGGGAGCGTGGCATGCTCGCCGCGCCAGAAATCGCGCACCGTATCCCGGTACTTGCCGTTCCATTCCGTCCACAGCGGCGGGAAGTTCCCGACCTGATAGCCGCCCTCACCCACGTCCCACGGCTCGGCGATGAGCTTGACCTGGGAGACGACCGGGTCCTGCTGGACCATGTCGAAGAACGCGGACAGCCGGTCCACCTCGTGGAACTGCCGGGCCAGCGCCGCGGCCAGGTCGAAGCGGAAGCCGTCCACGTGCATCTCGGTCACCCAGTACCGGAGCGAATCCATGATCATCTGAAGCACGTGCGGGTGCCGCATGAGCAGGCTGTTGCCGGTGCCGGTGGTGTCCATGTAGAACTGCGGGTCGTCCCCGACCAGCCGGTAGTAGGAGGCATTGTCGATGCCCCGGAAGGACAGCGTCGGCCCCAGCTGGTTACCCTCGGCCGTGTGGTTGTAGACCACGTCGAGGATGACCTCGATCCCGGCCTGGTGCAGCGTCCGGACCATGGACTTGAACTCCTGCACCTGCTCGCCGCGGGTGCCGCTGGCGGCGTAGGCGTTATGCGGCGCGAAGAACCCGAGCGTGTTGTAGCCCCAGTAGTTGGCCAGCCCGCGCTCGGCCAGGATCGCGTCGCTGACGAACTGGTGCACCGGCATCAGCTCGACCGCGGTGACGCCCAGCCGCTGCAGGTGGTCGATGACCGCAGGATGGGCCAGCCCCTGGTAGGTGCCGCGCTGCCCCCCGGGTACCTCCGGATGCAGCTTGGTCAGGCCGCGGACGTGGGTCTCGTAGATCACCGTCTCGTGGTACGGGGTCCGCGGGTGCCGGTCGGAATCCCAGCTGAAGAACGGGTTGACCACCACGGAGCGCGGCACGTAGGGCGCGGAGTCCTCGTCGTTGCGCTGGTCAGGGTGGCCAAAGGGGTAGGCGAACACCGCCTGGTCCCAGCGGACGCTGCCCTCGACGGCCTTCGCGTACGGGTCGACCAGCAGCTTGGCCGGGTTGCAGCGCTGCCCAGCGCCGGGGTTATAGGGGCCGTGTACCCGGTAGCCGTAGCGCTGGCCCGGGCTCACGCCGGGCAGGTAGCCATGCCAGACGAACCCGTCCACCTCGTGCAGCGCGGCCCGGGTCTCGGCTCCGTCCTCATCGAACAGGCACAGCTCCACCCGCTCGGCCACCTCGGAGAACAGGGCGAAGTTCGTGCCCACCCCGTCGAAGGTCGCCCCGAGCGGATAGCTGTTGCCCGGCCAGATCAACGCCTCCTGCGCCACCATGTCCGTCCCTGGTCGATGTACCGTTTGGCCGCGGCCGCACGCGCACTGCCCGGCCATGCTCCGTAGCCGGGCGTGTTCACCGCGTTGACCATGCGACCATAACGCCTTCCGCTTACCGCACGTTGCCGCGCGGCGAACTGGGTGCGGCGAACTCGGTGCGGCGAAGACGGCGGGCTGCCTGCCTACGTGTCCTTGATGATGTCCTTGATCAGCCGGATGGTCCCGGACGGGGTGAGAGCCTCGGCGCTGAGCCGGTTCATGATCTCCATGTAGTGGTCCACGTCGGAGCGCCGTTCCAGGTACAGGGCGCTGGTCAGCTGCTCGATGTAGACCACGTCCGGCAGGTCCGGCTCGTCGAAGCGCAGCACGCTGAACGACCCGCCCGCGGCCGCGTGGCCGCCCCGGCGGAACGGCACCACCTGCAGGGTGACCGCGGGCATCGTGGCCGCCACCTCGAGGAGGTAGGTCAGCTGGGCGCGCATCACGTCCCGGCCACCGATCGGGCGGCGCAGCGCCGCCTCGTCCATGACGGACCAGACCCGGGGCGGCTGCGGCCCGGTGAGCAGGTCCTTGCGGGCCATCCGGAGGCTGACCCGGCGGTCGATCTCCGCCTGGGGGGCGGCCCGGTTACCGAGCAGGGTGACCGCCCGGGCGTAGTCGGGGGTCTGGAACAGTCCGTGGACGAACTGCAGCTCGAAGGTCCGGATCAGCGAGGCCGCGGCCTCCAGGCCCAGGTAGGTCTCGAACCAGTCCGCCAGGATGTCGCCGTACTGGGTCCACCAGCCGTGCTCGTTGGCCTTCTCGGCCAGCGCGAGCAGGCCCAGGCGCAGCTTCTCGTCGGTGACCCCGTACAGGGTCAGCAGGTCCTCGACGTCGCGGATCTTGCAGCCCACCCGGCCGTGTTCCAGGCGGCTCATCTTGGACCGTGACGCGCGGATGTCGTAGCCCGCCTGCTCCGGGCTGAGCCCGGCCGCCTCCCGGAGGCGGCGCAGCTGGGCGCCGAGCACCATCCGGACTACTGTGGCGCCGGCCCGCGGCCCGGTCAATGACCCGTTCGCCGTGTTGCCGACCGGATAGACGGATCCCGTCTCAGCTTCCGGCTCCATGCCACTCCCGACCCAATGGACGACCTGCCACTCCCCAGCCCCCAGCCGATGTCAGACGCTCAGCCCCAGTGGTCCCATTGCGGGCGCGTGGTATCTGCCAGCAGCATCGTGAACCACTACTAAGCGGAACACACAGAGCACGATATCACCGCATCCGCCCGCTGTCCCGGGGCCAATTTCGCGTTGTTTCACCCCGGACGGCCGGCTCTCATAGATCGTCGAACTCGCCGTTCTTGAGCGCGGCCAGGAAGGCGGCGATCTCGGCCCGCGTGTAGATGAGGGCCGGGCCAGCCGGAAACCGGGAGTTGCGCATCGCGATCGAGCCTTCCGGTAGCTGGGCCAACTCCACGCAACTGCCGTTGGGGTTGCTGGCGGTGGACTTCCGCCAGCGGGCATCGAGTTCTCCCGCCGGCATGCCGTTCTTGACCTGCAACGTTTCCTCCCGGGCTGGCGACTTGACCTGCAACTTTTCCTCCCGGGGGCGAGGGGAGACCAGGGGAAGCGCACGGAGTACAGATAACGGGCGGATGGGATGAAAACTCCCCTGCACTGTGCAGCCTAACAGATCAGATGCACGTGCAGACGGTGGTGCAGCAGGCGTTGCAAACGTTACGTGCATGGGGCAAGATGACCCCTATTGGCCGTTCCCGGTAACGACAGATCGCTCGGAAGGCAATGACGGCACAGCCATTAGGCCTGGCAGGTCATGCAGTAAGCCACGTGGGCTGGGACTGGCTGGCGCCCGCCGTGGCCATGGCGGCTGCGGCGAGCGGCGCCCGCCAGCGGACCCCCGGGCTGGCCCCCACCGACTGGACCTGCTTTCCGCGGCTCGCGATACGGACGCCAGGCACCGACACCAGGTCGGTCGGCACCGCCCGCGACTTCTGCCTGTCCACCATGCGGCGCTGGGGCGTGGCGGACCGCGGGGACGATGTGGCGGTCGTGGTGTCGGAACTGCTGACCAACGCCCTGCGGCACGCGCTGCCCCAGGCCGGTCCCGCCGGCGGGACCGCGGGCGATGCGGGCGATGCGGGCGGTGCGGGCCGTGGCCGCTGGCCGGTCCGTCTCGGGCTGGTCCAGCCGGGCCAGTTCGTCATGTGCGCGGTGGCCGACCCGAGTCCCCGGCCGCCGGAGCCGAAAGACCCTGACTACCTCGCCGAAAGCGGTCGCGGCCTGCACGTGATCAGCGCCCTCAGCGACCGGTGGGGATACACCGTCCCGACCGAGACGGGCAAGGTCGTGTGGGCCCTGTTCTCGGTCGGCCTCGACCGGCAGCCACCGGACTGGGGCTGGTTCGCCGCACGCCGGCTGGATCAGGCGCGCAGCGTAGTGTGAGCGCTCTCACACCGATTGTTCAGTCGATGCTGATTGTTCAGTTGACCCTCATTGCTCAGTTAATGCGCTCCGTGGGCGGCTCCACGGTCGCCGGCTCAGTCCCGGGCAGGACCTGGCGGGGGAGATCCGGCGGGGCGGGCCGGCGCTGCCACTCCCGCGGGTAGCCCAGCGACACCTCCACGAACGGCACCCCGTCCCGCCAGATCGTCCGCGGGATGTGCAGATGACCGTAGACCACGGCCGCGGCGTTGAACCGGACGTGCCAGTCGTCGGTGCGGGTGGTGCCGCACCACTGCGCGAACTCGGGGTAGCGCAGTACCCGGGTGGGCTCCCTGATCAGCGGGAAGTGATTCACCAGGACCGCGGGTGGGCCGGGTGGCAGGGCCGCCAGCCGCGCCCCGGTCGCCTTGACCCGGGCCCAGCACCACTCCTCCACATTCGGATACGGGTCAGGGTGCAGCCACCGCTCGTCGGTGCACACCACGCCGGTCTCGTGGGCACGGGCCAGGCCCTCGGCCTTGGTCCGCGCGCCGTCCGGCCGGAACGAGTAGTCGTACAGCAGGAACAGCGGCACGATGCGGACCGGGCCGCCGGGCCCGTTCCACACCGGATAGGGGTCCTCCGGGGTGAGCACCCCCAGCCGCTGGCAGAACTCCACCAGGCGCCGGTAGCGGTCCTCCCCGCGGAGCCGGACCGGGTCGGTGCGGTGCGTCCACAGGTCGTGGTTCCCTGGCACCCAGATGACCCGGGCGAAGCGCTCGCTGAGCGTGCGCAGCGCCCACTCGATGTCCGGCATCCGCTCCCCCACGTCCCCGGCCACCAGCAGCCAGTCCGCCGCGGAGCGCGGCCGCAGCTCCTCGACCAGCTGCCGGTTCTGCGGATACCCCACGTGCAGGTCGCTGACCGCGAGCAGCCGGGGGTCCGCCGCCGAGCCCGGGCCTACGGGCCCGGCCTCCACCGCCGAGCCCGGGCCTACGGGCCCGGCCTCAGCCGACATGCGTGAGCTCGCTGGTCCACATGACGATCCGGGTCCGGTCGCCGCGGAACAGGTCCCGGGCGAACTCGACCGGGTGGCCCGCCCGCGCGTAGGCGATCCGCTCGACCAGCATCAGCGGGGCGCCCTCGCGGACCTCCAGCGCCTCGGCCTCGCGGACCCCGGCGGTCACCGGCTCCAGGCTCTCCCGCGCCCGGCAGGGGCGCTGCTGGTACTTCTCGTCGAGCAGGTCATACAGCGAGCCGTCCAGCCGGCACTGGAGCAGCCCGGGGAACCGCGCGGCCGGGAAGACCGAGCACTCGACCGCGATCGGGCGGCCGTCGCCGAGCCGGACCCGCCGGATCTCGCAGACCGGGTCGCCCGCGGTGATCTCCAGGGCGACGGCCACGCCCGGCCGGGCCGGCCGCTCCGCCGCGGACAGCACCCGCGCGCCCGCGACCATCCCGTGCCGCCGCAACTGCTCGGAGAACCCGGCCAGCGTGGTGCGGTCCTGCTCCAGCTTGCCCTGGGCCACGAACGTGCCGCCGTTGCGGCCCACCGCCCGGTCAACCAGGCCGCGGCGGGCCAGCGTGGCCAGCGCGTGCCGGAGCGTCATCCGGCTGACCCCGAGCCAGGCGGCCAGGTCCTGCTCGGTGGGCATCCGGTCGCCCGGGGCGAGCCGGCCCGCCTCGATCGCCTCGGCCAGCCACTCCTCGATCTGCCCGTGCGCGGTCGTCCCCGGCTCCCGGATGATCACCGGGGGCGTTAGCGCGAGCAGCCCCTCCCCATGTTCCAAGGGCTCAGGTCTCCGGCTGGGCCCGGGGTCCAGAAGCGGGCGCCCCGGTCACCAGCGGCTCGTCGTCCCCGGCCGGCGCGATCACCGGGGCGAACTGCTTGCGCCGCCCGACGGCCAGGTAGTAGATCACGCCAATCAGCGTAATGACCAAGACCACGAGCCACAGGATCGGGATCTTGTCCACGAAGCCGATCCCGAAGCTCAGCAGCCCGCCGGTCTGGCTCGGCTCCGGGTTGCTGGCCACCCGGGGCCACGCGAAGTTGACCAGCATGGCCCCGCCGTACAGCAGGGCGAGGACGTT
>Ga0187875_10001033_pt1 | contig 22041 bp, 29 predicted proteins | sample June2016WEW_17_1_2_FD_132978 | JGI IMG/M metagenome (GOLD analysis project Ga0187875, IMG submission 132978) | Peatland microbial communities from SPRUCE experiment site at the Marcell Experimental Forest, Minnesota, USA - June2016WEW_17_10 | ecosystem: Environmental > Terrestrial > Soil >... | reverse complement strand
TGAGAATGTCCCCCATAAATGCGTCTTTGAGCTTGGATACTGAATAAAGGAGCCGATTTTTAAAACCATGCGGGGCCTGTGTGGAGTCTGGATGCCATGAGCCGAAACTCAGGGCGCTCCCCAGGTCTTTGCAGAAATCCCCCATCGTTCGGAGCAGTCCCTTCTGATGTCCTTGCTGGATTTCATTTTTCTCGTTCCTATGAAGAATAGTGGTCCCCAGGAACATGTTGCCGAAAAAATTCCTGATATTTCCGAAGGCGTCGGAAAGATCCTTACGGACCAGCCCCAAAATGGGTTCCTTATGCGAGGGATCGACGACCTTTTTTTCATCCAGGTAATAATTGCGACCCCCCGGATTGCGAAGCAACTGGTCGTCTTTATACTTCTGAGCGCCGCTCATTGGCGCCGGTTCGGCCGATGGCCTGGCATGCCTCTGGTAGGCTGCCGCGGCATCCATTCCTGACGGCGGAGGCGCATTCAAAGATTGGGGAGATAAGAGGGCAGGGAGTCTCGACAAAGGCACATCCAGGGGTTCCGGAACAACCGATTGCGGCCCGGATTGTGGACCTGAATGCTCCAATGTCGCTGCTTCGAGGGCCATGTCAAAGCTCTGACCCCCGTTTACGGTTGGCTCGGAAGTCCTGGATGAGGGAACATCCGGCAGGTCAACACTGGAGACAGGACAGGGTTGCATTTGTCGCCTGGAAGCCTTGTCGAGAAACTTCGGTCTTGGAAAAAAAATGCATTACGCGAAACTATTGAGCAATTCTTATGCCAGGCTGCCAGGAGTTGGCCGTTCAAATCCCGTCTGAGAGGATTTTCGCAATAGCCCCTTTCACCTTCCAATACTCAGCTTCCACTTTTAACGTTAAATCACGGCTCAAGCCATTCGGGGTTTGACATGCAGTTTCCATCTCCTGGCAGAGCTTGGCCAGTTGCATCGCACCAATGTTAGCACTCGAGGATTTCAGACTGTGGGCCAGTCTCCTGGCTTCTTCACACTCGCCATTGAGTTGGATTTGCGCAAAAAGACCATCGGAGTGATGAATAAACGTATTCAATATTCGTTTAAGCAGTCCCGTATCGCCTATCGTTACGTTTTTAAGCACTCTCCTGTCGATTGACTCACCATCCTCATTACCCTTGACAACTCCGTCGGGTTGAGAGGAGTCTGCACGCTGGCGGGCTGCCGCAGTTGCATTAATTTCCTCAGCAGGGCCGGCCTTGTCGGGCTTGCTCTGAAGCCAGCGGTCCAGGGCGGCCTTTATTTGGCGCAGCGTAAAGGGCTTGGACAGATAGCCGTCCATTCCGGCCGCCAGGCATTGCTCATGAGATCCCTTCATTGCGTGTGCGGTGAGCGCCACAATAGCTATCCGGGATGCAGATCCGGATTCAATCTCTGTTTTTCGAATCCGCCTTGCCGCCTCATATCCATCCATTTCCGGCATCTGGCAGTCCATTAGAACAAGACCGTACTGCATCCGTGTGAGCGCCTCGATCGCCTCGCGGCCGTTTGATACAACGTCAACGCGCCGGCATCCCAGTCTTTCTAGCATGGCCGTGCAGACCTGCTGGTTGGTGGGATTGTCTTCCGCCAGCAGAATCGGCGTAAATTCAGGTTTTACTGCCGCAGGGTCGAGGGGAACACTTGTTTTTGTGCGGGGACAGCCCTGAACCGAGTCTGAGATGGCGTTATAGAGCTGAGACGGTCGGGTCGGCTTGGTGAGGTAGGCTGCGACATCGGAATGGGGACGTCTTTCGATATCTCCACTGAGCATAATCAGGACAACCGGTGCAAGGTCTGGGTCCTCTTTTATTCTCCGTGCAAGTTCAAGCCCATCCATACCCGGCATCATCATATCCAGAATGGCTAAATCGTAAACTTTGCCGCTATCGACTGCATCGCGCAACATCTTCAGGGCCTGTTCTCCATTTAACGCATTGCAAGACTGGCGGCAACCTCGATGGGTGTGCAGGCATCGAGGCTGAGGGGGTTTGTATCCATAACTCGGGAGACCGGCTTGGGATAATAAAGGGCGACCCCGAACCGCTTACTCAAAATCCTGTCCAGATGGAGGCTGCTGATCAGGCCCACAGGTCTCTCGGCGAGTGCTACCACAAGAGCGTTGATTGGCTCATCTACCCCGAGCATTTCCTTTGCGTCACGAACCGGCGTCTCGGGAGCTATGCACACAGCAGGCTCAGCAATCGCATCTATACAGACCGATCGCCCTCTCGAGGCCAAATCGTGAATTGCGCTGGATGCACGGAAAGATAAAGAAGCATCCATTTTCGAATCTAATTCGCTGTAGGCAGCCGATATGGAGCGCATAAGCATAATCCCTTGAAATTCCTGGTTCACTTCATCTATCCAAGGATTGAAATATACAATCGACAAAAAATAGAATATCTTGATAACAGCCATGTTACGTTATCGTGACTTTTTACATGGCCCGGGCCTGTTGGGTCCTACGCACAAAATTGAAAAGAAACGCTCTGGAATTTGGGAACCGGACACGGTTTCATCGAAAAGCGATGATGGGGTCTGATTAGTAGGTAAGGAATGAAAGATCCGGAATTTCATCGTTGACACGCCCATTCAGAACTTTTAGCCTCTAAATTGAGAAACTTGTGCGAGCAAATTGCTGTTCTTCCGCCTTGCTGCTGCCGATTAAAATCGACCTTGCACTTTTTGAAATGAGGAGAAGATATGGCGCTTTTTGATAACGGACTAAAAATTGGAACTCCCATCTTGATTGGGATAGGGGTGCTTATTCTTGCTCCAGTGATCGCTCCTGTTGCTGCATCGATTATAAAGCCTTTGGCGAAAGCAACGATCAAAACTGGACTCAGCCTCGTTCAAAGGGGAAGAGAGCTGGTGTCGGAGGCTGCGGAGTCCTTCGAAGATATCACCGCAGAAGTTAAAGCAGAGCTGATAGCCGAGCGGGCAGGCCCTTCTGCGAATCCGCAGGCAGATGAGGTCTCCTGAACAACCATATCATTTGTAAGCTCAGCGCATTGAATTGCAGGAGATGCGCTTTTCTCTAAAATCGATAAATCCCAAATCCAGCTTTTGGAGGGCGCCATACAATGCCTGCACAGGATTTAGCCTCCCGGCAAAGCATTTTAGCCGATCAGTTCTTCTACTTTTTTCTTCGCCTTCGCAAGGCCCGTATCCGAGCGGTAGTAGAAGCAGTTAATGTCAGTTATCCTGGAGAGACTACCGAGCAAAAGGCGCGGCGGCTTATAGAGGCCCAAACGCCTCTCTCCTTTCTGGGTGGTGCTCTCATTCATCTCCCGATGCTGGTTCCCGGACTGGGCCAGGCATTCCAGTTCCTGGGCTTTGTGGGAGGAACTTCAGCCATCACTCGCATGCATCTCTATCTCATTCTGGAGATCGCGCTTCTCTACGGCATGGATATCGAAGATGAGGCGCGCATTCCCGAGATGCTTGCGGTGGTAGCCGCCACCGGTCTCGCAGCCGGGGTTCCGTTGCTCGCCGGTGTTCTCGACATCAACCCGGTATTTTCCCTGCCTGTAGGGGGAATAACGGCTTGCGCCGCCGCCCGGATGATCGGTGAGGAAGCCATCCGCCTTTATTCGGGGCCCGCTAAAGAATTAACCCCGGCCCCATCAACATAGCAGCAGCAAGCTCAGTAACGCGATTGTCATCACCTTGAGCAATGCCTGCCACATTCGTGGTATATCCTCCACCGCAGATGGTTGCATTCCGTTGATAATTCGTTGATTTGAAATTGCATGGAAAAGCAGTCATCGCGAACGTAAAAGATGCGTGCATAAAGGCTGAATTTTGCCTTTGCGGTTAAGACTGGGGGAGAGCAACCGGAAAGTGAGACCAGATCTGTGGTGGACCGGCTATCGGGCAATGCCTTTGTGGACCCGGGAACTTATATGAGCACCGATCTGCATTCAAAGCAATTACCGAGGAAATGCCCTCGATGTAATTCTGAGGCCTCTTACAAATTTGGAAAAACTAGACATGGAAAGCAAAGATTCCGATGCCTTTTGTGTGGGCGGCAATTTAGGAATGCAGCAAGGGATGAACTGAAAGAGAGACCCCTCTGCCACGCATGCGGGCAAAAAATGCATGTGCGCAATAAAGACGCCAGTGTGGTAAGGTTCAGGTGTTCCGGGTATCCATTGTGCAGGAGTTTTGCAAAACTGGACAGGAGTGAATATGAGCTGCTGCTTTCTTCGCTGCCTCGTGCGAGCGCGTAGCGGGCAGGCCGACCGCCGCCATTCTCGACGCTCCGCGAGACGGGGCATTCGCGGGAGGCCTGGTAGGCAGGTAATGAACAATCAGGATGACAAAACTGATAAAAACGTTACTGTATAGCGAAGGCTAAAGATAAGTGAAAGGCGGCATAGATAACATGATGCATGTGCCGCGCAATTAACAGAATTGCCGCACCCGTCGCCCCTTTTGTTTGCACGGGCGCCTCGGGATCAGGCAGGGATGCGGCGCCCCGGTATGCGTTGGCAAACTCGGAACACTGAGTCAGGCGAAGCTGACAGGGAGCAATACCGGCCATAGGTTTTTCGTTCCTGTTGTGAAAGGTGGTGCGAGATGGCCGAAAAAAGAGCTGAGCGACCGAAAAAGAAGGAGCAGGAAATGAGTCCTGAAGAAAAAAGCTATGAACAAACACCCCGGACAGGCATGAAGGCGACGATGGGTGATGCGGGGGCCACTGTAAAAGAGGGTGTCCTCAGCGGCCTTAAGGGCATCAACGAGATCGAAACCCAGATTGTCACGCTGGTCAAGAGCACCGTTTCCGATACCCTTAGGGCTACGGGTTCGGTGGCCGATGAGACCGTCAACGTGACAAAGGACGTGCTGCAAGGGACCTTCAAAGCGGTGGAGGAAGTTGGGACAGGGCTTTTGCTGAGCTCCAAGAGCGTGGCAAAAGGGATTATCATGGGTGTAAGCGATGTTGGAGGTGATGTGTTGAGCGTCGCCAAACAGGTTATCAGGGGGACAGTCAAGGGAGCTGCCGAGATTGGAGCTGACGTGGGGCAGGTCGCCCGCAGGACGGTGGACGGAATTATTGAAGGGGCAAAGGAGACGGGCGCAAATGCCGAAGAGATGGCGAAGGTAACCGTGAATGGAGCGATCGAAGCAGCGGGAAGCATTGGGAATACGGCTGTTAAAGCTGTCAGGGATGTGCTGGTGAACGTGGTGGAAGGTGTGAAGGACGTTGCTGGCGCTGCTCTTCCAAAAGAAAAGCCGCGACAGTAGGTCTCTTGTTCTCAACAAGTGGGGCGAATCGTGCAACTCGGGAATCTCGGCTCGATATCCTTCGACTGGAATTGGGTTTCAGCTCTCTTCAGCGTGATCATTATCAATCTGGTCCGATCAGTCGACAATGCGATGGTCGTCGCCGTGGCTCTGAGGTCTCTTCCGAAGCGTCTGCGCTTGAAGGCCATAACGTTTGGCGCTTGCATTACCATTGTATTGAGTGTCTTACTTACTTACTTTGTCGCGAAGCTGCTGGAGCACAGCTTCGTCAGACTTGTTGGCGGCGCGATAGTCCTCTACCTGGCGGTGACTCTTCTAGTCCTGAGAACCGGCGCAACGTCCGTGGATGAAGGGATCTCCAATACCGGCCAGGCTGTAAAAATTCTCGTAATTGCCAACATCACCATGTCTTTGGACAATATGCTGGCTGTTGCGGGTGCATCCCAGGGAAACTTTTTCCTGCTCTTCTTCGGACTTGGCGTGAGCATTCCCGTTGTTTTTTTCGCCAGCAACCTCCTTTGCATGGTCATCGAAAGGTTTCCTATCCTTAACTACGTCGGTTGCGCAGTCCTTGCCAAGGTGGGCGCAGAGATGATCCTTACCGACCCCTTCGTTGTGAGCGTGCTGACCCCAACCAGGGTTTTCAGTGTTTCGGCCCAGATCGTATCCATCCTGCTCGTCCTTGCTTCCGGGCATTTCTGGATGAAAATCGCCGGCGGAACTAATAGAATAATGCGGGGGCAACGAAGCCTCCGGCCTCCGGCTTCCCGTATCGGTTGATTCAACCCAAACGCTTCAACAGCCATTGTGTCACCCGGCGATAGTCCTCGGCCCCATTTGAACCGGGCGCATACAGGGTTACAGGTTTTCCCTGAGCGGGCGCCTCTGCCAATGCGACATTCTCGCGGACGAATGGAGCTATCCTGCCGGGGAATCGCCTCTCCAAATCAGCCATGGTTTCCCTATGAACTCTACGCCTCGGGTTGGCGCGGCACGCGATTACCCCCAGAATCCCGGGATGGCGGTTTTCACGGCGCATTGAATCCAGCGTATCGATCAATTGATCCAGGCCGTTAAGTGCAAGCCGATTGGTTTCAATTGGAATGACTACATGCTGACTGACCCGAAGAGCGCTCGTGGTGAGAATTCCAGGACCTGGCGGGCAATCGATTATGACCAGCTCCCAATCGCCTTGGGTCCGCGCAAGGCATCGGGCCAGGAGTTCCGCACCGAGTACTCCGCTAAATCTTTGGTCAGCCTCAGAAAGCGCCGGGCCGGAAGGAATGAGATCAACGCCTCTCACTCCTGTTGGGAGCACAGGGGCCGCAACGGTTCTTTCCAGGGCGTGCATGAACCCCGTGCCTTTGTCTCTGACCCCGAAATGCAGGCTGGCGCCACCTTGGGGGTCAATATCCATAACCAATACCCGCTTACCCGTTTCTCCCAGGACCGATGCAATGTTCACTGCCGATGTGGTTTTACCGACCCCGCCTTTATAGTTGGCGAACGCAATGACCGGCTTCATGCTTTTGACTCCTGACAAAGGAGACGAATCGTCTTAATTGAATTTGCTTAACTCCCTCTCCACAAAAACAGAGAAGTTCAAATAAGGTCATATCGGCCTGACTGATTTATCAGAACCGATAGGATTTATTGTACCTCGAAAAGTCCGTCGCCGTAAGCCCTACGTTGAGCTTCACATCGGTGAAAACATAATCTTCGAACATTTCGTTCTTTCCATCATAGAAAACATCCCCTACGGGAAGGAGCAGTTCTTTATCGATGCGGATAATGAATCGGGCGCAATAGTATTTTCTGCCTCCATGCGGCAGGAATCTGCCCTCGACCACGGTCGCAGGTCTCCCCTTGAAGGTATCATCGGTCAGCCGCATAATTTCGAGTTCTCCGGACCGGACAGCCGGTTCGAAATTACGCCTGAATTCAGCGAGTAAAAAACCAAACCCGAGTTCCGTGACGGGGTGCCGCTTCCCACACATTGCCAGCGAACCCCTGGGGTCCAGCGAAAATGTCATGAGATCCAAAATCCCTACCTTCCGCACGAGCAGCTTATTCTCGTAACTGCCTTGCACATAGAGGGCCTCGGTTCCCGTGGAGGGGCCTTCGATAAACTTCATGTAGACTTTGAAAGGTTTTAGGAACTTGATGAGTGAAGTCTGCCCATCATCGAGCTTTCCGCCTATTCGTTCCTGGTTATAAAAGACTCCCACATAATCGTTCACCCTGGAGTAGCTTGAATCCATTTCATCGAGCAGAGTGAGCATCTTCCTTGGATCGACGGCGCCAACCGACGGCGCGCCAATGCCCATGCAGAGAGATCCCAAGAGCATGATAAGACAAATCGAAAGACCGGAAATCGATCTTCGTGGCAACATCATCTCCATATAAGAATCAAAAACAATAGCTTCTACAAGGATTTCCTTGGGTTGAATAAAGGTTTGCGTTTTTCTGAAAACGCTCTCAGTCCTTCAATGCCTTCCGGATGAGCAGCACAACTGACAATGCCTCTGCGTTCCCGCTCTATATGGGTCTCAAAAGAGGTGTCGAAGGAATCGGTGAGGAGCTTCTTTGACCATCCGAAGGAATTCAATGAGCATCCTGCAAGCTCAAGAGCCATGCGGGTTGCCTCCTCAAGAGCGCCCCCATCCTCTACAACTTTGGTTGTCAATCCCCAGGAAAGAGCCTGCTCTGAAGATATGGGCCTGTCGAAAGCCATGATCTCCATCGCTCTGGCTAACCCGACCATCCTGGGGAGAATGAAGGAACCCCCACCATCAATGCAGAGTCCGCTGGAAGTGTAGGCCTGCCGGAATGCCGCAGACTTGGCCATGACTCTGAAGTCGCAAGCCAAGGCCAGGGGGAAGCCCGCTCCCGCCGCTATCCCGTTCACAGCAGCTATGACAGGCTTAGGCATACGGCGAATCTCCAGAATGGCCTGATGAAATCTGGCGGCCAACTCGTGAAATGCGGCAGAGGGACCGTGAGGGAACGCCAGGGCCCATCTGAGGTCACCACCAGCACAGAACGCTTTACCCTCTCCCGAGATGATGATTCCGCGCACCCCCTCATCTGCTGCAAGAGTAATGGTATTGGCTGCCAAGGATTCCACCATATCCATGTTGAATGCGTTGAATGCCTCGGGACGGTTTAGCAACACCGAGGCAATGCCATCAACTTTTTTGACTATCACCGGTTCTGCCATCGATCTCCCCCTTTCTTGGATGAGAAAAAATCTCTGCGTCACTCTAAATCGGTTAATCTACTGATGTTGCAGCAGATCGAAACGCTTCATAAATCCGAATAATGTATCAACCTGACCACCAACGGATCTCGATGGGCATTTTTTCTTCGTCCAACTCCTAAAAACCTCTCAGGAGACCTTGAAGACCATAGAACCTTCCCATATAAGAATCAAAAACACAAGAGAAAGGTCAAGAGATCCGGTTTTGGCCATTTCAGGACACGCAACCATCCCCTCAGTTTATAGCTTCTCGGCTCAATGAACTAATGAACTAATGGGGTCAGCCCTTGAAATTAGAAAAATGAACTGACTGGGTCAGCCCTGGGGATTGGAGAAGTACTCGGAAAGTTGACATATTCGGCGATGGCCAAAATAAGCCGGAGTTTTTCAAAACAATGGAACAGGGCAAGGAATTAAGGAAAAGAGTAGAGAGTATCCTGGCAGAGTATTTAGGGGTTGCCCGTATTTCATTCTAACTTCATTGCCAATTTCTATTTTCAAGGGCTGACCCCTTGTTTAAGGGGACGTCATTGAGCGATCAGATCTTGCCTAAATGAAGATATTTCCCCCCAAAGGCGCCAGATGCGCAACTTCATGTCTCCCCTATGTCCGAGAAGGGCGTCCATATCCGGATTCAGGCTGCGCAACTCCTCCGAGGTGATGGGGACAGGTTCGTGCCGGAGTTCCACCTCGTGGGAGGGGATACCGGAAAAACTGGACAGAAGTTTGGGAGTCAAGATCAGCAAATCGACGGTAGTGGATCCCTCTACCGTTTGGGTGATCTTCATAGGATAATAGAGGAATTTCGTCTTGAAACGATATTGAACGGCTTCGCCGGTGCTTAGCACCTCATCGAGGGAAATTACGTCGAAGACAAACCATGTGAACTTTCCCGAGAGGTATTCGTCAATAATACTTTTCGTTTTCGGCGGAATGACGGGATTCTGCACCTGCAAAGACCCGAGATATTCTTCGACCCAGGCGATGAATCCGTCCGTACTTAGAACATGGGCGACGGAGATATTGTGCGCACCGATTTTTTTATGGAAAGTCACTTCCCCAGCCGGACGGCCGCCTCCAGCGCCGCCACGGCCACCGCCGCCCCTCGAGGCCCGGGGTTTGCGGATTTTACGATTGATAAGAGTGGTAGCTCTTCGGAACGTCTCCACATCCCCTTTCTTCACCTTGGGCTCTGTGGGCAGAGGAACAACTTCAAGAACCTGGGTGGCTTCAGAGGCTCTCATGTCGGTGGAGAGCAGGAGAATCTCTTCCGAGCCGTTCCAGGCAATCATGGCCCGCTGATTGGGCTTGAACATCCGGACACCTTGCTTTAAGGAAATAAGCCCCCCGTCGGCAAAAAGGTGAGGCGCCCAGAGCAGAAGTAACGGGACCAGAAAAACACAGACCTTTTTCATAAGGGCCTCCTTTTTGAAACCCACAAAACTATAGGATTTCCCAATCGAACATGCAAGTGATATGTCAGCGGGCTGGTCTGGGCAGTTTCAAGACACACTCTACAATACGCCTGTTCAAAGGACGGCCGCAGACATCACAAAGAAGGCACTTGGATTACTCCCAGAAAGATTGGCCGATACTGGAGCGAAGATTATCGGAACGGTGCATGACGAAATCATTCTCGAAGTTCCTGAAGGGGTGGCAGTGGAAGCTGCTGTGACTCTCAAGGAGACCATGATTCAGGCGGGCAAAGCTTATCTATCCAGAGTCCCGGTTGAAGTCGAAGTCACGATTGCGGATACATGGGCAGAGAAGTAATCGCGTTCGAAAAGAACCAGAATAGGGTTGCAGGCCTACTTCCGAAATATCTGAAATTAAGTAAACTGAGTATCTTTCTGAAGGAGAATACCCAATTTGAACTTCGTGTTGTAGGGCAACCTAACCTGTCCTAAGCGTCTATTCCTTTCCACCTTGATTCACTTGGGAATATCTTCTTGTATTGGCATCGGGGGCTTTTCGGACTTCGTACCGCCCATTCCCATATGTTCGTGCCCCTGCTCCGTCATCATTTCTCGCATCTTCATCATCTGATCTCGCATCTCCTGCCTCTGTGCGACCATTTCTTTTATCACCGCAGCCATTGCCTCTATTTTCTGATCACCCTTTGCTGCGTCCATAGCGGCAACCTTTTCTTGCAACCGTGCATCCATCTCCTTCATCATCTGACCGTGCTCGGCCATCACGTTTTTCCAATGTTCCATCATTTGAGGGTTTGGTTCACCGTGTTTGTGTCCTGGCTGCATTTGAGGCTGATACTGAGCATTGGGAGGCTGGTTTTGGTCCTGCTGTGCAAACAGCCCACAGGGCATAATCAGAACGACCATCACAAGTGTGAACAATGTCAGGCTTTTCAAAGTTTCTCCTTCTGTGGCGGAAAGTTTTAGTGCGCAAATCCGGAAATGTCATCAGCGCCCTCCCAGATCACATGGTATCTTCAGAGAGTTTTTTGAGTGAACACTCCACCAATTAATCATTATTATCGCAAATTCAACTATCCTGTCTGTATTCATCATCTGGTCACATCCACAATGGGCACCGATCGAGAATTCCCCACATATCGCCCATGCTGGTCATGCCGGTTAAGATCATAACGGCCAGACCCACAAAACTGACCAAGCCGGCAATGTAAAAAATCTTAGTCAGTGAGCTAAGTTGTCTCCAATCGGCAATCAAGCAATCTTACTCCATTTATCTGCAGGGCAGGATGCAAGCACTACGATGGAGTAACAGATGCCACAAATGGTATTTTTAAGGAATTCTGTTGTTACGGACGCAGCTTTCAGATCAAGGAATCACGTTCATGCAACCACTTTGAAGACAAAAATCCCGTATACGATGACGATGACGGAATCCTGAGATTTTGATAATGTTGATTCAATAAATACACAGATTCCCTGAAGGTCAATCATCTATTTTCTAAATTCTGAAGAGAAGAAATTTGCTCTTGTGCTTTTTTTCTAAACTCAAAAGGAGCCGCTATATTATGAAATGGATCTTTAGTGCCACCTGTACCAGTTACTGTGATAGAGCCAAATCCACAAAGTCTACCTAAAATACTTTGGTTTACTTGAATACCTTCAATCTTGTTGAGCAATACCTCAAGTGACTTTCTACGAAATAAGCCAGTTTTCACAATAACACGCCTATTGGTTATTCCGAATTCAGATGTTACATACTTAATGAATGGACGCATAAATGTAACGATTGCACTTAAAGCGAACAGACCGCCAATTGCTACCATAAACGTCCTTTCATTGGCGTATTTCATATTGACACCTGCACCGAAAAGCGCTAATGCAACGATAAACCAAACTATGGGCCAAATAAAAATTACCAAGCTCAACCTGCCGCTATATACTATGTGCTCACCATCCATAAGATTTCGATTAATATAGCTCATAACCTCACGTCCTTTTCTGCCTTGATTTTTAGGCACAATGAATAATTAGATTGATCCGCAGTGGACCCCCTACTATTGCATTAAATCGTATAACACGTGTTGGGACTGCAATGATTCAGGCGATATCTCTTCTAAAACCACACACTCGCGCTCCCTTTGGTCTCTTTCTATAATCACCTTGACTCTTAACTGGATGCAGAGGCTCTTGGGGATCGCATTCCATCCGAAAAAGCTTTTGGACCGCCAAATAGTCCACAAATCATACTATAATATCCCAATCAAAATGCGCAAGCGTAAGCTAATGGGTCGGTTCTGGGCGTTTTCAGAGCATACCACTATCCCCGCAGTTGATAACTCCTCACCTCAATGCAAATTCGATTTTCCAGGGCCACTCTTTCAATTGATGAGGACTAAGATGAAGGGGTGAATCGGGCAAAAGTTGCAAGCAGGAATTAAGCGGTTTTGGTAGGTCTTTCTAAATCTCCTGTTACCGAGGCCAGAGCTAAAAAACTGGCCAGCTCAAAGATCCGTAGATTCATTCACATTCTAAACGATGCCGGCGACCGTTCTCTTTTCAATCTTCCCGTCCAAACAAACGGCGCCGATGGCTTCAAACTTGCCCTGTGCCTAATTTCTAGTGGGCTGGAGGGGGTAAATGCACGTATTGTTCATACCACAACACGACGAGATAATTGTCGAAGCCAGAGATGGCATAGAGGATCAGGTGAGAGAGATAGTGAAGGAGGCAATGGAGATGGCATTGGAGCGCATTATCCCAGAGGTCCCGTTTGTGGTGGAGATCAGAGTGGCTGATTCCTGGAGATAGCGACCTGACAAGTATCGAACCGTGGTGCGACCACTTTGAAGACAAAAATCCCGTATACGATGACGACGACGGTATCCTGAGATTTTGATAATGCTGATTCCATCCCGTTAGAAGTCAAGGCCAGCCGATGTTTTCTGACCCGAAAAAGTTCTCCCAATACATAGGAGGGGTCAAAAAATCATTCGATAGTCTAATCAAGGACTCAAGTGAAAGGTCAAACCTCAAATGCCTGTTTTTTAGTGTCAAATAAAGTGGGACCCAAACCAGGATTGCCCCAGGTCAGGATACAACATATTCCTGCCCTCTACGGTCACCTCACCAAAGTTTCGGCGGCAGCTTATGCACGGGCGCTGAGCGAAAATCGACATTCATCAAATAGACATCCCTCATTTTCTTGTCTTCACCGAGTGTCTTATCTGCGATCGAGTTATCGACACTCCGTGCGGCCAGGACAGTAGAAAATGACACATGAGATCCTTTGCTCTCCCCATTCTTTTTTCTAAAGGTGAAGAGGATGCTATTTGAATGAGTTTTGGGAGCAATTCGCGTAAATTCTTGAATCTTTTTTATCTTATCCTGATCCCCATAATTTGACCATTGAGATATATTAGCGATGTCGCCTAGCTCGATGTGGCCTCCTTCACTGGTATAGATACATTCATAATCGCCACCCGTGCTATCCTGCACCTTTGGTGGGCCTACGTGTGCGAGATAAAAGATTTTTTCTCCTCTATTATAGAGAGTCAGCGTGACATTTATATCTATGTCGCTGCCGTGCTCTATCGGATCTATTACCGCCTCCAGGCCATCGTTAAGTTCAATTGTCATAATTTGACCTTCGGCATAAAACTGGGTTAACATAATAACTATAGCCGTAAGCACAACCAAACCGAAAAGTAGCAAGGCCAGACTTATGTATCGGTGATTTTTCATAATGGCCTCCAAAGAAATATCCAGACGAACCAAACTGCCTTAGGAGCCAACAGTCAGCCAAGGATTCCATTATTTAAGCCCATCCCCCGAAAGTTGCCGGTTTGGGGACAGTGATCGACCATAATGGGTAAGGACATCCCTTCTAGTATAATGCTTCCGCCTGGAGATGCCAGGCCTTTCATGTTGACTGGAGGTGGGCCCAGTGTCGCTAACTTTTCACCCAAAGAAAACCGTTCCCAAGAGCAATCTTACTCCATTCATCTGCAGGGAGGGATGCAAGCACTACGATGGTGTAACAGATGCAAGAGATGGGATTTTCAAGGAGTTCTGTTGCTATGGGCGCAGTTATGTGATCAAAGAAACACGCTCATGTGACCATTTTGAAGACAAAAATCCCGTATACGATGAGGAGGACGGTATCCTGAGATTTTGATAATGCTGGTCTACAGGATTCGGGATGCGGCGTTCTGGGGCGAGAGCGCCAAACCATCCATAGACTCGATAATAAGGCGGCTTGTAAAAGTTGGGGCCAAGGTGGTTTACCACGTCCGAAGATGGTATGTTCATATTGCGTCGGCTTTTTCCCTCGCCCGTTACTATCGTATCTTATTGGTTATTGGCCTGACGTCCGACCTATCAAGGGGTGCGGCGACCAACTGGGGGGAGGTGGTCGTGTCCTGAAATTGAAAGAATCAGCCTCATTCGCGTTTCAATTGCACAGTGGATTGGGAAATAGTATGATTTTGAGGCGTGTGGGGTTGTCCGGGACGTTTTTCGAGTGAAATCCGTCCCGAAATGCGTTTGGCATGTGCAGATAGTTAAGTTGATGAATTATTTAGGTTAAATACTGCCAGGGAGGCAATGATTATGTCAGCGACTAAGCTTGTATTTGCTGCGGTGCTCTGCATGCTTGCTTCTGTGTCACCTGTGGCGGCCCAGGATATCAGCGGCGTAGAGCACTGGGTGGATAATGCCGGCATCAAGATTTACGTCTGGGAAAAGCACATTGGGGACCATGCCGGCAAACCGGTTGTGGTCTTGGCCCATGGCTCGGCCACTGCCGGTCGGGAGAGCTTTGACCTCCAGGTGCCGGGACTGCCGACGTATAGCCTCATGGATGTGTTGGCTCGGCAGGGCTTCGATGTTTTCGCACTGGACACACGGGGGTTCGGACGCTCCACCCGTCCTGAGGGGCACATGACGACGCTTGAGGCGAGTCAGGATTTGAACGCCGTTGTCGACTACGTCCTCAAGCTTAGAGGAATTCAAAAGGTAAATCTATTGGGTTGGTCCTGGGGTACCCAATATGGCGGGATGTTCGTTATGGCCCATCCCGAAAAGGTGTCAAAATATGTGAGCTACGCACAAATGCACGTCAATAGTCCCGATATCGCCAGGCGCAGACCTATGATCCAGACCTACCGGGAAAAGCCCTATATAGTGATCCCGGAAGCGGGATGGAAGCCGCGGTTTACTTCCATGACTCCGCCTGAGGCCAGCGACCCCGAGGTAGGGGATGCCTTTGCCAAAGCAGCAACGAAGGTCGAATTGAAGACACCGACTGGTCCCCAGTTGGACATGGTGACTATTATGCCGATGATCAATCCACGGCTCATGCCGGTACCTGTGATGATCATCCACGGCGAATACGATGATGTGGCCGATCTAAAGGGTCTTCTCCCCTTTTTTGAGCAACTTCCAAATCCCTATAAGAGATACGTGGTCATACCTAAATCGGGCCACATGATGCACCTGCAGCGCAACCATCGCCTCTTTCAGCATGAAGTGATCAGCTTCTTTACTGAACCGTAAGGGATTTTGGTGCCGGCTAGGAGGCTGGATGTGCTTGAAGAGGGTCTTAATCGCGTGCGGATCCAATCTGCCGTTAATGCAGGATACAGCATTGGGTCGCCCAGTCGGACCCAATGCCTTCTCTTGGCGGACTCCTTAATGCCTCTGCCGCCGACGAGATTGTTTAGAATCCCTTGATTGAGGCAACGGCTTCTGGTCTGACAAGCCCCCGACCGGCAAAACAGTTGAAATTTGCTTGCCAGAAGGTCGAATCTAACCACAAGGACCTCTCACAAAAACCATGATCTGAATGTGCTGAACTTTTGAGTCCTCACGAATTCAATGGTCAGAGCAAGAATACTCAGTCGGAGGCATTGTCTGGAGTCGGATCGCCGGCGTGGTCCCATAAAAACGAAAAGGACTGGCCGCCAATTCATTCGCGCGAGCAGTCCCTTCAGATTATCTCAATGAGAGGGGATGAATTCCTGCTATCTGACTTTTTCGCTGAGAGTCTTGCCTGCTTTGAACTTGACAACTTTCGACGCCGGAATTTTGATCTTTTCGCCGGTCCGGGGATTGCGGCCTTCACGTTGAGACCTTGTCCCGACGCTGAAAGTCCCGAAACCTACCAGTGTAATCTTGTCACCACTTGCCAGGGCGCCGGAAACAGCCGAAACAAATCCATCCACAGCTTTTTCAGCCTGTGATTTGGTGAGTCCATTTTCACTTGCGATTTTTGCAACCAATTCAGCTTTCGTCATTTGCTTTCCTCCTCAAAGTTAGATAATGAAAACCGACTCCTCCTAAGACCTCTTAACAATTCCGTGTTCCACCCTAAGCTAAAGCACACTTTGCCTCACGCCTGGTAGTCGTATACTTCGATGTCGCGGTCCATTGAATATATCGGCATTCGACCGGCTCTACTGATCTAGCCTTACTCCCGATCAAGCCGGTTCATGGATAGAATCGCACCCCATCGTAGCGGCATTCTATTTTCACGTTCTTGCTGTTTTGCGCATTGAGCTGGCAGTTCTTCTGTGCCTCCGAGCGAGTCCAGAAAACAGTCTCCGGACCATTGACGCGCTTGCCGTTGTGAAAGAGTTCATAACCTTTGCCAACCACTTGCCGAAAAGGACCTATAGAGGGATCCATGGGGCCAAGGTGGTGGCTCTCAACGTCTTTCATCGACTTGTGCTGTGGGTTGTGTTTGTTTTCAATGAAGCGAAAATTGGGAAACGCCAGCTTGTTTAGGGAGAGCATATAGTACTCTTCAGGATTAAACGCACCTGCTGGGCTAGGCTGCAAGCCCTTGGTCCAATGTTTTTTGTTATAGGACATGACGGAATCATTCGTGGAAATGTTATAACCAAAAGAGTCGACGTGGAGAAGGCCGAAGCCGTGTCCCAGTTCGTGGACCAGAGTGGACTGGAAGCGACCCGTGTCGTCATGGAGCAACCCATACATCTCGAGTTCGACGTACCCGCCTCCCGTATTGGGCGGTCCGTTAAAAGTTCTGGCCCCTCCAAAGGGATGGCTCCCCGGAGCTTGATTGTTCGGTCGCATAAAGAGCATGAGATATACGGTGCGTGAGTCCATTCTGTTATCGTGGTTCCAGTCCAGAAGCTCTTTTGCCATGATATGAGAGCAATCCATCGCCACTGGTTTTCCCCTACCGGCGGCGCTCAAGGCCTGCTTTTCGACCTGGAGGTCGTAGAAAGCGCTGTCGTGGGCGGCGTGGCAGAAATTGTATTTCTTTTCGGATATTGCAAAGGTGTCTGTTTCAAGCAATGCCTTGTACTTGTCTTGTGCGAGTTTAAGATGAGATTGAAGCTTGTCCGCGTAATTTTTAAGTTCCTGCTCTGAGACGTGTACATCCTTAGGAATGAAAAGAACCGGAAGCACAACAAGTCTCTGTGGAATCGTGGCGCTCAATCCCGAAGTGGCGGCCATGAGCAGCGTAAAGAAGAAAAAACCAGGGAACAGGAATCTTTTCATTGTGTAACACCTCATTTGGAGATCAGTTTCCACCCGAAAACCCTCTTGGAACACCAGGCAGGCCCATTCGATTATCTTATTTCTCTATTAAGGACGCAACCGATAAGTCAAGAGGCCGGTTTGGGGCAATTTCAGACACACTCTACAACACGCCTGTTCAGGCACAGCAGCAGACATCACAAAAAAACACTGGCATTACTCCCCCAAAGATTGGTGAATACTGGAGCTCAGATCATTGGAACGGTCCAGGACGAAATTATTCTCGAAGTGCGTGAAGAGAAAGCAAATGATGCAACCGCCATTTTACAGGAGACCATGATCGAAGCAGGGAAAGCTTATCTCAGTAAAGTTCCGGTTGAAGTGGAAGTTACGATTGGCGAGACATGGGCAGAGAAGTCGACAAAGCCGGCCTCCGCTTCATGACGGCACAGGTTTTAAAATGTGGTCGCTTCAGTTCGTCTTAGGCGATTCACCCCCCCCCGTTTCAGATCTCATCGCACATGTTGCCGACTGTTGTCGGTTCAGATGAGGAAATCCACTTTTGGTTGTGCATCACATTAAATTCGTGTCGTTAACAAACATATTCCCAAAGCTGAGTGAGTAATGGATCTGCCCGGTTAGTCCTTCAAACAGGCTCTTGTTGGAGCGATGGAACAGGGCAAAAATGGCCTGGTGGAAAAGACTGTTTTACGGGAAAAGAGAACTTTTCATGACCGTTGCAGGGGCCGATATATTCCTCGGCCCGCTTATGAAATTCACTTTCTGACATTCCCTTGCCATTCACCAACGATGTCCTGTGCTTAGACCTATGATAGCGTGGTTCAACCCTGGAGCCGTAGCGTGGATCGCCGGTTGCAATTCTCAGGAGCAGGTATGCTGCCCGCCATTCCTGTTCTTGCCAATGTGCCGGATCTGCACCTGCTTCCAATTCATAATCCCGGCAATCGGAACAGGCGAATCCTTTCCAATCCATATCAACTGCCCTATCAAGGCACTTATTATAGTGCTGGCACATTACATTTCGCTGCATTTGGTTCGTTTGCGGTGTCTGCCTCACTTGGATCGGGTTCATCTGTTCACCTCGTTTAATCGGTTTAGGGCCATAACCTACCCTTCCCGTGTGATTTAATCATCCGACCTGCCTGCAATGTAATGGAGTTCCGGCCGCCGAAGACGATAAGCCCGCAGGGCCATTCCCCGCGGACTGCTGAACTTTGTGCTGGCTCAACTAATATTTCGTCTCGGTCGTCGTCTTGATGTTGGTCCGCTTATCTTCGATCGTGGGCCGTTCGGTCGTCGCCTTGGTTTCCTTAACCACATCGTTGTCAGCGATCATGATATCGCCTTGGAAGACAATAGCGGTCCGTGTGGTAGCCACATTTTCCTGATCAGCAAATAAACACAACAAACCGATTGGATAAATCAGAGCGGCCAGTACCAGTACGTACAACATCGCTCTTTTCATCGATCTCTCCTTACTTAAGTTGTAAAAGTTAGACGCATTGAATGTAAATCTGCGATTCTCACGACCACAATCTACTTACAGCGTTGGAACCAAAACAAGACAAGACGCCTCACAAGATAGCTTGCCAAGGCCTTCATGGCCTACACAATATTATCCATCGCCTCGTGCACTCCGGCGGTGTAAGAAGAACCAAATGAACCATGCTGCGTTATTTTTGAGCAAGTTTTATGCCTGCCGGATCGAGAGGCCTCTCGTTTACACTTTAGCTTAAAGATTAAGACACTTACGATATGGCAAGAGCCATCAAAGGGAGTGAACTTGAATCGAAAAAGTGTTGCATGCAACGGAAGCGTTGTATAATTTATGTGTCACGTGCAACACTTCAATATCAGGGGATATCTTTGGTGAAGTGAATCGGAGATGCTGCTCAAGCCGGACTTTGATTCGTTGAAGCGCGGTTGCAGGTTAGAGAGTCTGGAGATAACCGTGCATTTCTGGGAAAAAAGTGTGTTGCCCCAATCCGCATCAAAATTCAATATCTCTCTCCTCTTTCTCGATCGGAAGGGTGTCGTCTAAAATACTCTCATTCCTAAATCACATATGATCCTAAGTCCATGTGGGCGGTTCCCTCAACCCAACCTGCTGAAAGTCCCTGTCCGGTGAAATCGAACCCTTTTGGTAAATGCCTGTCAGATCAAGGCATGGCTACTGAAGATGAATGGGAAACATCATAACGTACCTCCCCATTCCCGAATCCTGGATTGATCGTGCTTGGCCACAGTAACCGCAGATCGGCCTACAGCAACCATCAGGAATTAACCAAATTGTGTTGCTCGGCGGAACTTGCTTGGATTGAGAGACTCGTGGCCGGATATTTCTCAAGTTCGCTGACATATTCAAGTGGAGACAGGCAATCGTTGGAAGGGCAAAAAGGGAGAAGCAGGTAAGAACAAGGATTGGCAGGGTAATCCACGTCTCTGATGATGTGGCTGACAACTCACTATATTTAACTGGCCCGTTCAGACAAATGGCGCCGATGCCTTCAAACTTGCCCTGTGCCTCATTTCTAGTGGGCTGGAGGGGATAGATGCCCGCATTGTTCATTACACACCGACGAGATAATTGTCGAAGCCAGAGATGGCATAGAGGATCAGGTGAGAGAGATAGTGAAGGAGTCTATGGAAAATGCTTTCAAGCAGATCATCCCAGAGGTCCCTTTTGTGGCCGAGCCCAAGATAGCCGACTCGTGGAAAGGATAGTCATTTTCTTGGATAGCGCAGCCGGGTCCTTCAAAAGGTTCTCTATGGTAAAGATCTCCCTGAGATCTTAAAAAAGCTGATCGATAATGCTGCCAAAATCGTCCGGCACGCAGGTAAGATCATTTTCTAGTTTTCAGGGTCCAAAAGGTGATTAACTTGCGCTAGAAATACGTGTGTGTTCGCTTGGCTTCGTGCGACGTGAAGTGTTTGAGGGATTTACTTAGCGTCGTGTCTTCAAATCGTTCCACTAGAAGGAGGATGCCATGAAGGTGAGAATCGACTATGGTCTGTGCATGGGTGACCGAAATTGCCACAAGGTTTGTCCTGAAGTTTTTGATTTTGACGAGGACCAGCTGCAATCGATCGTTCGTGTCGATAGCGTGCCTGCTCATCTGGAGGATAAAGTTAGAAAGGCAGCCAAGGAATGTGCGCCGGGAGCCATCCTCGTCGAGGAGTGATCTGTCCCGCCCTCATAAGACGCTTAGATGGTTTCCCAGTGAGTCTTTCGGACCATAATTGCTATGCTTTGATTGACCGGTTTTTTTCGGAAACTGGGTGTAAGTAGTCAAAATAAACCCACAAAAGTGCCTATCGGCATAGCAAGCCAAGTGGACGCTGAAAGCCCGACAAGAATCTGTTGCACCTGGCCTTGGGGTGAGGATTAAACGCCAGCGAACAGAAATTCTTTTCTTCTGAATGCGATGGGAGGGACACACATATGGATCCAAGGGATGCGCTCAGAGAAGAGCATGGCGCGACCATGAAGATGCTCGCAGCTCTCCAGAGGTTTATAGGGAAAGTTCTGGATTTAAGGGAGAGCGAGACAAAAGACCTCGAAGCGCTCATCGAATTTTTTGAGATTTATGTGGACCGGTATCACCACGGCAAAGAAGAGCAGGTACTGTTCCCAGCGCTGTCCCGCATTCGAACTGCCCGAATTGATTCTCTCATCAACTCGCTCATGGAAGACCACTGTGAGGCCCGCACGAGCATAGAACAGATAAAATCCAATGCAGTGACTCTTCACTATTGCTTTGAGGCTGACTGCGATGAATTCAAGGAAAGAACCGATCGGTACGTGGATCTCGTCAGAAAGCACATCCGCAAAGAAAACTCGGAGTTACTTCCATTGATTGAAGAAAGGCTTTCTGAAACTGAAAGGTTGCAGATGACCTCACAGTTCCATGATGTGGAGAAGGCGGCTCTGGGTTCGAGCGGGCTCGAAGTGTTTATGGTAAGCATTCGAAGACTTTCGCAGAAGTATACCCCCATGTAGGTCTCGCAACTATCCACATATCTCGCACGATGATTTAAGGACTTATTTGCATCATAGTTACTTGCCGCTTTACGTAACAAATCTTTGAAACAGCCCCCGGCTCGTGCTCAGCGAAAGTCCACACAGCCAACTCATTGAGTTTGGAAATACCGTCAATTATGGCCGCCGGATTGCCAAAAGCCGGACGTTAAAATTGAAAAGGACTGGCCGCCAATTCACTCCCCAGAGCAGTCCCTTCAGATCATCTTCCAGCGCTCAGATTATTGGAACGGTGCATGACGAAATCATTCTCGAAGTTCCCGAGAAGACGGCATCTGAAAGTTCATAAGCGTTTTTCAGTAACCTAAACGTCAATGCAGAAAGGGTTGAATCCAGAGTGCCCGAGACGGAAATGATCTAGAATCAAGCTCCGACGGCCAATCTTTGTGGTTTCAATGGATACGCTTTGCAATAGGTATCGGGGCCGGTGAGAAAGCGAGCCATTTTGATCGGCCAGAAGGCAGGCCAGCGTTTCCGGTTTAAAGTCAGGCCAATTTTCTTTCAGATCTTCTTCACTTCGCATGCG
>Ga0187875_10001031_pt1 | contig 22046 bp, 22 predicted proteins | sample June2016WEW_17_1_2_FD_132978 | JGI IMG/M metagenome (GOLD analysis project Ga0187875, IMG submission 132978) | Peatland microbial communities from SPRUCE experiment site at the Marcell Experimental Forest, Minnesota, USA - June2016WEW_17_10 | ecosystem: Environmental > Terrestrial > Soil >... | reverse complement strand
GGTGATCAACTTCGGGCAACAGACGCTGACCGGCACCGTCGCGACGGCGTCGCCATTCCTCATCGCCAGCGGCAGCCCGTACACCGTGGCCGGTGGGCAGACACAGACGGTGAGTGTGGCCTTTGCGCCCGTCGCGGCGGGCAGCTTTACTAATAGCGCCATTTTCACGAGCAACGGTGGCGTCTCGACCAACACAATCAGCGGCATCGGACTATCACCGGGCAACATCGCAGTCAGCCCCGCCAGCTACAGTTTCGGGGCATTGGCTACCGGCACGCTGGCCCAGACCACGCTCGTGGTCACCAACACCGGCGGCACCGTCGTCAGCAACGGCACGGCCAGCGTCAGCGGGCCGTACTCGATTCTGTCCGGGGCGAGCTTCAGCGTACCGGGCTTCGGCACGACCAACGTGGTGGTGCAGTTTGCGCCGGTGGCGGCGGGCGGGTTCACCAATAGCGTGATCTTCACCAGCGCCAACGGGGGCACGGCCACCAACACCGTCAACGGCACGGGAGCGATTGTGCCCGTGGCGGTGTTCACGGGCAGCCCGACCAACGGCGTGGCGCCATTGACGGTCACGTTCAGCGACAGTTCGACCGGCACGATCACCAACCGGTTCTGGTCCTTCGGGGACGGCGCGACCACCAACACGATGGCCACCAGCCTGGGCCACACCTACAGCAGCGCCGGGACGAACCCGGTGAGCTTGATGGTGTTCGGCCCGCTCGGATCTAGCATGACGAATCGAATCGGCTATATCGTCGTCACGACCCCGGACACCACGCCGCCGCAGTTGACGATATCAAGCCCCACCAACTATCAGACGTTCACCAACGCGGCCATTACGGTCAGTGGCACGGCCAGCGACGCCAGCGGGATTCAGAGCGTGACGGTCAATGGCCTCGGCGCGCCGCTGGTGGGCGCCAACTGGTCGGCGCTGTTCACGCTGGATTCCGGAACGAACACGATCACCGTCATTGCGACCGACGCCAGCGCCAACGCGAACACCGCGACGCAAGTGGTGCATGCGGTTCTGAATTCGGTGATACCAACCAACCACCCGCCGCAGATCGCGACGGGGTTGTCGGTGACCAATGCCCTGCTGCAAGTCGGGAGCACCGCGGTGGTGCTGTTGGATGAGACGAACGTGTTCAGCGTTACGGCCACCGACATCGACAACGACTCCCTGGAGTATCAGTGGGTGTTTGGCGATGGCGACGGGAGCAATACCACGATCGGCACGGTCGAGCACGTGTATACCAACGAGTGCGGGCGGTACAACGCGAGCGTGACGGTCAGCGACGGGCAGGCCTCGACCAATAGCGACCTGGTCGTGGCGGTAGCCTGCCAGATGCAGATCACCAAGCTCCAGGTGAAGCTGAACTTTGCCAAGACCAACTCCGACAGTTGCACGGTCCAGGGCAAGTTCGAGTTGCCGGCGGATTACAGTTTCTCCAACAAGCTGGCAACACTGGACATCGGCGGCGCGGAGGTATCCTTCATCCTTCCGAACAAAGCCGGCAGTGCGCGCAACGGCCAAAGCACGTTGAGCAAGCCGACGTACAACAAGGGGGCGGGCCTGTGGACGCTCAAAGCCTCGTTCAAGGACGGTTTCTGGCAAACCGAATGGGCGGATTACGGCATGATCAGTTCGAACATACCGAAACCCGGAGTGCTGGTGACCAACTTCCCGTTGATCTTCGTGGTGGACACCGAGGCGTTTATGCAAACGACAAACCTGCATTACACGGCAAAGTCCGGCAAAACCGGCGCGGCGAAGTAGTTTGCGGAAGCTTTCCGCGCGATGCTTGCGGCGAGGGGGAGTCCTGGTAGAATCTCAATTACCAAGGCGTAAATCTCACCGAGGATTTAAATCCCTCCCTCTCCGCCAGTTTTCTCTCATGATCCTGCTGCCCCCGAAAAAGTTCACCCCACCTGTCACCGACAAGTGGGGTGTAATGAACTGCGCTGGTATGTCTGATCAGGCTTACTTTTTCTGCCCCGCCTTGATCTTCGCCCACCGGGCGCGTTGCGCTGCCGCGATACGGGCGCGTGCGGCCGCCGAGAATCTGGGTTTACGCCGAAGGGTCAATTTCGACAGCCCGGCCGTTCCATCAAGAGATGTGAGCGCCCGGATGGCGAGATCAAGCTTCTCTAATTCCTGTTCGGCACGCCTGCGTTGCACGTGCAGTTGCTGAACGACTTGGTTCATGCTGGACATACTCCTCCTGTGTTTGTTTGTTGCCTAGACTTTAGAGCACCCTATGGAGCCATAGAGTAGCAGGGCTATTAGTCGAGTTCAACCCATTTTATTCGTAACTACCGCTGGTAATTTTTCACAAGGGCGCTACAATGGCGATAGCCGCACGGAGTTGTCGTCGTCTGGTATGGGTCACAAAGAGAGAATGGCTAACGAGGAGCCGAACATGAACACGTTGCGTACATTGGTTGGTGCCACCGCGTTGGTGGTGGTGGTCGTTGGCTGCGAGACTCCGCAAAGGTATCCCCCGCCACCTCCTCCCGTGGTCCGTTACCCGAGCCAGCCGTTGGGCACGGCGGACGTAAAAATGCTGGCCAAGTCCGGCATCAGTGATGAGGTCATCATCAGCCAAATTCGGAATTCACGCACGGTGTATCACCTGAGCGCCGCGGACATCCTCGACCTGAAGGGCGCCGGGGTGAGTGAACGAGTCATCGATTTCATGATCAACACTCCATCCCTGTACCGCTCGATGGGCCCACCACCGCCGCCGCCCTCGTACTAAAACTGGCGGGATTTCTGCTCCCCATCAGTGGGACGTTGAACTTATGCCTCGTTGTGGGTACGCTTCGGTATGCGATTCGCATCGGCTCTGACGACAAAAACGGACTGGGCGGAAGCTGTCGAGGATTTGGGGTGCCAGGTGGCTGCCCAACTCGGGACAGTCAAGGCCCAACTCGCGGTATTGTTTGCCCATCCCGGGTACGTTCCGCACATTGAAAAGATTATCGAAGCGACGACAAAGGCGGTAGGGGCGGAGCATCTGCTGGGTTGCACCGGGGCCGGCATCATCGGCACCGACCGCGAAGTCGAAGAGAAGCCGGCCCTGTCCCTGTTGGTGGGCGAATTGCCCGGTGTGACCATTTACCCCTTCGAGCTTGCGGAAAAAGAGTTGGAGGAATCGACCGGAGCAGCGTTCTGGCATTACCAACTCGAATTGGAACCGAGCTGTCAACCGCAGTTCGTATTGCTGGTTGACCCCTATACGACGCGGGCGATGCAGTTGGTTGACGCGCTCGCCGACGCGTATCCGCAAGCGCCCATGGTCGGCGGTCTGGCCAGCGGCGCGCAGCAGGCCGGTGAGAATCGATTATTCGTCGACGGCAAGGTCTATGACGAAGGAGCGGTGGGCATTGGATTGACGGGCCGGGTGTCTCTCCGGTCCATCGTCTCGCAAGGATGTCGACCGATCGGCGAACCGTTTACCATCACGCGAGCTGACAAGAACGTCGTGTTCGAGTTGGCGGGACGCCCGCCCATGAAAATCCTCCAGGAAATGCTGCCCCAGTTGCCCACACGCGACCGGGACCTGGCGCGCTCGGCGCTGTTTCTGGGGCGCGTGGTCAACGAGTACCAGGACGAATTCAGTCGCGGGGATTTTTTAATTCGCAATCTGATCGGGAGCGATCCCCAGTCCGGCGCGTTGGCGGTGGGCGATTTGATGCGCACCGGGCAGACGGTCCAGTTTCAGGTGCGTGACGCCCAGACAGCCGATGAGGACCTGCGTCATTTGCTCGCGAAGGAGCGGAATGACCCCGCCAGGAAACAACCGCACGGGGCGCTGCTGTTCAGTTGCCTGGGACGCGGGGAGCGAATGTACGGCACGGCGGACCACGATATCCGCGTCGTGCAGGAAAACATCGGGCCGGTGCCCACCGCCGGGTTCTTCTGTAATGGCGAGATTGGTCCGGTCGGCAGGCGGGCGTTTATCCACGGGTTCACCAGCGTGGTCGCGCTGTTTACCGAGCCTGGCGAATAAAGAAAGACCGGAAAACAATCAGGCCCGTCAGCCCGCTGCCGCCAGCGAATCTTCCACGGCCTTGACCAACTTCTTACCGTCAACCGGGCTTTGGAAATAATCGACAGCTCCCTCGCTCAACGCGCGTGCGTAGCCATTCCAGTCGCCGTCGCGGGTGACAACCAGGATCGGCAGGTCCTTGCGCAGGGACCGCGCCTCGTGTACGAGTTCCATTCCGCTGCGGCCGTGCATGACTTCCTGAATGATGACGAAACTGTATTGCTTCGCCCAGTCCTCGACCGTATTCAGCGCCCGCTGCGGATCGCTGATGGTGGTGACGGAATAGCCCTTGGCACTCAACGTGTCGCAAACAGCCTGCTGGTCCTCCGGACTGTCCTCAACGAGGAGAACTCTGCATGCCTTCACAATTCGCCTCCTCTCGCTTAGCATCTCGCCTGCTTCACAGCTTACGACGAGTTCCAGTGATGTCAATCACCGTCCGCCCCCCGTCGACACTCCTAGGTGTGGGACGGGTGAGGCCAGCTGTCGTGCTCCGAAAAAAGCAACTGGGCGACTTCGGATTGGTAGGGATGAAACGGATTGTTCATGATCAACGGGTCCTTGCTCTCGACGGCGATGGAATCCCAGTTGATGATGTAGCTGCCGGACTGGTCGCGCAAATGGCGGACCGCGATGCCACGGGCCTGGGCGCGCGTATTGGCCGGCGGATTTTGGACGCAGAACGCGACGCGTTCGGGCGTGACCACGTGCTGCGTCCGCCCCTGGTCGACCAGGGCAAAATACAGCCCGCGCCGCGGGTCGATGTTGTGGTATTCGAGATCGAGAGATTGCACCCACGGATCATCCCAACCAATGCGCTCCTGGTCGATAAACGTTTGGAGCAACCACTTCTTGGCCACCCAGTCGATCTTGTCCACTTGCGACATCGGGTCGCGCTCCAGCCCGGCCAGAACGTTTTCCCATTCGCGAATGATCCAATCATTTTCCGGGTCCATGCCGGCCAGGTAGTGCTTGGCCAGGCCAAGGAACGAATGCTGAATCTCCAGGGCGGTTCGCGTCTGGCCGTTTTCGAGCCGGACGATCCAGCCGTAATTCGGGTCCCGTGAAATGTCGCGCGTGGCCTGCACCGGGTCCATCAGCCCCACGCGCTTGGGAAGAATGCCCTCCTCGAGCAAGTCGAGCACCAGCGAGGTGGTCCCCACCTTCAACGCCGTGGCGTACTCACTCATGTTCGAATCGCCAATGAGCAGATGCAGGCGGCGGTACTTGCGGTAATCGGCCAGCGGCTCGTCACGGGCGTTGATGATCGCGCGGTTGAATTGCACCCATTGGTAAATGTCGTTCACAATGTGGTCGGCCCGCTGCGAAATCTGGAAGTGCACGGGCTGATCGTGACGTCCATGGTCGAACTCGAAGGCGAGGGGATTGGCCTGGCCGACGCGCCCCGCCCCCGAGAAAATCTGCCGCGTCGCCAGAAACGACAGCAGCGCGGACAGCACCTGGGGGGTGAATTGCGCGCCGCGCTTCATCAGGTAGTTCTCGTGGCACCCAAACGTCGCGCCCGTGTGATGGTCGATGTTGTTTTTCACGAACGACACACGGTCCGCGATGGCCATGCTCTCCAACGCGTTTTGCAGGAGACGATCGCCTGCGTGGTCGAACGACACCACGTCGCGCAGGCTGATGCATTCGGGCGTCGAGTACTCGATATGCCCCATGTCGAGATACAGCCGTCCGCCGTTGAGCAGGAACCCGCCGTTGCCGGGCGGCTCCTCGTAATCCCGATAATGAAGGTCGATCGCCCCGAGCCGCGCAACCTTGAACAGGTGGTTCTTGACGCGGATGGGGAACGCGTCGGGGCCGCCTTGCCGGTCATCGCTGCTTACCAGACAACCGTACTCGGTTTCCAGCCCGACGATCCGGTTCATAAATCCTTCAGGGCGGCGCGGATTTCCTTTTCGTCCAGCAAGCGAAACTTTCCCGTGGCCGGCCGGCTGCGGTCAAGAACGGCGGCTTCCACATGACGCATCTTGAGGTATTCCCGCAAGACCTTCTCCGGCTCGATCTCGCGTTTTTCGGTGGCTTCGCCAGTTTTGTCCTGTCCTTGCTCGGCCATGTCCATGCCGACGGCCCAGGTCTTGGCGGCGAGCTTTAACGCGTCCTCCAGCGTGCGCCGGGGGCTGCCATCGTGTTCGACAAGATAATCCAGCATCGCCGTCTGGGCCTCGTTGCCACCCGCCAGCGCGTCGAAGGGTTCCTTGGTTTCAATCTCGCTACGCGCGAACGAACCGTCATAGTCGAGTTTGACGATGGAATCCTGTTCCGAATCGTCGCCCAGTTCGACGAGGAGCATTTTGACAATGTACGGCGCGCTAAATACCTGCTCGAAAGCCGTCTTCAACGCCGGGCTGATTCCGAAATTGACCAGACGCCGCAGTGACACGTCCGCCACCGCGCGGTTAAATCCTTCCATGTGCGCGAGGTCAATGGCCACCAGCCGCATCCGCTCGATGTCGGCGGGGTGCCCGAGCGCCGCGAAGGCCACCCGGTCGTAGATCTCGAACACCTTGCGGGTTTCGCGGCTGACCGTCAGCAGCAGCAAGCCGTCGGCGTAATTCAACACGACGACGGGACTGCCCAGCCGCAACTGGTCCTCGATGTACTCGCGCCGATTGGCGATGGCCTCAACCCAACGATATGGTTCTTCGATCATGGTGATGCGACAAATCGTTCGCGGAAACTAAACCTCACTCTTATACACACGGCCCAACTCGGATTCAGGGATTTCGCGGACACCTTCCTTCGTGATGACGCGAACGATGGGGAAGATGTTGGATTTCGGATTGTATCCACTGGTGGCCGTGTCGCTGTCGGCCGCGGTGTCCAGAAGCCGAAGCGCGGCCACGACAATTTCGGACTCGTTGAACTTGGCCAGGGGTTTGCCACCCCAGGTGTTCAGGTAATGCAACACGCTGCGCACCGCGAGCGAACCGGAGCCGCTGGCGGCGTAATCCACGCCTTCGAATTGGGCTCCCAGCGCGTCATAAAAGTACACCTTTCCGCCGCTGTCCTTGCCGTCGCCGGTTTCGTACGTCGCGAAAATCGGCACGACCATGCCCACGCCCTGCAGCGTAAGCGGCAGGTTTTCCTTCAACAACTTCGAGAGCGACCGTACCTTGCCTGCGGTGCTCATTTCTTGAAGCTGGCTGCGCTGGTAGTACTTAAAGCTGTGCTCGAGCACGCGCGCCATTTCGAACGCCACCGCCGGCACGCCGGCAATCGCCAGAACGGATCGTTCGTCAATGTTGATGAGTTTTTCGGCGCGCTCGTACATGACGAGGTTGCCCGCCGTGGCCCGACGATCACCCGCGACTAGCACGCCGTCCTTGTACTTGACGGCGAGGACCGTCGTGCCTTCCGTGGCGATACCGCCTTTGCCCATCTCGTGCTGGAATTTCGCGGCCGCCTCGGCCAGACGGGGCGCGATCTCGTATCCGTGCGCTTTCAGCACGCTGACAAAATCGCCGTCATGCAGGAATTGCGGAATCGGTAGAGGATGATCCATGGCGATTTCTCGCAGAGCCGGCGCCCACTTACTGACCGGTGCGCTGGCGGTAACGTTTGGCCTGATTCGGATCGACGCGGCGCATTTTCTTCAGGAGTTCCTTCGTATCGGGCGCGTCCACGTCCGGACGGCGCGGGCCGGCCTCATCGGTTTCCTTCTTTTCCCACGGGGCAGGGGAATTGGGCCGATGTAAGCGCTCCGGAAACTCTGTATTGTGCTCGGGCATTCGACTATCTCCGAATCATTTCCAAGTTCCGTAGTAATGTCGCCACATCCGGCGCTTTGTCAATGGCGGCATTGTAACGGGCCACATCATCATCGTCAAAAACATTCAAAAGCCGCACCACGGATTCGTGGTCGTTCTCGCCAAACGCGATCTCGTCCCATTGGACGGAAGTCATTTGCTTCGCGAATTTCTCGATGCAGCGGCCACGGAAATAAGCCCGTGTATCCCGGGGCGGCTGACGGATCGCCAGTCGCACATCGTCATCCTTGATGAACCGCTGAATCTTGTCCTGACGCATCAGCTCGGCGTACAATCCTTCCTCCCGCCGCACATTGTGGTACTCGAGATCGAGGGATTGCAGCCAGGGATCATCCCAGGAGAGCTTTTCGGCTTCGACAAAGGCGTCCAACATCCATTTCTTGGCCACCCAATCGAGCCGATCCCGGCACAACATCGGATCGCGTTCGAGATCGGCCAGCGCCTGCTCCCACGTCATGAGCACCCAGTCGGTTTCGTCGTCACGACCGCCCAAGTGCTGTTGCGCGGCCACCAAATACTGCCGCTGAATGTCGATCGGCCGGGTCGTCCGCCCGCCGACCAGTGGAACCGCGGTTTTCAGGGTTGGGTCGCGCGAAATGGCTTTCAACGCCGCAATCGGGTCGGCCAGCTCGATGTTCAGCGGACAGAACCGTTGTTCCAGCAGGTCGAGCACGAGCGACGTGGTGCCGATCTTGAGCGCGCCGGAAATCTCGCTCATGTTGGCGTCACCGATGATGACGTGTAACCGGCGATACTTGTCGCTGTCGGCGTGAGGCTCGTCACGCGTGTTGATGATGGGACGGCGGTTCATCGTATCGATGGACACGAGAACGCTGAAAAAGTCGGCTCGCTGACTGATTTGGTACACGCCCGCAGGCGCGCCATCCTCGTTTTCGATGCCGACCTTGCCGGCCCCCGCGACGATCTGCCGGGTGACGAGAAAAGGAGTGAGCCCGCGGATGACCCGATCGAACGGGATGTCGCGGTCCATCAAATAATTGTCGTGGCAACCATAACTGTGGCCGACGAAGTCGGTGTTGTTCTTGTAGACTTTCACGACGCCACCCGATTCGCGCAGGTTGCGACGCCGCACGCACTCCTCGATGATGCGTTCCCCCGCCTTGTCCTGGGCAATGATATCGCGGAGGCGTTTACACTCGGGCGTGGCGTATTCGGGATGGGCGTGATCGTTGTAGTAGCGAGCGCCGTTGGAGAGAACGAGATCGCTCTTGATTTCCTGGAAACTGAGTTTGCGATTCTGGTCCTGGACGAAATACTTCGCCTCGTCGAAGTCCTGCATCAACTCATCGACCCGGAAACCGCGCAAGTCCTGGTGTGGATCTTCGAGGTTATAGTCCCACTTCAGCGCCGAATCCTGGGCGGGGGGCTCGACTTGCGTATAGCTGCGGACCAGGGCGATCGATTCCGACACCACGTCCACGCTGTCATGCCCATCGACGGTGATGCCGTATTCGGTTTCAATGCCCAGGGTGCGTTGCATGGCTGGCGGAGCGCGTGCGTCTCGCTACGTCTTCAGACAACCGAGCTGACTCCCTTCGATCGCGCCCCGCTCACGGGTCGAATCGGAGAAACCTTCACGACGTTCTCGGGGTCGTAATCCAGCAGCATCAGCCAGTCTTCGGTGATGTCCGTAGGCGGGAAGATGTCGTTTTCGGCGTATTCCAGCTCCAGCGACCGCAACAGGTCCGCTTCGCTGATACCCTCATCCTTCTTCGAGTCGATGCTGCGTTTGATGGCCATTTCCTTGGATCGCTCGACGATGCTGGAGATGATCGCGCCGCTGATCAGGTCGCCGCGGTAGAGCACCGCGTTGCGGCCGCTGCGCAACTGCACTTCGAGAAACCGGTTCTCGTCGCGGTGCGCGAACAGCGTCTTCACCACCGAATCCACCAGCGCCGCCACGGCGGCCTTCTGGTCGCCGCCATGCGCTTTCAGGGTGGCGGGATCGATGGGCAGGTCCTCCGTCAGATAAATGGAGAAAATCTCGTGCGAACCGTCCTTGTCCGGACGGTCGACCTTGATCTTCCGGTCGATGCGCCCGGGGCGCAGGATCGCCGGGTCGATCAGGTCCGCCCGATTCGACGCGAGGATAATGACCACGTCATTGAGCGACTCGATGCCGTCCATCTCGGAGCAGAACATCGGCACCAGCGTCGAGAGAATATTCGCATACCGTCCCGCTCGCCGCGTGCCGAGAATGGATTCGGCCTCGTCAATGAAGAGGAATGGCATGAAACCTTGTTTCCGCTTTTCACGGGCCATGGCGAAGATTTCGCGCACGATCCGCTCGGATTCGCCCACCCACATATTGAGGATCTCGGGGCCTTTCACGTGCATGAAACATTCCTTCATATCGTGCCCGGTCTGCTCGCGCAATTTGCCGGTCAAGTTGAATGCGGTGGCCTTGCCGATGAGCGTCTTGCCGCAGCCCGGCGGACCATGCAGCAGAAATCCCTTCGGTTGCGCGTAGTGGAAGCGGCTGAACAGATCGGGGTGCAATAGCGGCAACTCGATGGCGTCCTTGATGGCCTGGATGGCCACGGTTTGTCCGCCCACCCGCGACCACGGTAATTCGGGAACGTCTTCGAGATAGAATTCCTGTTTGTCGGAGGACGCGAGCAACTCGACCGCCACGCGAAACGACGGATCGATGCGAATCTCATCGCCAACCTTCATCTCGGCGGACAGCAGGTCACTGGATCGTTGCAGGATGACCGAATGCAGCCCGTGCTCCTGGCCGACGCGGAGGCGGCCGTCTTTCAACACGTCGGCCACTTTGCCGACGGGGCCGGAATTATCGTAGCCGAGGTCGCCGACGACCACGTACGCCTCATTGACCAGCACGCGCGTGCCGACCTTCAGGCTTTGGGACTCGATCCGCGGATCAACATTGGAATAGTAATCATGGCCGGCGACCGCCACGTGCGCGATGTCCTTTTTGGGGAAACCGAGGAACGTGCCGATGCGGTTCGCGGGCGAAGTCACCTTCTTGATGACTTCGTCCATCTTCTCGATGGCCGAGCGGGCTTCCGCGAGGGTCAACTCGTGCTCCTGGATTTGCTGGCGCAAACGGAACAGGTCGAACCGCGCCGGATCACCCTCCGGCAGCGTTGCCAAGAGCTTGTCCACCAGTTCAATCGGTGTGGACTCTTCGCGTCCGGCCCATTTGTCCGAGAAGTCCAACGGCCCTCCCGGAGGTGTGGGCTTTTTATAGCCTGAATGGTCGCTCATGCCGTTTCTCCACTGCGTACCCTTGCGTCCTGCTTTTCCTAGTATACCGCGATTGAAACGGGACTGCAACCGGAACGCCGCAAATACATGGGAAGCAGGGTGCAAAATAGGCATTGACAGCGGTGAGAACCATCGGCTACGTTACGCCGCTTCACGAGTCCAAAACAGGATATTCATGAGTACGTTTTTCGCCAAAAAAGAAGAGCAAAAGCCGCGGTGGTACGTCATCGATGCCAGCAATCAGGTGCTTGGCAAGGTGGCAGTCAAAGCCGCTAACGTCTTGCGCGGCAAGGTCAAACCCACGTTTACGCGACACGTTGACGCGGGCGATTTCGTCGTGGTCGTCAACGCGGAAAAAGTCGTGCTTACCGGCAAGAAGGAAACCGCCAAGACGTACATGACCTACTCGCAGTACCCGGGCAATGAGAAATATCGGACGGTCAAGCAGGTGCGCGCCAGTCACCCGGAGAAGCTCATTGAGCACGCGGTCAAGGGCATGATTCCGCGGACCCGGCTGGGCCGGCAGATGATCACGAAGCTCAAAGTGTACGCCGGCACGGCGCATCCCCACGTCGCGCAGAAACCCGAACCCATTTCCCTTTAACTTTTCACTGCCATGGCAACCGCATCTGCACAAATCAATGCATTCATCGGAACCGGCCGCCGCAAGACCAGCGTCGCGCGTGTGCGCCTCGTGCCCGGCTCCGGTAAGATCATCGTCAACGACCGGACGCTTGAAGAATACCTGACCGTTCCCAATCAGCGAACCATCGCCTTGCAACCTTTGGCGGAGACGCAGAACGCCGAGAAGTTCGACGTATTCATCAGCGTCGATGGCGGCGGAGTATCGGGCCAGGCGGGCGCGATCAGCCACGGCATCGCCCGCGCGCTGTTGAAGGCCTCACCCGATCTCAAGGGCGCGTTGCGCGACAAAGGATTTCTCACACGCGACTCCAGAATGAAGGAGCGCAAGAAGTACGGTCAACCCGGTGCGCGCAAGCGCTTCCAGTTCTCGAAGCGCTAATCGACGAGCAAATCTCGACTTGCAAGCACGAGCCCCGGGTTTCATATTCGGGGCTCGTTGCTTTTAAGGCCACGCGCCAACTATCAATGTCATGAAAACAACCAAAGCGGCCATTGTCGGAGCCAGCGGCTATTCGGGTCAGGAATTGATCCGATTGCTGTTGCGCCATCCACATGTCGAGGTCACCCAGTTTACTTCCCGACAATATGCCGGGAAGGCTGTGGGGGAGGTGTTCCCGCGGTTTCGAGGACAGGTCAGCGCCGCGTTTACCGAGCCGGACGTCAACCGGATCGAGGCCGATGTGGTGTTCCTCGCGTTGCCGCACGGTGTGGCCGCCGAGTTTGCGCCGGCGCTTCTCCAGAAGGGAATCAAGGTGCTGGATTTGTCGGCGGACTTCCGGCTGAAGTCGGCATCCGTTTACAAGGAGTTTTACGAGCACGAGCATCCCGCGCCGGATTTGTTGAAGCGGTCCGTGTATGGCTTGCCGGAGATCCATCGGGACAAAATTCGGAGCGCCAAGCTCGTGGCCTGCCCCGGGTGTTACCCCACGAGCATCATTCTCGGCGTCGCGCCCGCGCTGAAGAGCGGCTTGGTCAAATCGGACGGAATTATCGTCAATAGCCTCAGTGGTGTCAGCGGCGCGGGACGAAAGGTCGCGGACGAATACCTGTTCACCGAGTGCAATGAAAGCGCGCGCGCCTACAGCGTTCCGAAGCATCGGCATCTCAGCGAAATCGAACAGGAACTCTCGTCGCTGGCGGGAACGAGCCTGACGATCTCGTTCACGCCGCACCTGATTCCGCTCAATCGCGGCATTGTCAGCACGATCCACCTGTCGCTGGCGAAAAAAGCAGAGGACACGCTGGCCGTGTATCGGGACTTTTACAAGGGCGAGACTTTCGTGCGGGTGACGCCGACGCTTCCCGACACGAAGAATGTCGAGATGACAAATTTCTGCGACATCTCCGTGCGCGTCGATCCGCGCACCAACCGGCTCGTCGTCGTCAGCGTAATTGACAACCTCACCAAGGGCGCGGCCGGCCAGGCCGTGCAGTGTTTGAACCTCGTGTGCGGTTACGACGAAGCGACAGGGCTCCTCTGATGAAGGCGTTCTATACCCGGATTGGCGGTTCGGTCACGGCCCCGCGTGGATTTCGCGCGGCGGGCGTGGCTGCCGGCATCAAGTCCAACGGCAGGAAGGACGTGGCGCTGATCGTTTCCGACACGCCGGCAACGGCGGCGGCGACGTTTACCACGAACCAGGTCAAGGCCGCGCCGGTGAAACTCAGCATGGCGCACGTGAAATCCGGCAAGGCCTGCGCGATCGTGGCCAACAGCGGCAACGCCAATGCCTGCACGAGCGACGGCCCGATTCACGCCCGGGCCATGGCTTGCGCGGTCGCGCGCCGGCTCGGGTGCGCGGAAAACCATGTTCTGGTCTGCTCGACGGGCCGGATTGGCGTGAATCTCCCCATCGTCAAGGTGGAAGGGGGCATCAAGCAATGTCTCGGCGCCCTGTCGCGGCTCGGCGGTGCTGCTGCGGCGCAAGCGATCATGACCACCGACACGTTTGCGAAGGAAGTCGCCGTGCAATTCAAAGCGGGCAGCCGGACGTTTCGCATTGGCGGCATCGCCAAGGGCGCGGGCATGATCCAGCCGAACATGGCGACGATGCTTGGTTTCATTACGACTGACGCCGCGATTCCGCGCGCGGCCTTGCAGCGGGCGCTCGCTCATGCGGTAAACCAATCGTTTAATCGGATCACCGTCGATGGCGACACGAGCACGAATGACACGGTGATCGTCCTGGCGAACGGAGTGGCCGGCAAGCCGCCGCTGACAAAGTTCCAGGCGGCGCTCGATTTTGTGTGCCTCGAACTTGCCAAGATGATCGTGCGGGACGGCGAAGGGGTCTCGAAGTTTGTCACGATCAACGTTCGCGGCGCGGCCACGGAGCGCGACGCGGAAATCGCCGCGCGCGCCGTCGCCAACTCGGTACTGGTCAAGACGAGCTGGTGCGGCGGCGACCCGAATTGGGGCCGGATTCTGGACGCGCTGGGATATTCGCTGGCCCGGGTAAACGCGGACCTGGTCGATGTTGGCTACGAAGGAGTGCCCGCGGTCCGGGGCGGGCTGCCGACGCGCACGCCAATCGCGAAGCTCAAGAAGATTGTCGCGAAACCGACGTTTAGCATTGATATCCATTTGCACCTCGGTCGCGGCCGGTGCACGATGCACACCTGCGATTTGACGGAGAAGTACGTCGAGCTGAACAAGGGCGAATAGGCTGATACGCCGATGGACGATCTCATCAAGAAAGCCGACGTATTGTTGGAGGCGCTGCCGTACATTCAACGGTTTCGCAGTTCGACGTTCGTCGTCAAATACGGCGGCAGCTTCATGGATTCGCCGGACACGAAAGTGCGCGAGGGCGTTGCGGCGGACGTTGTGTTCCTCGAAGCGGCGGGCATCAACCCCGTGGTCGTCCACGGCGGGGGCAAGGCGATTACCAAGGCGATGGAAAAGGCCGGCCTCGCCGCCCAGTTCGTCCAGGGCCTGCGCGTGACCGACGCGAAATCGATGGAGATTGTCGAAGACGTCCTCGCGAACGTCATCAACCGCGACATCGTGGAGATGATCCAGAAGCTTGGCGGGAAAGCGCGCAGCTTCTCGGGCAAGGACGTCTTTCGGTGCCATAAATTGGTGAAGGACGGCATGGATCTCGGATACGTCGGCGAGGTTACGGACGTTTCGACGGAGGCCGTGCGCAAATGCCTCCGAGCCCAGGTGACACCCGTGATCAGCCCGATCGGCCTCGGCGAGGACGGCCACGCCTACAACATCAATGCCGACGTGGCGGCGGCCAAGCTGGCGATGGTCATCGGCGCGCGGCGGCTGGTGTTCCTGAGCGACGTGGCGGGCCTGATGCGTGACCCCGGTAATCCCGGGACGTTGATATCGAGTTTGCACATCAGCGAAGCGCTCGATCTCAAACGCGAAGGCGTTATCGAGAAGGGAATGATTCCGAAAGTGGACAGCGCGGTGGAAGCCGTCCAAGCCGGGGTGCGTCGCGTGCACTTCGTGGATGGCCGCATCCCGCATTCCATTCTTCTGGAGATTTTCACGGACAAGGGCATTGGAACTGAGATTATCAAATGAATCGTTCGGAAATTATTGGATTGTTTGATCGCTACGTCGTGCCGAGTTATGCGCGGTATCCGCTTGTATTCGTCCGCGGGAAGGGCGCGCGCGTGTGGGATGCCGACGGCAAGGAGTACCTCGATTTCGGCGGCGGGATCGCCGTGAATCTGCTTGGGCATTCGGCCCTGGCCGGGATTCTGGCGAAGCAGGCCAACATTCTCGTGCACGCCTCGAACCTTTACTATACGGAGCCGCAGGGCCTGCTGGCGAAACGGCTCGTCGAACTGGTTGGGGTCGAGGGGAAGTGCTTTTTCTGCAACAGCGGCGGCGAGGCCAACGAAGCGTTGTTCAAACTCGCCCGCAAGTTCGGCAACGAACACGGAGGCCGCTACGAGATTCTGACGTTTCAGGACAGTTTTCACGGGCGCACGCTGGCCGGAATCAGCGCGACGGGCCAGGAAAAGGTGAAACACGGCTTCGAGCCGCCCGTCGATGGGTTCCGCCATGTGCCATTCAACGATCTCGATGCGGTTGCCAAAGCCGTCACGCCGAAGACCGCGGCCATTCTGCTAGAGCCGATCCAGGGTGAGAGCGGGATTCTGCCGGCAACGGCGGAATTTTTACAGGGACTGCGACGGCTCTGCGACGAGCGTCAACTGCTGCTGATGTTCGACGAGGTTCAATGCGGCATGGGACGAACGGGTGAATTTTTGGGATGCCGGGCGATCGCGCCGGACGTTCAGCCCGATGCCATTTCGTGGGCCAAGGGGCTTGGGGGAGGGTTCCCGATTGCGGCGATTTGGGCCCGAGGTCCTTATGGAGATGTCCTGGGTCCCGGCACGCACGGCACGACATTCGGCGGCACCCCGCTGGCGTGCTCGGTGGCGCTGGCGGTGTTGGACACGCTGGAGCGTGACGGGCTGCTGCGAAATGCCCGCGATGTGGGCAAGTATTTCATTGGCAAGTTGCGGGAACTCGCAGCACAATGCCCGGCCATTCGCGAGGTGCGCGGGATCGGATTGATGATCGGCGTCGAGGTGACGCTGGAGGCGCGTCCAGCCGTGTTGAAACTGGCGGAGCACGGGCTGATCGGCGTGGCGGCGGGGAAGAACGTGGTGCGCTTCCTGCCGCCGCTGAATATTACGCGCGCGGACGTGGACGAAGCGGTCGAGAAATTCGGGCAGGCATTCCATGGTAGCGGAGCGAATTAGTAATATGGACGGCAAAGTCGGCAACTGTGTCGAGGTGGTGGACGTCGAGCGCGTGTTGCCCATTGGAACGTCGCAGGAGAAGCGGCTGCGCTTCGCGTGGGAACAGAAGCCGTCGGAGCATTTTTTGATGGTGTGGAACCAGTACATGGAGCCGAACAGCATCTTCGTGGAGGACATCAGCGATGAAGGTGTCACGGTCACGGTGCGCTGGGCGTTGATGAAGGAAACGCCGGAGCAGATCGCGGCGCGGCTCAATCGGTGGCTGCAACAGGTCGAGGAAGGGAAATATCGGCACAGCGGGATCAGCGGCCGGCATTTGTGAGACGAGCGGTGATCGGTACATCATGAACCATTTACTTACAGTGGAGCAACTGAGCAGCCGCGAGATTGCGGACATCCTCGAGCTGGCGAAGGAGTTCAAGAAAGGCCGGGGCAAACCCCGCCAGAAGCAGCCGTTGAAAGGGCAAACTTGGGCGCTCATTTTCAACAAGGCCAGCACCCGCACGCGCGTCAGTTTCGAGGTGGGCATTCGCGAGCTTGGCGGTTCGTCGCTCTACCTTTCGACGAACGACATTCAAATGGGCCGGGGCGAAACGGTCGCCGACACGGCGCGGACATTGTCACGGTACGTTCATGGCGTCGTGATTCGAACGTATGCGCAACGCGACATCGAGCAATTTGCGGACGCGAGCACGATTCCCGTCATCAACGCACTCACGGACGACGAGCATCCCTGCCAGATTTTAGGGGACCTACTTACGGTCGAAGAAAAACTGGGCACACTAAAGGGAAAGAAGGTGGTGTTCTTCGGTGATGGCACGTGCAACGTGTGCCATTCCTGGCTCTTTGGCGCGGCAAAAACCGGGATGGAGATTTGGGTCGCGGCCCCGAAGGAGTTTCAGCCTGGCGCCGAGCGGGTCAAACGGGCCGGGGGCAATATTCACGTGACGGAGAACGTCAACGAAGCCGCGAAGAACGCCGATGTGCTCTATACCGATGTCTGGGTGTCGATGGGGAAGGAAGCCGAGGCGACGGAGCGGCTGAAGATTCTCGCGCCGTATCAGGTCAACGCAACCGTGTTGAAGCAAGCCAAACCGGGGGCGTTGGTGATGCATTGTCTTCCGGCGTACGTTGGCAAGGAAATTGCCGCGGATGTGTTTGACGCGAATCAGAAGACGATTTTCGACGAGGCGGAGAACCGGTTGCACGCCCAGAAAGCGATCCTGGCATTGTTGGCGAAGCAACGGTAGAACACAACGCCCGCCGGCCGAATGAGCAGAACCCGACAGAAAACGGCGCACCCGGCGGTCGGGCATTTCGACCGGAGATCGTGAAATCCGCCCGCCTCCAGCGCAGCGTCCGGGCGACCGTGCTGGGACTTTCCGTCAATGTCGCACTGGCGATTGTCAAGCTGCTCGCCGGAATCTTCGGCCGGTCCTACGCGTTGATCGCCGACGCCATCGAATCCATGGCCGATGCCGCGAGTTCGATCATCGTCTGGCGCGCGGTCGTGGTTGCCGAAAGACCGGCGGATACGGATCATCCGTACGGACACGGAAAAGCCGAAGCCATTGCCGCGGCAGCGGTGTCGGCGATGCTGGTGGGCGCGGCCGTGTTGATCGTTGTCCGTTCGGTGCAGGCGATTCGGACGCCGCGTCCTGCGCCGGCCCCGTACACATTGATCGTGCTGCTCTGTGTCGTGCTCATCAAGGAAGGGCTCTTTCGAATCGTCGGACGCGTGGGCGACGAGGTCGAGAGCGGCGCCGTGAAAGCCGATGCGTGGCATCACCGTAGCGACGCGATTACATCCGCCGCGGCGGCCCTCGGCATCAGTGTTGCGTTGGTGGGCGGCGACCATTACCGTTCGGCGGACGACTGGGCGGCCATGTTCGCCGCGGTGATCATTGCGTTCAATGGCCTGCGACTGCTGCGGCCCGCGCTGGATGAGTTGATGGACGCCGCCCCGAAAGAAGACATCGTCGGGTTGGCGCGCGCGATCGCGTTGCGGGTCGATGGCGTGAAGGGCGTCGAGAAATGTTTCGCCCGCAAGATGGGGTACGAATACTGGCTCGACATGCACATCGAGGTGGACGGCGAACTATCCGTAGCCGTGGCACATCAGTTGTCGCACACCGTCAAGGATGCGATTCGCGAACAACTGCCGCGTGTTCACGATGTGACGATGCATATCGAACCCTTTCCATCGAGTTCGGACAAGGGCGCCCGGCCCGCTGCCTAGAAGTGATAGCTCATGTACGCTTTCAAGAGCCACCGCGCCACCATCTGGTCGCCACGGAAATCCATGAACACGGGCACTTCGACATCCGTGTAGAAGCTGATCGGATGAACATCCACCTCGATACCTGGAGATACCAGAATCCGCTGGTAGCCGGAGGCCACGGGGTGGGCGGACTCGGCGCCGTGGTCGCTGGTGCGTTCGGACGCAATGACCTGGGCCAACGGCGTGATATGCGCGGTACGGATCATCCAGCCTTTGGGGTAGAGACCAGCGGCAGCATCGAGTTCGGTTCCCGGTGCGTACTGATTTCGTGTAATAATCGGCTGGTCCAACAACGCCTGTGCGAACCAGGTCAGACCGATGTCACCTGGCAGATTCCCCTGATGATAGCCGCCGAGAAGAATATCGGTGCTGCCTGTTCCAAGTTCTGAGTCGCGGTCGATATCGTCGTACGCGTCATTACGGGTATAGTCACCTGTCGGCAGTTTGAAACCGAAGTTGATACCGGTCGACATATCCGGTGAAAAGCCGGTGTAGATGCCCTCGACTCGAATGTCACCGAGAGCAGCCCAGTTGAGCGATACGATGTCGCTGCCGGAAGCGCCACCGGTCGTTTTGAAATATCGCTCGTCGTACGGCACCTCGACCTGCAAGCCCCAACTGCGATCGAACATGTACTGGAAGCCGGCGGTGACGAAGTGGGTGCGAATTTCCTTGTCATCATTATCGCCTCCTGGCGCGGGTGAGGTTCCGTGCCAATTTTGATTCTGATCCTGATAGTCGTAATCAAGATAGACCATTCCCCCGGGCTCTTGGGGAAGCATCAAGCCCGTGCCCACGTCGAAAACGCCACATCCACACGCGCACGCCCAAACAGCCCGGGGCGCCAGAACTGCGGCCAACAGCAATGCGTGGCCAAGCAGTGTTGAAACATTTGTATTCTTCATTTTCATTTCTAACTCCATTCAAAGTTGCGAGATGCCGCGACACGCGGCCCTCAATGGAAATTTGGAAACCATGCCTGGGCCAAGCGACACCACAGGCGACGACACGACGACGTTTCAGGCGCAGGTCGCGCGGGGCGGGGGCGTTGGCGGCGGTTGGGAGAGAGACACGGCAAGTTCGTTGCCGATGGGCACGAGTTGAAAACGTGTGGGCGCAACCAACAACAACGATTGCGCCGCGAGAGGAAATTCGAGTTTCGTCAACGGCTGGGGATATTCCGTTTGCTTCTCGGATTTCTTCGCGCTGGCGATGACTTTGCAAAGCGAGCAGGGGTGCTGGCCGTCAAACGTTCGCGAGATGGCGTCGGCAAACGAGGTGGTGCGGAGGTTTTGGGCGAGCATCCGGGTCCACGCCACGGATTGTAGCGCACCCCAAGGCGCGCTGGTTCCCGCCAGCAGCACGACGACCAGCACAGCGTTGCGTACCCGATCCATCACCGCTGGACTAGTCGCAGATTGGGGGTATCGAGTCAAGGGCTTTTGGTTTGGCGGGCCGGACGGAAAACATTCCAACGCCACAGCAAACTTGCCTCTGATTCGGTCGCCCGCCATAATCACGGACGATGAGCGTTGGCTTGGAAGAATCCTACGCGCTGTGCGGGCAGATCGCGCGCCGGACGGGGAAGAACTTTTATTATTCGTTCCTGGTGATGCCGCGAAAGAAACGCGCGGCCATGTGCGCGATTTACGCGTTCATGCGGCGGAGCGACGACATCGCCGACAGTGCGGCCAATCCGGCGGTCGCGCTCGAGGGCCTGGGCTGCTGGCGGGAACAGGTCGACGCGGCGTTGACCAACGGCGATAGCGGCGAGCCGATCCTGCCCGCGTTGGTGGACACGGTCCGCCGGTATCGCATTCCGCACCGCTATTTTCACGAATTGCTCGACGGGACGGAGATGGACCAGACGACGACGCGGTACGCGACATTTGATGAACTGTACAAATACTGTTATCGGGTGGCGTCGGCGGTTGGTTTGGTGGTGTTGCCCGTGTTCGGATACAAGGATGAGGCCGCGCTGGCGCCGTCCGAGGCGTGCGGGATCGCGTTTCAACTGACCAACATCCTTCGTGACGTGAAAGAGGACGCGGCGATGGGGCGGATTTATCTGCCGCAGGAAGATCTGAAGCGGTTCGGGGTTTCGGACGACGATCTCCTGAACGCCCGCGAGACGCCGGCGTTTCTCGAACTGATGAGATTCGAGGCGGCGCGCGACCGGCAGTTTTACCAGAAGGCGCGCCCGCTGGTGGACATGATTGATGCCGACAGCCGCGGCGCGCTGGCGGTGATGATCGCGATTTACGGGGGCATCCTGAACAAGATCGAGGACAGCAATTTTCCGGTGTTGCGAGAACGGATTCGGCTCTCGACCGCCGAGAAATTGTGGATCGTCGGCAAGAACTGGCTGGGATACCGATTATGAAGGCACTGGCTTTGGCGCTGATGGTTGCGCTGTGCGCCGCATCGGTGGCGCGGGCGGACGATCCGCAGCCATTCCTGTTTCTCAAGACGGGAGAAAAATTCGCCACGCAGGAGATCGCCGGGCCGACGGTCGCGGGATTGACGGCGTATGTGGGCGAGAAGGTGGCGGGAACGACCAACGCGTTCGCGGCGCGGGTGATGAACGATCCCGTGAAAGCGGCGGAGTATTGCGGCAAGAGCAAGCCGGCGCTGGGGATTGTCACGGCGGGATTTTACCTGACCTATGCGAAGCCGCTGGGGATACAGCCGTTGCTGGAAGTGAAGCGAGCCGGTGTGAAGGAAGAGCGGTACGTGCTCGTCACGCGGAAGGATTCCCCTGATGATCCCGCCAAACTGGAAGGCAAGACCATCGCCACGCCGTTGGCCGACGAACAGCGATACGTCGTCGCGGTGGTCCTGCAAAACAAGATCGGCGAGGAGATTCGACTCAGGCCGACGACGGACGTGGAGGGCGCGGTGTTCGACCTGGCCGAGGGGGCCAAGACGGCGGCGGACGCGGTGCTGATCGAGACGGGGGCATGGGCGTTGTTCAAGGACGACCCGGACTCGGGCGGGAAACTGAAGGTCGTGTACACGTCGGACGAACTGCCGCGCGATCTGGTCGTGGCGTTCGGGTCGGCGGTCGGGACGCTGAACATCGACAAGGCGAAACAGGTGATGAAGGACATGAGCGGCAGCGACGCCGGGCAGAAGGTTTTGCGGAGCATACAGGTCGAGTCGTTTACGGACATCGATACGGGCCGGCTGACAACGGCGGAGAAACTGTTCCATGCGCAGTAGGTGGGCGGCCCTGCTGGTGGGCGCATGGGTGGTGGCGGTGTGCGGCTGCCGATCCATTGACAACGT
>Ga0187875_10001030_pt1 | contig 22078 bp, 13 predicted proteins | sample June2016WEW_17_1_2_FD_132978 | JGI IMG/M metagenome (GOLD analysis project Ga0187875, IMG submission 132978) | Peatland microbial communities from SPRUCE experiment site at the Marcell Experimental Forest, Minnesota, USA - June2016WEW_17_10 | ecosystem: Environmental > Terrestrial > Soil >... | reverse complement strand
TCTGAAGGCGTTCGGGGTCGGCCTGGAATCGCCGCGGATTAAGTTTCGGGCGCAACGTGACGGGATAGTGGGTGACCCATTCTTCGAGCAGACGTTCTGGATCGAGCAGTTTCCGATCCTTCTTCGCTTGGAAGCGCAGCAATCCTCGGGCTTCGAGGTCCTTCATGACGGGGCCTACGGTGCCGAGGGCCACGCCGGCCCGCGCCGCGATCTCCCGATAGTTTGTGCGAACCAGGTCCGGGCGGCACAACAGTGCGAAGCCTATCTGGAGGCCGGCCGGATTCAGGGCGCGGAAACGATCCTGGCGAAGTCCGGCGGGCCGAGCCTGGCCCGCAACGTAGACGAGCAGTCCCGGCCCTTCGAGATAGGCGTTGCCGGCGGTATCGATGAAGGGCAAATGGAGTTGGCGGCAGCGTTCGGCAACCTCGCGCGTGATGTAGGGTGCGACCAGTACGGGCAACTCGGGCAAGGCATGGCCTTGGGCCTTCACCATCGCGGGAGTCTCGAATCGGTCGACCGTTTTCACCTCTGCGCCGAAACGGTGCTTGCGACGTTCGGTTGCCACCTCAACAATGGCGTCAATGCCAGGGTGTCGGCCTGCCGTCGGGTGGACACAGGCGCTGATCCCCGTGGTGCGCTTCAATGCAAGTACTGCGGCATTCAGTGTGCGTTGTTCCTGAGTTGTCATGGCCATGATCCAAAACAGCGGATCTAAGATATCGCTGTTCGGTTTTTACAAGTGTACGCGATACGTGAACATATTGCAATACTGAACATAGACGGGACGTTCCGCCGCTCTCCGCAACGCACTATCCCCCGTCAGGACCAATTCCTGAGCGCCGCTGATGGCTCCCCTTGTTTTCGAAGCAGGTGCGCACAACTGGGGAGCTCGCCTGCTTTTCCGCCGTATCAAAACCGTATCAAAACCCCATGTGTTGCGGCCGTTTGGGTTGTCCGTCGAGCGAAGAGCAGATTCCCCAAATTGTTGGAAAGGCAGAGAAAGCGCGAAAAGGAATGGAGATCTTGGAAGGGAATTTCACGCGCCCAAGGCAGGTGCGCTACCAGGCTGCGCTACGCCCCGACTTTCTACTTATTTGATTCTAAATCACTTCCAAGAGCAATGCAACGACCTGTCACGTCAACCGTGCCAAAACCGTCCCAAAACCCCATATCGCCGAACCCGGCGTTATTAACGACCACGTCGAGACGCCCAAATGCGTCCAGTGCTACCTGCACGGCGGCCTGAGCCGCGCTCTCATCCGCCACGGCAAGAGAAACCGCGCGGACGCGCTCGCCGAATTTGTTTACGATTACGCGGCCATGTGCTGACCCTACCTCAACGGCGAATGAGCATATCGCTCGTTTGGCATATTTTGCAAGAAGAGTGGCTTCTTTTGCTAGTTACTCCCGTGCGTTATTCGGCCAGAATGAAATCGTAGCCGGGTCCAGAGAGACTCGGCGAAGTTGGGCAAAGATTGCTGAATGTCATAAGGGTAAACGCAAATGAACGAAAACGAAACCACAGCTTCGACTAGTCGCCACAGCGCGCGACCCAAGACGGCTGGATGACTTGGTATTCGAAGAAAACTCAAGATCAACGGAGATGAAGAGAATGGTTGCTCAAGACCGCAACCGTTGTGTTACCTCCGATTCCTCGCAGGACGCGGCTTGGGCGCGGTCCGCGAAGTCGACGAGCGGTCCAGCCCGCTTGCTAGCAGCGCAGCGGCGCTCGCCGAGCTCAGGGCAGCGGCAAGCTGCGCGTCGCAAGGGGCATCAGATGCAAGCACGCATCGCTGCCCTCAGTTTTGCAGTCGCCGGCGCGAATCGCGGACGTCCACAGGCGCATCAAATCGCCTAACCGTTGGGCGAGTCGTACTTAGTGTCTATATATCCGGGCGGACCGCCAAGGATATGTGGTGTATGTAACTTCACGATTCTGGAGACGAACTAAGATTGGATGCTGCGATACGTTCGCTGGAACGACACGTGAGGAACAGTACTGTTAGGTGAAGACAGCGGATTCGGGGGGGATATGAGCAGAGTTCAGAAACGCTGGTTGATTGGCGGAGTACTCGGTCTGATCGCGCTCGGCCTGATTCTTGGAGCCATTCGACCGTACCAGCATGCTTTGGGAGCGCAACCGAGCACTCCCCCCGATGTTGAAGTAGTCGGGGTTGAGCGCGAGGATGTCCCGATTTACGGGGAATGGATCGGCACTCTCGACGGATTGGTCAATGCCGACGTCCGCGCCGAAGTCACCGGCTACTTACTGAAGCAGGGCTATCAAGAGGGCACGTTCGTCAAGCAGGGCGATCTGCTTTTCCAGATCGATCCGAGGCCTTTCCAGGCAGCGCTCGATCAGGCTCTGGGCCAGTTGGCCCAGGCTCAAGCAGCTCTGGCCAATGCTCAGGCGATGCAACGCCGCACTGAACTTGATGTTCAGCGTTATACGCCGCTAGCAAAGGAACAAGCCGTCAGCCAGCAAGACCTCGACAATGCGGTTCAGAATAACCTCGCGGCCCTAGCCACCGTGGAAACCGCCAGAGCTCAGATCAAGACCTACGAAGCAGCGGTTGAAACTGCCAAAATCAATCTGGACTTCACCCGGCTGGTTGCGCCCATCGACGGCATTGCCGGGCAAGCCCAACTGCAAGTGGGCGCCCTTGTCACTCCGAATAGTGGCGTTGTCACATCAGTTTCGACCGTGGATCCCATCAAGGTCTATTTTACGGTAGGCGAACCGCAGTACCTCGCCTGGCGCAGACGCTTTCCAACAGAGGCCAGCCGGTTGGAGGCCGACAAGGGGTTACGGCTCCAACTGATCTTGGCGGATGGCTCAACGTATCCTCACGACGGCAGATTCTATTTTGCGGATCGCCAGGTCAACGAGAGTACCGGAGCCATTCGACTCGCTGGCCTCTTTCCCAACCCTAACAATGTCCTTAGACCGGGTGGATACGCCAAAGTCCGGGCTGTAATTCGAACTCAGCCAAATGCGCTCCTTGTTCCGCAACGAGCAGTGTCGGAACTACAAGGCGGGTATCAGGTCGCCGTCGTTGAAAATGATAACAAAGTAAGCGTTCGAACCGTCACCGTTGGCGACCGGGTCGATAGCCGGTGGGTCATTGCGAACGGGCTGGCCCCCGGGGACCGAATCGTGGTTGAAGGAGTTCAGCGAATGCGCACCGGCGCGCGGGTGAATCCGAAACCATTCGAAGTAGCAACAAAGGATCGCTGAATCGATAAGGACAGCCGATCCATGTCGAAGTTCTTCATCAATCGCCCGATCGTCGCCATGGTGATCTCTATTGTCATGGTGCTGGTCGGTTCCCTGACTATTCTGGGCCTGCCGGTCGCGCAGTTTCCCAATATCACTCCACCGGAGATTCAGGTATTAGCCACTTACGTTGGAGCCGACGCACAAACGCTTGAGCAAGCGGTTGCCACTCCTATCGAGCAGCAGATGAACGGAGTGGACAACATGAACTACATGTACTCGTTGAACGCCACGGGTAATTCGACCACGAGCCTCATTGTGGACTTCGATGTAAAAACCGACCCGAATACTGACTTCATTCTCACGCAATCGCGAGAAACCCAGGCCGCTTCTCAGCTTCCCTCAGACGTCAACAACTACGGCATCACGGTTCGCAAATCGGTCACTGCTCCTCTCATGTGGGTTGCTCTGTACTCGCCGCACGGGACCTATGACGCCAAGTTTCTGGCGAATTATGCCTACATTAATCTCACCGACCCTATTCTCCGGTCGCCCGGAATCGGCAACGTTCAGGTATTCGGCGCTGGTCAGTACGCAATGCGCCTTTGGGTGGAGCCTGATACGCTGGCAAAACTTGGCGTGACCGTTCCGGAGATCGTGAGCGCGATTCAGGCGCAAAACACCGTGAACCCCGCAGGCAAGGCTGGTGGTGAGCCCGCTCCCAAAGGCCAGGAATTTACCTACACCGTTCTGGCTCAAGGCCGTCTGATTTCGCCCGAGGAGTTTGGCAACATCGTCGTTCGAGAAACGCCCGATGGTGGAACGGTGCGCGTCCGCGATGTCGCGCGCATGGAACTCGGCTCCCAAGACTACAGCGTTGCCGGGCGCTTTAACGGCAAGCCGGGTGCGATTATTGCGGCGTACCAGTTGCCCGGATCCAACGCAGTCGATGCCGCAGCCGGCGTGAAGCGGCTGATGACCCAGATGAAGGCGCGTTTTCCGGGGGACATGGACTTCGCGATTTCCCTCGACACGACCCTTTCCGTGACCGAAGGCATGAAGGAAATCGTTGAAACCCTTCTGATCGCGCTCGCTCTGGTAATCGTCGTGGTGTATCTCTTTCTTCAGAGTTGGCGTTCCACTCTGATCCCGCTTCTTGCCGTTCCCGTTTCACTCCTGGGTACGTTCGTCCTATTTCCCCTATTCGGTTTTTCCATTAACACGCTTTCTCTCTTTGGGCTGGTGCTGGCGATCGGTCTCGTAGTCGATGACGCTATCGTCGTCGTGGAGGGGGTTGAGCGGCACATCGAAGAAGGGCTGACACCCAAGAATGCGGCGCTGAAAGCCATGGAAGAGCTGTCGGGTCCGGTGGTAGGAATCGCGTTGGTTCTCTCAGCCGTATTCGTACCCACCGCCTTTATCCCCGGAATCACCGGCAGACTGTACCAGCAATTTGCGGTTACCATCGCGATCTCAGTCGTTCTCTCGGCATTCAACGCACTCACGCTCAGTCCTGCACTGGCAGCGCTTCTTCTTCGCCCGCGCAAAGCGAGTCGAGGACTCCTGCGGAGATTCTTCGATTGGTTTAACCGCGTTTTCGACCGGGCAACGGAGAGTTATGTCGGCTTGAGTGGTGTAATACTCAAGAAGACCGCGGTGCTGGTGATGCTGCTGTTGGCTTTCTGTGCAGCGGCCGCATACTTTGGCAACCGTGTGCCGTCGAGTTTCCTCCCGGATGAGGATCAAGGCTACGCCTATGTGAATCTGCAACTGCCGAACGGCGCTTCGCTGGAACGGACCTCTCAAGCCGCGGCGCAAGTCGAGAACATCCTGGGCAACACGCCGGGCGTGAAATACACGACGAGCGTTATTGGCTTCAGCCTGCTGAGTTTTGTCCGCACTAGCTACAACGCGTTCTTTGTCGTGACGCTGAAGCCGTGGGACGAACGTGCGTCCAGAGCCGAGCAGTTTCAAACGATCAAAGCGCACCTCAACCAGGAGTTCAGCAAGCTGCCCGCGGGGATTGCGTTCAGCTTCTCGCCGCCCGCAATACCCGGTGTCGGTACTGCGGGTGGATTTACATTCATTCTAGAAGACCGTTCGGGCTCCGATATTCAGTTCCTCACCAAGAATCTGAATACCTTTCTTGAGGCTGCGCGGAAGCGTCCGGAAATCGCCAGCCTCAGCACTACTTTTCTGCCCAGCGTTCCACAGGAGTTTGTGGACGTAGACCGCGACAAAGTATTGAAGCTGGGTGTTAATCTCTCCGATGTCTACCGCACGATTCAGGCGTTCATGGGCGGCTACTTCATTAATTACTTCAATCGCTTTGGCCGCCAGTGGCAGGTGTACATCGAGGCCGAAGCTGAGGACCGAGCCAGCGCCGACAGCGTCGGCCGGTTCTATGTCCGCAACAATAAGGGAGAAAGCGTTCCGCTATCCACACTCGCCACCGTGAAGCCGCGACTCGGTCCTGAATTTACCATGCGGTTCGACGAGTACCGTTGTGCGCAAATCAACGGCAGTGCTGCTCCTGGTTTTAGCTCAGACCAGGCCAGTGCCGCGCTCGAAAATGTTTTCATGCGGACGATGCCGCGAGAGATGGGTTTTGACTACTCTGGCATGTCGTTCCAGGAACAGAAGGCCAGGCAGGGCGTTCCGTCTTCGGCGATCTTCGGGCTTTCGCTTTTGTTTGTCTTCCTGATCCTGGCGGCTCTCTACGAAAGCTGGTCGCTTCCCTTCAGTGTACTGCTCAGCACACCGGTTGCGGTCTTTGGAGCTTTTTCGGTCCTTTGGTTGCGTCGCACGCTGCTCGGAGATTTCCTGCCGCCTTATATGGTCCAGATTGAGAACAACATTTACTCGCAGATCGGTCTCATCATGCTGATTGGACTGGCCGCAAAGAACGCGATCCTGATTGTAGAGTTCGCCAAAGAACAGTACGAGCATGGAAGACCTCTTGCGGAAGCGGCTCTCGAAGGCGCCAGACTACGCCTTCGACCTATCTTGATGACTTCATTTGCGTTTATCTTCGGCTGCGTTCCCCTATGGACTGCCAGCGGGGCAGGCTCGGTGTCGCGGCAGATTATGGGGACCGCGGTCATCGGCGGAATGATCGCTGCCAGCGCGATCGGACTTTTCCTCGTACCCGGAATCTTCTATGTCGTTGAGAAATGGTCCGGCGCAGGCCAGGAACCCGCTCCCGACATCATGCGGGCGAGTCCCTCGCCAGCGCCAGGAGATTGAAGTGGCTCTTTGGAAAGCGAAGGGAGTTGCGCGTCTAATAAAACTCGATAAACTGCTTGGCGCGGTGTTGCTTTCCAGCGTACTCGTGAGTTGTACGGTCGGCCCCAAGTATCAGCGACCCGCCGTACAGACTCCTGCCACCTATCGTAATCCTGCGGCTGATCCGCAGCGCCAGGCGCAGACGGCTTCTTATGCGGATCTTCCCTGGTGGGAAGTGTTTCACGACCCGAAGTTGCAGGAGCTCATTCGCACGGCACTTAAGCAGAACTACGATTTACAGCTTGCTACGGAGCGGATAAATGCCGCCAGGGCCCAGCTGGCAGTGACCCGCTCCAGTCTGTTTCCCCAGGCATCGGGTAACGCCAACTTCAACGGCGGTAAAGAAAACCTCGAACAATCCAGATACAACTTCCTGTTACTCACTGCCGACGCGGCTTTTCAGCTCGATCTCTTCGGACGGCTGCGCCGCGCCACTGAAGCAGCACAAGCCCAGCTCCTGGCTACTGAGGACGCACGGCAAGTCGTGGTATTGACTCTCGTCAGCGATCTGGCGACGGCTTACTTTACGCTTCTTCAACTCGATCTGCAGCTTCAGATCACTCGTGACACCGTGACGACCCAAACCGATTCGGTGAAGCTGACGAATCTCCGCCTGCAACGCGGTGTTGGCACCAAACTCGATGTTTTAGAGGCTCAACAAGTCCTCGATACGGCAAACGCCCAGATTCCTGATTTAGAACGACAGATTGCTCAGGAAGAAGATGCCATCAGCATCCTTCTCGGAGATTATCCTCAGGATGTCCGACGAGGGCTGTCCTTGGTTGAACAGTCTCCTCCCCCCGAAGTTCCGCCCGGTCTTCCGTCATCGATCATCGACCGCCGTCCCGATATTCGCGAGGTGGAGCAGATCTTGATCGCCGCCAACGCCGACATCGGAGTTGCCAAGGCTCAGTTCTTCCCGCAAATCTCGCTAACCGGTTCCGCCGGCGGTTCATTCGGGCGCAGTAGCGCGTTCTCAAGCCTCATGGCGACCCAGCTCGGCATCTGGTCGTATGGCGCGCAAGTGAGCCAGCCGATCTTCACAGGAGGCGCGCTCAAAGGCAACCTGCGCCTTGCCGAGTCGCAGCACGAACAGGCTCTCATCGCGTACCGCCAAACGATTCAACGCGCGTTCGGAGAGGTTTCCGATGCGCTGGTCGGTTACGAGAAGCTCCATCAGGTCCGCTCCCGGCAGCAGAATACAGTGGCCGATCTGCAGGAAACCGTCCGCATTTCCACACTTCGGTACCAAGGAGGAACCACGACTTATCTTGAGGTGCTGGATGGCCAACGGTCCCTCTTCGCCGCCGAGCTGACGCTTGCTTCCGCGCGCGGAGACGAATACCGCGGCATTGTGCAACTCTATAAGGCGCTCGGTGGCGGCTGGCGGCAGTAATAGCACCATGGGGCGAACCATTCAGCGCGTGGGGAGTGGAGCTTCTTGCTCGACTCGACCCCGCTCCGCAAAGAGATTGTGAACCTTCCGCTGGGGCTCATCGGGGGGATCAACCAGCATCCCTGAGCCTCGGCGAGCTTGTTAAGGGTGAGAGAATCATGACATGATCGGTCGCACGATCCTGTTAGTGTCCGTCGGCCTTGCTGGTGTCGTGACGGCACAGGTGGCGCCTACCCAGACCATTGCCCCGAAAACCGAAAAAGAGCAACGCTGCAAGGTTCTTGGGCGCGTAGTGGACGAGAGCGACGATGCGGTTCAAGGAGTTCTGATTCGCGTGGAAGCGGCCCGGTCGGATCGGCCGCTGCCGGCCCAGCGATTCCCCACCTTCACAGACGACCACGGCGAGTTCAGCCTGAGCCTTGGACAGGGCGAGTATTACGTCCTGGCAAATCCGATCGGCGGGATGGAAAACCGATCCGAAATCCACACCGACGGAAGTTCCGGCGACCCTTTCGGACCGACGTACTATCCGAGCACGGTAAACAGGGCCGCGGCCGTGCCAGTAGTAGTCGGGGCATCCAGCAATACCGCTCCCCTCGTGATTCGCTTGCTGCGCCGGCCGGCTGGTCCAGTTGACGCCTCAACACCAGCCGCTCAGAAGTCCGCCAGCGTTCAAGGCATCGTCATCAACCAGATCACTGGCGCGCCGCTGGCGCGTGTTCACGTTACGCTGTGGAACTGGGACAATGGCGTCCTTTTGGATTACGGCGCAATGACCCACCCCGATGGAACATTTTCCATCATGGACATGCCTCCGGTCACATACGGAGTCGGAATCTATCGTGCCGGCTTTGCCAACCCGCGCGCCTGTTGTACTTCCGTGACATTGCGCGCAGGAGAGCACAAGCGCGGTTTCAAACTGCCGCTGGTTCCTTCCGGGGCGATCGCCGGCCGCGTATTGAGCCCCGACGGCGAGCCGGCAGAGGGCATCAACGTATTCGTTCGCGGCAACAGCGGCATGCAAAGTTCGCAGACGGATGAGCAAGGGCGTTTTCGCATCTTTGGCCTGTTGCCCGGAAGCTATCGGCTGGAAGCATCGCCGCAGACGTGGCCCCACCCATCCAAGCCGCCTGAACTCCCCTCCGACGGCCCACCGCCGACCCGCTGGGGGCCTGCCCGTTACCCGGGCACCGTCGAAGTGCAGGCGGGAAGCGAGACCGGCAGCATCGAAGTTCGTCTGCCGCGAACGCCGGTAGTGCGAGTCAGCGGCCGCGTCACCGGCGTTCCGCAAGGCGCCGCCATATCGCTGTCGGTCAATAGCCGCTTCGGGGGATTCAGCGACATCGCCAAAGCCGACGGCACCTTCGCGTGGTGGAGTCTCGATCCTGGCGAGTACGTCATTCGCGCTTGGGAAGGTATCGGCCAGTTGGATTTGGTGATCGATGGTGCGAGACCGCGAAACTCGGCCTTGAAAACGATCGCGGTGGCCGACGCCAATCTCGATAATCTCGAGTTACGCATTCGGCCACCCACCGACATCTCCGGGCAAGTCGAGTACGAAACTGGCACGGCCGAGCCTCACGCGCCAGAAAGGTGGCTCCGGCTTGCCGCTCTTGACCAGAACGGAGGAGGCGCCGCCACCCTTGACGCAGACGGACACTTTACTCTCAATCCCCTCCTCCCTGGACGGTATAAGGTGACGTGCGCTTGCGGGCGCCCGGCGTATGTGAAATCGATGTGGCTGGGGTCTGCCCAAATCGCGGGGGACGTACTGGACCTGAGCGAGGGCCCGGACAGGGCAACGCTTAGAGTCCTGTTAAGTTCGGGGTTCGGTGCGATTTCGGGGACTGTTCAAGGCGATCGGGTGGCGATGGCCGGCCTAAAAGTGGCGCTAGTCGCCGTCAGTCCGAGGCTTGGCGACCCACCCAGGTTCGCTGACATCGATGTCAACGGCCGATACTCATTCGATTCCATCGTTCCCGGGGAATACAAGCTGGCCGTGGTGGACAATAACGATCTATTGATTCAGGAGGCCGACGGGCTGGAGCAGTATGGACCAGTGATCGAGCTGATGAAGGTCCTGGCTGGCGAGAACATTGTCCGGAACCCGAGTATATTCCAGCGGCAGTGAGACTGGGCCACTGGGCCGTCCGGCAACCGGTCGGGCGCGGCGGGCTTCGAGGTGCACCAAGCGGCGATCCGTTCGAATTTCGCGGGGTCGCCGGGGATGGCACTCGCTCGGCGCTGTCCAGGGATCTTGCGACCATGTCATAATGGGCCGCATGTTTCGTGGACTTCCCTTTCTCTTGTCGTTGTCGGTGTGCTTTGGCAGGTCTAACATGCCGCCAGAAGCCGATCGGAATCTTGCCCGTCAGATCTATCGGGAGATGGTCGAGATCAAGTCGGGATTCACCACTGGGGCTACGACTCCGGTGGCGGAGCGAGCGGCGAGACGGCTGCGGGCGGCGGGTTTTCCGGAGGGCGATATTTTTGTCGGCGGAGCCAGCCCTACGAAGGGGAATCTCGTGGTGCGGTATCACGGGTCCGGAAAGCTCCGGCCGATCCTTTTGCTGGCACATATCGACGTGGTGGAGGCGAACCGGGAAGACTGGAGCCTGGACCCGTTCACGCTGACGGAGAAAGACGGGTATTTCTATGGGCGCGGGACGGCGGACGACAAGGCGCAAGCGGCGGTCTGGATCGCGAACCTGATCCGGTACAGGCGAGAGGGCTATCAGCCGGACCGGGACATCATCGTGGCGCTGACGGCGGACGAGGAGGGCGGCGGGCCGTATAACGGGGTTGCGTGGCTGCTCAAGAATCATCGGGAGCTGATCGATGCCGAGTTCTGCTTGAACGAAGGCGGGCGTGGGCAGATGGTGAATGGGCTGAGAGTATCGAACAATCTGCAAGCTGCCGAAAAATGGTACCTCGACCTTCGCCTGGAGGTGCGAAACAAGGGCGGACACAGCTCCGTGCCGACGGCGGACAACGCGATCTACAGGTTGGCCCAGGCGCTGTTGCGCGTGAGTCAGGTCGAGTTCCCTCTGAAGGTGAGCGAAGTCACACGCGCCTACTTCGGCGGAGAGGCGAAAGTCGACCGGACGAGCGAGAAGGACACACTCGCGGCGGCCGCCAAGGGCGACCCGGCGGCGCTCGAGCGTGTGGCGGAGAGTTCCCCGGTCTGGAATTCCATGCTGCGCACCACCTGCGTGGCCACGATGCTGGAGGGCGGACATGCGCGCAACGCGCTGCCGCAACTTGCCGCCGCGAACGTGAACTGCCGGGTCCTTCCGGACGAGTCGTTGGATGATGTGCTGGAGAGGATCAAGGGGGCCGTGGCGGACACCCAGGTGACGATCTCGGTAACGACGCGGGAGGAGAACTCGCCGGCATCGCCGCTGCGAGAGGACCTGGTTCGGACGATGTCCGCCATCACGGACGAGATGTGGCCTGGAGTGGCGGTCGTGCCCACGTTGAGCACTGGCGCGACCGACGGGCGGATGTTGCGAGTGGCGGGGATTCCAACCTATGGCGTACAAGGCTTCTTCGGAGAACGCGACGACTACCGTGCGCACGGGCGCGACGAGCGGATGCTGGTTCAGTCGTTCTACGAGGGACAGACGTTTCTTTATAGCTTGGTGAAGAAGTTGTCGAAGGCCCAGTAGGTTACTCCTGGCGTAAGGCAGTCATGGGATCCACGGCCGTGGCCCGCCGCGCCGGGAACCAGCAAGCCAGGAACGCCGGACCCAGCAGGACGGCGGCCACCACGGCCAGGGACGTGGAGTCGATAGCGCCGGTGCCATAGAGTACGCTTTTCATGGCCCTGCCTACGAACCATGCGCCCGCCAGCCCCACCGCGAGTCCGGTCGCGGCCAGGGTCATGCCTTCGCGCAAAACGAGTCTGAGAACTCGCGCCCGGCCCGCGCCCAACGCCATGCGCAACCCGATTTCATGGGTTCGCTGGGCCACCGCAAAGGTCCGGCGGAAACCACGTTCCGGCTCCCCTGGATCTTCGACCAGACCACCACGAGCTGATCGGGCTGCGGGTATGGCATCGGCGCCAGCAGCGTGGCATAGATCACACTGAATATCGCTGTATTCGGACCGATGCCCAGCGCCAGCGCCAGCACCGCCACCGCGGCGAAGCCCTTGTTCTTCGACAGCAACCGCAAGCCGAAACAGACGTCGCGCCAGAGAGTGTCCATATGTTTCTTATACGAACGAGCGGTCCGTTTGGTAGCCGAAAGAAATTCGAGTCCCGGCGCCGACGCCACACGAATCGTCAGGCCCCTTACATTTTGCGATCGCCGAGTTGGGGCCCGAAAGGCAGTGCTGGAAGGGGACGGCCGTTGGTCCATATCCTCTTCTGGTAGCCGCGGTGAAGCGGGAGAAGTAGCGGACCATCCTGCGGCCTGCTCGGTTCTTGGTTTTATGGCACTTTGCCGGTCAATTGTCCCGGCGATGGAAGCTGCGAAGCGTTCCAGCCTCCGCCGAGCGCCTCGATCAACCCGCCGCTGGCCGTCATCTGCTGGATGCGAAGACTGACCTCAGTTTCCTGATTGGATAGTAATGAGGTTTGCGCAGTAAGCACATTTAAGTACGGATCAATTCCCAGTGTGTAGCGATCCTTCGCGATGGCGAGGGTTCTTTCCGCCGAGTTGACCGCCGCATCCTGTTGCTGTATCTCCACAGACAGTATCCGCAGTGAAGCGAGGTTATCCTCGACTTGTTGAAAGGCCGTCAGCACCGCCTGTCTATAGTTGGCCACTGTCTCATCGTACTGAGCTCTGAATTGCTCCACCGTGGCTCGGCGCAACCCCGCGTCAAAGATGGTTTCCGCGGCCGCCGGGCCAATCGAGAAAAAGCGGCTCGGCCAAATGAACCAACGTGCGGCCGAGGTGCCGGCGAATCCCGCCGCCGCGCTCAAGGTGACGGTTGGAAAGTACGCCGCTCTGGCAACGCCGATCTGTGCGTTGGCCTGGGCAACCAGGCGCTCCGCCGCGGCGATATCGGGACGCCGCTCCAGAAGCTGCGAAGGAACACCGAAGGGAATCGCCGGAGGGCTCGATCGCAGCGGCTCGATGGGGAGCGAAAACGTCGAAGCCGGTTGGCCGGTCAACACGGCGATGGCATGTTCGAATTGGGCTCGTTGGATGCCAAGAGCGGTATCCTGCGCTTCGGTAACTTCGAGCTGAGTTTCGGCTTGCGCCACGGCTTCGTCGGCGCCGATACCCGTCTCGTACAGGGCTTTGGTCAAATCGAGAGACTGTCGATAAGCAACCACCGTGGAATCCAGCAACTGCTTTAATGCGTCTTGTCCTCGAAGCTGAAAGTAATCCACCGCAACATCGGTCTGAATGACGAGACGTGTATTCTCGAGGTCGGCTGCGCTCGATTGCGCTCCATAGGCGGCCGATCTGACCGTGTTCCGGATACGGCCGAACAAGTCCGGTTGCCACGTCGCATCGAACGGAAAAGTATACTCGGTGAATGTGCCCGTTGATGAAGACGTGGAAGCTGCCGCTGTTCCCGAGCTGCCACTGGATGCCGCCGACGGCGAGCGTTGCACGGTAATGGCCGGGCTGGTTGTCACTGTCGGGAAAAGCTGCGATCGGGCTTCCTGAACCAGGGCGCGCGCCGCAAAGAAGCTTGCCGCCGCGGCTGCTATGCTTTGGTTGGAGACATTGACCTTCTCCTCCAACGCGTTCAACTGAGGATCGCCGAAAATCTCCCACCATTTGCCGCGAAGAGAATCGTCTTTCGGCTGCGCTACCTTCCAACCGTCTGTGTTCTTGTAGTCGGCGGGGGTAAGTTCCTTGTATGTTGGGGGAGTTTGCGCTGGCGGTGTTACCGCGGACGGAGTGTGGTACTTCGGGCCGAGCATGCACCCAGCGAGAAAACAGGCTGGGACGGCGAGACATATTGTGGCTTTTGCATGGAAGGAAGTCATCGTCTTATGCACCCCATAAATAGCCTCCACTTAGAATGCAGCGCTGGGGGCTGAGCCGGCCCCATGGCCAAGAGTGTCGTGCTGCTTGCCCTGCATCCGCAGCCGCAGCCGGTCGAACGCCAAATACAAGACCGGCGTTGTATAGAACGTGAGCAACTGACTCAAGATCAGCCCTCCCACAATCGTGATGCCAAGGGGCCGGCGGAGCTCAAACCCCATGCCCGTCCCGAGCGCCAACGGAAGAGCGCCCAATAACGCAGCCATCGTAGTCATCAGGATCGGACGAAAACGCAGCATACACGCTTCGAAAATCGCGTCGGCAGTGCTCTTTCCCTCCAGGCGCTCCGCCTGAAGGGCGAAATCGATCATCATGATGGCGTTCTTTTTTACGATTCCAATCAGCAGCACAATGCCGATGATGGAAATCACGTTCAGATCCACTTTAAAAAGCATCAGTGCGAGCATGGCCCCTACACTCGCCGACGGCAGAGTGGAGATGATCGTCAGTGGATGGACCAGACTCTCATACAGAATACCCAGAACGATGTACACTGCCACGAGCGCCGCCAGAATCAGCACGGGCTCGGTGCTCAGGGATTGCTGGTAAGCCAGCAGCGTGCCGGCAAAAAAACCCTGAATCGTGGAGGGCGTGCCGAGCCGCTTTTGCAGTTGCGTGATGCTCGATGTGGCGTCGCTCAAGGACAAGTTCGGCGCCAGGTTAAAGGACACGGTGACCGAGGGGAATAAGCCCGTATGGTTGACGGCAAGCGGTATTGTGTTGGATCGGCTCGTGGCCACTGCGAGCAGGGGAATATTGCCGCCGCTAGACGTGGGAAGATAGATGTCTTTCAGTCCCTCCGGGCTTTGCCAATACTGCGGAGCGACTTCCAGCACCACGTAATACTGATTCAACTGTGTGTAGATGATGGATACTTCCGATTGGCCGAATGCGCCGTATAACTCCGAGTCCAGCGACTGCACGCTAAGGCCGAGCTTTGCCGCGGTGACGCGATCATAGGTCATCAGCTCATCCAGGCCGCCATTTTGCTGGTCTGAACTCACGTCCTGGAGGCCGGGAATCTTCTGCATTGCCTTGAGCAGAATGGGCCCCCACTTGGAAAGATCCTGCACATTGTCGGATTGGAGCGTGTACTGGTACATCGCGTTACTGGACCGGCCGCCAATACGCAGATCCTGCACGGCCTGGAGGAAGGCGGATGCCACCGGCAGTCGGTTCAATTGCGGGCGCAGGCGGTTGATGATCTGAGCGGCACTGACGTTCTTACGCGCCGCCAATGGCTTCAGTGCAACGTAGAGTGAGCCGGTATTGGTGGCCCCGCTGCCGCCGGTAAACGCAATGACATTCGCAACGGCAGGGTCGTTCTTGATCACGCCGCCGATGCGCTGAATGGAGTCGTTCATCACCGCGAAGGATGAATCCTGCGGCCCTCGTACTGCGCCAGTGATCGATCCCGTGTCTTCCTGCGGGAAAAAGCCCTTGGGTATCTTGACGATGAGCAGCCCATTGAGAGCAATGGTGAGGAAGAGCACGACGAGGGTGGGAGCCGGATGGCGAAGCACCCAGCGCAGGCTGCCGCGATATAAGGACAGCACCCAGTCGAAAAACTTCTCGCTAGCCCGGAACATGCGCCCATGTTCTTCCGTGCGCTCATGCCGTAAGAGGTAGGCGCACATCATCGGCGTGGTGGTCAGGGAGACGATCATGGACACGAGAATGGCCGTCGAAAGAGTGACGGCAAACTCGCGGAAGAGACGGCCCACGATTCCGCCCATCAATAGAAGAGGGATAAACACGGCAATCAGCGAAATGCTGATCGTGAAGACGGTGAAACCGATTTCTTCCGCGCCCTTCAGCGCCGCGGCAAAGGGCAGCATTCCATTTTCCAGGTGGCGCGTGACATTTTCCATCACCACGATGGCATCGTCGACCACAAATCCGGTTGAGATGGTCAAGGCCATCAACGATAGGTTGTCAAGGCTATATCCGAACAGATACATCACGGCGAGTGTGCCGATGAGCGATACCGGCACCGCAACGGCGGGCACCAGCGTGGCGCGGCCATTGCGCAGGAACACAAAGACCACCACGATGACGAGGCCGATGGAGATCAACAGCGTCCTTTCGACGTCGCTGACGGAGGCGCGAATCGTGGTGGTCCGGTCGAGAACGATGGTGGTATCGATGCCGAGCGGAATGGATGCCTGGATAAACGGAAGCTGTGTGCGTATGCCGTCCACCGTATTAATGATGTTGGCGCCTGGTTGCCGGAAGATGACGATGGAAATCGAGCGCTTGCCGTTCAAATAGCCGGCGGCTCGGATGTTTTGCACGGAGTCCGTCACCTCGGCGACATCGGACAGGCGGATAGCCGCGCCGTGATGATAACCGACGATGAGCGGTTTGTAGTCGGCCGCGAGCGACATCTGGTCGTTGGCAAGGATGTCCGCGGTCACCATGCCATCGGAGATTTGGCCTTTGGCCAGGTCCGCGTTCTGCAAGCTCAGCACGGACTGCAAATTTCCGAGGCTAAGTCCGAAGCTGGCCAATTGTGTGGGATTTGCGTCCACGCGCACGGACGGCAACGCGCCCCCTCCGACAGTGACTTGCCCCACGCCCTGTATCTGCGACAACTTCTGCTCGACCACGGTAGAGGCTGTGTCATACAGCGCTGCGGCGCCGTATTTCTCGGATGTAAGGCCGAGGATCATGATCGGCGCATCGGAGGGATTGACCTTCCGATAGGTCGGATTGCCGGGGAGGTTGCTGGGCAGATAGGTTCGCGCCGCATTGATGGCGGCCTCCACATCGCGCGCCGCACCATCGATATCGCGGCTGAGGTCGAACTGAATGGTGACCGATGTGCTGCCGAGGCTACTGGCGGAGGTCATCTCCGTCACACCCGCTATATGACCGAACTGCCGCTCCAGCGGAGTGGCGACGGACGACGCCATAATGTCGGCGCTGGCCCCCGGCAAGCTTGCACTGACGGAAATAGTCGGAAAGTCGACTTCCGGCAGGGGCGATACCGGCAGTACTTCAAACGCAACCGCTCCGGCGAGGGCAACCGCCACCGTGAGCAGCGTGGTAGCCACCGGCCGGTGAATGAACGGTGCGGAGATGTTCATGCGGGGCCTGCCTGTTCCGCGCCTCCGGTTTCCGGCTGACTCGGTTTGTGTGCGAAGCGGTGCCCCAGATTGTCAAAGAAGATATAGATGACGGGCGTAGTATAAAGCGTCAACATCTGGCTCAGCAGCAATCCGCCCACCATGGCGATGCCCAGCGGCTTGCGCAACTCGGAGCCGAAACCCGTTCCCAGCGCCAGCGGTAGCCCAGCCAGGAGCGCCGCCATGGTGGTCATCATAATGGGGCGGAAGCGGAGCAGACAGGCCTCGTAAATTGCATCCGTCGCGTTCTTGCCATGTTTCCGCTCACCCTCCAGCGCGAAGTCGACCATCATAATGCCGTTCTTTTTCACGATACCGATCAGCAGCACGATGCCGATGATCGCCACCATGCTCAAATCCTGGTGAAAGAGAAGCAGTGCGAGGAAGGCGCCGACGCTCGCCGACGGCAGCGTGGATAGAATCGTGACCGGGTGGACGAAGCTCTCGTACAAAACGCCCAGCACGATGTATACCGTGACCAGCGCGGCAAGAATGAGCAACGGCACGCCAGCCAGCGAATTCGTAAACGATGCCGCGGTGCCTTGAAAACCTGCCTGCAGGCTGGGGGGCATGTGCATGTCTCTCTGCACTTTATTGACGCTTGTGATAGCGTCGCCCAGTGAGGCATTGGATGCGAGATTGAACGATACGGTGATGGCGGGAAACTGACCCTGGTGGGTAATGGCGAGCGGCTCCGTGGTGTTCTCGAAATGCGCGAACGCGCTCAGCGGAACGGCGCTGCTCACGGCCGAACTGGTAGCGCCCGCGGAGCCAGCTCCTTTGCTGGACGCCGCTGTGGAAGCGCCCGCCGAAAGCGCGTTCGCAGGCGGAGCAAGGGTATTCGCCGATGGGTTGTACAGTGCCGAAGTCGTCAGCGCATTCGAACCCGCGGAAGACGATCCGGAAGACGCAAAAGAGGACGACGCACCGCTTCCGCTGGCGCCCACCGAAGCGTTGGACTGGATGTAAAGCTGGTTCAGCTTGTTGGGGTCCTTCTGAAACTGCGGCTCACTCTCGAGAATGACGTGGTACTGGTTTACCTGGGTATACATGGTGCTGATCTGCCGCTGACCGAAGGCGTCATAAAGCGTGTTATCGATGGTCGAAGGCGCGATGCCCAGGCGCGAAGCGGTGACCCGGTCGATCGTCAGAGACAACGCCAACCCGCCCAGTTGTTGATCGGTGGCCACGTCTTCCAGCTCAGGCAACTGCTTCAGCCGGCCGACGAACCGGTTGGTCCAGTCATTCAACTCGTTGGCATTGGGGTCTTCGAGCGTGTACTGGTATTGGGTGCGGCTCACCCGGTCATCCACTGTAATATCTTGCACGGGTGCCATGAATAACTGGATTCCTTGGACCTGGCTCACCCTGGAGTTGAGCCTGCGGATCAGGTCCGACGCACTAATCTTGCGCTGGTCGAGCGGTTTCAAATTGATCGACATCCTACCGCTGTTCAGCGTCGTATTGGTTCCATCCGCGCCGATAAACGAAGACACGCTTTCAACCGCCGGGTCACCCAGGACCGCCTTGGTGATCTCCAGTTGCTTCTCCGCCATCGCCTTCGAGCCAATCGCCGGGGGCGCCTGCGATATGCCCTGTATGACGCCCGTGTCCTGCACCGGGAAAAACCCTTTAGGGATGACGATGTAAAGGAAAACCGTAAGCGCCAGTGTGGCCACCGCGACCAACAGCGTAATCGTCTGGAATCGAAGGACGAACTTCAGCGTCCGGCCGTAGAACGCAATCATCCCCTCGAAGGCGCGCTCCGAGGCCCTATAGATGCGCCCCTGTTGCTCCTTTGCCTGGTGCCGCAGGATGCGCGCGCTCATCATCGGCGTGAGCGTCAGCGAAACCACAGCCGAAAGCACAATGGTGACGGCAAGCGTCACGGCAAACTCGCGGAACAGGCGCCCAACCACATCACCCATGAATAGCAACGGAATGAGTACGGCGATGAGTGACACCGAGAGCGACAGAATAGTGAAGCCGATTTGCTCCGCACCCTTGAGCGCCGCTTCCATCGGTGGATCGCCCGCTTCGATGTATCGAGAGATGTTCTCGATCATCACGATGGCATCGTCCACCACAAACCCGGTAGAGATCGTCAGCGCCATCATCGATAAGTTATCCAGGCTGTAACCGAGGAGGTACATCGCCCCGAAGGTGCCTACCAGAGACAGAGGCACAGCCACGCTCGGGATAATGGTGGCGTACAGACTGCGCAGGAAGAGAAAGATGACCAGAACGACCAGCCCGACCGTCAACAGCAATTCGAACTCGACGTCGGAAACCGAGGCTTCGATGGCGGTGGTAAGGTCGGTAAGCGTGGTCACCAGAATGCCCGTGGGCAGGTTGGCCTTCAACTGCGGCATTAGCCCCTTAATGCTCTTCACCACGCTGATCGTGTTGGCCCCAGGCTGGCGCTGCACGTTCAAGATGACCGCCGGGGTTTGATCCATCCAGGCTGTCTGATAACTGTTCTCTACGCCATCCACGATGCGTGCTACGTCGCTTAGCATCACCGGCGCGCCGTTACGGTACGCAACTACGACGCTCCGATAGTCGTTGCTGGTGACTAGTTGATCGTTGGCGTCGATCTGGTAGTCTTGGCGCGGCCCATCGAAATTCCCTTTGGCGGCGTTCACGCTGGCCTCTGTCAGCGCCGTTCGCAGGTCCTCCAGGTTGATGCCGTAGGATGACAGAGCGGTTGGGTTGGCTTGAATGCGAACGGCGGGTTTTTGCCCGCCGCTGATGGTTACCAGGCCCACTCCGTTGAGCTGCGAGATCTTAGGCGCAAAGCGCGTGTCCACAAGGTCTTCCACCTGGGATAGCGGCATCGAATTCGAAGTGATGGCCAGGGTGAGGACAGGGGCATCGGCTGGATTCGTCTTACTGTAGGTCGGCGGTGCGGGCAGGATGGACGGCAACAGACTCTGCGCCGAGCTGATGCCAGCCTGTACCTCTTCCTCGGCCACATCAATCGCCATGGTGAGATTAAACTGCAGGACGATAACGGAAGTGCCTCCGGAGCTGGTGGACGTCATTTGGCTCAAGCCCTGCAGCTCGCCGAATTGGCGCTCCAGGGGCGCCGTGACAGTCGTCGCCATCACAGTCGGGCTTGCTCCTGGATAGAACGTGAGGACCTGAATGGTTGGATAATCGACTTCCGGCAGCGCCGAGACCGGCAGTTGGGTATAACCTACAAGACCTACCAGAAGCAGTGCCGCCATCAGCAAAGAGGTGGCTACCGGCCGCAGGATGAATGGGCGAGATGGACTCAATGAGCTTTGCTCCCGCTCGTGGTGGCCGAGACAGGCGTGTTCGTAACGACGACGGCGACGTTGTCCTGCAGCTTATCGAAGCTGCTGTTGGCTACCACGTCTCCGGGATTGATGCCGTCAACCTGCGTGAAACCACCGTCAGTGACTCCTGGCTTTATGCTCCGCATATGGGCGGAATTGTTTTGAATCACGTATACGAACGACGCCTGGCCATTCTGTTGGATGGCCGAGGCCGGAATCAGTGTCACTCCCTGCAGCGTATTCACCAGCAGCCGCGTATTCACAAACTGGTTCGGAAACAGTGCATCATTTGCGTTGGCGAACAGTGATCGCCCTTTTACTGTCCCGGTCGTAGTGTCAATCTGGTTGTCGATCGTCAACAGTGTCCCGCTGGCGATCTTCTTCTGCGCGGTGCGGTCAAAGGCATCCACGGTGAGCTTAGCGCCTTTGCTTAGGCGAGCTTCCACCTGCCCGAGACTGTCTTCCGGGATGGCGAGAATTACGGTGATGGGCTCCACTTGCGTAATTACGGCGAGGGTTACGTTTGCCGCGGATTGCACCACGTTGCCCGGATCCACCAGGCGTAAACCCACGCGGCCTGCGATGGGAGCTGTGATATGGCAGTAGTCGAGCTGTATCTGGTCGTATTGCACCGTCCCCTGGTCGTTCTTTACCGTGCCTTCCTCCTGCAGGACCAGCTTCTCCTGGTCATCGAGAATTTGCTTGGCGATGGCGTTGCGTGCCCATGCGGCACGGTAACGTTCCAGGTCCATCTGTGCTTGGGCGAGCAGGTTCTGGTCTCGCTCCAGCGCCCCTTGTGCTTGCAAAAGCGTGGCGCGGTACGGACGCGGATCGATGTCAACCAGCGGGTCGCCCTTAGCTAACCGCTGACCCTCCGTGTAATTCACGCTGACCACCAGGCCATCCACCTGGCTGGTAATCGAATCGGTGTAAACCGGGGTGACCGTGCCGATCGCGTCCAGGTAAACGCCGATGTTGCCCTTTTGAGCAGTCGCACTGGTGATCGTGATCCCCGGAGCGGGCCGTGCCGCCAGGGCCGCGGCTTTCTTCGCGTTTTCGCGGTGGCGTAAGATCAGCACCAACGTCAGCGCGAGGATTAGTAGCAGCAGACTCCACAGGATGACCCGTAAAACCCTATGCCGGGGAGCTCTCGGAGACGCCTGGAGTTGATGGTCCGGGCCGATGGTGGAATCCTCGTCTAAATCAGATGCCAAACGGAATCTCCTTTTTCAGTGACGAATCACGCGCAGCATATGGTTCCGGCGCGGAGTAAAGCGACGGCCGAATCCTAAGACCTTTGGGACCGATGATGGGCAGTTGATTGGGGGCGGAGAACTGCGAGGGTTCCGGTCCGCTCGACGCGCAAAATCGGCCGTTTTTCCAAAGCACGAGACGGACCAAGTGCAGCCCGCAAGGACACACAAGGACGATGCGGCGCGGGTGGACCCTGGATGGTGCAAAAACTGCACATGGAAGTGCGGGATTTGCGCTACTACTGCTGCCGGTGCACTCCTTGATGACCGGCCGCCATGAGTAATAGTGCGTACAAGTTGCCGGCCGAACCCTCCCGGCTTATGAGCCGGGAGTTGTAGCGTTCACTTCTTCGCGCAGCCCAACGATCCGGTTCTGCAGCGTCCGCAAGCTGATGCCTAACATCTCGGCGGCGAGTTTGCGGTTGCCGCGCACGTGATCGAGGGTGAGCTTAATGTAAGCCGACTCGAGCTTGGTGAGCGGCTGGC